>Ga0233433_10000135_pt1 | contig 88507 bp, 79 predicted proteins | sample SI_122_August201_5_FD_179868 | JGI IMG/M metagenome (GOLD analysis project Ga0233433, IMG submission 179868) | Seawater microbial communities from Saanich Inlet, British Columbia, Canada - SI_122_August2016_100_MG | ecosystem: Environmental > Aquatic > Marine > Inlet | place: Canada: British...
TTTCCCGCTTAAAGGCCGCCGAAAAAAGGTTCCTTTGCACCTGAGGGATATTCGCAGTTTGCTGTCGATGGGAAAGCTGGTTCCCGAAGACAATCTGGTCGATAAAAAAAGCGGAAAAATAAAATCGGTCCGGGAAATATTTTCCTCAAAAATTATTTCCCAATATAAAAGACTACCCAAAGTCCCGTTTTGCGGCATGCCAATAAAACTTTTTCTGGTTTTTTATCAGGTGACTTTCGGGCTCTACCTGTATTTCTGGTTTCTGGGAAATTATCGGGACTTTGTCAGTTATAAAAAATTAAAACTCAACCCGGAACTGCTGGCGCTGGGGTTGTTCGTGTTTACAATTCTGCCTTATTTTATTTACGGTGTTATCCAGAAAGCTTTGGATATACACGGGCCCAACCCGGTGACCGATATTTCTTTCGATTTGGTTATTGCGGGAACAGAAGCGGCCTTTTTATTTTTTCAATTTCAGATATTCTCGGGTTTTCTGAAAAAGAAACTGACAAAGTCCTTTTCGGTTACGACCATTATCCTGGGATTTTTTATTCTCAGCGGGTTGAAAAAGGTTCTGCCGATGACAGTACCTTTTTATATTTTTTGGGAAATGGTCTTGATTCTTATTCAGGGAGGAATTTTAGCCATTGTTCAGAGAGATTTGAATCTTTACTGGAGGATTGAAAATGAACAGGTCAACCACATACACTGAGGCTCAACGGTTTCCATGACCCCAACAAAACTTGTTGCTATTTTTGTAGCGGTAGCGGGCTCATTACTTTACCTCAACAGCTATTTCAGCCAACCGGAAACATGGGAAGGCCATAATAACAAGGCTTTGTCCGCCTTTCGGGAATCCCACTACGCTGAGGCGGAAAAGCATTTCGTGCAGGCCCTTAAATTGGCGGAAACGTTTTATGACGATGACCATCGTCTCTCTTTCAGCCTCAATCAGTTGGCCGAAATTTACCAGGTCCAATCCAAATTTGTCGAGGCCGGGCGGGTGCTCAAACGCAGTCTTGCAATAGATGAAAAAAAATTCGGACCGAAGCACCTTAATGTGGCTTTGAGACTCAATAATCTGGCGGGCAACTACCGGATGCGCGGTAACTACGAAGAAGCCGAATCTTTATTAAAACGGGCTTTAAAGATTCTGGAAGAGTCTCTGGGTAAAGAGCACTCGCTTGTTGCAAATATTCTCGAGCATTATGCCTATTTGCTTCAAAAAATGGGCAAACCTGTCGAGGCGCAGAGCCTGGAAAGACGTTACAAGGCGATTTATTCCGTGCAAGACAGCGAAAATCAGTAGATAGGGTATAGAAAATCCTGCCATTTGGACCCATTTTATATATGAGGAATATTTCACTTTATGCGGTGTCTTATATATAGAGACTAATTGATACATTTAACTGAGCGAGGGCCAAATGTGGCGAATACGCATACATGGTCGCGGAGGGCAGGGGATAAAAACAGCCAGCCAGATTTTAGGCAGTGCTGGTTTTTATTCTGGGTTCCAGGCTCAGGATTTTCCACTTTACGGGGCAGAGCGAAGAGGTGCCCCGGTCATTGCTTTCACTCGCATCTCTGAAGACCCTATTCTTGAACGCGGTCCGATTTCCTCTCCAGATATCATTCTGATTGGGGATGAAACTCTGCTGAACGACCCTCAGTCTGCCCCTCTTTGCGGGGCGGAGCCTTCCACGGTTGTTTTCGTCAACTCTGCCCAGGTACCGGAAGTGTTATCGCAGAAATTCTCGGTAACGACGACCAATCTGACCGATCTTTGTTTCCAGCATCTCAATAACAGGACGGTATACAGTTCCGCGCTTTCCGCAGTGGGGGCTCGCCTGCTGGGAAACATTGAATTGAAGTGTCTTCTTCGGGCTGTAGAGGATGAATTGACCCAGCAGGGAATCTCTTCCCAACTGTTGCAACGCAATCTCGATTTGGCCCGTGAAATTTTCGAAATGATCCAGCCCGTAGCTGTTTCACAAAGGGAAGAAAAAGGTTTAACCGCAAAATCACTGGTTTTTCCTTCTCAGCTACCAGTTGTTGATGGGGCCCCCATTATTTTAGAGCCGGGCAACATGGCATTGCGAAAAACTGGAAACTGGCGAGTGGAGAGACCCGAGATCGATTACGAAAAATGTAATAACTGCCTGATCTGCTATGCCCGTTGCCCGGATGGTGTCATTGGGGTAGACCCGGACGGCAGGCCGGAGATAGATTATGACCATTGCAAGGGTTGCCTGATTTGTGCTCAGGAATGCCCGGGTCATTTTATTCACACGGTAAAAGAAACGGGGACGTTTCCATGAAAACGAAAATAATGTTGACGGGAAACAAAGCGGCGGCGTGGGGAGCCCGAATGGCAGGGGTGGAGTATGTTCCGGCGTTTCCCATTACCCCGCAAACCGAAATTATTGAAACCCTGGCCAAATGGTTTGCCGATGGAACCCTGCAGGGGAAATTCACCAATATGGACTCGGAACATTCCATGTTCATGGCGGCGGGCTCTGCGGGAGCTACCGGGGTGCGGGTTTTTACGGCCTCTTCGAGCCAGGGAATTCTGCATGGGATGGAATCCCTCTACACCATTTCTGGTTGGAGAACGCCGATGGTCATTGTCAATGTGTCCCGGGCTCTGGCTACCCCGATCACCCTTGAGCCGGATCATAACGATGTCATGAGCACTCGAGACTGTGGCTTGATTCAACTGCACGCCGAAACCTGCCAGGAAGTGTTTGATTTTATCCTGATGGGGTACCGGATCGCCGAGGACCCGGAAGTTTGCCTGCCGGTTCTGGTCAACATGGATGGATTTTATCTGTCGTTCACGCGCGAACCGGTTTTGATTCCAGACGAAGAGGTGGTCCGCAACTTCCTACCCCTGTACACGGCCACGCAACCGGTGTTCCAGGCTTCGCGACCAATGGCCCGGGCGTCAGCGGTTTTTGGTGGGGCGACTTATACCAGCTTCAAGCTCCAACAGGAGTTGGCTTCCCGTAATGCGGAAAAGTGTTTCAATCAGACGGCCCAGGATTTTGAAAAATATTTTGGACGGCTCTACGAGCCTGTCGAAGCGTTTCATCTTGATGATGCGGAGTATGTTTTTGTGATGAGCAATTCCTTCGCTACCAAAGGAAAATCAGCGGTTATAAAGCTTCGCCGACAAGGGATTAAGGCTGGTTTGCTTAAGCTGAGACTTTTCAGGCCCTTCCCGAGCGAGGCCATTGCCTCTGCCCTTGGAGGCCACGCCAAGGTTGCCGTGATTGATCAAAACCTGGCCCCGGGTATGGGAGGAATTACCTATCCGGAAATTGTCACGTCTCTTTACGCTCGTGAAGACCGGCCTGAAAAAATCCTGTCGGTCATCGGTGGGCTCGGAGGCAAGGATATAGAGGATCAGGATTTCATGGCCATCATTGAGCATCTGGATAAACCGGATATGGAAACGCCGCTTTATTTGTATGACGAAGGAGACGTGAGCGGCTTCAACCGGCTTCAGCAGATTGCGAAACCGAAAGAGGCGTTATCATGAAAGTTTTAACGGGCGTTCATAAAAAAATAAAAGACCTTCATCCTCATGAAGCCATTGCTCCGGGAACCGGACTTTGCGCAGGATGCGGAGGACTGGAAGGGCTGAGGCTGGGATTGAAGGAACTGGGTGATGATTTTTTGATTTGCAACGCCGCAGGATGTTTCACTCTGCTTTCGGTCTATCCGTTCACGCCGTTGCAAGGTTCCTGGCTCTACACCACCATGGGTGGGCCGGTGCCGGCGGCGCAAGGTGTTCGCGATGCTCTGGATATTCGTATGCGGCATCGGGGGTTGGAGGAAAAAGAAAACCTTCAGGTGATCGTGGTTGCCGGTGACGGTTCTTCCAACGATATCGGACTCGGGGCCACCTCGGCGGCGATTCATCGGGGATTGGATTTCATCTATTTCTGCTACGACAACGAGGCTTATGGAAATACCGGGTTCCAGTTGTCGGCAGCGTCTCCCTATGGCGGCGCGACCCAGACGACACCCCGTACGGATGAACATGAAGCAGGAACGGAAATAAATAAAAAAGACCTGTTTGAAATCTGGAAAGCACAGAAGCCAGTTTACCTGGCAACGGTATCTCCGCGCGAGCCCATTGATTTGTCGAACAAGTTTGCCCGGGCAAATGAATTGAAAGGACCTCGTATGTTCATCTGCATGTCGCCTTGCCCGACAGGCTGGGGTTTTGAACCGAAAGAAGCGCAACTGATCGCCAAACTGGCTGTCGATACGGGGATTTTCCCGATTAAGGAATATTTTGAGGACCAGGTGGTTCATACCGTGCGTCCGCGAAAACGTTTGCCGGTAGAAAAATTTCTGGAGCGGCAAAAAAGGTTCCGTCATTTATTTGAACCGCACCGGCAGGAAGAGACCATCAGGCAGATTCAAAACAGGGTCGATGATTATTGGAGGCAGTATGAATGAGACCGCCACATTGAATGCGGAGCCAGTATCAAGCGCCCTTTTGCTTGAACCCTTCTTCGCGCCGAAAGGGGTGGCGGTGATTGGTGCATCGCCAAAACCGGGTAGTCTGGGCAAGCGAATTGTTGATGGCCTGATTGCTCAGGGATATGACGGGACGCTGATCGCAGTCCACCCCGATGGAGAGTCTTTGTGCTCATGCTCGTCCGTGAAGTCTGTCCGTGAGCTTCCTGAGGATATTGACCTGGCAATTTCTGCGGTTTCAGCAGATAGAGTCGAGGCATTGATCGAACCTCTGACCGATTGCGGGATTCACAATCTTATCGTGATCAGCGGTGGTTTCTCTGAGGCCGGAACTGAAGGAGAGCTTCTGCACAACAGCTTGAAAGATACGGCCAATAAATTTGGCATGCGAATTATAGGGCCAAATTGCATGGGCACGTTCAGTCCATCCGATAAGTTCAGCAGTTTCTTTCTTTCTCCTGATGAAGTCCGTTTGCCGAGGGCTGGTTCTATAGCCATTGTTTCTCAAAGCGGAGCCTTTTTGTCAGCCGTTCTTGATCGACTGGCAAGCCGTGACATTGGCGTGCGTCGCGCTATCAATTTTGGCAACCGTATGGATATCGGGGAGTGTGAAGCTCTTAAGGCATTTGCCTGCGACCCCAGAGTCAAGGTCATCGGTATTTATCTGGAGGGTGTTCAAAACGGACCCAGGTTTTTCGAAACCGTCAGGCGAATAGCGGCTTTAAAACCCGTGGTGATTTACAAAGGCGGGAAAGGCGTGAAGGGAAGCCGGGTCACACAGGCGCACTCTGCTTCTCTAGCCGGGGAATACCCCGTGTTTCAGGCGGTATGTCGGCAGACCGGAATGATTGAGGTCAAAGGATTGAGTGAGATGGTCAGTGCTTTGCAGGTCCTGCAAAGTGTGCCTGCCTCTAAGGGAAACCGTGTTCTGATTGTTTCCAATGGCGGGGGAATGGGAGTTTTGCTTACAGACTTGTTGGAAGAGGGGGGTTGCGATGTGGTTGAACCCCCCTTGCAGATTCAAGAGGAGTTGAAAAATATTCTGCCTGGATATTATTCATTCAGGAACCCTATCGACTTGACGGGTTCAGGAACTAACGAACAGTGTGCGTTGGTTATTGATAAAATCCTTAAAACCGGATTGTACGATTGCCTCCTGCTGGTGGTCCTTGCCGGGACGGAAGGCATCAACGCGGATATTGCAAAACGGTTGCGCGAAATTTTGCCCAGGGACATTCCGGTTATTCTGGGTGCTTATGGACGCAAGCTATTTTCGCCTCTTAGAGAGGATTTTGTTCGGGAAGGGATTCCTGTTTTTTCAACAGGAGAAGAGGCGGCTTGGGTGGTCAACCTGCTCGCGCGGTTGGGGAAAAATAAGATTAAAGAAATTTCCGTAAGCGGGGTTTCCTCTCCGCTGCCAATGGGTGAGGGGCGGCTTTCTCCTCCGTTGGATGAAATGCGGATCAAGCGTTTCTTAAAGGAAAGCAAAATTCAGGTGCCTGCAAGCTTTCTGGTGACCCGGCCCGAGGACATGGATCAGGTCATTGAGGAAATAGGTTTCCCATTGGTTCTTAAAGCGGTAGGGCCGGACCTGTTGCATAAAACGGAATTGCATGGAGTTGAACTCAATTTGAATGACAGGCAGGAACTTGAAAATAAATGGAAAACTATGAACCAAACCTGGCCGGGCCAGATTTGGGTGGAAGAGCAAATGCCGGCAGGCCTCGATTTGATGATTGGCATGTGCCGGGATGCGACGTTTGGCCCCTTGCTCCTTTTTGGAACGGGAGGAAGTTATGTGGAAATTTATAAGGACATTGAACGCATCGTGCTTCCGGCAACGGAGGAAGAAATTCGTGAAATTATTTTACGGACGCATGCGGGTGAAATCATTCACGGGGTGAGAGGGCAGAGCCCGCTGGCCCTTGGGAAGTTGATAGAGTTTCTAATATGGATGACGAAATGGGTTGAAGCGGAAACCAGGCTGGTTTCCCTGGACTTCAACCCGGTCAGGTTATATGTGGATTCATTAGTTGTTCTGGATGCTAAAGCTGAACTTTTGCCATGAAAGGAAGGTGGAGATCATGAACGCCCATTATATAGATAGTTTTGCCGATGATTTGGGGCCGGAAAAAATTGTGCATATCTATGAACCTGAATCCGGGCTCAAGGCGATTGTTGTGATTGATAACCTTTCATTAGGTCCTGCTGTGGGAGGTTGTCGTATGGCATCGGATGTGAGTACCCGTGAGGTTTTCAGGCTGGCTCGAGCGATGACTTTAAAAAATGCCTTGAATAACCTGCCGCATGGGGGTGCCAAGTCAGCTATTCTTGAAGACCCTGCTGTCTCCAACAAGGAGGCCTTGGTTCGAGAATTTGCCCGGGCCATCAAGAATCTTCCGGATTATATTCCGGGGCCAGACATGGGCACTGATGAAACCTGCATGGCTTATATCCATGATGAAATCGGTCGGGCAGTGGGTCTGCCCAAGGCGTTGGGAGGTTTGCCTCTGGATGAACTTGGCACGACAGGGTATGGCCTGGCGGTTGCGGCAGATGTTGCCAGCGAGGTTCTTGGTATGTCGTTGGAAAATGCCCGGGTGATTATTCAGGGTTTTGGAAATGTCGGGAAAGCAGTCGCCCGTTTTTTAACAGAACGGGGAGCTATTATCATAGCCACCTGCGATAAGGCCGGTGCTATCCATGATCCCGAAGGGATCAATATTCCGGCGCTGATCGAATTTAAGAATTCCGGGCGCTGTGTGCAGGACTCCGGACTGGGTGAATCGTTGAGACACGAGGAAATGTTGCAGATGGAATCGGATATCTTCATTCCTTCTGCCCGTCCAGATGTTTTTTCAGTGGACAATCAGCATTGGTTGAAAACAAAACTGGTGCTGGAAGGGGCCAATATTCCCATCACCCATGATGCTGCTGAAATAATGGTGGATCGGGGAATCGTCATTGTCCCTGATGTCATTGCCAATGGCGGCGGGGTGATTTGCGCCGCGACTGAATATCAGGGGATGAACGAAAAACAGGCTTTTGAGAGAATCGAGTCTACGATCAGCCAGAACACGAGGGAAGTGCTTGAAAGAACCCTCAAGCAGGGGCACTACCCGCATTCTGCATCTATTATGATGGCGAAAGAGCGATTGAAAGAGGCTATGACTTTTCGCGCTCATATGTGAATATTTATAAAGGCTACTACTAATTGAAAATGTTATGATCTTGCAACTCGCCACCTCTTTAAAAATAAGGGGTGGCTCATACAAACATTGATTTTTAGAAGTGCTTTTAACTTTTTCCCTATAGGTGATTTATGTCTAATGTGTTTCCGGAATCCGTTGCTGAACAAATCATTGCTAAAAAAATTAAAGAGTGGAACGACAATCGTAAACACCTCAGGCAAAGCCAAGCCGAAGCCCACCACTTTGTCGCGATCACCAGGGATTTTGGTTGTCATGAGGAGGAGATCATTCCCAGGCTGGAAGGAGCCCTTGGCTGGCGAGTTTACGGAAAGGACTTGCTCAATCATCTTGCCGAAAGGGAGGAACTGAGCAGAAACTTTCTGGAGACTCTTGATGAGAAAAAGCAGAGCCAGGTGGATGACTGGGTCAACTACCTGATCCATTCCGGGGCGGTTTTGCAAAAAGATTATGTCTTGCGGATTACCCGGTTGATGGAAGCCGTTGTGAGGAATGAAAACGCCATCCTGCTGGGACGAGGAGCCAATTTTATATTAAAGGACCGGAAAGAAGGGCTTAGAATAAAATTGACTGCCCCGTTTGACGACAGGGTAAAAAACATTATGGAGGTGCGGGGCCTGCCTTTAAAAGAAGCCGAACAGCTTGTCAGGAAAAATGACAAGGAGAGACAGGAATTCATCAGTGCTTATTTTAATGTGGGTTCTACCACTTTTTCAGAGTTTGATCTGGCGTTTAATACTTCTGTCATCAATACGGATCTGCTTTGTGAGACGATTAAATTTGTTTTGCAGGAAAAAGGATTCACCACTGGCCGTGGGGGCAACTAGCCATAGCGCATAGGACTGAGAAAGCGATTGCCTGCAGGATGGGCATTTATTTGCAAGCGGAGGTTCTCCGTCGTTAGCCACTGGATTGGAGAGTATGAAACGGAAAAGAATCCTTATCATGGGAGCTGGAGGGAGGGATTTTCATGCCTTCAACACCCGCTTTAAAAATGAAGCGGATTATGAAGTGGTGGCGTTCACCGCTACACAAATCCCCGGGATTGATAACAAAACCTTTCCCGCCAGTTTATCGGGAGACCTTTACCCAAAAGGAATTCCCATTTTTCCTGAGGATCGTCTGCTGGATTTGATTCGCGATGAATCTATCGATGCGGTGGTTTTTGCCTACAGCGATGTCTCTCATGAATATGTCATGCATCAGGCTTCCAATGTTGTTTCTGCGGGAGCTGACTTCTGGTTGTTCGGTGTTTCGGACTCGATGATCCGGTCTGAAAAAAAAGTCATCTCGGTTTGTGCGGTCCGCACCGGTTGCGGTAAATCCCAGACCTCGCGGAAGATAGCCCGGATTCTTCAGAGCCACGGGAAAAAAGTCGGGGTGGCCCGGCATCCCATGCCTTATGGAAATTTAAATAAACAGAGGGTGCAAAGGTTTTCCACCCTTGCCGACTTGGAAAAGCAGGATTGCACCATTGAGGAAATGGAAGAGTATGAACCCTATATCGCCATGGGGTGCCCCATTTTTGCGGGAGTCGATTATTCCGCGATTCTTCAGGAAATGGAAAAGGAGGCGGATGTCATTCTCTGGGATGGGGGCAACAACGACTTTCCTTTTTATTTGCCGGATTTGGAAATCGTGGTGGCTGATCCCCACCGTGCGGGAGATGAATTGTCCTATTATCCGGGAGAAGTAAATTTTAAAAGAGCTGATGTAATCATTATTAATAAGATGGATACTGCTGAGGATTCCGATGTCCGGTTGGTAAAAGAAAATATCCAGGCCTGCAATCCGAGCGCGGTAGTTATCGAAGCGCGTTCACCGGTTTTTGCCGAGCAGGGACAAACGATTGCCGGTCAACGGGTGCTGGTGGTGGAAGACGGTCCCACCCTGACGCATGGCGGCATGAAATTTGGCGCGGGTACGCTGGCGACAAAACAATATGGAGCGAAAGAAATCGTGGATCCCCGACCCTGGCTGGTCGGAACGCTCCTCGACACCTTTGAAAAATATCCGGAGATTGGCAACCTCCTGCCGGCGATGGGATATGGTAAAGAACAAATCAAGGACCTGGAGCAAACCATCAATGCTTCGGATTGCGACTGCGTTGTCATTGGGACGCCCATTGACCTGGCCCGAGTGATCAACATTCAAAAACCTTCGGTGCGGGTAACGTATGAACTGGAGGAAGTGGGCATCCCCAATCTGGAGACGGTTTTAAAGCCTTTTTATGAATAGCCTTGCTTGATCGGATGGTAATTTAATGAGCGATCATAAACCAAGCCTGCTCATTTCTTTTGGCGGCAATGCTCTCAATGTCCCGGATCAAACTCATGCCCATCAGAGGGAGGAGTTTGAAATCGCTCAAAAAAGCATGAATGGTGTTGCGGACCTTCTGGCAAAAGGATATAACAAAATAATATTGACGCATGGAAATGGACCGCAAGTCGGTCAAATTTTCTTGCAACAGGAACTCACCGAGCATGAGTTTCCCAGGAAAGTTACGCTGGATGTTTGCGTTGCCGATAGCCAGGGTCGCATCGGTTATATCCTGCAGAATGTATTCGACAATGTTTGCCAGGAACGGGGGATTGACAAAAAATCGTTCGCCGTGATCACACAGGTTATTGTGGACCCGAACGACCCGGCTTTTGGGCGGCCCACAAAACCCATCGGCGTCTTTTATTCCAAAAAAGAAGCTGAAGAGCTTATAAAGGAGCGCGTTTGGGAGTTTGCCGAGGATGCAGGGCGAGGGTATCGACGGGTTGTTGCGTCTCCCGCACCTTTGGAGATTGTGGAAGCTAAAATTTTTCACGAAATTTTTGATCGAGGGTTCATAGGTATTGGCGGTGGGGGTGGCGGCATCCCGGTGATTAGAAAGCCCAATGGAGAATTGATAGGAGTCGAAGCGGTTATCGATAAAGACCGGACAAGCGCTCTTCTGGCTCATAAGATAGGGGTTGACCAGTTGATTATTCTAACAAGCGTCGATGGCGCCTGCTTAAATTTTAATTCTTCCGAACCTGAGCCTATAAGAAATGTATCCGTAGGCCAAATGGAGACTTATATTTCTCAAGGCGAATTTGCCGAAGGAAGTATGAAGCCCAAAGTGGAAGCCGCAGTGGAATTCGTTAAAAAGGGTGGACAAAAGGCAATCATTGCGAACTTGAACGCTTTGCTCCCGGCGATTGAGGGAGAAATGGGGACACATATTACAGCGGGAAAACTTTAAGGTATCTCTGTTTATAATGAAGAAACCAATGATCATAGAACGGGAGGGTTTAGATCAACTCATTGCCGTTTTAAACGAAATGGGTTTTCAGGTTGTCGGCCCGACGGTGCGCGACGAAGCCATCGTTTATGAAAGTTTAACATCGATTAAAGACCTTCCCGAGGGCTGGACAGATGAGCAAGAGGGCGGAGTCTATCGGTTGAAGAGGCGGTCGGATAAGGCTCTGTTCGGATATGTTGTCGGCCCCCATTCCTGGAAAAAATATCTTCATCCACCAGAAAGAAGATTGTGGAGCGCTGAGTCGAATGATCATGATTTTAAGATAATTCCCGATGAACCAGATGCTTCCAAGTTTGCATTTTTGGGAGTCCGGTCCTGCGAACTGCATGCGATTGCCATCCAGGATAAAATTTTTCTCAACGACAAATATGTGGACCCCGTTTATCAGGTCCGTAGAGAAAACGCATTTTTTATTGCGGTGCAGTGCGGGCAATCTGGCGGAACCTGCTTTTGCGTCTCAATGAAAACGGGTCCTAAAGTCGAATCTGGTTTTGATTTAGCTTTAACGGAAATTTTGGATGATGACCGCCACCACTTTGTGGTTGAGGTGGGAAGCGAACGAGGAAGCGCACTTATTGAAAAAATTGCGCACCGCCAAACGCAAAATCTTGATGTTATAGAAGCCCAACAAGTAGTAGAAGAGACAGCAAAGCATATGGGCAGGTCGCTCGATACAACAAAAATTAAAGAATTGCTTTACGAAAATTTAGAGAGCCCGCGGTGGAACGATATTGCGGACCGCTGTTTATCCTGTGCCAACTGCACGATGGTGTGCCCGACTTGTTTTTGTTCCACAGTGGAAGATGTGACCGACATTACAGGAAACCATGCCGAACGCTGGCAGAAGTGGGATTCCTGTTTCACAATGGAATTTTCAAATATTCATGGTGGCAGTGTTCGGTCTACAACAAAGTCGCGCTATCGGCAATGGCTGACGCATAAACTCGCCAGTTGGCAGGATCAGTTTGATTCTTCGGGTTGTGTGGGTTGTGGCCGATGCATTACCTGGTGTCCGGTTGCCATCGACTTGACGGAAGAAATTCCCAGGATTCGTGAGCTGGAATCCCAGGTTTCAAATTCATCTCAAAAAAGGGAGGCGCATCATGAAATCTCTTGAGTCGATTCTTGCTAATCATCCCTTCTTTGAAAATCTGGAAGACAAATACCTGGATCTGATAACTGGTTGTGCTTCCAATGTTCGGTTTGAGGCCGGTGAGTTTATTTATCGGCAGGGTGATGAGGCAAATAGTTTTTATGTCATTCGGCAGGGAAAGGTGGCATTAGAGGTGTGTCCTCCAGGTAAAAAACCGGTTACGGTACAGACCGTCAGCGATGGTGAAATTTTAGGGTGGGCATGGTTGGTTCCACCGTACCATTGCCAGTTTGATGCGCAAGCAGTCGAGCTGACACGGGCGATTGTTCTGGATGGAAAGTGCCTTCGAAAAAAATGCGGGGAGGATCATGCCCTGGGCTATGAACTGCTCAGCCGCTTGCTCCCTGTCATGGGACAAAGTATAGAGGCGATGCGGATACAACTCTCGGATGTTTATGGCATTCACCATTAAGGCCAGGAAACGTGGAAACTTTTAATCAAAGCCCCATGACCCCATGGCCCTATCGAGTCATAAAAGTCATCAAGGAGACTCACGACACATTTAGTCTGGACTTAGCTCCAGAAAATGGTTCCGGTTCAATGGTTTTTCAGCCGGGTCAGTTCAATATGTTGTATGCCTTCGGCATTGGGGAAGTTCCCATTTCTATCAGTGGACCGGCACCCGGTAGCAATGGCTTGATTCACACCATCCGGGAAGTAGGAACCGTAACGCGCGCTTTGCACCTTTTGAAAAAAGGTCAAATGGTAGGCCTGCGAGGACCTTTTGGCAGTGCTTGGCCGATTGAGACGGCGAAGGGGGGCGATGTTGTTGTCATAGCGGGAGGCATTGGTCTGGCACCGTTGCGGCCTGCTCTTTATGCTCTATTAGATCAACGCGACCAATTTGGAGAAATTGCTCTTCTTTATGGAGCACGTACGCCAAAAGATTTACTGTTCTTGAAAGAGCTTGAAACATGGAGAGGAAAATTTGGCGTTCAAGCCAGGCTGACTGTTGATACGGCGGACCGCGATTGGCGTGGAAATGTGGGCGTTGTGACCGCATCAATTCCCAGGGTTTCCTTTGATCCTGAGAATGCTGTTGCCCTGATATGCGGACCGGAAATTATGATGCGGTTTTCCGTGCTCGAATTGAAGCGTTGCGGAGTACGTGAAGACCATATTTATATTACGATGGAACGCAATATGAAATGTGCGGTAGGGTTTTGCGGTCATTGCCAGTTTGGACCGGCCTTCATATGTAAAGACGGTCCGGTCTTTCGCTACGACCAGATCAAATGTTTTTTTGGAACTCGGGAGATTTAGCCGTGACCCGGAAATTAAAACCTAAATTAGCCGTTTGGAAATTTGCATCCTGTGACGGGTGTCAACTCAGTTTGTTGGATTGTGAAGATGAACTGCTTGCCCTAACGCAGGAAATTGAAATTGCCAATTTCCCAGAGGCATCCCGGGCAGTTGTAAAAGGCCCGTATGATCTTTCTTTGGTTGAAGGGTCCATCACCACACCCCATGACGCGGAGCGTATTCACAAGATCCGCCGTCTTTCCAAAACTCTGGTTACCATTGGTGCCTGTGCCACCGCAGGGGGAATTCAGGCTCTGCGCAACTTTAAGGACGTGAATGAATTTATTTCCATTGTTTATGCGACACCCGACTATATCAATTCCCTGCAAAAGTCCACCCCGATCTCCGAACATGTGAAAGTAGACTTTGAGTTGCGTGGCTGTCCCATTGATAAAACGCAGTTGCTTGAGGTCATCAGCGCTTTTTTAATGGATCGGAAACCCAATACCCCTGCGCATAGTACCTGCGTTGAATGTAAACGCCGAGGCACGGTTTGCGTGATGGTTGCCCAGGGCAAGATGTGTCTGGGGCCGGTCACCCATGCAGGATGTGGAGCACTTTGCCCCACTTACAATCGCGGATGCTACGGGTGCTTCGGTCCAAAAGAAACGCCCAATACCGGTTCGTTAAGTTCCTGGTTCAAGAATCTGGGTATGGATAATGAAGAAGTCGTGCGGACGTTTCGAGGGTTTAACGCGTACGCCGAACCGTTTCGTAAAGAGAGCGAGTTGCATGAAAAAGAAAACAAAAACCATTAAGGTTGATTACCTGGCGCGGGTCGAGGGTGAGGGAGGCCTTTATATCAAAATGAAGGACGATGCTGTCGTCGATGTGAAATTGAAAATCTTCGAACCGCCTCGGTTTTTTGAGGCATTGCTGAGAGGACGCGATTTTAAGGAGGCTCCGGATATTACCGCGCGGATTTGCGGTATCTGCCCGGTGGCATATCAGATGAGTGCGGTGCATGCCGTGGAAAACGCAATGGGGATAAAAGTTGATGGTCCCTTGAGAGAACTGCGTCGCCTCCTTTATTGCGGCGAGTGGATAGAAAGCCATGTGCTTCATATTTATATGCTCCACGCGCCGGATTTCCTGGGTTATCCAGATGCTATCCAAATGGCGAAAGACCACAAGGACATTGTTGAGCGTGGGTTAAAATTAAAAAAAGTCGGAAACGAAATTGTTTCCACACTTGGAGGTCGGGAAATTCATCCGATCAATGTCCGGGTCGGTGGATTCTATAAAGTATTTTCAAAAAATGATTTAGAGCCGCTCAAAGAAAACCTCAAGTGGGCGCGTGACGCGGCACTGGAAACGGTGCGTTGGGCGGCGCAACTGCCATTCCCGGAATTTGAGCAGGATTATGAGTTTGTCTCCCTGCGCCACCCGGAAGAGTATCCTTTTAATGAAGGACGTCTTGTTTCAAACAAAGGTTTGGATATCGATTGCTCCGAATACGAAGACCATTTTCAGGAAGCGCATGTTGAGCACTCTAACGCGTTGCATTCGGTTTTAAAGGAGCGCGGCGCTTATTTTGTCGGGCCGATGGCTCGTTATAATTTAAACTTTGATCGCTTATCTCCCATGGCCCAGGAGGCTGCCCTGCAGGCAGGATTAAAAGAAGAGTGCAGGAATCCGTTTAAAAGTATCATCATTCGAAGCGTTGAGGTGCTTTATGCATGTGACGAGGCTCTGCGAATTCTTGAATCCTATGAAAAACCAGAGCGGCCCTACATAGAGGCTGAGCCCAGGGAGGAGATCGGATTTTCTTGTACGGAGGCGCCGCGTGGAATTCTGTATCATCATTACCGATTGGACGGGCAGGGAAAAATTCTGGACGCAAAGATTGTCCCACCGACCTCGCAAAATCAAAAAACCATTGAGGATGATTTGCGAAAATTCGTCCCACAATATATCCAGTTGCCGCAAGAGGAATTAACGTGGCAATGCGAGCAAGCCATTCGCAATTATGATCCGTGTATATCGTGCGCGACACATTTTTTAAAGTTGGAAATTGAACAGTCCTGATCATACATCTTCAATTTTAATCATCGGTGTTGGCAATTTGTACCGAAGCGATGATGCTGTGGGAATTCTAATTGCCCGAAAATTAAATGATATGAAAACCGCTTGTATGAGCGTGCAAGAGCAAAGCGGTGAGGGGACTTCCCTCATGGAGGCTTGGAAAGGTCATGGTCGGGTTTTGATCATTGATGCGGTGTCTTCAGGGGCGGTTTCCGGAAGCATTCATCGCATGGATGCATCAAAGGAGGCCATTCCGTCAAAATATTTTTCATGCTCCACTCATAACTTTGGCGTAGCGGAAGCGATTGAGTTGGCGCGAACTTTAGATCAACTCCCCAAACACCTGCGGTTATACGGTATTGAAGGGAAAAATTTTCAACACGGGGAAACATTATCTCCTGAAGTTGAAGGAGCGATCGAATCGGTCGCCGATGAAATTTTTCAATATATTTCTTCCGCACATTAAAGAGGGCCTATGCACGAACAATCATTGATGGCGGACTTGATGCGCAAGATCAATGCCCTTGGTCAGGAGCACCATGGCAAAAAAATCGTCCGCGTGAAAGTTAAACTTGGTGCGCTTTCACATATTTCCGCCGATCATTTCAGAGAACATTTTGTTCAGGCCGCACAAGGAAGTTGCGCCGAACAAACGCAATTGGATGTTGAAGAGTTGACAAATATTAACGACCCTCATGCCCAGGAAATATTGCTGGACAGCATCGAAGTGGAAGAATAGCTTTCATGATTAATCCGCCGACTCTTCATCGAGTGAAACTGTCGCTCCGAGGATTAGTGCAGGGTGTGGGTTTTCGTCCCTTTGTTTACCAGCTGGCTCATGAAATAGGATTGAAAGGCTGGGTTCAAAATTCACCTCAGGGTGTTTCCCTTGAGGTGGAAGGGGAGCGTGAGGGCATTGAAGAATTTTTGTCACGTTTACAAAAGGAAAGCCCGCCTAATACAGTTTTCCAGGAACTAAAATCTTCTTATCTTGAACCTTCAGGCTATGAAGATTTTAAAATAAAGGAAAGTGAAAGCTCCAGCGATCAATCGACGCTGATTTTACCGGATATCGCAACTTGCCCGGATTGTCTGCAGGAAATATTCGATCCATCCAACCGACGGCATCTTTACCCGTTTACGAACTGCACCCAATGTGGACCCCGATTCAGTATCATCGAATCCTTGCCCTACGATCGTCAGCATACTTCGATGAAGCAATTTCAAATGTGCGAGGCTTGTCAATGCGAGTATGAGAATCCGCGGGACAGGCGGTTCCATGCCCAGCCTAATGCGTGCTCCGATTGCGGCCCGCATCTGGAGTTTTGGGATCCCAATTACTTGTCGGAGAGGGGAGATGCGTTGGAGAGAGCGGTAAGCGCCTTGAAGGAGGGGGCGGTTCTTGCTGTTAAGGGATTAGGTGGTTTTCATTTAATGGTCAACGCTTACGACGACCAAGCTGTTCGTCGGCTCCGCAATCGAAAACATCGGGAAGAAAAACCTTTTGCCCTGATGTTTCCCGATTTGTCGAGCGTAAAGAATGTATGCGAGTTATCTTCTTTGGAAGAACGCGTATTGCTTTCTTCAGAAGCGCCGATTGTTTTATTGCAACGCAAGCGGGACGCGGATTCTCCGGGAATAGAGAATAGGATATCTTGCGAAGTTGCTCCGTTGAATCCCTGTCTGGGTGTAATGCTCCCTTCTACGCCGTTGCATCATATTTTAATGGATAGGCTGGGCTTCCCGATTGTCGCGACCAGTGGAAATATTTCTGATGAAACGATTTGCACTCATGAAGAGGAGGCGATGGATCGTCTGCGAGGGATCGCCGATTATTTTCTTATTCATAACCGACCTATCTTCAGGCATGTTGACGATTCGGTTGTTCGGGTGGTTTTGGGTTTTGAGCAGGTGTTACGTCGCGCCCGGGGCTACGCACCTTTACCCATAACGGTTAAGGAAATAATCCCGCCTTTAGTAGGGACGGGTGGATATCTCAAAAATACTGTTGCACTGGCGAAGGGCCACAATATTTTTGTGAGTCAGCATATAGGAGACTTGGGGAGCGCGCAGACCGCATCGGCGTTTGAAGATACTTTGAAATCTCTAACAAAGCTTTACGATATTCCATCCGGCCCGGTTGTTTGTGACTTTCATCCCGATTACCCATCGACTCAGTGGGCCGAAAAAAAACAGGCAACAAGTGTTCCTGTTCAGCATCATGTCGCCCACGTATTTTCGTGTATGGCAGAGCATGATCTGGAAGGGCCGTTAATGGGAGTAGCCTGGGATGGTTCCGGGTATGGTTTGGATGGAACGGTATGGGGTGGAGAATTTTTTCACGTTACATCGGAATCGATTCATCGGGTCGCTTGTTGGCGGCCATTTCCGTTGCCCGGGGGGGATGCGGCGATTAATGAGCCTCGACGAAGCGCCCTCGGACTTCTTTATGAAGTTTTAGGCGAAACAGTTTTTGATCAACCCGAACTCTTAAAACCTTTTTCTTCTGAAGAAATATCTGTTTTGAAAACCATGCTTGATAAAAAAATTAATTGCCCGATGACTTCCAGTTGTGGTCGATTGTTTGATGCCGTAGCTTCTATCGCTGGTATCAGGCAAACCTGTTCTTTTGAAGGGCAAGCGGCTATGGAGCTTGAGTTTTCGATGCAGGGATCTCTTTATGAAAGTTATTATCCGGTAGACTTAACTGAAGGTGAGTTCGAAATATCCGCTCATGGGAAAAGCAAAAGCTTTCGCGACTTTTACGATTTGAATTTGAAATATCAGCTGGATGAAGCTCCCATGGTGCAGGAGTTGTTGCGCGATATTTTAGGAGAACGCGATCTCAATCTCATTGCGGCCAAATTCCATAATGCGCTGGCGGAGTCTATTGTTGCTGTAGCCAGACGTATAGGTGAAGAACGGGTGGTTTTGTCAGGGGGTTGTTTTCAAAATAAATATTTAATCGAAAAAACGGTTAACCGATTACGTGGAGAAGGTTTTCAGCCTTACTGGCACCAGAGAATTCCCTCTAACGATGGCGGCCTTTCCCTGGGGCAAATCTTTGCGGCTTCCTGGCTTGCAAAAAGAAAGGGGGACTACGATGTGCTTAGCGGTACCCGGTAAAATAACAAGTATTTCCGCGGATGACCCTCTGATGCGAACCGGTCAAGTCAGTTTTGGAGGAATTTTTAAAGAAGTTAATCTGGCTTATGTTCCAGAAGCAAAAATAAATGATTATGTAATTACCCATGTTGGTTTTGCTATCAGTGTCCTTAATGAAGAGGAAGCTCATCGGGTTTTTGATACGCTGAACCAGCTTAATGCATTGGATGAACCTGAGAATCCCACCCCATGAAATTTGTAGATGAGTACCGCAAATCCAAGCAGGCCAATCAGTTTGCCGATGCCATTAGACGGTGCGTCACCCGATCATGGACCCTGATGGAAATCTGCGGAGGCCAAACTCACTCGATAGCGAAATACAGTTTGCAGGATTTATTACCGGAAAAAATCTCCTTGCTACATGGGCCTGGATGCCCGGTTTGTGTTACCCCGGTTACCCTGATTGATAAGGCTGTTCATATTGCGGCACTTCCCGATGTTATTTTCTGTTCGTTTGGAGATATGCTCCGTGTTCCCGGTTCCAGGGAAGATCTGTTAACGGTTAAATCCAAAGGCGGTGATCTTCGAATCGTATACTCTCCTATGGATGCGCTTAAAATTGCTCAGGACAATCCCCAGAAAGAAGTGGTTTTTTTTGCGATCGGATTCGAAACGACAGCGCCTGCTAATGCCATGGCCATATACAAAGCAAAATCGGATGGCATAAAAAACATATCATTTCTGGTTTCCCAGGTAATTGTTCCCCCGGCTATTCGAACTATTTTGGATTCTCCGGAAAACCGCGTCCAGGGATTTTTAGCGGCTGGGCACGTTTGTACGGTGATGGGATACCGGGAATACGAACCCATTTCGAAGGATTATTGTATTCCTATTGTCGTTACCGGGTTTGAGCCTTTGGATATTCTGCAAGGCATTTATCTATGCGTCAAACAATTGGAAGAAGGGCGTGCTGAAGTGGAGAACCAATATTCGCGCTCAGTCCGAAAGGAAGGCAATCTGCCAGCTCAAAAAATCATTCAAGAAGTGTTTCAAATTGTTCCTCGACACTGGCGTGGTATCGGTGAGATTGCGCAAAGCGGATTGGGTCTTAGAGAGCCCTATACTCAGTTCGATGCAGAGAATAAATTCTCATGTGAAGTTCATAGTCAAGAAAGATCAACGGAATGCATCAGCGGTCTTGTATTGCAGGGCATCAAAAAACCTAATGAATGCCAGGCCTTTGGGAAATCATGCACACCGGAATCCCCTCTCGGCGCTACCATGGTTTCTACAGAAGGGGCCTGTGCCGCTTATCATCGTTATCAATCGGTGCGGTCATGAATAAGAAGGAAGGAAATATTTCTGTTGACACATTTAGCTGTCCCCTTCCGATCAATTCATCTTCTTTGATTACTTTGGCGCATGGAGGAGGTGGAAAACTAACACAGCAGTTGATTGAACAGTTGTTTCGACCTGCATTCAATAACCCTGAACTTGAAACGCAGCATGACGGAGCCGTGTTTGAAATCCCGCCTGCGAAACTTGCGTTCACCACCGATAGCTATGTTGTCCGCCCTCTTATATTCCCCGGTGGAAATATAGGTAACCTTGCTGTGAATGGAACCGTAAACGATCTTGCCATGTGTGGTGCCCGACCACTTTATCTTACTGCGGCTTTTATTTTAGAAGAAGGTCTTCCTGTGGAAACGCTTTGGACTATCGTTCAGTCCATGAAAAAATCTGCCGATCATGCAGGCGTTAATATTGTAACCGGGGACACCAAGGTGGTGGATAAAGGAAAAGGGGACGGAATTTTCATCAATACATCTGGAGTGGGAGTAATAGAACACAACTTGACGATTCATCCGAAAAGCATCCAACCGGGTGATGTGGTTTTACTCAGTGGTGATATTGGGAGACATGGAATAGCCATCATGGCGGTTCGCGAAGGTCTGGGATTTCAAAGTCAAATTGAGAGCGATTGCGCGGCAGTTTCAAATCTTGTTCAGAGCTTAATCGATGCTGATATTGAAATTCATTGCATGCGAGATTTGACGCGCGGAGGACTGGCAACGGCTTTAATCGAAATGGCACAAACTTCCAAAGTTTCCATAAATATCACTGAAACTGAGATTCCTGTTCGCGAAGATGTGAAAGGAGCTTGTGAAATTCTGGGGTTGGATCCCTTATATGTAGCGAATGAAGGCCAGTTTGTAGCCTTTGTTAAAGCGGATCATGCAAAACACGCATTAGACGTAATGCAAAAAAATCAATTGGGAGGTCCAGCCAAAATCATCGGAACCGTTAAGGAGGCACCCCAGGAAACGGTTATCCTGAAAACAAAGATTGGAACCCTCCGAATGCTCGATATGTTAAGTGGGGAACAATTGCCCCGAATCTGCTAATAAAAACTGAAAAAGAAACCCTTTTTTTGAGTGGGTGTCAGAGGGGTATTCGATTCAAACTATTTTTGTCGATGTGGTGAAACAGTTCGCTCTGGCCCTTGATCTGGAGTTGAGTATCCTCTTCGTAGCTGAAACTGTTTGCATCGTGGACGGTGACTTTCAGTTCATAACGAACCGTTTTGAATTCCCGGTCCAGGAACCGGTTGGAACAAATGCCATAGGTTTCGGAGCCCACCTCCGCCGCCAAATGGAATTCCCTGGCTTCCGGTTCCACGGTACCCCCAGCGATCACCGTTACCCCACGGGGCACTATAAAACATCGCATTACCTGTTTCTCTGCCGGGTCCCAAAGCCAGTATCCCAGCTCTTCATGAAAGGGACTCTCCTCTTTTAGCCGCCACGCTGTAGTCGAATATCTCAATCCGTATAGAGCCTGCGCGTGGTTATTCACCGGTCCAAAAGGATCCAGCACCAGCCGCTCGCGATATTTGTTGGTCTCCTTTTCTCTGGGGTCCTCATCGGGTGCTGTATCGTCGCCCTTATCACCTTCCCATGTTCCGGCTAACGGGGCCAGAGGCCCAAGGTTTTTAATCAGTTCTTCGTTCATGGTTTCGCCTCGAATCAGATAATGTATTTTGGATTTGAACTTAATACTCTCAACTTCTAACGATTAAATCAATGTAAGAATCTTTTGACTTTATCGACCAATACGAAAATTGAGTTTGGAGCTCCATCTAACTCCAAAGACTTTTAGGGCCTACATGACTTAAAGTTTGCCTGATTTGAAATAAAAGAAGAAAGGGTGATAGGTTAAACCCAAGCTGACTCAAACATGGAGAAAATTAAATGAAAAAAGTAGTGGTTGCTGATTGGAATGGTCTAAAAGATCGTGAACCTGCCTATGCCCTGGTCGCAAACGTAGATCTGGTTGTCATTCGTTACGATAGTGAGATATCTGTTTTATATGGACGCTGTCTTCACCGCGGGGCGTTATTGGCGGACGGATCAATAAAAGGCGAAAATCTTATTTGCGGGGTTCATTACTGGGATTTCCAATATAAGACGGGAGTCAGCGAATATGACAATAATGAAAGGTTGCATAAATTCTCGGCCTGGGTTCAGGATGGCCATGTCCTGGTAGATGAAACTGAGATATTCGAATGGGAGAAAGAAAATCCACAACCCTATAACCGAGACGAATACCTGGGGTTATATGCGGACACTCATGGGACCGAAGCAGAACCCCATACAGGATTTATTCAGGAGCTGGCTAAAAACGCATTATCAAAATTAGGGCATCATGGTCGTGTCGGCGCTATGGGTGTGCCCAGGCAGGAACTTCCCAAATGGGAAGATATTCAATTTGTGACCGCCCAGCTGGCAACCATGCCCTTATTAGATGATGAGCCCGTCGAAACAGGAGTGGTTATAGGCCCTGGTGCGAAAAAACCTCTAAAGCTTGATATTCCCTTATTTGTTTCTGATATGAGCTTCGGCGCTCTCTCTGAAGAAGCCAAAATCGCTTTGGCAATTGGCGCTGAAATGGCTGGTACCGGCATTTGCAGTGGAGAAGGAGGGATGCTTCCTGAAGAGCAGGCAGAGAACAACCGGTATTTCTACGAACTTGCTTCAGGCCGATTTGGATTTTCAATGGACAAGGTAAAACAATGCCAAGCCTTTCATTTTAAAGGAGGACAGGGAGCAAAAACAGGCACGGGGGGACATTTGCCAGGAGAAAAAGTAAAAGGAAAAATTGCTGAAGTTCGCGGATTGAAAGAAGGGGAGCCGGCTGTTTCTCCTCCGCGCTTTCCTGACTGGAAAGAGTTAGCGCCGGTCAAAGATTTTGCGGCTCAGGTCAAAGAGGAGACAGGGGGCATTCCTATCGGATACAAACTTTCTGCGCAACATATAGAAAAGGATATTGACGCTGCTTTGGAGGTTGGAGTTGATTATATCATCCTTGATGGACGGGGGGGAGGAACGGGAGCGGCACCTCTACTTTTTCGAGATAATATCTCTGTCCCCACCATTCCAGCTCTTGCGAGAGCCAGGAGACATCTTGACAGTCTGGATCGAACAGAAGTGACTTTGATTATAACAGGTGGGTTAAGGATCCCCGCCGATTTTGCAAAAGCTCTTGCTTTAGGAGCGGATGCGATTGCTCTTTCTAATTCTGCCTTGCAGGCTATCGGTTGTATTGGAATGCGAGCATGCAATACCAATAACTGTCCCGTTGGTATCGCCACTCAAAAAGATTATCTTAGACAAAGATTAATAATTGATGAATCTGCCAACCGCCTCAAAAACTTTTTTCAGGCATCTGTCGAATTGATAAAAGTAATGGCGAGGGCTTGCGGTCATAGGCATATTAATGAATTTGCAGTCAATGACCTTACAACATGGAACAAGAATATGGCTGGCTTGTCAGGAGTTCCTTATGGTGGTTGTGAATAAAATTTCAATCAAGACCTGAAGACTTTTCTTCTCTGCTAGAAATACTTTCCCGGGCTCGTTGAACCAGTGCGTCAACGATCCACTCATGATGTTTGAGGCAGGAGGCTTTTAGAAATTCTGTGTTGGGGTATTTCTCCTGAAACGTATCGGCGAGGGCGTGCACCCGTTTGACCCAAACCCCTGAGAACAAAAAAAACGGCAATAGAATGACGCGGTGAAATTCTTGTGGCATGAGTTTCTCCAGCGACTCTTCCAGAGAATCCTGAGAACTCCCGGCGAAGTGGGTACCGGTCTTGGCGAAACCCAGTTTTTCACCTAATAGATGAAAACTTTTTTCGACCTGAGAGTTGTAATCATGGCTTCCATGGGCAACGGTCATGAACAATGTCTTGGACCGGGCAATGGATTTTTGCGAGAGATTTTCGGCTTCCTCGATCCGTTCCCGGCAGACCGCCATAACTTGAGGTTGTGTTCCCAAGGGCTCGGCAAAGTGAGTATTGGGGTGATCGCCGACAGCATTCGGAATATCCCTTTGACTGTGTTCGCCGGGCAATAAAATGCCGGGTAGTATAATAAAGTGCTTAATGCCATCAAAATGGCAGGCGGACAAAGCCTCGGTAACAGAGGGTTTGGCAAATTCCAAAAAACCGTATTCCGTGGTGCGGCAAATTTTTCTTTCGCGCAATTTTTTCCACAGGGTAAGGAATTCCTCAATGCCTTCTGGGTCCCGGCTTCCGTGACCGATGAGACAGATGGCGTATGAATGCTTGTCATCTGTAAAACTGTTCATGCTGGGTTGTTTATTCTGTAGAATAATATTGTTATTAATAATAGCTGGTAAATGAATAAAAAGTGAGAGGAATGTTATGGCTTCATCCTGGCCTTTGCCTGAAAACGATCCATGGTCCACCCCTTTTGCACAACTGTTGATGCATCATCTGGACTTGCAACCGGGTGACACGGTGCTGGATATTGCCGCAGGGGGCGGTATCCCCGCGTTTCATCTGGCGGAACAGGTTGGGTCCAACGGTAAGGTTCTGGCAGTTGACATCCATCAGGGCCAGGTGGTTCGCTCCCGATCAATTCAGGGTCAGCATATGCCCTGGTTGCAGTTTGAGGTGGGGGATATGCGCGTCTTGCCACCGACGCTTCCCCGTTTTAATCGCGTTACCGGGAACCTGTCATTCATGTTTTTTCGCCCAAATCGTTTTGAGGCTCTTAAGAATCTGGTTCAGTTCTTAAAACCCGGCGGGCAAATTGTGCTGACCTTCCCTTCGTTGGGAACCTTTGACTCTTTATGGGTCCGGGTGGACGAGGAGATGAAACAGAGGAACCTGATAAAAGAGCGAGATGCATTGGTTGAGTACCTGGAGGAGCGCCCCTCTGCCAACCAGGCAAAACAATGGCTGGAGGAACTGGGTTTGGAGCGGGTCGAGGTGACCGAATGGCCGTTAGAAATTTTTACCGGACCGGGCCGGGAATTTCTGGAGCATCCGCTTTTGCGGGGAGGGTTTCTGGATGATATTTACGAATGTTTTGAAGATCAGAGTCTGGCCCATGAATTTATGGAAGACCTGTCCCAGGATGTAGACCGTTTCACGCCTCTTCTCGCACAGAGATGTGCCATGTCCGGGTTTCTTGCAGAGCAAAAATAGCCCGATTTTCGCGCATTAATGGTAGGATCGCCTATGGATGCTGAAGCCCGAGCCGAACTAAAAAAGAAAATCGTTGCAGAGATCGAGGTGCAAAAGCACTTGATCGAAAGTTTCACTTTAACCTCCAAACCGGTTGCGCCGGACAACGCCATAGGCCGCCTTACCCGCATGGAGGCCATCAGCAGTCAGGGAATCAGCGAGGCTTCTCTGAATTCGGCGAAGGTCAAACTGGCGAAACTTGAAAAAGCTCTGAGCAAAGTGGACTTGCCGGATTTTGGCATCTGCGCCCATTGTTCCAACCCGATTCCAGAAGGCCGCATCATGCTCATGCCGGAAAATGTGCTGTGCGTTTCCTGCGCAGAAAAAAAATAAGGGGATTGCTAAAAATTATCTGCGGCCATGAGTGGCCCTTTGTTTTAACGGGCTGCGAATTGCCTGGCCATAAAGTGTCGAATTACCAGAGGCACCTTTAAAAACCCATCATTGCAGACAGGACACTCGTATTGACTGAACAGGTGCATGAAAATTTTCCGCAGGGGCAGGTGGATTTTCTGGTAGGCGGAGCGCGGGATCTGGTGAAAGATTTATTTCGGCGAAATCCCTTTATTTACTGGGGGGATTTTTTATTCAGCGCTCTTTTGGGGTGGGGTGCTTTTGTGCTGGCTCTAAAGGCTCCTGTTTTTTCTTCCCGGCAAATTCTTTTTGTGGGCATTTCCTGTCTGGCGTTGTATCGGGCAGTTTTATTCATCCATGAAATTGCCCATTTTAAAAAGGGAACCTTCAAGGTATTTCGTTGGGTTTGGAATATGCTTTGTGGTTTTCCTTTTATGGTTCCTGTTTTTCTTTATCAGTCTGTTCACTTCGATCACCATAAGCAGAATTTTTACGGAACCCAAAAAGATGGGGAATATTTTCCTTTTGCTTTAAAGGGAAGAAAATGGATTGTCATTCATATTCTGTTTTCGTTTCTGGTACCCATTTTATTTTTGGCGCGTTTTTCGATTTTAACTCCCCTCTCCCTGATCGATAAAAGGCTGAGAACATTCCTGATGGTCAGGATGTCGGCGTTGGTCATTGATTTGGATTACCAGCGACCGGAGTCTTCCTGGAAGAATCAGGAAGGGTGGAAAATTCAAGAGTTTCTGACATTTTTGGTGGCTTGGGTTTTTATCGGGGCGATCGTGGCAAAAATTATTCCAGCGATGGCCCTGTACCTGTGGTACTGTGTTACTGCCTTGATTTTTATGGTTAACTCCATTAGAACCCTGGCGGCTCACCGCTACCAAAACCCTGAAGAAAATGTGATGAGCCACCCAAACCAGATGCTGGACTCGGTTAATATTCCCGGAATTGGGTGGGTGACTTCTTTATGGGCACCGGTGGGGCTTCGCTTTCATGCAACGCATCACTTGTTTCCCGACTTGCCTTACTACGCCTTAGAGGAGGCACATCGTAGGCTGATTCAGGACCAGGGGGAAAATTCCCTTTACGGTCAAACGGTTTGCTCGGGATTGCTTTCTGCGCTAAACCAGTTGTGGAAACATGCCGATAGGTAAGTTTTAGATTTCATTACTTAAAATTTTCTGGCGAGAAACTTATGACAAAACCTTTTACTCTGGGCAACGAGTTCGAAGATGAAGATCCCTCTCATTTGAAGAAGAGCAAGATCATTTCCTCGTTAAAAGAGAAATTTGACTTTGAGAATTCCCACCTGCGTCCACCCAGCAGCAAGGAGAAAGGGATTCTGGCAAAATGCTTTGGCTATTTTGCCCCGGAGCAGGCCAAGGAACTGGGGATTTATCCGTATTTCAAGGAAGTTCAGGAGATTGATGGATGCCATGTTGTCATTGACGGGAAGAAAGCCATTTCCGTGGCCACCAATAATTATCTCGGGCTGGCGCAGGAACCGCGTGTGGTCTCCGCTGGTCGGGATGCGTTGGAAAAATTTGGCATTGGTTGCACTGGCAGTCGTTTTCTAAATGGTACTTTCAACCTGCATAAGACTCTGGAAAGGGAGCTATCTTCGTTCCTGAACCGGGAAGATGCCATTGTCATGTCTACGGGGTTCCAGGCAAACCAGGGAACCATTGCCTGCCTGCTGGGGAGGAGGGATGTAGCTTTTTCGGATCGGGAAAACCATGCCAGTATTTATGAAGGGTGTAGCGTGGCACCGGGAAAGACGGTTCGCTATCACCACAATGACATGGACCATCTGGAATACTACTTGAAAAAATATTCGGATGTTGAAGGTAAGATTATTATCACCGACAGTGTATTCAGTATGAGCGGTGATATTGCCAACCTTCCGGCCATTGTGAAACTGGCGAAAGACTATGGAGCCACCGTTATGGTTGATGAAGCTCATGGTCTGGGTGTCCTGGGTGAAAATGGCAGGGGCATTGCCAGCTACTACAACGTGGAAGATGAAATAGATATTTATATGGGAACGTTCTCCAAAAGTCTGGGGTCTATCGGCGGATTTATTTCTGCAAAGTCCAAGGTCATCGAGTTCATTCGCCATAAAGCCTCGGCGTTTATTTTTACCGCGGCCCTGCCGCCGGCATCGGTTGCCGGGGTCATTGCGGGCCTGGATATCCTTATTAATGAGCCGGAACGCATCAGCCGTTTGCGGGAAAACACTGCTTATATCAAAAGGGGATTTTTTGATATGGGTTTTCAAGTGAATAACAACTCCATTCCTATTGTCCCCATAAAAATAGGAGAAGAGGCCCTGACGCTTTATATGAACAGGCTCCTGTTTGATGATGGAATTTTTGCGGGAGTTGCTGTGTCGCCGGTTGTGCCGCATCTTAATGCCATGATTCGGACCAGCTACACCTCTGTCCATGACCAAAAGGATCTTGATAAAGTTCTCGACTCATTCAAGAGACTGGGGACCAAACTGGGCATTATTCCCAAGGAATAATGGGCCTCATCAAGGTTGAAGCCCCTCGGGACCTGGAACGTTTCGTCCGCCTTCCCTGGAAAATTTATAAAGACCAGCCATGCTGGGTTCCCCCTCTTATCTGGGAACGTAAAAAGTTCCTGAATCCTGACAGCAATCCCTTTTTTGAGCATGCCGAAGTCGAGCTCTTTCTGGCGGTGGACGCGGGTCAGTCACCAGTAGGGCGGATCGCCCTGATTCATGACCGGAACTATCAGGAGCTTCACCCGGAGCCTGTTGGAATGTTCGGCATGTTTGAGTCGGTGGATGACCCGACTATCTCTCATCTTTTGTTAGACAAGGCTTATCAGTGGTGTCAGGAGAGAGGGTTTGCCCGTCTTATGGGGCCGATGAACCTGTCGACCAATCACGAATGTGGTTTGCTAATAGAGGGGTTTGATTCTCCAACGATGTTTGGCATTCCCTACAACCCGGAATATTATGGAAAACATTTTGCGGCCTGGGGTCTTGAAAAAGCCCAGGACCTTGTGGCCATGCGGCTGGATTTTGTCAAGGTTCCGGATTATCTGGAACGGGCCGCAGTAAAACTGAAACAAAGAAATCATTTCACTATCAGATGTTTGGATCTTAGTCAGTTTGAAAAGGAACTTGCCGTTCTTTGGGATATCTATAACTCGGCGTGGAGCCGGAACTGGGGATTCGTGCCGATGACTCGCAAGGAGTTTGAGTTTTCTGCGCGGGAAATGAAATCCTTTGTGCAACCCGAATTTTGTTTTATAGCCGAAGTCAAAGGCGAGCCAGCAGGGTTTTCCCTGGCCCTGCCCGATGTCAATCAGGTGCTCAAACAATTAGATGGGAAACTCTTCCCTTTTGGATGGGCACGGTTCTTATGGCAGAAAAATAAAATTGATACTTACCGGGTGCCGATGCTCGGGGTGAAGAAAAAATTTCGCAGGTTGGGCATTGATGCCTGGTTTTATTATGAAACCTACAAGCGGTTTCTGGAAAAAAAGATAGAATGGTGTGAGATGTCCTGGTTGCTGGAGGACAACAAAAGCATTGTTGATCCGATGCACCGGATAGGAGGAAAAATTTATAAAAGGCACCGCATCTATGAACGGTCTATCGCATCTTAACGGTGCCACGGCGTTGGTTACCGGCGCCAATGGTTTTATTGGCAGTCACCTTGTAGACCAGCTTTTGGACTCCGGCTGTACTGTCCATGGGCTGGTGAGGCAGTCCTCCGACCTCAAGTGGCTGGATGCTTCCCGGGTTCATCTACACAGGGTGGATCTGGCGCAAGCGGATTTCGAAATCCCTGCTTTGGAAGATATCGACTACATCTTTCATTGTGCTGGATTGACCAAGGCGAAATCCCGCTCCGGCTATTTCAAGGTCAACGCCACCGCTTGTTCGAACCTGTATGAGCAATGTCAGAAACGGGCAGGCCGGGTCAAAGGTATTGTCCACCTGAGCAGTCTGGCGGCCACCGGACCCAGTCATCAGGGTGGCCTGGTTGATGAAACCACTCCTTGCAGGCCAGTAACCTTTTATGGACAGTCCAAACTTGCGGGAGAGGAAATTGCCCTGCGGTTTTCGGATTCGCTTCCTGTTACTATTTTGCGTCCCCCTGTGGTGTATGGTCCCCGGGAAGAAAACTTTTTTACCTTTATTAAAGGGGTTCATAAAGGATGGGGACTGCAAATTGGCAAGGTGGGCAAAGAGCTTTCCCTGATTTATGTTGTGGATATGGTTCAGGCCATGCTCATGGCTTCGGCCCCTTCACAGCAGAGAGGTCGTAGCTATTTTGTTACCGATGGCCGGGTTCATGCATGGGAACAGGTTGCGAAAGAGTGTGCGCGCATTATGGATGTCCGGTTGAGAACCTTGAGAATTCCAGAAGGAATATTAAATCCGATAGCCCTGTTCTTTGAAGCATGCGCCCTTTTCAGTTTCAAGCCTGCGCTTTTTGACCGACAGAGGATGATTGATATCCGGCAAAGCTCGTGGTCGGCTTCGCCGGAAAAATTTTTTACTGAGTTGGAGTTTGAGCCTCAATATGACCTCAGCCGCGGACTGACCGAGACGATCCACTGGTATCAACAACAAAAATGGTTTTAGCATATGGGTGATACATCGGGGCATGCACTCGAAGACATGGTGGAGCCGGTCAATCGCTATATTCAGGATCCGATTGCGCAACGGATTGTAGGCTTTTTGAAAAACACAGCTGTTACTCCCAATCAGGTGACTTATTGTTCTGTCCTGACGGGTTTTGCTTCGGGTTACGCGTTCAGCTTTGCCAGCCCGGCATCCCTGATTTTGGGAGGGTTTCTGTTGGAAGCCACTCTGGTGCTGGATTGTGTGGACGGTCAACTGGCCCGGGCCAAGGGCATGGCCAGCGAATGGGGGAGGCTGATTGATGGCATCGCCGGTTATTTTGCCTATCTTGCTGTGGTTTGGGGACTCATTATAGGGTTTCCCGAACATGAACACGTCCTGAAAACTATAATAGGACTGATCATCCTGAAGGCCATCTCTTATGATTATTGCAAACAGAGCCTGTCGACCCTGATTTTGCAAGGCTATGATGGCATGGAAAGGGAAGTTCAAGATACACGTCAAAGGCTTGAAAGGCAGAAATCGTGGGTACTGGTACTTTATTTTTATTATTTGCAGGTTCAGCAATTATTTTTTCGCGGTCAATGGAGTTTTCTGAACCAGATAAAAACGGGGGATCGAGACAATCAACTGGATTTGACCTTCGAACAACGCAAAGCCTGTCATGAGAAAATAAAAATCCTTCTGGCGTTGTGGCGCTGGAATGGGCTCGACCTGCCACTTTTCCTGCTGGCCCTATTTGCCATTTTGGGTTTTCTTTCAGCCAGTCTGATCCCCTTTGCCAGTATTATGGCCGCCCAGTATATTGTGACTTTGCTGGCGCATCATTATTTTGTCCGAAGAATCTAAGATTTATATCCTATGAGAGATATATGGAATTCGGATGTGTCTTGTTTTGCGACTTCCAAGACGGATTGCATTTTTATAGAAATATAGTGCTTGTTGAAGTTTTCCCCGCCTGAGAGGGGAGTTTGTCCTTGACCCAGACCGGATTTCGGTTAGTATATGGTTGATTCTTAATGGGAGGGGGGGCCTGTGAGGCATCTGATTTACGGTTCCGCTCTTCTCCGACAACCGGAAATGAATATCCCGCAGGTGTGAGAATGAAATTTTTTGCCAAGCCTACTGATTCATCAATCTCAAATTCCAATTCTAAAAGAAGCCGCTTCTCTTTCTGGCCATTGGGGATGGCAAGTTTGGCTCTTTTCTTTCTATATTCCTGCATCCAGAATGTGCCGGATTCCACCGATGTAGCTCAGTCTGAAAAAGCTCCGGCTATGTCGAAAATGAAAACTAAAATGGCCGATGAGAAACCTGCTGAAACCGCCGAAAAACCTGATAAAGGTGTGGATGAAAATAAAGGTGCAGATGAAAAGCTTGATGTAGCTCTTCAGGCCGCCGCCGACCATGAAGCGTTATTTGCTGAAAGCCGGTACCCTTCTGCGGCGACTTGTGGCACCTGCCACCCGCAGGAGTATAAAGAATGGTCTGTTTCTCAACATTCCTATGCGCAGTTGAGCCCGGTTTACCTTTCTCTCAGTAGCGAGATCAATGAATTGTCCAGCGGGTCGAATGGTGACTTCTGCCTCAGGTGTCACAGTCCCATTGGCGCGAACCTGGGTGAGTCCCCGTTCATGTCCAATTTGGATAGGCACCCCACTTCACGGGAAGGGATTACCTGTGTGGTCTGCCACCGTATGAACAAAGACTATAATAAAAGGAGCGGACGCCTGGCTTTGGTGGAAGGAAGTCTGCTGGCTCCTGTTTACGGGCCACAGGGCAATGAAGAGATGGCCCGGGTTCTGAAAGATGAAGAGTTCAGGGTGGTGACGGAAGAAGGCAAGCCCGGGCGCAAAGTTCATACCGAGGTGAAAAAGTTTGCTTCGATCTCTCAACCTGTATTTTGTGGGACTTGTCATGATGTAACCTTGTTCAATGGATTCCGGCTTGAGGAGGCGTTCAGCGAATACCGCACTTCTCCTGCCGCGGCGAAAGGAATTACCTGTCAGGACTGCCATATGGGCAAAGTACAGGGAATTGCCGCTGGCTATAATGAAGGCCCTGGTGCCATCGTGGGAGGAAAGGCAACTAAAACTCGTAAGGTCACCAACCATTATTTTGCAGGACCCGACCACTCGGTGATTCATCCGGGTATTTTCCCGCATAATGCGGAAGCCCAGGAAATGGCCAGCATGAGAGAGTGGCTCAAGTTTGATCATAAAGCTGGCTGGGGTACCGATGAGTTTGAAGATAGCCTCCCGGAGGGAGCGAAATTTCCCGCTCGCTGGGACTCTGTGGATGACCGTTACGATGCCCGGGAAATATTAAACGCTCAATTTGAGCTTTTGAAATGGGCCAGAGGGCAACGTACAGAGGTCTTGAAAAATGGTTATTTTCTGGATGAGGTCGTTGTTCAAAAGAGTGATGAGGATGGCATTTGCTTTAAGGTGAAGGTCACTAACCTCACAGATGGTCATAATGCCCCAACAGGTTTTACCGGTGAAAGGATGGTTTGGCTTAATATTGTCGTGACAGATAGTGACGGCAAGGTGGTCTTTGTTACCGGCGATCATGATCCGAACGGAGATCTGCGCGACCGGGAATCGTCTTATGTTCATGCCGGAAAACTACCGCTTGATGAACAGCTTTTCGATTTACGATCTCGGTTTGTGGTATCAAACCTGCGTGGCGGGGAGCGGGAGCAGATCATTCCCATTCCTTATCCAATAACTACGATTCCTTTTGTTCGCCCCTCAATTCAGTCATTGATATTGACAGGGGAGCCAGCCACGGAGCGTGTCCACCGAAGAAGTATCGAGCCTTTGGGGCACCTTTGGGCGAAATACGAGATTGATGGTGACATGCTTACAGGCAAAGGACCTTACAAGGCCAAAATTTCATTAAAGGCTGGAATGGCCCCTGCGAATCTGGTTGGGGCTATTCAAGGCCGAGGGTTTGACTATGGCATGAGCGCCCAGGAGGTGGTGGCTGGGGTTGCCGCAGGTTATGAAGCCCTGTGGGAAAAAGAAGTTACGTTGGAAATGGGTAAATAATCAACCGGAATATACCTTCTGGTTTTGAATAGGTGTTAAACATTGCTTCGGAGGAGAGCGATGCAAAAGGTGAGTTTTGGTGAAAAAAAAATGGGTTCTATCGGCAACGCGCTACGGTCTCTGCTGATTGGTAGTGTGTTTGTTTTATGTTCCGGCTTGTCGGCCCATGCGGACTGGTTTCCTCTGGGGCATACCGAGGAAGTTCCTGCCTTCTCTGATGAACATATCCAACTTCGTCCTCCGTCCGATACGGGTACCCGTCCTGCATTGATTTATGAAGGGGGAGATCTTTTTCTCGGTGTGGGAGACCTTTATGAGGGCTTCGAAACTCCTTGGGGAGCCGTCTGGCAACCGCAACTTTGGGTTTTTGGCACCATGCGATCGTCTTTGCATATGTTCGATAATGGCGGTGCGAACAGTACGGCCTCCGAATGGGCGAATCGTTTAGATCTTTACGCCAATGTACAGTTGACGGGGACGGAAAAGTTTATCATTGGTGTCCGGCCACTGGACAAAAATGAACCCTCAAAATTTTCCCGGGTATCTTTCAACGATAATCGAGGTGACGGGCAGTCCGAATTTAATATGGATATTCGGACCATGTTCTTTGAGGGTGACTTGGGAAGTTTGTTCCCAACGCTGGACCCGGAGGGGGCAACCTGGCGGGATTTTGGGTTTTCCGTGGGGCGGCAGTTATTGCAGTTCCAGGAAGGGATCATGCTCAATGATGAGGTGGATGCTGTTGCACTTATCCGCAATAATATTCATCTTCCGGGTGTCCCGGGTTTCAGGTCTTCATTTGTGTGGGGCTGGAATGACTTGGGGAGAAGCGATGCTGAACGGGATGATCGCGCAGATATGTTTGGCTTGTTTAATTCTCTAGACACGCAAAAGACCTACTGGAATCTGGACTTTGTGTATGTGAACGATGAGGAGGCCGCTGGGGATAGTTATCATGTAGGGATTTCGGCTATTCAAAGAATCGGCTTGTGGAGTACGGCCTTCAGAGTTAACAGTTCCTTTGCCGAAGATAATAATAGCGCGGAAGCTGGTACGGGAACCTTGCTCTCTGCGGAGTTTTCTTTCACACCCTTTAAGTCTGATGATATCGTTTATATGAATCCATTTGTGGCGGCTGGAAACTTCACCCAGGTGGGTCGTGAGCCGGTTGTGGGTGGGCCGCTGGGTGCTTTAGGTATCTTGTTTGCCTCCCCGAGCATAGGTAATTTCGGTTCAGAATTGATCAGCTTTGCGAATGATGTGGCTGGCTTTGCCGCAGGGTACCAGGCATTTTGGAACGATCATCGAACAAGCCTTACGCTGGAAGTGGCCGGCAGGAAAGATATCAGTGGTGATAGATTTGATGACATAGCTTTTGGCTATGAGTTCCGCCAGAGACTGGCTCAAAGAATTCAGCTCCAGGTAGACAGCCATTACACCGTCCAGGAAAAACGCAGTGACGGTTATGGCTTGCGAACGGAAATTCTCTATCAATTTTAATTTTGGGATAGTCCAGATTGTCCGTGCTTCTGAAATATATGCAGGAGCATTGCTATTCCCTTTAAAAAAGTGAGGATGTTATGAAGCGTGATGGTACTTATTTCATATCTAGACCTTTTTTCCTGATGGCGTTGGTTCTGGTGAGCGGGTGGCTGGTTTTCCCTTCCACATCATCGGCTCAACCTTTTTTCAAGGGTGCCAAGCTTTGTGAGGAATGTCATGAAGCAGAGTCCAAGATCTGGGAAAAAACCAAACATTTCACTTCTTTTCGTACGGTTCATCGTGAACCTAAAGATGACAGCAAACCGTCCCCAAAAAAAATTCTGGCGGCTGTAGGGGGGCAGAAGAGAATGAAACGCAATGAGACCTGTTACCTGTGTCATTACACGCTGGAGCAAAAAGATTCCGGTTCCAAACCGGCTGCCAAGTCTGGGACCTCCTGCGAAAGTTGCCATGGAGCTTCTTCCGACTGGTTGGCTATCCATGACAATTATGGTGGAAAGGAGATTAAACGGGATCAGGAAGCGGCGGACCATAAAGCGAAACGGGTTGCCGACTCCACTGCCGCAGGGTTGATCTGGCCTTCCATGAGCTATGAAGTTGCTGAAAACTGTATGACCTGCCATGGTCTGGCGCATCCCGACTTGAAAGCTGATGACTTGGCTAAAATGCTGGGAGCCGGGCATCCGATTAATCCTGATTTTGAATTGGTTAAATATTCCCAGGGTTCAGTGCGGCACCGGTATTATCCTCCGGACATCAAGACCAATGCTGAAATGACCCCCCAGGACCTGACGCAAATATATGTGATTGGGCAGGCGGCGGCGTTGGTTTCTGCTACCGAAGCTATGTCAAAGTCAGGTGAGGCCAAATATAAAGAAGCGCAGAACAAACGTGCTGAAAATGCCAAAGCTGTTCTGAAAAATATTCCGGAGGCGGCAGGTCTTCTGGCTTCTCCTTCGCGAGAGAACGCTTTGAAACTGTCCAAAGCCATTGCCGGGAAAGATTTGACAAGTATTGTTGGAGGCAAGCTCCCAGCTAAATCTGATTATAAATAAGGAAATAGTTGCAACTCGGACTTGGGTTTCTCTGAATCGCTCCTGGCATCTAAAAAGTTGCTAGTCCAGGACTAGATGACAAGTTCGCCTCTTCCAGTTGTGCTTTTTGGAGGTGGGTAGGTGACTGTAACGACTCAAGTGCGTCCGCAGAGATGGGACCAGCCGTTCGGTTTGTTTATGACCGATCAGGATGTGGAACGACTTCTGACTGTTCCGGAAATTTCTGCGATAGAAGAGAGCAAATTCCCCACTCACTGCCCTCTCAGAGGGATTCTTAAAAATGATGCGCGGATTGTAAAGTACTCGGCGGGAGACATTGTCATCCGCGAGGGAGACTATGGCAATTCTGCGTTTCTGGTTCTGGATGGTTCGCTAAAGGTCGTGTTGTTTCCCGGGCTTCCCGGTGAAACGCTCGGGCGCCGGACCATTCGTAAGAAAAACCCTTGGCAGGCCCTCAAACAACTTTGGAATCAACGTAAAATCCCTGAAGTCCGTGACGTTAAACGTTATGGCCTGCAAGCCCAGGTTCGGGAGGCAGAAGATCTGGGAGCCGCGCACGTTTTTCTCCAGGATGTTCCCGCTATTTTGGACAAGAATAAAACCGCCTCTCTGGGAAAAGGCGCGTTGTTCGGCGAACTTGCCGCGCTGGGACGGACCCCCAGGACTTCCACCATTTTTGCCGAAACCGATGCGGAACTTCTGGAAATACGCTGGCAGGGACTGCGTGAGTTCAGAAAATATGATCAAGGATGGCGCCGACTCATTGATAAGCGTTATCGTGCAAATGCCCTCAACGCCCATCTAAGGGCGACTTCCATCTTCTCCCACCTGAATGATGAGGATCTCCAGGAAGTGGCAGATGCCACCCTCTTTGAAACTTATGGCAAATTTGACTGGCACCTGACCTATAACAAACTTCAGACTCAGGATAAAACCCATGGCATGAAGGATGAACCCGTTATTGCCCATCAGGGAGCTTATTCGGATGGGATATTACTGGTTCGTGCCGGATTTGCCCGGGTGTCCATAGATCGGGGCAACGGCCAGCAGACCTTGACCTATCTGGGAACCGGGGATTTTTATGGCGCGGACGAACTCTACCGGGCTTGGAAAGGGGATACCGGTGTCAGTATGAGAGTAACCATTACAGCGCTCGGCTATGCGGAAATGCTCCGGGTGCCTAGTAAATCCGTTGAGAAGCATTTGTTCGCTTATTGGTCGGCTGAAAGGGAAGGGGAAAGGCACCCCTCTCAACACTCTTCCGAAAAATCAAGGCGGATGCAGGATTTTTTCGATAAAACTTTGACCGATGGCGCATTAATGGAGTGGGCGGTTGAAGAGCGTTTTATCAATGGTACTCAGGCGATGCTGATAAACCTGGACCGCTGCGTGCGTTGTGATGACTGTGTCCAGGCTTGTTCTGCGGCGCATGGCGGCAACCCTAGATTCATCAGGCATGGTAAGACTTTTGAGAACTGGATGGTGGCCAATGCCTGCATGCATTGCGCGGATCCTGTTTGTATGATCGGTTGTCCCACAGGGGCCATTCACCGATCCATGTCCGGAGGTATGGTCATTATCAATGATGACACTTGTATTGGTTGCGAAACCTGCGCCAACTCTTGTCCCTATTCCAATATCAGGATGGTTTCCATCCGCGATGAAGTGGGGAACTTTATCACTGATCCCCAAAACCAGAAACCCATCCTGAAAGCGACGAAGTGTGACCTGTGTGCAGACCAGATTAGCGGACCTGCTTGTGTTTTTGCCTGTCCGCATGATGCCATGAGAAGAGTAGATTTTGGGGAGACGGAGTTAGATGAAAATACATCAGGGTTATAGTCTGGTCCGGGTTTGGGGCTATGTGGGTTTTGCGAGCCTTTTATTTCTGGTGACCTGGGTATGGACCATTCAGATTGATCGCGCCCTCGGCATTCCCACTTTTGCCAGTGGCTGGGTATTGTTTGGAATACTGACTTTTATCGCGCTTTTCAGTGCGCGCAAGCGATTGCCATTTTTGCCTCTGGCCCCTTCCTCCCGATGGTTTCTGCTTCATGCGGTTGGCGGGTTCCTGGCCCTATTCCTGTTTTGGCTTCATACCGGTGGCGTGGGGTCGAAAGGCTTTTATGGCCAGGTGTTGACGGCTTTATTTTATATTACTTCTATTTCAGGGATGGTGGGACTAGCCATGGAAAAATTTTACCCACGCCAGCTTACATGTAGTGGCGCGGAAGTCATTTACGAGCGCATTCCTGGAGAGATTGCTGAAATAAGGGAAGAGGTGGAATCCCAGGTTCTGAAGTGTACCGAAGAAACCGGAAGCAGTACTCTGGCCGAACATTACCTGGAAACCCTGAATTGGTATTTTCAAAAGCCGCGTTTTTTCATGAATAATGTTTTTGGAAGCCATCTGAGCCAGCATTGGGTGCGCCAGCAATGCATGATTTTGGAACGTTTCTTAGATGAAAAGGAACGAGGGTATTTGGACCGGGTCTTTATGTTGGCGGAAAAAAAAAGAAAGATAGATTTTCAATATGCGCTGCAAACATTGCTTAAAACCTGGCTTCTGGTTCATATTCCTCTGGCAGGCGCGGTGATGGCAATGGTTTTCTGGCACTTAATCCTTATTCTGGTGTTCTTCGTGTGATGGAAGAAAACAAGTTTGGTCATGACCAGAGCCAGTATGAAAGGCCCAACCTGCCCTATCGTTGTGGCAGGGCTTCTCTGTGGCAAACCCCCTGCAATCAGGGCCCTGAAGCGGATGGAACCTGTGGGGGAGTCCGGGAATGTACCCCGTTTCTGAAAAATGATCGGTGGGAATGCCGGAGGGACAAAAGATTCGGCGGTCCCTGTGAAGACGGTCCTGGGCCGGGGGGAGAATGCTCCATTCAAAGACCTCCCTGTGCTCCTCGAAGTACATTGCGCGTCATCCGTGGCAGGCTGGTGGTGCTTGCAGTGGGTGCTATCCTGGCCTTGATCGGTTCTTCGTTGGTGCTGGATCCCCGCTTTGGAGGCGTGATCAGTATTTCCGATGCCGGGCCTTTGTCCAAATCGCATGCTAAATTTACCGAAAAGGAGGGTTGCTCCGCCTGCCATGGAGTTCATGGTAAGGGGCCTGTAGCCTGGATAAAAGCTGTGTTCGACAATTCGGATCTTTCAATCCACTGTGTGAATTGCCATAGTTTTGGAGGCCCCAGTTTTAAGGCCCACAATGCCAGCTTGTCTCCTGACAGGAAGGTTCAGGATACGCAATGTATCATGTGCCATCGGGAACATAGTGGTCCAACCATGAGTACGAGATTTCTAACCCCGGAGCAATGCAACTCCTGCCATAAAAACCAGTTTGAGAGCTTAGAGCACGGGCATCCTGAATTTTCTGAAAAATTCCCTTATTTCAGCCGCAACTCGGTTAAGTTTGACCATAGCTCGCATTTGAAAAAGCATTTTGATAACCCAAAATTTTCTGATAAAGCCCCCGGTGCCTGCAGCGGTTGCCACATGATAACGCTGTCGGATCAGGAAATTCGACCGGAAGGCTATGAAGTGGTTTGTGCCTCCTGCCATGATTCACAGATCAAGAAAAAAGAACTCATTCTACTTAGGCTCCCAGAGTTGGCACAAGACCTGATTGACCGCAAGTCATTGGTGCAGGCATGCAACTTTCCTGGTAGCCATGCCAAAGTGGAAGAGGAGTTTCTCAGTATTTCCACAGAACAGCTGGCTTTAGTGACTGCATTTCTTTTAAATATTCCTGAAGACGATCTGGAAACCTATGACCAGCCCCTTCAGGATCTGATTTTTTCCATGGCTGAAGACAGTTATGCCCCCTTCGCGGAACTGATTGATGGACAATCTGAAAACTCAATGTCTGAGAACTTGTTGGCAAGTTTGAATCCGGAGGTGCTCAAGCGCGCGGCTTGCTCCTGGGGACTGAATCAGGAATATGAGCCTCCCGCAGAGGCCAGGTTTGGCGGCTGGTACGCTGATATGCTGGAAATCCGTTACAAGCCTGCGGGGCATGCCGACCCGGTAGCTAAAAGCTGGGTGGAATTTGCCCTGGCTGTGTCAACAAAACAGGGCGAGGAAGACAGAGCCTCAAGAGCCATTGCCATGCGCGAGCAGATTCTTTCCGTTAAAGATGGTGTGGGGGGCTGCGTAAAATGCCATGCGGTAACGGAGGTCAAAAATTCAAAGGGTGATTCCCGCCTGGTTGTGGAATGGAATTATAAAAATGACGATGAACGTCCTTATATGCGCTATAAGCATGATAACCATATTGAAATATTAGGGACCAAGCGCTCATGCGCGAATTGCCATATCCTTAATAAGGAAGTGGACTATATGGCTTCCTATAAGGAATACGATCCCGGTAATTGGGTCAGCAACTTTGAGTCTATCAGGAAGAAGACCTGTATGCAGTGCCATTCAGAAACGCAGATTAATCTTGAATGCCAGAGATGCCATATGTATCATTTTAAACCGAGATTTAAAAAAGATATGCTGCCCGTGAAGGCCGAACCTCCTTCATCAACATGATAAAATATCCATGGCGGTAAGCTTCATCTTTAAGGAGGAATTTTGCTGAACATTATATTTAGTTTTGTCGCGTTGGTATTTTTATTGGGTCTGGTAGCCTATGTGCTGGTTCTTCTGGCCAACAACTCGAGAATTCTTGCCATCAGTCAGGAAAAAGCCGATCTCGAAGCGGAGTTGTTGAAGACAAAGATAAAAAACATAATGGATCGGCGTGAGCTCGAAGCCAAACAGGTAAAACTGGCCTGGAACGGTTTTCGAAAATTCAAGGTTGCTTCCAAAGTCGAGGAAACGAACGATATCACTTCCTTTTATCTTGCTCCGCATGACGGTAAGGAGTTGCCAGGCTTTTTGCCGGGCCAGTTTCTAACTTTCCAGATTCACATGCCAAACCAGGCTCAGCCGGTCATTCGCTGCTATTCTTTGTCGGATAGCCCCTTCCATCCGGATCGTTACCGAGTGTCGATCAAACGGGTTCCGGCACCTAGAGATAATCCCTCTGCGCCTCCCGGGTTGATTTCTAGCTATTTTCATGACTCCTTGAACGAAAATGATATTGTTGATGTTAAAGCCCCCAGCGGACATTTTTTCATGAGTATGACTAAAAATACTCCGGTGGTTCTTCTTGCAGGTGGAGTCGGAATCACTCCATTACTCAGTATGCTCAACTCCATTACTGAAATGGGTTCCCAGCGGGAAGTCTGGTTTTTCCTGGGAGTGAGAAATAAGAAAGAGCATGCGATGAAGGAACACTTGGAAATGGTGGCACGGGAGAATGAGAATGTTCGCCTGAATATTTTTTACAGTGCACCGGCGGAAACCGATGTGTTGAATGAAGACTATCATGTCAAGGGCCGGGTCAACGTAGAGAATATAAAAATCTTTCTTCCTTCCAGCAATTTCGATTTTTATATCTGTGCTCCTCCTCCTATGGTCAAAGATTTGAGAAAAGATTTGGCCGACTGGGGAGTGCCCAAAAAGAATATTCATTTTGAGGCTTTTGGCCCGGCTACGGTCAAAGGGTGCAAAGCCGATACGGGTAAGGGAGTCAGTGCCAAAATTGATATTCAGTTTGAGAAATCAGGAAAGACTTTGACGTGGGATTCCAAAGCCGCATCTCTGCTGGATTTCGCAGAGGCGAATGGAGTCCCTATTGATTCGGGTTGTCGCGCGGGTAACTGTGGAACCTGCCTCACTGCAATTAAGGGCGGTAAGGTGGAGTTGGTTGGAGAGCCCGGTTCAAAACCCGAAGAAGGGTCCTGCCTGGCTTGCATCAGCATCCCAAAAGAAAACCTGACACTGGATGCCTGATAATTAAAAATAACATCTCCCGAAGGGGAGATGTTATTTTGTCTCTTTTCTTCTGAACGATCCCTTAATCATTCTATAGGCTAATCTTCCTCCTTCATGCCTCATGGGTAGGCCCACACAGTTTTGGCAATCAGGACAAATTAGTGGTGGCAGGTCAGACTTGACCGAGGCAGATTTTAATTTTGCGATGGATGAGGGTTTGGTAATTCGGTCCAGATAAATCCGCACCAATTGCCCGGAACCTTCCTTTCTATATCTAACAATTAAGGTCCGGCAGTTTCCACACAAAATTTCTAAATGATGGCTTGCCATTTCCCGGACCCTGTATAAATCAGCAGAAATTGTAATCTAAACTTTTGGATAGGTCTAGCAGTGTCTCATATTTAATGTTTGAATTAATTTTGTTCCTGCTATCAATGTTGTTTAAGTTTGTCAAATGCACGCTGGCTCAATCGTTCCTTATAATTCGACCTAAAGGCATCCAGTTTCGAAGGTGTTGAAAGTTTTTTAAAGGTGTTTACCATTTCACGGTCCAGTGAATGTGCCTGGGGCAAATCAGCTTTTGTCAGCTCCTGATTCAAACTGTTTTTTTGAACGCTTTGGTAGTTTTTTAGCTGATTTGAACGGTCTGCTGGGTCCTTCACATGGTGATTAGAATTTTTGTTGGTAGCTTTTGCCTGGCGTAGCAACGTATGCTTTTTTTCTTCTCTGGGAACTTGAATGTTCTTTTCAATCTTTTGTAAAAGTCGTCGAGGCACTTTGGTTACTTTGGAGAACTTCCCCCCTTTGAACATTGATTGCATTTCTCCGGCACGAATAAATGACCGGGTCCCCCATTTCCCATTTGGAAGACGAGGGGCGGTTTCGATTTTACCTTCCAGGACCACAAAGCGAGTTTCTTCATTGGGGTCCACAAGAGTCACAAACTCTGTTCCTCGAACCCCCGCTACACCATTGGGGGTAATGACGGTAAAGCTTGATCCCTTTTTCATGGATTTAGAAACCACAAATCGGGCGGCCCCTTTACTCATTCTAAAGAGCATCTGTCGGAATCTTTTATCCGGGTCATAAATATTTTTATCTATGGAGATGGTGGATCCACCACTCAAGATCACCTGGCTATGATCGTCAAGAGTGAAAGCCGCCCGGCTTTTGCGAGAAGTGGAAATTTTGTCGTATTGAAATAAGGGTGACGCCAAACCAACAGGATTTCCAAATTTGGAGTTTTCATGAAATTGAATTACCTCTCCGCGAACTCCGGTGGCCAGTCCGATATCGGTGGCGGATATCAAATTGTTTTTCTTTAGAAACAGTTTTTGATCAATCAGGCTCCTGTTGGCAGGCCCACGTGAGAAGGCATAAACCACATGCAAAAACTCCAGGTTTGATAGCGGAGTTTCTACATTTTTTCCCTCCAGCACATCAACTCCCTGTTTTTCCATAATCTTCTGGGTACGGACAAAGAGTTCTCTCTGGGGAAGGGTCTTGAAGTTTCGAGGAAGGTAAGGATTATTCGGTTGCGAATAGGCGATGGTTTTTACTAACTGTCCGTGAGTCAATACCGGATTATCATTAGCAAATATCTGCAGGGGATAGAGCAGGAAGCCAGTTATCATTGGGATCAAAATAGAGAAAAATGAAATTTTCATATTCATGAGTTTTCCAGTTCCTTGAAAATGCAGCCTTTTTGTCTGAAAAATTGCAACTTGCATGCCAAATTCAGTCATCCACTAACCAGGGAATTTTCAGGGGGTTATGAGGATTGGCAGAAGAAAGGACCCCATGAAAACGGAAAAGTTGGCAAAATTTATCAATGTGGGGCAAATAATTCCGGGCAATTGAGAGTTGTTCCAGGGTGCACAGTACTGCAGTCGATCAACATTGTTCCTCTGAGCATGGTACTGCCCGGGTTGACAGCGGAGACAGAGCGTTTTATTTTGTAACGGCTGGTAGTAATTTATATTTGGAAGGAAAATAAATAAGAATGCGGATTTATGTCAAGGCGTTAGCATGAAAGAAGTCTATGAGAAAGGCCTGGTGGAATATAAAAAAGCGGTGAAAAAAAATCCGCAGGATGCCAATGCCTATTTCAATATGAGCAAGGCTTTTGATGGACTTGATGAAGGACGCAAGGCGGTTCTGGCGGCTCGCAAAGCGCAACAGATTTGGGAATTGAAAAAGGATTCTGAAAATAGCGTCAAGGCTCGCAAGCGTTTGCGCCAGCTCTATAAAAACTACGATTTAAATCCGAAGGAATTTGATATCCCTCAATAGGTCCACTAGGCGTTGGGCTAGCGTTCCATTGCTTTACCTGGCTAGCAATCGTTCTCTCAGCTCAACGAGTCACTGTTATCTGCCTCCCCTGCAAAGGGGCTAGCAGTTAGCAACAGGCACCGTTGCCGTTTGTGTGAATGCCTTCCTGTGCCTGGGGAGTAGTGCAGTCAAAAGGTCCGTAGTGGGTTGAGAAATCTCCGAGGACATTAAAATGCTCGCTGAACCGGGTTTCGCTCAGCATTTTGCTGGTATTGCCACAAACCGGTACGGGAATCATGGTCTGAAAATAATGATGGTCATCCAGAGTGAACCCATGTGGAAACTCGGGGATATTGCCTTTGTAATATGCGACATGACCAAAGTTTTCACAGATATCTTCGAAATCAACTTTGAAGCTACGCACGGTCATGGAATAAAAATCGATCATGCCGGCCTTGCGCTGGATATCCTCGTTGTTGAGAGTGAGCGGATTTTTGGAAACAACCCGGTGGTCGAGACAACCGACTTTTCTCAGCATGCGCTTAAAGTCTTCCAGGTACAGGGCACCGCCCAGGCATTCGCCAAGCAAAACCGGGTCGGTGGTCAGGGGTTCCGGTACCCGCCGTCCGGTAAAAACATCTGAAAGATATAACTCTCCGCCGGGTTTAAGGACCCGGAAGATTTCACGGAATACACTTTCTTTATCGGGAGACAGGTTGACCACGCAGTTGGAAATAACCACGTCCACGGAATTATCTTCAAGGTTTGCCGAAGTGAGGTCTTCGATCCAGCCTTTACGAAAATCAACGTTGGGTTTTTCCAGGTTAAATTTTTCCGTGTGGTGATCAATATGTTTTCGGGCTACTGCCAGTTGTTCATCGGTCATGTCGATACCAATGATCAGGCCGTTGGGGCCAACTACCTGCGCAAGCAAATAGCAATCGCGCCCTGAGCCGCAACCGAGGTCCACCACGGTTTTGCCTTTGAGGCTTGCAGGAAAAGTGGAAGCACAACCATAAAACCTGGACTGCACTTCTTCATGTATATTTTTCAAGTAGGGACGCAAGTATCCCGGCATGGTATCTGCCGCGCAACAAGCACTGGTTTGAAGGTCATTTTTGGTTTTAAGTATTTTTCCGTAATAGTTCTGAACGTCCTGAAGAATTTTGGAACGGGTATTCACTATCTATCTCCTGAGAATTTCTGAGCGCAATCTTTGCCGGGATTTTGCAGACCCTGCCATTTTGAACTGAACTTTAATGGATCATTCTATATAAAATCCTCTGTATATTGAAACTTTTGTCGATGTCCACGAAAAACCCTTACACGGGGCTTGATGTTTTATTAGAAGGAGATAGTGTAATACATTGATATGAAAGGATTTACTTGGTTACTTGTTCTTCGCGACCGTTAAAGCGGATTTTAAATTGAGAGGTGATTTTTACCGGTATGAACACTGCGGTTTGGGTGGAGTCACTAGAACAATCAATAAAAGATAGCCGAAGCTGTTTAGCAACAGGCAGGCTCAAAACTTTTGTACTAGCACCAGCAGGTGAAAGGTTTCGTCCTTGGTTTTAAACGGGACTTGAAATTTGGGGATTCCGTTGATCTCAATGCCCAGCGAATGGTCTTCCCCCATCCTGGATTCTGGAAGGCCCAGGTCCCAGGTCAGCTCAATCTCCTCCTTGGGTAAATCTTTTTCCAGGTGGACTAACTGTGCTATTTCTTTGGAAAATTCAGAAATTTTCGGTTTGACTATTCCGCCAATGATATTGGATAACTCTTGAACCACGCCACCGACCTGTTCAATATCGACTTCCCCAAATATTCCCTCATAGATGCCACAGGCGGCCTTTTTGGGGAAATTGATAATCACAGTTATCTGGATGCGGTTTTCGGAATTCAGAAGGTCCACCCAGGCACTGAAATACCCTTTTAATTCAACAGGACCTTTTGAACTATCTGGTATAGCCTCAGCCATATATTGTTCCATGGCTTCAATCGTACTTTCAGTAAACGCTTCAATAATTGATGGAGGAACTTCAACGGGAGATTCTTCCCATTGGCAGTCAGGAACTGAGGTCGGCGCTGAAGATTCCTGGGGCGCAGATTCTGTAGTATGGTTTAAAATACTGTGGATCGTTTTTTTGAACTGCTCCTGATTGAACGGTTTTCTTAAGTAGCCACTGGCCTGATGCTTATTCAGTATTTCCTGATAGGTTTCCTGCTCTTCAGAACTGATAATCAAAAAAGGGGTTTGTTTTTGATTGTTATTGCTTGTTTCACGGATTTCCTTGAGCAGGTCAATTCCAGTGCAGTCTTTTAGGTGTATTCCTGAAGTGACCAGGTCAAAACTCTCCAGACCGAACATCATCATGCCCTGATTCCTGTCATGGGCAACAAAAACATTACCCTTATCAAAACCAGTCTGGACCAGGAAATTTTTGACGATTTTGGTAATGATTGCCGAATTATCAATCACTAATGCCTTCTTGCTTTGGAGAGGTGAGGTCATAGAATAATTGTAGCCGAATATAAACGAAACGTCATGCATTATTCCTACTTTAACTGTTACAAATACGTCACGGTCTAATTGCGGTGGAACGATAACGATTAAATAGTTGTTTTAAAATTGATTAAGGCTTTTATGGTGGTGGTTGGATAACAGTAAACGGAAAAAGAGGGTGGCTGAACTTTTTAACGGGGGCAGGTATCAGTTTTTACCCGCCCGTTTCTTGCTGTAACAGTGCATATAGGAGAATCCCCACTTCCTATCTTCCATTTTTTCTGGTTGTGACGGACCGCCCAGACCTGGACTTCCCTTCCGGTAGATATGGTCGCCCGCATCGCGGCTCTCCGGTTTGTGTGGGGAAAAAACTGTGGAATGCCTCTCCAACCTATGATCAGGCTTTTTCCGTCCACCCGGTACCATTCTACTTCAGGGACCTTATCCAGAAACTTTACCCCGTCAATCAGGGCGCTTTCCAAGGAGTCCGCATGAGCCAAAACGGAAAAAGCCGAGAGAAGCGAGAAAATTAAACTTGCCAACAGGGTGGGTTTAAACATGGATTTCACGGGTTTGATTTACATAAAACGATTAACGGAAGCTATAGCTTAGAGATAAACGATTTGGGGTTGAGAGTCAAAGCCAAATGTCTCAATAGCCATAATAAAATTTCTACAAAGTGCAGAATTTATAGGTATGTGAATAAATTGTGGGGCAGGGCTATTTATTTAAAGATATCGAAAAATTATGTGCTTGTTTGAGGGTTAGGCTTTAAATCCGATGGCATCTTTAAACTGAGTGTCCGTGATGTCGGCAGAGTCCATATTGGTTCCTGTAAGGTCTGCGCCTATAAACAGGGCCTCGCTCATTTTAGCTCCAGTAAAATTTGCTGAACTCAAGTTTGCTTTAGAAAAATCCGCGTGTTCCAGATCAGCTCTTCGCAAATCTACTTGTTTCAAATTTGCGTTCTTTAAATTGGCATTTCTCAGCTTTACGCCTGCCATGTCAGCACCTTCCAAATTGACTCCTTGCAGGTCTGCTTTTTGAATGTTTGCTCCTATCAGGAAAGCGTTTTTCAAGTTGGCATCTGTCAAAATGGCCTCCGTCAGGTTTGCTCGGCTGAGATCAGCCCCTTCCAGAAGGGTCGCGTTTAATTCTGCTCCGGTCAGGTTGGCTCCGCTCAAATCTGCATGGGTCAAATCGACTTCGGCTAATTTGGCTTTGGTCATCCGTGCCCCGCTCAATTGTGCGCCATTTAATTTGGCTTGGTTCAGTTTGATACGGTCCAAATTTGCGCCGGTTAATTTTGTTCCAACCAGATTGGCACCGGTCAGGTCTGCGATATTTAAATCCGCTTCGGATAAATCGGAATCTTTAAGGTCCGTTCTTCTTAGTATTGCCCCATTCAGTTTGGATCGGCTCAAATCCGCATTGTGAAATCTGGCATCGGTGAGGTCGGCTCCGGTGATGTCTGCACGTGAGAGACGGGCATCTGCAAAATTTCCTCCAGCGAGTTTCGCTCCCTTGATCAAGGCGCGATTGAGGTTGGCGGATTTAAAGTTTGCTTCAAAAAAGACTCCCATGCTCAATCGGGAATCAGTGAGGTCGGTTCTTTCAAAATCAGCGTTATTGAACCGGGCGCGGCTCAGGTCGCCATCAGTGATTTTTGCGTCCTGCAGGTTTGCCCGTGAGAAATCGGAGTTGCTGAAATCGGTTTCATTGAGATTGCATCGGACCAGCTTGGTTTCCATGCACTTGGATTTTCTGAAATTGGCTCCTTCCAAGTTGGAATCGCTGAAATTGGTGCCTAAAAGCTTGGCGCCTTGAAGGTTTGCAGATTCCATATTGGCATGGGTCATTATCCCTTCCAGGCAACTTATATTTTCGAGACTCGCATCACTGAGGTTGGCATGGTCCAGATCGGCCTGATCCAGGCAAGATTCCGCAAGATTGCAATCAGACAAATTGGTGTTTTTTAAATTTGTTTTTTTCAAGCTGATGCCGTGAAAATTCAGCCCCGACAGGTCCAGCCCGGAAAGGTCTTTTTCATCAAAAATATTTTCCAGGGTTTCTTCTTCCTGGCCTTCCTCTTCGTCAGAAGTTTCTTCTTCCTGGTCTTTCTCTACGTCAGAAGTTTCTTCTTCCGAGCTCTCTTCACTGGATTCGTCTATGAACTCGTCTTCATCTTCCTGAGCGGCAATCAGCTCTCGGTATTCTTCCAACTTCTCTTCAATCTCTTCCCGTGTAAAATCAGCCATTGAATCCTTCTTTTTCATTCATGGGTAAAACAGTGAAACTAGCGTAGCTCGGCCCGGAACGCAAGCCTGAACCGCTATTTTTGAAAATTCTTTTTGAAAAATGGAGGGATGTTTCACTTATCTGGGCAAATGGGCCGTTTTTGTGACGAAAAAGGGCTCAGAAATAAAGGTTATAATAAAGCCGCATGACCTTTTTCTAGGAAGTGTTTATGGAAAATGTTTTTCAAAAAGATAAGAAACCGGTTTTTATCTATGATGGCGATTGCGGATTTTGCCGTTTATGGATAGCCCGCCTCAGCCCTCTTACGGAAGGGGAGGTGGTTTACCGTTCTTCTCAGGAGGTGGGCCAAAATTACCCACAAATTTCTCCTGAACATTTTGAACGCTCTGTTTATTTCATCAACCCTGAGGGCAGTTTTTGTTCTGGAGCCCAGGCTGTTTTCAAGATTCTGTCTTACGCCCCTAATGGGAAGTGGTTGCTCCGGGCTTATGAAAGGCTACCGGGATTTGCTCCAGTTACGGAATGGGGTTACAGGCAGGTAGCCGGAAATAGAAAAATTTTCAGCGCGCTCACCCGGTGGATTTGGGGAGGCTCTTTGGAAGCACCCACCTGGTTTTTGACTCGGCGTGTGTTTCTCTTTCTTCTTGGCCTGGTTTATTTGGTGGCCTTTTTGTCCCTTTGGACTCAAATCGAAGGACTGGTGGGGCAGAAAGGCATTCTTCCGGTCGAGAGTTATTTAAAAGATGTGCGTTGGAGCCTGGACCATTTTTGGAATCTGCCCACCTTGTTCTGGTTTTATGCGGGGGATGGATTTTTGCAGGCAACCTGCCTGTTTGGGGTGGGCGCCTCCCTGTGTGTCATGGCCAACCGAGCGGTGGGTTTGAGCTTGTTGGTAATGTGGGGATTGTATCTTTCCCTGTTTAATGTGGCACAACCCTTTTTAGGATTCCAGTGGGACACGCTCCTTCTTGAAACGGGATTTCTGGCTCTCTTTCTGGTTCCTTGGTGCAGAAATAAAGGGACAACGCCGCCTCCATCCTCGTTAATCCTTTTCCTGTTTCGGTTTCTGTTGTTTCGTGTTGTTTTTACTTCCGGACTGGTCAAGATACTCAGCCAGGATCCCACCTGGAGTGACTTCACAGCGCTCTATTACCATTATGAAACCCAGCCGCTTCCAACCTGGATCGGTTGGTATGCGCACCAACTTCCGCATGGGTTCCAGGAGTTTTCGGTCGCCTGTGTTTTTATTATTCAACTTGGAGTGGTGTTCCTGATATTTGGTCCCCGACGCATTCGTTACATCGGTTGTGCCGTGCTGGTTTTTCATGAAGTATTGATCCTCCTGACCGGCAACTATTGTTTCTTTAATCTGCTGACCATAGCTCTATGTCTTCTTTTGCTTGATGACACAGTGTTTTCAAGGTGGCTCCCGGGGCGCTGGAAATTTTCCGGGCAGAAAGAAACAAAGCGGGTTCCTGTCTGGGAGAAAAGGCTATTCACGGGGATGAGAGCTGGGGTATTAGGGGTATGCATCATGCTTTATGCAATTCCTTTACTTGTTACTTCCGGCAATTATCCCTCCATTTATGTTGCTACGGCAAACGCGATACGCCCACTACATCTTTTTAACTCTTATGGCCTGTTCGCGGTGATGACAACATCGAGGCCGGAAATCATTATCCTGGGTAGTGATGACCGCGAAAACTGGTTCCCTTATGAATTCAAATGGAAGCCCGGTAATATAGCGAATAAGCCGGAATTTGTTGCCCCACACCAGCCCCGGTTGGATTGGCAAATGTGGTTTGCCGCTCTCAGTAATTACGAGAGAAACCCCTGGTTGATCCAGTTCATGATCCGTCTTTTGCAAGGGTCCCCCCCAGTGATAGGATTGCTGGAGGACAATCCTTTTCCTGACAGTCCGCCTAAATACATGCAGGCAATTGTCTACGATTACCGGTTTACAGACGCCGAAACCCGAGACCGGGATGGCTCCTGGTGGAATCGAAAACTCCTCAGACCCTACACGCCTATTCTGCAACTACCTGACTAAACAGCAGAAGGAAAACTGTTTAGCTGGGCGAAATTTTAGTATAATTCCCCGATCAAGGAGATTTTATGCCAGGGCCTTTGGAAGATGAATTGGGAGATGTGCTGGAAAAGTCCAGGGACGGCAAGGGCTGGACCCAGTCTGATCTGGCTCGTGCCGCCGGTGTCAGTGCCAGTGATATTTCCCGAATGGAGCGCTATGAGTATGTGCCTGATGAGAGCGTTTTAAAAAATCTTGCCAAGGTTCTTGACCTGCATGCTCCGTCATTGATCGCGGTGGCGAGAGAGGCTTGGTCCCCCCAACCGATAGAGCCGGATCCCGGTCCCTTCACTACAGTCTGTCTGGATTTGTTTGTCGGAGCCTATCCCGTCAAGTGTTATCTGGTGATATGCAATGCCACAAAAGCCTGTGCTGTGATTGACACGGGAGGAAATCCGGAGGCTATCATCAAGAAAGCCAAAGAGCTGAAACTTCAACCGGAAAAAATTCTTTTAACCCACGCCCATTTTGATCATGCTGGCGGACTGGAACTTCTGGACACAACCTATAACTGTCCGGCTTGGATCGATAAAAAAGAGCCTCGTCCCTCTGGGAGTCGTGATTTTCGATTTTTGCAGGATGGGGAAACGATAAAACTGGGGAATTTAAATATAGAAGTCCTTTTCACACCGGGCCATACTCCTGGCGGAGTTTCTTACAAAATCCATGACTCGGTTTTTTCCGGCGATGCCATATTCGCCGGTTCCATGGGACGCGCTAATTCCTCATGGTCAGGACTGTACAATTCCATTGCTCAAAGGCTTTTGACTCTGCCGGACCACACGCGTCTTTTCCCCGGCCATGGTCCTGCTACCACTGTTGGCGAAGAAAAACGCCACAATCCCTTTTTCTCCACTAGCCGTGAGGCCAATGTGCAATAGCTTTTTTTGACGAGTAAAAAGTTGTCCCGGTTCTTTAAGCTCTTGCACATTGGCCTCACGCCTAGTGACCAGTTGCGAAACCTGTATTTTGGAATATATTTCAGGTATGGATCCCGAAAAGGTCAACTACCACTATTGTGATGATCTCCCCACCTGTCCCTGGCCGGAGGGAACACGGGTTCTTGTGACCGGGGCCGCCGGATATGTGGCTCGCAGGTTGATTCCTGAACTGGTTTCACGGGGTTATTTTGTCCGGTGTATGTACAGGAATAAAAATTGCCCGCCGTTTCTGACACATCCTCGTGTTGAGCATGTCTATGCGGATTGTCTGAGTATGGAAGAACTGCTCCCCGCCTTGAAGGGTGTTGATTACGCCTATTACCTGATTCACAGTATGAGGTCCAAGAAGGGAGAGTTTATAGAAAAAGACCAGAAGGCCGCGAAAAACTTCAGGCAATCAGCGGAACAACATGGGGTGAAACGGATTGTTTACCTGGGTGGGCTGGGTGAAAAAAATGATCGCATGTCGCCGCACCTGAGAAGCAGAAGGGAGGTCGGGGATATCTTGTCCGAGGGCAATATTCCGGTTATCCGGGTTCGGGCCGCTATCATAATTGGAACCGGAAGCGCCTCTTATGAATTGATTAAATCGCTGACCTTGAATAACCGCTTTATTCCTTTTATACCGGAGTTCAATTCCATGTGTCAGCCCATTGCGATCCGGGATGTCATCAAATATCTGGTCGGTGTCATGGAGACCCCGGGCCTGGGTACATGTGTTTTCCAAATCGGCGGCAAGGATGTGCTGACCTATGAGGAAATGATTTCACGTTTCGCCAAAACCATGAATCGTCACATCCGTTTCATTGATGTTTCGTGGGTACCTCTTCCCGTTGACTGGATGTGCCGGATTTATGCCTACTGGCTTCATTGTTTTATTTCCATTCCGGTAAATATTACTTCGCTTTTGCTGAGCAGTCTTAAAACAAACGTGGTGTGTGAGGATAACGAAATTTCAACAATACTTCCCTTTGAACCGCTGGACTTTGTGACCGCTGTGAAATGGGCTCAGGAGAAGGAAAAACGTTCAATGGTATTTTCTCATTGGAGTGATGTTCCTCCCGAAAACATGAGTGACCTTTTACCCTTGTGCGAGTTTGAGTCTTCCGATTTTATCATTGAAGAGCACGGGATAGATATTCCGGCACCTCCAGAACAGGTGTTCCCGGTGGTCTGCCAAATCGGTGGCAAGCATGGTTGGAATCACGCAAACATCCTTTGGGAGATTCGCGGCCTGATTGACAGGCTTTTGGGGGGAGTGGGTTTGCAGAGAGGTCGCCGGGACCCGGCCCACCTTCGCGCAGGAGATTCGGTTGACTTCTGGAGAGTGGAAAAGCTGGAGTCTAACCGGGAACTGCTCTTGCGAGCGGAGATGATCACTCCGGGCCTGTCCTGGCTCCAGTTTCAGCTTGCTCCGAATGAGGGAGGGGGCACCCATTTGACGTTGAAGGCGCATTTTATTCCCAAACCTTTTTGGGGAAATCTTTACTGGACGGTATTAGCAAACTTTCACTCCTACATATTCAAAGGGATGCTGGAGTTTTTCAGGAAAAAGAGCCTGGAGACGGGTACGAATCAGGTTTGACTCTAAGGAGATACGCAATGTTTATTAAGGATGGAGACACGGTTTGTATTGTTGGGGGAGGCCCCGGTGGATCGGCCTGCGCGATAGCTCTTTTAAGTGAAGCCCGGCGAGTGGGCAGGAAGATCAATGTGGTGTTGTTCGAGCATAAAAAATTTTCCGAACACCGCCACTACAATCAATGTATTGGTGTGCTCTCTCCGCCTTTCGAGGATATCCTGAAAAATGAATTGGACCTGACGTTACCGGAAAATCTGGTGCTCAATAATATGGAGGGCTATCGTCTGCATTCTGATTTGTTGAGCTTGGATTTGATTGGAGAAGAGTCTGGCCGGTCGGTTTCTGTGAGACGTTCCAAGTTTGATGCCTTCATGCTCGAAGAGGCTCAGAAGGCAGGTGCTCAGGTCGTTCATAATCGGGTGACATCAATCGAAATAAACCATGATGGGGTGTTGGTTTACAGTGAGGGAGATAATTTTAAATGTGCGGTCGTGGTGGGGGCTTTTGGTCTGGATGATGGAACATGCAGTATCTTTGAACAGGGAACTCCATATCGGCAACCGGACTTCCTGAATACGGTGATCACGCGTCTTTACCCTGGAAAGGAATTCATTAGTAGTATGGATTCTACCATCCATGCTTTCCTGCTTTCCCATCCCGGTTTGGAGTTTGGAGCGGTCACCCCGAAGGGGGAACATATTTCCATTAATATCGCAGGCCGCAAGGTTTCCTCGCATATCATGATGGAGTTTCTGCGTTCGGCACCTGTGCAACGTTTTCTTCCTCCCCATCAAAGGCGCGAAAAACCCTTGAACTATTTTAAAGGCAAGTTTCCCATTGCTCCGGCTAAGAATTTATTTGGTGACCGTTATGTGATGATCGGAGATGCGGCAGGACTCATGCGTCCTTTCAAGGGCAAGGGCATTAACTCTGCCATCCTTACTGGCGTTTATTCCGCCCGTTCCATCATGGGACATGGGATTTCTAAACAGGCGTTTGCCGAAAACTTTTACCGGGAGTGCAGTGAATTGACTGAGGACCTTCCCTATGGTCGGGTTGTTAGGCTTTTGACCAATCTTGCTACAAGTCTGAAGTTCATGGACCATATGATAGCCGTGGCGGCAGAAAGGCCCGATTTCATGAAGGCTATGTTCGGCAGTGTTTCTGGACACGATCCGTATAAAAAAATCATACTGGAAACCGCCAGCCTGCCACTTGCTTTCACTTTTGCGCAAAAGATCCTGGGGCATTTTGTATTCCGTCAGGAGGCTCGCCTCCCGGCAAAAAGTGCCAGTCCGACTGCATGACCGTGGCGTAGACATTGCCGGGGTTCCTGTGATATTCTCACTGTTCTCCCACAGGAGTTCCATGAAAAAAATATATTTAACAATTACGTTCTTGATGGTTTTTGTCCTGCTGGGGTGTCCTCCGCCCAAGGCCAGGAAAAAAATGCCCCGCATTTTTGCCCTGAGCTACTCTATGGAGACGGGAAAAGAGCCCTCCTTTCTCATTACCGATGATTTTAACCGCAATCATATTTTGGATTTGGTAGTGGCCAATAGTGGTGACCACTCTTTTTCATTTTATAAGGGAAACGGGGATGGGACCTTCAAGGATCAGCGTGTTTTCAGGACTGGCAGGGATCCCATTTGTCTGGTTTCGGCAGATTTCAATGATGACGGTTATAAGGATATAGGGGTGCTCAATTATGCTGACCAGAGCATCCAGATATATCTGAATACCCGGTTGGGAAGTTTTCAGAAAACAGCCCAGCTTATTAAGCCGGGGAAAATCCCGATCAATATGGCATCTGGAGATTTCAATAGTGACGGAAGAATGGACCTGATTGTTACCATGCGTTTTTCAAATGTGGTTATGATACTCGGCAAAGGGAATGGTTATTTTTCCGAACCTCATTCCATGGATGTTAAAGGCCAGCCTACAGGTGTTGTGGTTGGGGATTATAATCAGGACGGGGTAACAGATGTTGCCGTGGCTTTGGCGGGTCACGGGAATAAAGGGGTCCAGATTTTATGGGGCAAGGGCGATGGGGAGTTTGAAGGCTCCAAGGTTTTTAAAGCCGGGAAACAGCCTCTTAGTATTGTCGGTCTTGATGTGAATAATGATGGCTCGATGGACTTTGTGACGTCCAGCAACTCTTTGCACGCTTTGACCACGATTGTGAACAATGGTGATAAAACATTCGATTCGTTACGGGATTTTGCGTCTGGGAATTTTCCGAAATTTGTTGTGGCCGCCGATTTTACCGGAGACGGTTTGCAGGATATTGCCGTATCCAATTCTACGGATGATGTGATTACAGTCTCTCTTGGCAGAGGCAACGGAACCTTCACCTACCCGCCTATTTACCACACCGTTGATGAACACCCTCAAGGTATGGCGGTGGGAGATTTCAATGGTGATGGGTTGCCCGATATCGCGGTCTCCTGCAGGGATAAAAACCTCATCGACATCCTCAGCAAGAAAAACATGATCAATCCCAAACCGGATCTTCCGAAACCCAAGTCGTCCTGACTTGCCACTGGGCCCGGCCAAGCGGCCGGTGGCTACTGCGAGCTTTTATTGCTAGTAAAAAAGGTCTCCCTGGCAAGGGGGGGTGTTTTTTTGAGAAGTGTCCAGCGTCACGCTGGTACCTAGCGGTTAGATTGCTACAGGTAAGTCGGAAGCAGGTTGCAGGCGGCCTTCGGGGTAGACGTAAAAAATATTTTCAGGGTCGATTTGTTGTGCCACTTCAATGACATTCTGAAAACCTTGCAGGTGATTGTTGGCAACCGGAACCAGAATAAAATCGTATTGCTCGTTCCTGAGCGTTTCAATCAAATCGGTGGAGATTGATTCTGCTGAAAAGAATCCGGACCCGTAGGAATAAATTTGATTCAATCCTGCCAAATCCTCCAGATCTTTTGCCGAAACATCCTGACCCAGCAGATCTACGTTGTTGTTTAAATTCTCAAGGATCAGACGGACCATCCAGTTTCTGACACTTCGGAGTACCAGAACCCGTGCACCTTCAGGAATCAGGTTGAAGGAAGATTTTGCATTATTTGAAAAAGTACCGGATTGGGATTTCTCTTTTCCGAGGTCAAAAGCAGACAGTGCCTTCTTAAAGCTCGACTGGATTTCCTCGGCAGGGTAATGCGGGTAATGGACGACAACCTGACCGTTGCCATCGAATCCTTCCCAGTTTGTGGCAGGGGACAGAAGCGATTTCTCCACGCAGGAATTATAAAAATCTGTTCCTGGCTGGGGTGTGTTGATAGAAACCTGGATTTCATCGAGCCAGCCCTTAGAGGACATTTCATAAACCAGGTCCACTGTTTTCTGGTCTTCCTCCCGGGAAGAGCCCAGCCCACCGATACTGATGGTTCCATAAATCAGCATGCCGAGGCTTTTGCCAAACTTAACCATAGAACGAAGTTTGTCCAGATCGTGCTTTTTGCCCAAGGTCATTTTTTCAGCGACCTTGTCACTGCCGGTTTCGATGCCGAAGCGGATTTTGTAATACCCCGCCGAGCGCATTTCTTCCAGAGCCTCTTCATCCAGGGAAGCGTATTCGCACATGGCTTCGTATTTGAGGTGGTCCAGTCCGGCAGAGCGAATGGCCTTGGCAAGGGAGATATTGAAACTTCTTTTTATATTGTGGACTTCTTCATCAAAGAACACGCCTTCCATTTCCGGATATTTTTCGTGCAAGGTGCGGATCTCTTCGACAACGCTGTCAACATTTCTCGGCCGCCAGTTCAGTTCGTCGTAATAGAGTGTGGCCGCCGCGCAGAAATTACAACGGCGTGGGCAACCTCTTGACGCGTACATCTGGATTTGCTTGTAACGGCAATTGGGTTCGTGATAATCGATGCGCCTGACGTCATCATCTTCAGGAAAGGGCAGGGCGTTGATGTCAATCAGCGGACCCCGGGCATTTGGGTGAACGCCGGCAATTTTTTTGGGATTCTTCCCCTGGATCAGGTCCAGGACGGTAAATTCATATTCGCCGATGCATACGTAATCCGCGACTTTCAATACGTCTTCCGGGTGGGCCATAGGGTGTTGCCCGGTCAGGATCAATTTGGTGCCAAAAGTTTCCTTGAGTGCTGAGGCCAGACGAAGGTCTTCACGGATCGTGCGGGTAGAACTTTCCATGATGAGCCAGTCGGGTTTTTCTGCGCTGGCATGTGAGAAGTAAGTTTCAAAATCCCAGCCATTCAGCACCCCATCCATAAATTTTACGTGATGGTTGGTTTCCCGTTTCAAAAGGGAAGAGGTGTAGGCCAGTTCCCAGGGGTAGTACCCGCAATTGGTGAAATTCTTTACGCCCAGGGACCAACGTGAGGGCACGTGGACCATGTGGTAACCATCCCGGTCAATTCCTACGGAATTGGCAACAATGATGTTCATGGGATTCATCAGGCTTGGCTTACAGCTTTATCGGGTTCCCGCACTGGAGCGTGGGAAGGCTGATAACGCTCAGGGGAAACGGTTTCTTTCCCGAATAGTTTGCGCAACCCCCACTCTCCGATCAAGGCAAGGGTAATGATGAAAAAAAGCAGGGCTGTGGTGGCATAATTAACTCCCAGCCAGAAGAAGGTGGTTTTTTCCATGAGGGATTTCCGTATCGCCTTGGCAGAGTCCAGCTTTACGAAAGTGCCTTTGGAGTTATAACCGCGGACTTCTTTGGGGTTTGCGGCACAGGCTAAAAGATCGATATTGGAGTAACCCAATCCGTGGTCGATATTATAAAGGGCGACCGCAAGATCAAACTTTTTTTCCCGTAAGGCAGCAATGTTTTCCCTGCCGTAGCTGGAGACACTCATTCTTCGTTGGTCTGTAATGGTGAGGACCTCATCGATGAGAGGGTCTTGCTCCACCGCTTCCCGGGCTGATTCCGGGGCGAGAACAGTGATCCTGCACTTTGGGTATTCTTCTTTCAGGGAAAGCAGAGTCTGATTCAGAATCCGCGTGGCGGAACGAATGACGAGAATATTTCTTTCCTGCGTGTACATAGATTAGTCGGGAATATGGGCGCGGCCAAAGTCACCTGGGTTTTCCAGGTCAAACACTTTGCCTTCGACATTGACGGCGACCAGTTTTTTGATGCCGGAACGTTTTGCGATAGCCTTGACTTCGGAATAGCCGTTTCCGGAAATATTATTAAACGGAATCACGCCCAGTGAAAACGATTTCTTTTTCAGCTGTCCCATTAAACTTTCGGGGAACGTTTTCTGGTTGAAATGCGAGTCTCCATAAAGGAGCACTTCGTTGATATGAGGGTTTTTCCTCAGTTCCTGCTCCACCCCAGGTTGCGCAAGAACCGTTACTTCCTTGTTGAATTGGCTGTGAATGGAGTTCACGACATCGTTGACCTGTTTCATCCGTGAACTGCGAAAAAGGAGAATCTCGCCACCGTTGGTGTTGAACTGCAGGTTTTTAAAACTGTCTTTGGCGGTGGAATTATAGCGTTGATTGAAACCTATTTCATAAAGTTTTTCTGCTTCCCGGAAATTGGCCATGATTTTTTCAGCAGGGTATTCCGGGCGGTTGACCACAACATGGTTTCCTCCGTCAAAATGTTTCCAGTCCAAATCCTTAAGATAACCCTGAGCCTTCATGCGATTGAAGAACGGGGTGCCGGGTTGCGGGGTGCTGATGGAAAGCTGGAACCGCCACAGCAGGTTGCGATCAAGAAGCTCATGAATGAGATCGAGGGTTTTTTTGTCGCAATCATCGGTGGAGCCTTCGCCTCCAAAGGTAAAAGTTCCATAGAATTTCAGGCCAATGCTGGTGCCATGTTTCATGAGTTGTTTGAGCTTCGGCACATTGAATTTTCTCTGCAGTTCCATTCCACGCGCGGCATGTTCACCGGCAGTCTCAATGCCGAGTCGAATCATGTAATAGCCGGCACTTTTCATGTTGTCGAGAACTTCTTCGTCCATGGGCCATTGACCGCACATGACATCGTACTTCAGATCATCGAGTCCATTTTCCCGGATCGCTTTAGTCAGTTCCAGAATATATTTTTTGCTTCCGTTATGAACCTCTTCATCGAAAAAAATTCCCTCCAATTGCGGATATTTTGCGCGCAAGGTCTGTAATTCGTAGATCACATTTTCCGGATTTCTCGGTCGCCAGTTAGGGCGTTGATAGGAAATATTTCCGCATACGCAGAAGGTGCAAGACAAAGGACAGCCTCGCGATGCATAGGCCTGGATTTCCAGGTATTCGCTGGAAGGTTCTCCGGGCATTCCATAAGCCAACCGGGAGACATCATCATCTTCAGGAAGTGGTAATTCGTTCACATCAAGCGGGGGCCTGATGTTGGTGTTGGGCCAGAGTCCCATAATATCAGGAAGGGCTTTGCCCTGAACGATGTCACGCACAACCATTTCGTATTCCCGCAGGACAACATGGTCGGCATATTCGCTCACCTCTTCGGGAAACGTGGTGGGGTGAGGCCCACAGAAAATCAACTTTGTTCCAAACCTTTTTTTAACTTCTTTGGCAAACCGGCTGTCGGCTTCGATGGTGCGTGTGGCGCAGTCCATGACCAGATAATCCGGACCGAAATCAGAGACTTTTTCCACAAACGTGTCGTGGTCCCATTTTTCAAGGCATCCATCAAAAAATTTAACTTCGTGGTCGGTGTCCCGTTTAAGAATCGAAGAACAATAAGCCAACTGCCAAGGGTAATATGTAAAAATGCTGTGATCTTTTGTACTGTTGGTCCAACGGCTGGGGGAATGGATCATGGCATACCCATCGGCGTCAATTCCAACGGAGTTACAAACGGCTATTTTCATGGATATCCTCTACTGGCTGTAAGATATTTTGTTGTAGGTTCTCCGCTCTTTTCCCGGAACCGGAAAAGGGTTCAGCTAGTGAAAAGAGTCTAAAACTCATAACGGCCGAAATCAATTAAAACTTTAACAATAAAGGCTTTGCCGGGAACCTGTCGGGTTGATTTGTTAGAAGTTATGCCGACCGGGAAAAAGCAAGGTCTTTTGCCGTTGGGGTTCACCTTGACAAGAGTTGGTGGACTTGTAAAGATACCGCGCCTTTATTTCAGATATTTTGGATGGTGGATTACCACATCCTCTGACAGGAGAATTGAATGGACAACGAAAATGAGCCCAAATCAGGGTTTTTTGCCCGGCTGAAATCCGGACTGACCAAGACTCGCTCGAGTCTCGCAGGGGGGTTTGACAATATTGTTCATGGCAAGGCGAAAGTCGGGCCGGAGTTGCTGGAAGAGCTTGAAGAAACCCTCCTCATCGCCGATGTGGGCATGCAGACCACTTCATTTATTTTGGATGATTTAAAACGTGAAGTTTCCCAGAACCGGGTTCGTGAAAATAAAGAGGTGCTGGAACAGTTGAAACAACGCATGACCCATGTTCTATCGCAAAACCAGAAGGCTCTGGCGTTTTCAGAACATCAACCCTTTGTGATATTGGTTGTGGGAGTGAATGGTTCGGGTAAAACCACCACCATAGGAAAGTTGGCCCGGCACTGGAAACAGGAAGGCAAAAAAGTATTGCTGGCGGCCGGGGATACTTTTCGGGCGGCGGCCATTGACCAGTTGCAGGTCTGGGCGGAGCGGTCAGACATTTCCTGCATCAGTCAAAAGAGCGGGGCGGATCCTTCGGCAGTTGCTTACGATGCGGTTCAGGCCGGGCTGGCCCGTGAGATGGATCTGGTTATTATTGACACGGCAGGGCGGTTACAGACTAATACCAACCTGATGGAGGAATTGAAAAAAATCAAGCGAGTGATTGGGAAAGTCCTGCCGGGGGCTCCACATGAAACTTTGTTGGTTTTGGACGCGACCATCGGGCAAAACAGCATTTCCCAGGCGCGACTATTTAATGAAGCGCTTACAGTTGATGGGTTGGTGATGACTAAACTGGATGGAACGGCAAAGGGTGGGGTTCTGTTTAATATAACCGATGATTTGAAACTTCCAATTCGATTTGTAGGAGTGGGTGAGAAACCGGAAGACTTGCAGGAGTTTAATCCAGAAACTTTTGTGGAGGCGTTAATCCCCGGTTAAGGTTTCCTTGTAATCGTCATCATATTCCGTTGGTTTTTGCGGGGTCCCTTTTTCCAAAGTTTCAAACTGTTTTTGCACGATGTACTGGTGAATTCTGTCCCGATCCTCGTCGTTCATTCCTTCAAAGAAGCGAAACCGAAAGATATCACCTTCATCTGTATCGCCTTTTTTGACCGAAACCAGAAAAACTTCTGATTTGATGATGACGGGTTCTTTCAGCGGTAGGGCAAATAAGGCGGTTATGGGTTGCCCGCTATGAATCTGGGTGAGTCCTTGGATTTGGCAACCGAAACCGCTGGCACTCAAGTCAAGAATGCTTGTGCAGAACACTCGTTCATCCTGCATGGTAATGCAAAGGTCCAGAGGATACTGGTTGTCTAATTGAAGACGGTAAAAGTCCCTGCGGTCAATATTGGGGTCGACAGGAATTTCTTTGGATTTCCAGCGAAAAAGTTTTCTAAGCCACCGCTCAATAGGCCGGTATGGCGATTCCAGCTTTATGCTTGAGTCATATTTGCTTACCATGAACCAACCTTCCTTTCACCAATGCGAGTGCACAAAAACTTGTTTTATTAAGTTTCGGCATTACTTCTCAAGAGCTTTAGCCCGGAATCGTGTGAGAGGTTGTAAATCATCCCGGCACCCCATTCGGGGTAGATGGCAGGGCACGGGGGCAGGGGGGTTTATTTTTTTGCCTGGTGATAGAAGATCAGTTTTTTTGTGTTAATCTTCGGGTATTGTGGCAGAATGGATGGTACTTGCTATGTCATTGTAATCACCATGGCTAATTTTTAACCTTTCCGGCCAGAGATGTTGAACCATGAATCCTAAGACCGATGACCTTTCGGGGATGAAAATCCTTCTCGTTGATGATGTCATCTTGAATATTGAAATTCTTTTGCAAACCCTTAAGTTAAAGGACTACCAGATATTCGTAGCAAATAGTGGAGCCAAGGCTTTGGAGCTGATCCCCAAGATTCAACCCGATTTGATTTTGCTGGATATCATGATGCCGGAGATGGATGGAATCGAAGTTTGCAGAAGGCTGAAGGACGATGAGTCGACTCGGGATATTCCAATCATATTTATCACCGCCAAAACGGAAACAGAAGATGTGGTAGAGGGGTTTAAGACAGGCGGCGTGGACTATATTGCCAAGCCTTTTCGCCTGGAAGAAGTGATGGCCCGCGTGGAGACGCATTTGAGATTAAGAAAGGTTCTGAGAGATAAAGATGCCCTGATCTCTGAATTGCAGGATACCCAGGAAGTCCTGATGAACTCGGTCAAAATGGATCTATTAACCGGGGTCCATAGTCGAGTGAGTCTGGAAGAAAAGCTGGGCCAGGAGCAGTCCCGAAGCCAAATGACAGGGAAATCTTTCTCGATGGTTCTGGCTGATATTGATCATATCAACAAGGTAAATGAAGACTTCGGGGTGAGCACTGGAGACCAAGTTATCATTCGTACCGCATCCATCTTGGCGGAGAGCATTGGAGACCAGGGTTTGGTGAGCCGTTGGAGCAGTGAAGAGTTTTTGGTACTCCTTCCCGAAACAGCACTGGCGGATGCCAAAGTGATGGCAGAAAAAATTCGCTCCTGCATAGAGAATGAAAAGTTGGATTTCAACCAGAATCAAATTGCCTTAACCCTCAGCATAGGTGTCAGCAGTTGCTCGCCGAATATGAAATGGGATAAATGTCTGACCGAGGCTCAGGAGTGCTTGCGCCAGGCAAAAAAACTGGGCCGGAACAGGTTTGTTGCTGTTGAAAATGGATAGTCCGCATATTGCATGAGAGGTTGTAAATCACCCCAGTACTACTTCCGCCCCAAGAGGTAAAAGTTTGTCTATCAGCGCTGACGATTTCCAGGCGGTACAAAAATTTCTCTTAGAAAATTCCGGCATTTCCCTTGCCGCCGGAAAGGAATATCTGGTCGAAGGACGACTGCAGTCCCTGGTTTACAGTGAGAAGTTTGACGATATTCATGCGCTGGTCGTTAAACTGAAAGGGGACCGCGAAGGTGATTTGGGGAAAAAAGTTGTCGAGGCTTTGACCACCAATGAGACCTCCTTTTTTCGCGACAAGCATCCCTTTGAAACTTTAAAGACAGCGGTTATCCCGGAGCTACTCAATAAGCCTGAGCTTGGCAAACGGATCACTATCTGGTCTGCGGCCAGCTCCAGTGGTCAGGAGCCTTATTCGCTGGCCATGCTTTTAGCCGAGTCTTTTGCCTGGGCAACGGATTGGCAGATCAAAATCGTTGCCAGTGATATTTCTGAAGAGATGCTGGAAAAATGCCGGGCTGGGTTGTATAGCCAGTTTGAAATTTCGCGGGGGCTTCCAGCGCATTACCTTCCCCGATTTTTACAGAGGGCCGGGTCTCAATGGCAGATGAAAGAGGAAATCAGGGAGCGTATTGATTTTCGCTACCTCAACCTTTATGAGGACTGGGTGGGACTGCCAAGGGTGGACATTATTTTCATGCGAAATGTCCTGATTTATTTTGAGGCCGACACAAAAACAGCCATCCTTGAAAAAATACTCAAGGTGTTAAGGCCGGGAGGGTACCTGTTTCTTGGCTCCGGAGAGGTTCCGGTGGGTCTGGAGAACCGCTTTCAGCCGGCAGACTTTTCCACCTCCGCATGCTTCAAACTTACGCCTGCCCCTTAGCAGGGGAGGCTGTGATATTCCCATCATCACCTTCATGCCCCGCATGCTGGCCTAGTGAATTCCTTTGTCATGCATACTGGAGGTATAAAATTTATCCTGTCCCATGATATGGTTGGACAACCAGTCTTTGAGGAATTTCATCAGTTCCTGATTTATTTCAGCTTCCCCTGAGTTGAATTTCTTCTGAAAATCCGCAACCTGACCAACCAGTTTTTCATGCTTCTTTATGTGTTCATCATAGTCGGAGTACTCGGCTTTTCTCATCAATCCTTCTTCATGTGAGAAGTGATAGATGGTGTAATCTACCAACCCATCTATAACTTTCTTGCCGGCATCACGGCCTTGTTTTTCTGTCATGACTCTATGGGTCTGGTTAATCAGCTCAAAGAGTTGTTTATGCTGATCGTCTATTTCCTTTACTCCCACACTGTAATTGTCGTTCCAGATTATGAATTCATCCATTCCGAATTTGGCTACCAGATTCTGCAGATCCAAAGACATTTTAGACAGTTCTTTGGCGGCTATTCCCGTGTCGTCGGCTCCCTGCTTGGTACTTCCTGCCGCTTTAGCGACTTCCGCGGTATTTTCAGCGATCTGGATGCTTCCCGTTGCCGCTTCCTGGACATTCCGGCTCATCTCATTGGTGGTCGCCGTTTGTTCTTCCACCATACTGGCGATGCTGGTAGCGATATCATTGATCCGGTTGACAATATCGGAAATTTCAGAAATGGAGCCCACCGCTTGGCTGGTATCAGTTTGAATGGCCTGGATCTTGGTGCTGATGTTTTCGGTGGCTTTTGATGTCTGGGTTGCAAGTTCCTTGACCTCGTTGGCGACTACGGCGAAACCTTTCCCTGCTTCTCCGGCCCTTGCGGCTTCGATGGTTGCGTTTAAGGCGAGCAGGTTGGTTTGCTCGGCAATGGAGGTAATGTCCTTGATGACATCGCCGATTTCCTTACTGCTGTCTCCCAGTTTGCTGACGATTCCATTGGCCTTCTCAGCCGCTTGAACTGCATCGGCGGTGACCTTGGCGGCTTCGCTGGAATTTGAGGCAATTTCCTTGATGCTGGCGCTCATTTCTTCCGTTCCTGTGGCTACGGTCTGCACGTTTTTGCTGATCTCATCCGCCGAGCCGGAAACCTGGTTGGCCTGGTCGGCGGTGTCCTGCGAATTTTTCCCCATTTCACCACTGACCGAAGACAGTTCTTCGGAAGACGCGCCAAGGGTTTGCACCACTCCGGTGACCTCCATCATCACTTCGCGCATGGTTTCAGCCGATTCTTTTTCGCGTTTTTCCATTTCAAGTTTTTGCGTGATGATGCTCCAGGTCACCATGGGGCCGAGGTAATTCCGGTTTTCATCCAGGACCGGGCTTACCAGAAGATCCAAAATCTCCGGGCCGACCTGAATCTGCGCCTGATGCGGAAGGTTTTTCGGGTCGGCAAGGATCTTACGCTGGAGAGCCGGATTTTTATGCAGGATATCGATACACTGCCCCTTCAAGTCATCCACTTTTACCGGAAGGTATTGCTCAATCGTTTTCAGGGTTTTAAACGATTCCGGGTTCATATAGGTGATGGTGAAATCCTCAATATTGGCCATCATCACGTTGAGGGGCATCTGTTGCATCATTGATTCGGTTTTAGCCATTTCTGTGGTGTTGACCCTCAGGTTTTTCACCATGGTTGACATGGACTCACCCAGTGTACCGTGTCCATCATCTTTCAGACTGGAGTTGTAGAGGTCGTTGGTGGCGATTAAACCCGCCTGTCCGGCAAACCAATTCATTTTTCTGGACATTTCAGAAAAAGACTCACCGAGCTCTCCCTGGATTGATTCTTTCAACACCTCGTTGTCCAATTGGTCGCCGGAAATAGCCACAGACTGAACAGCAAGTTTTCTCAAGTTGCCAGTCAGGTTGTCCAGGGCATCGGCTAATCCTCCCTGCGTTCCCTGATATTTTTCCTCTACGAAATTGGTCGCAGAGTTAAAATCCATTCCCTTTTCCAGGTTTTCCTTGCACTGTTTGACTTGAAATTTCCCGTCAGCCATTTCCTGAGCTTGCTCAACAAATAGATTCAGGTTTTGTATCATTTTATTGAAGGCGTTTCTTAAAATACCGATTTCGTCCCTGCTATGAATCGCAAAAGTTTTCTGGTTCAGGTTTCCCTTGGCAATTTCCTGGGCAATCTGGGTAACCCGTTCAATGGGAGCCATTGCCCGGACACTGATAAAATAACCCACAACACCAATGACCAACATGATGACTAACCCGATATTGATACTTGAACTTTTAAGGTCTTCATATGCTAATAAGGCTTCCTCCTCATCAATTTCAGCCAGTATTCCCCATTTCAGACCAATAATGTCAACAGGAGCATAAGCACTTAAAACCGGGACATTCCTGTAATCAGGAAAAATATCGAAGCCTGTTTTTCCTTTAAGAGCCTCATTGGCTCCGGGTGTATTGACTGAGGCAATACCTATCGAGGTATTTAATGTCCGTTGTTTGTTAACTATTTTGGGATCAACACCCAGCTTTTCTATGAGCTTAAAATATTCCTCGGGTTCCTCAATTAAGAACCTTGAATTGTTCCTCAACAAATTGTCTTGTCCCACAAGATACACTTCACCGGAATCCCCAAGGCCCACATTCTTCCATTTATTATGGCTGGTCATTACGTCATTAATGTTATCTACGGGAGCTTGAAAAATGAGTACGCCGATCACTTCGCCCATATCAAAAACGGGTGAAGCTATAAATGACGCCGCCGCATTATAGGAAGGTTCGTAGGATTTGAAATCCTCCAGGGCGAAGGAATTCGGGTCGTCCAGGCTCAAAGCGGCATTGAAAGCGCGTCCGATTCCTGAATCCTTGTAAGGGCCACTTATTAAACTGGTGGCAAAATCGACTTCCTTGAATACGGAATAAACGATATGACCGGTTTCCGCGTCCACCAGAAAAATATCATAGTAACCAAATTTTTCCAGATACTGGCGGAAATTGGGGTGATATTGGCCATGAATCTCGTTGTACATCGTTGTGCCGGAAGCGGCATCGAGTTTATGCTTTTCGCCGATGGGATGGGGATTTTCAGAAATGTAGAGGGATTGCAGGATTTTTGAATTTTCACCCGAGGGAAGCCATCGGTCGACAGCATCGCTGGTAGTGCCGGGGGTGTTTTCCTGCTGATAACTATAACGTTCGCGAAGTTTGCTTTCGTTTATAGATTGACCCGCCATCTGGTCATCGATTTGGTGAAAAGCAGACGTAAACCTGTCCATGGCATCGACAACCATGAAACTGTTGGACATGGTGATGATCTGGTTTTCGATCTGCTTGAAATAACTTTCAATCTGAAGCTTTTTAGCTTCCCGGATTGAAATCAAACGGTTTTCATTGAGGGCCAAAATCTCCTGTTTGGAGGCTTTCAACGACATAAAAAAGAAAAACAAAAATGGAAGGAGGCCACTCAGGACCATTAGCAAGATCAGCTTCTTCTTTAAAGTCCATTTTCCAAGAGTCATGTCTTGATCCGCTTTGCCTAAACCACCCATTTTCTCCTCCATTATTAATAAGATTTTTCCGAGATATTCGACGCCGACATCAGTCGAGGAAGTTCGTCATTTTTAATGAAAATAAGTTATGCATTTCTAAATTACATTTTACGCTTACAATGTCACAATTTGCCCAAGCTCATGTGGCTATTTTGTCAAGAATTTGCCCAGTGAGCAGAAAGATTAATTAGCTAACCTTTTAATTGTATGGATACCCGATATTTTAAGCTTAAGGCAAGGGCGGTTTTTTTCAAAGACTTTATTTTTCAAGGAGCTGTAAAGATGTTTTTACCAGCCTATTTTGTCTGATCTTTTTTCTGGAGGGGGGCGGTTGGCTTAGCTTAGCAGGCCAGAGCTTCTTCGTAGCTGATTTTTGGGAAGCATTCCAAAGTTGAAATGGGACTGCAGTTGTATACCTTGACATCGGTGGAAGCCAGAACCTCGGCACCATGATTCAGCATCTTATTCATTCTTGGAAATTCTGTTCGTTCGTGGTTCTGAGTTTGATGGTCTGTCCCAAAGAAATGAGTTCTTTCTGCATCATGGCGCAAATCCAATCCGAGAAAAAATATTTTTTTGAATCCCATATAAACTGCTACCTGCAGGGCTAAATAGGAAATCGTATACCCTGAATAAATTCCTTCCTCAAGGTCGAAGCTAAACCCCTCCCCCCCGAGTAATTTCAGCGGCAATCCCCAGGGCCTGCCCTCCAGCGTGAATAATTGGCGAACATTATTTAATAGCTCGGGATACATCTCAAATAACCGATGATCCATGGTGCAATGATAATAAGGGGCTGGATAGACTAAAACAGATCGGTTCAGGCCCATGACCAAACGGTGCTCCAGTTTGGATAAATCCAGCAGGCTCAGGGAGGTCCCGGATGCCATGATGAAAATATTTTTTCCCTGATGCAGGCTTTTGAAATCTCGGATTTTTTTCAATGGTTCAATAAGATTTTGATTTGTCAATGGGACGTATTTGGTCACTCGGCAACTACCTTAATGCATAGACGCCGTAAACTCTCTATTTATTCCCAAATAATTTTCTTGACGGTCAGGGGCTGAATATTGCCTCAAGATTGACAAATGAGTAACATGGAGTAAAATTATTATCAAAACTTTTCAAAGCTCAGCTTTAAGAGCCCATTTTAAATTTCAACTGGTTTCGAGTTTTCAATGATGAAAAAATCAATTCTGCTGGTAGACGATGAAGAGTCTATTCTTCTTGGTACAGGCAAACTTCTTGAGGGTTTAAATTATGAGGTCGCAACTGCTCAAAGCGGAGAAGAAGCCATCGAGAAACTTAAGTCTGTAATCTATGACTTGGTCATTACTGACATGATAATGGAAGATATGACGGGCATTGATGTTTTGAAGGTCGCAAAAGAAATAGACCCTCATGTTATGGTTATTGTTCTAACCGGGCATGGTTCACTGGAAACAGCTGTAGAGGCGTTACGATTCAAAGCAGACGATTATATCCTCAAGCCGTGTGAAAGGTCAGAACTGGAATTTCGTGTAAAAAAATGCATGGAATTCATTGATCAACGGAAAAAGATTCTTCAATTGCAAAAATTCCTGCCCCTATGTGCTATGTGCAATAAAGTTTGTGACAGTTTTAGTCCAGAACCCTTCAAGGGGGAATGGATGCCAATAAGGGATTTTCTTGAGAAAAAAGCTTCATCCACTCCTTATATGAGCTATTGCCCGGATTGTACCGAAAAAAACCAAAGGGACGCTGATGCCCTCCAGAGCCGGGGTTAAATAAAGCGAGTCAGGCGGTCTTCCCGGATCATCTACCATTTTTTTGCTTTATGCTTTTCACCGCTATCCGATTTTAAGGTCGAAGCTGTATCCCTCCCCTCCGAGTAACTTCAGCGGCAAGCCACAGGGCCGGTCTTCCAGTGTGAATAATTGGCGGACATTTTTAAAGGCATCGAGGTAAAGATCAAAAAGGCGGTAATCAAAAACACATTGGTAATAGGGAGTCGGGTAAACCAGAATGGACCGATTCAGCCCCATCACGATTTTGTTTTTCAATGATGAAAGATCAAGGTCAGCAAGAGAGGGACCCGAGGCAAGAATGAAAAAATTTTTCCCCTGATGCAGGTTTTTATAATCGGATATCTGTTCCATTATTTAAATAAACGAGTCTTTTCCAAATTCGACATATTTAATCATACGGCGGTTGTATGTATAGACTCCGTGTATCCGGTTGTTATTTCCCAAAATAAAGCTGGGGTAGGAAACTTCCAACTGAACTTCGTCGAGATGTTTTACCTTTTCCCAGGTCTTTCCCTCGTCCCGGCTCCACGATGCGCTGAGCGGCCAGCGTTGGTGCTTTTCGGTATGGTTATAGATCACCACAAGATTATTGTTAGCTATAAAGGTTGAAATTCCTGATAGAGGGTTGGGCAGGGGGGTCATTTGAGGGGTGGACCAGGTTTTCCCTTGATCTGTTGAATGGCTGAGGCGGATTTTTCTGGGGTCTGTAGTTGGCCTGAAGAACTTGTACAGTTTCCCATTATCACCTTTAACGATCGTGGACTGAATGATATCCGGATCACTAAAACGATAAGTCTCCTCCCACTTTGAATAGGGCGGGTTGCTGGAAAGCAGGAGGGATTGCCGGGACCGCTCATCATAAGCCGGCAGCAAATAGGTGCCTGAGTCCAGCAAAACCGGGGGGTGCCGGACCATCATGCCCGGCTCCTGCCAGTGCTGAACGGGACTGGACCAGGTTTGTCCCTCGTTATCCGACCAGACTCCATGCAGGTAGGCGTCGTTCCAATAATGTCCTTTCAACACTACATAAAGCAGGTGAATGCGCCCGCCAGCATCCTGAAAAAGTACCGGATTGCCAACGGAATATTTCCCGGCACTTAGAACAAACTCGGAGTGGTTCCATTTGCCATGCTTCTTTTTCGCGAGAACCAGGGAGGCATCGATATGCTCATCTTCAGGGTAAACGTACCAGGCAACCATCAGGGTGCCTGACTGGGTTTCCATTATGGAAGGGCAATGGCAAAACAGGTCTTTGTCAACGGGGTTGTGCAGAAATTCAGCGTTAATCATGGAGCGAGAGCGTCCTTTTCCAAATGCCAAAACTTATTATGGGAACTCTTTCATTTATAAGATGCGAGAGGAATGAAAACGGTTGCCGACAATCCATTTTTTCGCAATGTAACTCTATGGGCAGGGCTGCTCATGTTTGGCAAGGAAGCCAAGAGAAAAATGGAGGCGCCGGGCGGACTCGAACCGCCGATAGAGATTTTGCAGACCTCTGCCTTACCACTTGGCGACGGCGCCCTGCATTGCGATGAAAAATATGGAGCGGGAGAAGGGATTCGAACCCTCGACCTCAACCTTGGCAAGGTTGCACTCTACCACTGAGTTACTCCCGCATATTCTGATGTTATTGGGATGAGAGACCCGAGACCAATTATATTTCCTCAATCGTGATTGTCAAATTCTATTTTCTCAGAAATTTCGCTTCGGTTCCTTCAATCAGGCGAAGAATGTTGTCGTAATGCTTCTGCAAGGTGAACAGGCCGACAATGACTGCAAGATATATATAAGGAAGAGGCAGTTTAAAATAAAGGGCAAATAAAGGAAGAGAAATTGCCGCCATGATTGACCCTATGGAAACAGTGCTCGAAATCCACAGGCAGGCAGAAAACACTCCGACTGCGCACAAGGTGGCCCAGGGCATGATGTATAAAAACAGGCCCAGACTGGTTGCGACTCCTTTGCCACCCTTGAACTTCAAGAAAATGGAATAGAGGTGACCGAGAAAAACCATGAGCCCGGCAAGGGCAATCACAAGCGGTTTTTCGTATAGCAGGCTGGCACCAAAAACCACAAGGAGTCCTTTCAGTACATCCCCCAACAGGGTCAGCAGTCCGGCCTTTTTCCCCATCACCCGGGCCACGTTGGTGGCACCGATGTTGCCGCTACCTTGTTTGCGGATGTCTACGCGCTGAGCCCGTGCCAGTACAACGCCGAAGGGAATGGATCCGATCAAATACGATATCAGACACAGGGCAGGGATTTCAGTCAGCATAATGAGTGAGGTAGGCGGTCATGGGGTTTCATCCACCCAGGATTCGTTTTCCAGTTTGATTTTCAGTTTTAACTTGGCTCTTTTTTCAATTTGCCGCACCCGCTCGCGGGAGAGGTCGATCTCTTTTCCAATTTCCTCCAGCGTTTTGACCTCCCCGAAAAAACCGAAACGCATTTTGAGGATTTTAGCTTCCCTCTCCGAAAGGTCCTCGAGTAATTGGTCCACCTTTTTATTGAGAGACTCCTGCATGAGTTGGTCATCGTAGGGGATGAAGTCCTGATTTTCCAGGAGATCGAGATAGGGCGTGTTTTCATCATCTTTCAAAGGTGAATCGAGCGAAAGGTGGGTCCGGTATGCACGCATGATGGAGTTGATTTCCTCATCCCCGTATCCCAGGCTTTTTGCCAGTTCGGCCTGGGTCGGTTCGCGCTCCAGGTCTTGCGCCATCTGCTGGCTCCTTTTGTTAATCTTGTTGACTTTGCCGGCTTGCTTGACTGGGAGCTTCACGGTGCCTGACTGTTCGGCGAGGGAATGCATGATGGCCTGTTTGATCCACCATACCGCGTAGGTGATGAACTTGACATTCCTGGAGACGTCAAATCGTTTGGCGGCCTGGATCAACCCAATGTTTCCTTCTTCAATCAGGTCCTGAAGAGAAATGCCCAGTCCCCGGTACTTGTTGGCCACGGTCACGACATATTTTAAATTTCTGCGAACCATTTCCTGAATGGCTTTGGGGTCCCCGTCTTTAATGGATGTTGCTAGTTTGACTTCTTCTTCCCGGGTGAGGATTTTGATCTTGCTGATCTCCTCCATGTACTGGATGAGCGGATCATGGTTGCCCTCTTTCTCCTTCGAGGGTGAAGAGCGTTTGACTGGTTTCTGTTTGGGGGTTTTAGACATAGTTTGTTTAGCGCATGGCTTTCAAGCGAAGCCGTGCTTCCTTGGCGAACTCGCTTCGGGGAGAGTTTTTAATCACGCTTTTATAATACGCGGTGGCCTCGGGAAAATTTTGTTCATGATAATAGGATTCGCCCAACAGAAACTCGGCTTCGAGAACATAAGAATGATCGGGATATTCTACCTTCAAGCGTTTGAGTCGGAGGATAGCCGCCTGATAAGAACCGGTACGGTAATAAAACTTGCCGATTTCAAATATGTTTTGCGCCAGTATATCCAGGCACTGGGTAATTTTTGCTTTTGCCGGTTTCAAGTAAGAACTTTGTGGGAAATCCTTTACGAAGTGCTCAAAGCCTTCCAGTGCCGAATGAACTGGTGTTAAATCCCGCGATGCCAGATCGGTCAGTTTGAAATTGGATTTGGCTTTATAAAAATGTGCCCGATCCACAAACTGGTGGGCTGGGTAGAGCTCGATAAACTTCTGGTAATGAAATTTGGCCTCTTCATACTCCTCTGAGCTGTAATGAAGGTCTGCCAGCAACATGGTGGCTGCTGTTCGCTCTTTGCTGTCCGGATAATCTTCCATCAACAGCTGAATTTTGGCTTTGGCTTCGTCGGTTTCCTTCTCCTTCGCCAGGCGTTTGCCTTGTTGCAATAGCTCGCTTGCGCTATAGGTCCTCTCTTTTTTTGTTGTGGCGCAAGCAAAGAGCAGGCTCAGGACGGAAACCAGAGTGAAAAAAGAACCAAATTTAGAGAAAAGGTGAGATGGCGACATTACGGTGTTCAATCGTTGAAAGTTACTTTCAAATATATACTAAAAAACCTTATGTTTAAAGAGCTTAATCACCTTGCGGGATCTGAAAGCTCCTTGCTTATCAAGAAAACTTCGTGCTATAACTTCAACGATATTCCCATTTTTTGGATGGGGAACTTCATTAAAATAGTGAGCATTATGAGACGGGTAATCAAAATCGGATTATTAGGCCTGTTGGTTGGGTGGTATCCAGGTCTTGCCAGTTCTGTTTTCGCCGCAGAGACAGCTGAATCGTGGAAATTGCTTTCCACCTTCGAAAAAGGCGGCTTCATGATGTATCCCATCCTTTTTGCTTCGGTGCTCATGCTGGGGATTGCTATAGAGCGGGCTTATAACCTGAGAAGAACAAATATCATCAACTCCGAATTTCTTGTGAATGTCCGCGACCAGTGGGACTGGAAAGATATTCAGAAAACGCTTCGGTTGTGCAATTCCTGCGACAATTCGCTTTCACGGATTTTGAAAGTGGGGTTATTGCGGGTAGGAGGCAAGCTCGATGAGATTGAAAGGGCGATTGACGGAGCCGGCATGCATGAAGCGTCCCTGATGAACTCGAACCTCAGGGTGTTGGGTGCGGTGGCAAACATCACTCCAATGATGGGTCTCTTGGGAACCGTCTTTGGGATGATCAAAGCCTTTGATGTGATTTCTCTCAGCGGTACGGGTAATCCAGGTCTTGTGGCCAGCGGTATATCCGAAGCGTTGATCACAACTGCCGCGGGAATGGTGGTAGGCATTCCCGCTTTAGCCCTGTATCACTATTTCCGGGGAAAAATTGACCGCTATGTTTTCGAGATGGAGGAAATCTCGTTCCAACTCGTTGAAGAACTTTCCTACGATGGCATTAGAAAGGCCAAACCTCCGTTACCCAGAGAGAAAATTAAAAAGGCATCGACCATTCCAGCCAGCGGCTGATCGCTGACTGCGTTAGCATGGGTTATTGTGTGTGAAAGAAATTTACTGAACTATGCGATTCAGAAGAGACGAGGAAGATAATTTTGCCTTTGACATGACACCCATGATTGATGTGGTGTTCCTGCTTCTTATTTTCTTCATGGTGTCCACGGTATTTGTGGACTTCAGCCGAAAGATGGATATTAACCTTCCCACCTCTAAGTCTTCCGTCATTGATGAAAACACCAAGGCCCTGGAGATTGAAATGTCGAAAGACAAAAAAATCTTTCTGGGCGGCAAGCCGTTAACGCTGCTGGGGCTGGAAACGACTCTCGCCAAGATGGAACTCAAGGCCAAAAAACCAAGTGCTGTCATTCGGGCCGATAAATCCCTTCCTTATGGAGATGTGATTCATGTCATGGGCCTTTTGCAAAAAAAAGGTATTCCTGATATCAGTGTCGCGGTCAAATAAGGTATAATCTCTCAATACAGCTTTTTTTATAACGCATAAGTCTGCTCGTTAGTGAGAGCAGGCTCTTTTAGTTTTAAGGAGATTTTGCATGGCAACCTATACCAAGGAAAAAGATGTTGCAACTACATTGGAAGACGATGCTTCCGCACGCGAGGCAATGCAGGAAGTTTTTTCCAACACCGCCCGATGGCCAGCTGGGTTCGGCGGCTTCAAAGCAGATGTGACGGCAAATATAAATGGTGCTGAACAAAAGGGTACGGTAACGGTTAAAGGTCCCAAGGAAATCGAGACCGATATCAGCGATGAAAAAGCCAAAGGTTTTCTCACGGAAAACCTGGCTTCCATTGCCATGCATCGGGGACCACGCTCCTTTGATGAGTCGGATGGTAAATACAAACTGAACTTTGGTGATGACGGCACGCACCCGTTGGGAAGAAAGCTCGTCATGGGCGGGGATGGCATGAGTTCTTTCTACCGCATCAAGGATGGCCGAATCCAGCAGATCAACCGGCAGACACCGCGCATGTCTTTTTCCATCAATATTGAAGAGAGCCGGAAAAATCAGGATGGCAAATTCCTGACGCATAAATATTCGGTATTTTATTTCAATCCGGAAAACAAGGGATTGAAAGATGTGGAAAGCTATACCGATGAATACACCCGGGTGGGCGATGCCGATTTGCCTGAACTGCGCCGTATCATTAACTGCGAAGAAGGTGCGATCTCGGTCTCGACCATGAGCTTGAGTAACCACAAACTGCTTTAAGGTTAATCAAGTATCTGAATTTGTCAGGATAAAATGATCCTCCTCCCCGGCACAGGGAGGGGGATTTTTTTATGGGTTAAGAGTTCAACCGGTATCTATGGATGTGTCGGTAACATTGCTGTTCGGTTCGACACTGACATCGGAACCGATGATGCTGTTTTTGACTGTGGCGCATGAGCCAATGGTCACGTTCTCCCAGAGTATGGAATTTTCCACCACTGCACCGGAGCGGATGCGGCAGCTATCTCCCAGCACCGCATAGGGGCCGACTTGTGCGTCCTGGGAGATTTCACACTCCCTGCCAATATGAACGGGAGGCACGATGAGAGGCCCTTCCGGTATTTTTGAGGTCTTTGTTTTTAGCAATAGTTTTCCATCAAGGGCATTGGCTTGTGCCTGAATATAAGTTTCCCGTGTGCCCATGTCGATCCAGTATTTTTCATGCAGGGTTCCATAAACTGGAAGTCCTTCTTCGATCATCGCTGGAAACACATCTTCTGCGGTGCCAGAAAATTTTCCTGCAGGGATACGGGAAAATATCTCCGGTCCCATGATCTGGATACCGGTGAACATGACGCGCTGGGTTGTTGCGGGAGGATTTTTAATTGATGCATTTACAAATCGCGTGATGCGACCATCATTGGCCAGTTCAATAGGTTCATATCTTTCCGGATCGGCATCCTGTCGAACTACCAGTGTCAGGCAGGATTTTTTTTCTTTATGAAAACTGAGAACCTTTCCCAGATCGATATCCGCAAGTACGTCGCTGTTCATCACTAAAAACGTTTCTTTTTCAAGGAAGGACTGGGCTTTTTTGAGTCCGCCTGCTGTTCCCAGAATTTCTTCTTCCCTGGAAAATTGCAGACGTACCCCGAAATCTGTACCATCGCCGAAATATTCGACAATCTTTTCTGGCAGGTGATGCACGTTGACGATGATGTCCTGAATTCCCTGGGAACTTAAAAGGTTCAGCGTGTGTTCCAAAAGAGGCTGGTTTAATACCGGGAACATTGGTTTGGGAAGACTGAGAGTCAGGGGGTTGAGGCGGGAGCCAAAGCCGGCCGCCAGAATCATAGCTCTCATTTTTTCTTCGCCATTGTTTTGAGCGATTCGGTATAGGGAGGGCGGGCGATGCCATTTTCGGTGATGATGGCCGTGACCAGTTTGTTAGGGGTGATATCAAACGCGGGGTGTGCCACCTCAATGCCTTCAGGGGCAATCCTTTTGTTGTTGATGTTCACCACTTCTTCGGCTGAGCGTTCTTCAATGGGAATTTCATCGCCGGAAGCCAGGGACAGGTCGAGGGTCGAGACCGGCGCGGCGACATAAAACGGAATATTATTTTCCCTGGCGAGCACTGCAACCATATAGGTACCAATTTTGTTGGCGATATCGCCATTTCCCGCAATGCGGTCGGCGCCAACAACGACCAGATCAATTTCCTTATTTTTCATAAAGAAACCGCACATATTGTCGGTGATCAGCTTGACGGGAATATTATCCTCCTTGAGTTCCCACGAGGTCAGTCTCGCTCCTTGCAGGAAAGGCCGTGTTTCGTTAGCCAGTACGCGGACATTTTTTCCGGCATTGACAGATGCCCGAATCACTCCCAGTGCTGTGCCGAAACCCGCTGTTGCCAACGCCCCGGCGTTGCAATGGGTCAAAATCACGTTGCCGTTTTCAACCAGGGTCTGTCCGTGTTGACCCATCTCCTTGTTGATGCTGATATCTTCAGTCAGGATGGTGAGGGCTTCCTCTTTCAGCCGGGTTTTCAACTCGGGGACGGGAAGATTTTTTGCATCCCTTGCAACCTGTTTCATCCTTTTGATGGCCCATGCAAGATTCACCGCAGTAGGTCGGGACTCGCCAAGGCGATCACATTGTTTTTCCATCGCGCTGTAAAAATCATCGAAGCTGGAAGCGGATATCGCATCGGCTCCGAGACTGACGCCCATGGCCGCCGCGACACCGATTGCCGGTGCTCCCCGAATAATCATGGTTTTAATAGCTTGCCCAACCTCTTCAATGGTTTTACAGTCAACGAAAACGGTTTCTGCCGGAAGACGGGTTTGGTCAATCATCCTCACTACCCCGTCTACATACTCTATGGTTTTGATCATGGTTGGCGTTCTTTAAAAAGGTTGGGAATTTTAGCGGTCAGCTTATTCCGAAAAACGGATTCATCAATGCCGTTAATTTCAATGATTTTGTTCTTACTGCTGAGTCCCGTGACAATACAGACATTGGAGGGACTCACTCCCAGCCACTTGGCCAGGAACTTGACACAGGTTTTATTAGCGGCTCCGTCTACCGGTGGTGAGGTCAATCGGATTTTTAAGGAATTATTATGAACCCCTGAAATTTCGTTCTTGGATGCTTTGGGCTGAATGACAGCTGAAAACCGGATGCCATTTTCGCAAGCGTTAATCTTGAACGGAGTTTCCGGCATTGCCGTTTTGGCTTCCTGCTTTAAATTTGTTTAAATGTTCCACAGCAGTGGTTCGAATATTATTCATCAACTGTTGTTTTTGTTCTTGTAGTTTTTGGATTTCCGTTTGCAGGGAGTCCAATTCTTTCGTAGCGTTGGCTGTATGTTTTTCGGCATATTGCTTTGCGGTATTGATGATTTGTTTTGCTTTTTCCTTCAACATCTCAGGGGTTAGTTGCGAAAGAGGATTGTTGCCGTTTGACTGGCTTGCATCGGCCTTTTTCATTTCCTGAATCAGCAGGTCTTTTTCTTCCAGTTCTTTTCTGAGTGCTCGCAACTCTTCTTCTACCTCTGGAGGGGTGCTGGGTTCTTGCAGAGTAAGTTCATCCCGGCGTTGCTCAAGTTCTTTGATCTCCGAGGATTTTAAATCAATCTGCCGATCCTTTTCCTTGAGGTCCTCGGCCATGGATTTAAAATCATCGGCCACAAGATGGAGGAACGTGTCCACTTCCTGCTTGTTGTAGCCACGGAACTTGTCGTGGAAGCATTGCTCTAGAATATCAAGATAAGTCAGGCGCATAATTAAGGTTACTGCAGTTGCATTGCCAGGGTTACAAGCGAATTGACCACAAACTCTTCGACGAAAACAATTGCCAGAAGGACAATGATCGGTGAAAAATCAATTCCTATGCCAGACATGGGGATTAACTGTCGCACTCGAAGCAAAACCGGTTCTGTGATACTGTATAAAAACTGGACGATCGGGTTATGCGGGTCCGGATTCACCCAGGACAGCAGGGCGCGGATGATAATGATCCACATATAAAGCTTTAAAACAATGCTTAGAACCTGGGCGGTTGCGCTCAGTAAATTTCCTAGAATAAACACGAAGTATGGAGTGTAGGTTTTCCCATGCAGGAAAAAGTTATTGCTAACTGCCTTGTGGAGGCATAGTTCTTAAACAAAATATCTGAAAACTCCTTTAATGTCAATGAGAAGAGCCTCTTTCAATGAGGTTCTGGTGGGGATAAATCGAGCTTATGAAGAGAACAAAAATTAAAGACCTTCTCAATGGTGAGGAAGGTGAAGTGTTGGTCAAGGGATGGGTGAAAACCCGGCGGGATTCCAAGGGGGGCTTTTCCTTCCTGGAAATCAACGATGGTTCTTGTCTGGCTAATATTCAGGTGGTGGTGGAGCACACTCTTTCTGACTACTCCTCCATTGAAAACCAATTGACTACCGGCAGTTGTGTCTCGGTCCGCGGCAAACTGACGGCTTCGGAAGGCAAGGGCCAGTCCATGGAAGTCCAGACCACCGAGATTCAGGTTTATGGTCCCGCCCCTGCTGACTACCCTCTGCAAAAGAAGCGGCATTCTTTCGAGTTTTTGCGTGAGATCGCCCACCTGCGTCCGCGCACCAATACTTTTGGTGCGGTCATGCGTGTGCGAAACCGGCTGGCTTTTTCCATCCACCGCTTTTTCCAAGACAAAGGCTTTGTTTATCTGAACACGCCTATTGTGACCACCAGTGATTGCGAAGGGGCCGGAGAAATGTTCCAGGTGACGACCCTGGATATGTCCAATCCGCCGCGTGTGGATGGAGAGGTGCATGGAGCAGTGAACGGGGCAGTGCAGGGAAAGGTTGATTTTTCTCAGGACTTCTTCGGCGAAAAAACCTTCCTCACGGTTAGCGGGCAACTGGAAGGTGAGATTTATGCCATGGCCCTTGCAGAAATTTATACATTTGGTCCTACCTTCCGGGCCGAAAATTCCAACACCAGCCGTCACCTTGCTGAATTTTGGATGGTGGAACCGGAAATGGCTTTTTATGACCTGGATGACAATATGGATCTGGCTGAAGAATTCATTAAATTTTTATTATCGGATGTGATGGAACACTGCGCCGAAGACATGGAATTTTTTAATAAACGCATTGATACCACCATTCTTGAGACTCTGAGAAATATTATCGATAATCAGTTCGAGAGGTTGACGTATACCGATGCCATCCACCAACTGCAAAAAGCAACCGAGACATTTACCTATCCGGTGGAGTGGGGTTTTGCTCTGCAGGCGGAACATGAGCGTTATCTCAGCGAGAAAGTTTTTAAAAAACCGATCATCGTGTTCAATTATCCCGAACAGATCAAGTCCTTTTATATGAAACTCAATGAAGGCGGTGAAACCGTGCGGGCCATGGATGTACTTCTGCCGAACCTTGGGGAAATAATCGGTGGTAGTCAGCGCGAAGAAAATTACGATGTGCTTTTACAACGCCTGCGGGATAAAGACCTCGACCCGGAAGAATACTGGTGGTATCTCGACTTGAGAAAATTCGGCTCGGCACCTCACTCAGGATTCGGGTTGGGATTCGAAAGGCTGGTCCAGTTCGTCACCGGCATGGAAAATATCCGCGATGTAATCCCTTTCCCCAGAACTCCCAAACACGCCAAATTCTAGCACTCGGCGTGCGCCACTAGGCGTGGGGCCAGTGTGCCGTCGCTTTATTTGGCTAGCGAAGAGTTGTCTCGGCTTAATGAGCCCTTAAATCTCAGGGTTATGCAGGCAGGGTGAAGTGGAAGGTGGTTCCTTTTCCCTCGGCAGTTTCAAACCAGAGTTTTCCCTGGTGATTTTCCTCGATAATGCCTTTGCAGGAAAGCAGGCCCAGTCCGTTACCATCCTCTTTGGTGGTCAACGTGTCTTTGAAAAGGTACCCTTGAACATCTTCCGGGATACCGCAACCTTTATCTGTCACGCAGACCTTCAGGAATCCATTTTTTCGAACGACCCCGATATCCACCTGTCCTCCGTTTTGAGTAACATAACCGGCGTTGATGATCAGGTTTTGCAGGACGCGCTGGATGTCCAAAGGATAAAAAACTGCACTCAGGGAATCCCCTTCAGGAAGGATGTTGATGGTTTTGTTTTGCAATTGCGGGTGCGTGGTAAGCCCCACCACGGTTTCTTTTATGACTGGCAAAATGGGTTGTTTTGATTTTACATAGTTGGTTTTGATTTTTTTTACATGATTTAAACTGGAATCCAGAAGTTCCATCAGGTTGGTGCGGACGGTTTCGACCACATGCTGGCATTTCTCCATGTCCTCCAGTCCTTCCCGTTTTTTATGGTCGGGGTTAGTGCCACCCAGTAAGTCAATCGTATCCTCAAGGGTCAGTTCAGCGAGTCCAAGCGTACTCAGGTAATTGCGAATATCGTGGGTGAAAATACTCAGTTGGCGCAGGTCCTTCATCATTGTTTCCAGGTCATTACGTATACGACCTGACAATGTGCGCATGATGGAGAGAAGTGCCTGGGGTTCTGATGCCAGATAGGTGTGGAAATGCTCTTCATTGATTTCCATGAGCAGGGTGGCATGCACCGCCCTGGCGGAAGCGGAACGTGCTTTGGATTCGATCAGCGACATTTCTCCCAGATAGTGGCCGGGACCTAACACTGCGATCTGCTTGGGTCCTTTGAAAACTTCGAGCTCCCCTTCAAGGATGAGGTACATGGCATTTTCCAGGTCATCCTCATTGAACAGAACTTCTTTAGGCGTGAGCGAAATTTCCCGGCAATGATCGACCAGCTTGCCCAGTGTAGACGTATCGAAAAAACTGAGCAGGTCAGTTTCCTTTAGTAGCTGGATTTTTCGGCTGTTATCCATCATAACAGGTTACCATTATTCGCCAAGTTAGCCAATATAGAGTGTCAAAGAAGCTGAGATATAGCTAATCCGATAGAGCTGTTGCAACTGGGCAAGAGCTTTTTAGGCCGAGATAACTACTTTCTAGCCAGCGAAACCTATTGCGCATTGCCCCCGGCGGCTTGCCGGGTGAGGCGGATGGCGGTTTCTATATGTTGGGTTTGAGGGAACATATCAATCACCCGCATATCCTGAATTTGGTACCCATCGAGGCGTTCCAGGTCGCGGGCAAGGGTGCCCGGATTGCATGAAACATAGATGATTTGTTCAGGCTGGGCTTCCAGGAGAGTTTGGACAACCGCTTCTGATAAACCTTTGCGTGGAGGATCCATGATGAAGGTATGCACGGTTTTATCCAAAGCGATTTTAGCGGCATGCTCTTCCACCGTTCCGGTAAGGAACTGGCAATTGGGAAGTCCATTGATTTTAGCACTCTGCCTTGCATCTTCCATGGCGGGTTCAAATTTTTCAATTCCGATTACATTTCTACCCTGTTTTGCCAGCCACAGGGCGATGCCTCCCGACCCGCTGTAAGCATCGACCAGAGTTCGCTCTCCGGCTTCCTCGGTCCATTGGCTGATAAGAGTATAAAGTTTTTCCGCTTGTTTGGAATGGACCTGGAAAAAGGAGCCGAGGGAAAGGTGAAAGGTCAACTCTCCGAGTTTTTCGCTATAACGGTTTTTGCCCCACAGAACCTTGTTCTCGGAGCCCATGATTACGTTGGTATTTTGCGAATTGGTGTTCTGAATCAGACCGACAATGCCAAGCTTCTTTAAACTCTTCTCTTGGGTCAGGTCGGTCAGGAATCCTCTGGGAAATCTGCCTTTGTTGGTGACCATTCCGACCAGGGTTTCTCCTGTTGACAAGGAGTGCCTGATGATCAATCCACGCAGGAGTCCTCGATGGCTACGCTCATGGTAAATAGATATTTCATGTTTTTCTAAAAGTTGGCGTAGCCATTCCTTTGTGTCGTTAATTGCTGGCAAGAGAATGTCACAGGTGGCCGAGTCGGCGACATCATGAGAGCCTTCCGCGTAAAATCCGATAAGAGGCTTTCCTGTATTTCCCTGCACCGCGAAACTGCCTTTGTTGCGGTACTGGTATTGCGAGTCCGCCGCGATGATTTCGATATTTTCCGGTGGTTCAATATGGGCAATGCGTTTCAGACTGTCTTTGACAATCTGGATTTTAAACTGCAACTGTTTTTCATAAGCCAGGTCCTGGAATTTGCAACCGCCGCAGTTGAAGAAAACAGGGCAGGGAGGGTCGACACGGTCCTTGGAGAACTCAAGTACTTTAAAGACCTTCACCACGCCAAAACGCGGAGTGGTTTTGACAACTTTTCCCACGATCTTATCGCCAGGCAGGCCGCCTGGTGTGAAAAGGGTGTAGCCCTCATGTCGGCAAAGACCGTCACCGCTGGAGGCCAGGGTTTCAACATCCAGTTCAAGTCGGTCATTTTTTTTGACCGGAATATTCAGTTTCAGCTTTGCCATGAGTTCAAGAGTTCCAGTTGGTTGCGGGAAGTGCGAAACCATAGCACCCGCTGAGTCAGGAAGCAAATGCTAAAACTGTGTGGGGCAGTAATTTGAACTGCCGGGTTGAAAGAGGGTGGTATACTCCTAGGTCATGAACGATTGTATTGCCATATTTGGAGCGGTGAAAGAGGAAATTGCCGGTATCAAGCGGGCAATGAATATTTCAGACCGTGTGCGTCTGGGGAGAACAGATGTCTGGCCCGGCAAGTGGGGAGGGCAGAATATTGTTCTGGTCCGCTCCGGCGTAGGCAAACAAAGGGCAGAGGATTCCACCCTTCAAGTCATCGACCGTTTTCAGCCCAAAGCCCTGATCAGCACCGGTTATGCCGGGGCGGTCCAGCCGGAACTGAATGTCGGCGATCTGGTGATTGCCGATTCCATTGCGGAAGTGAATGGAGAAAGAAAATATTTTCCTGATCCCGATTGGTTGGATCGTGCCCGGAGTGTTCCCAGCTCTGATGGAATCAAGACGGTTGTGGGCGGATTGCTAACCGTTGACACCGTGATTCACGAGCCAGCGGCCAAGCGGGAGTTGGGAAGAGGTTATAGTGTTCAAGCGGTGGAAATGGAAACTTCGGTGATTGCCAGAGTGGCTGAAGAAAAGGGTCTGCCTTTATTGTCTGTACGGGCAATTTCTGACAGCGTCGATCAGGAACTCCTGGACAGCTCGTCGTTTCTGGGAAGTGATGGAGAAATTTCAACCCTCAAAGCCGGATGGTATGTATTGACGCATCCCGGTTCCATCAAAAGCGCGTTGTCGCTTCGCACGCAAACCCAACTGGCAACCCAGAGTATGACAAGGTTCTTGTCTGACCTTTTAGGTTGATTGCAGGATTTGGTTCATGTGCCTTCCGACACGACTTTGTTTCTGCCGGATTCTTTTGCCAGATAGAGCCTTCGATCAGCAAGGTCGATGGTTTTTTCGATCTGGGTATTTCCATCGTTATACTCGCTGGCCCCAAAACTCATGGTTACTTGAATTTCCTGTCCTTCATGGGTAATGGGTTTTTCGGAAATCAACTCCCGGATTTTATTGCCATGCAGAACCGCTCCCTCCAAGCCCGTTTCAGGAAGTAAAATCAAAAACTCTTCTCCTCCCCATCTTGCCACCTGGTCTATTTCCCGCTTTCCTGTATTCAGGAGTTCGCTGACATTTACCAAAACAGCGTCTCCTGCCGCATGACCATAGGTGTCGTTGATTTTTTTGAATAAATCGATATCGCCAAAAAGGATCGAAAAAGGTTTCTGGCTTCGCTTGAAACGCATGGCTTCAGTTTCAATCTTTTGTAAAAAAGCTCGCCGATTGAACAGTCCTGTTAGAGAGTCTGTTTCGTTGTCTTGGGTCAATTTTTTGATAGCGGCTGATAGAGTCAGGTGGGCCTTGACCCTGGCGTAGACTTCTTCCAGCCTGAAAGGCTTCATAATGAAATCCACCGCCCCTACACCAAACCCTTCTACGACATCTTGGGTTTCTCCCTTGGCGGTAATAAAGATAATGGGTATGTTTTTCAACTCCGCATCTTTTTTCAATCGTATGCACACGTCATAACCACTGATCCCTGGCATCATGACATCCAGTAATATCAGGTCGGGTTTCACTTTTGGTATCAGCTCCAGGGCCATTTCTCCATTAAGGGCAACTGTGGTCTTGAATCCGAATTTGGCCAGGAATTTTCGCAGAATATCCACATTTGCCTTGGTATCATCGACAATCATTATTGTCATTGACTCCGGTGGAAATAATTTCTCTACATCCAGTAACATACGATTCCCCAAAAAATAATTTTCAATCCTTTCTATCTACTGTGCCACAGATTTATTTTTATCGAGACATTATTCAGCAGAAGTACTTTCTGGCAGGAAACGCTGCTCCTGAAAACCGGGCAAAAATTGACACACGGCAGGGAAAAATTGCGCTGAGAGAGGGAAATTTTGACTCGGAAAACTGTCAGAGGGGAATCGGGAAAGGGTTTGTTTAAAACGAGTTGTGGGGTTTTCGTTAGTTGGGAAACAAAATGGCATGAGGATTGCTGTATATATCAATGAAGATTCGAACTGGCACTGCCACCTCCAACGGATTGGGTTTACCTCCAAGTGGCCCAATCCGTGGCGTGCCAAATCGATGGCTAACAAGCTTTTCTCTCCGGCTCCCTACCAAGGGAGCCGCCCTCCCCCCCTCTTTTTTTCCGCAGTAGTTATTGCAAAAATCAATCCAGTTTGAAGACAAAGTGAGTGTTGCTTCCACCTCCACCCGGTTTGGGGCCTCCAGTCAGAAGATGGATTCCGTCCTTCCATAAAACAGATGCCAGCCCGTGTCGTCCTGACGGCATGGATTTGAAGGTTTTCCATTTATTGGTTGAAGGGTTATACGCTTCATTTTCAACAAAGGTTCCTTTTCCTGATTCCCCTCCAAAGACATGGATCAATCCATTTAAAACCTGTGAGGTGATGCCGCTCCGTGCTGTAGGAAGAGGAGCGTGGCGATTCCACTTACCCGTTTTGGTGTCATAGGATTCGTTGACATCCAGATTATTGTTGTAGTCGACATCCACCCTTCCTCCAATGGCGAAAAGTTTTCCGCCTGTTACGGAAACGGCAAGATGGTCACGTGCGGTAGGCATGGGGGCAAAGGTTTCCCATGTATTTGTTTCAGGGTCGTAAACTTCATGGGCAGGAGTGTTGACCAGGCGTACCAGTTTTCGGTGTGCGCCTCCCACCAGATGAATTTTTCCGTCAATCACTCCAGCGGAATGTGCTCCGCGCGCGGTAGGCATGGGAGCTTTCGCAGTCCAACGATGGATTTCCGGGTCATACTCGTAGTTGACAGCAACGGGTCTCCACGTACCGGAATCAAACCCGCCAATGACATACAGCTTGCCATCCACCACAGAAGCCGTTGTATGGTGCAGGCCACGGGGAAGGGGAGTGATTCGACTCCAGGTGCCAGATCCCGGGTGCCAGACATCCACTTTGCTGGAAATCCCTTTTGGAGTAAACCCTCCCAACACATATATTTTACCATCGACGAGTGCGGAAGAGGATTCGGTTCTTTTGACAGGAGTGGGAGAAAGCTCAACCCAGGTGCCCTCAGGGTTGGCCTCTGAGATAAGGGGGAAAGCAAAAATTCCCGCAAGAAGAGTGATGAAAAATCGTTTCATAATTTCCTCTGCTAGCCGCAGGGGCAACTGGGCAACGACTCGTTGAGCCGTCTTTGTTTCTTGCTAGCCAACTAAAGCTATTACCCCTCCGGGGCACGAAAGCTAAGGAGGGAATATCACGTGCACTTTGGCCCCACGCCTAGTGGTTGCTAGTGTTCTTCCCTGCCAAGGGGCGGAGAACCTCCGCTGGCAAGTTGCAATATCTTTATTTTGCCGACAAATGTTCTCTCGGCGCAATCAAGTTTTGCTAGTGGCCTCCCCTGTCAAGGGGCGAACGATTTTGTCCAGAGTGATTAATTGTTCCAGCAGTTCGGGTAGCAGATCGAGTTTCAGCATATTGGGTCCGTCCGATAAAGCCTGGTCAGGGTCAGGATGAACCTCCATAAACAGGGCATCGCAACCCACTGCTACCGCTCCGCGGGCCAGGTCGGGGATCATCTCCCTTTGCCCACCACTCTTTGTGCCCTGGCCTCCGGGTTGTTGCAGGCTGTGGGTGGAATCGAACACCACCGGATAGCCATAGTCCCGCATCAAAACAAGGGAACGCATGTCCACCACCAGATTGTTGTAACCAAAGGTCACTCCCCGTTCTGTAAGCAGGATATTTTTATTGCCGCTTTCTTCAAGCTTGTTTACGACATTCTTCATATCCCAGGGAGCCATGAACTGGCCTTTTTTAACGTTGATCGGTTTGCCAGTGCCAGCCGCTTTTACCAGAAGATCTGTTTGTCGGCAAAGAAAAGCGGGGATCTGCAAAACATCGAGCACTTGTGCCGCCGGGTCGATTTCTTCCTCCTTATGGACATCGGACAAAACGGGGACCTGCAAATCCGTCTTGATTTTTTGCAGGATTTTTAATCCCTCTTCCAGTCCCGGGCCGCGAAACGATTGTATGGAAGACCGGTTGGCTTTGTCGTAGGATGCCTTGAAAATGAAGGGCACTCCAAGATCCTCTGTAATGCGTTTGAGTTTCTCGGCGATGTCGCGGGTGATTTTTTCCGATTCAATCACGCAGGGGCCTGCTATCAGTGCCAGAGGGTTTTGCCCTCCAATGTCAAAGGGCCCTGTTGGAACGGAGCAGGTGACTTTGGGCGTATTGCTCACTGGGTCTCCTGTGCGGCAACAATGGCAGCCTGCACTTCCTTGGAAATGGGGACGGGATGGGGGACTTCGGTCCGGGGAGGCAGTCCCTCCTCGGCAAGAAGGCCCAGCATGATTTCGCGCACCTTTTCATTATTGCTGGCTTTATACACGTTGGGAAACCCGTTTGCCGTAATTTCCGTTAGATTAATATCTGGGAAATCTTCGGTAAGAAGAAAGATCAAAGGAATTCTCCGAAACTTCTTTTTTAGATTCATCAGGTGTTTGATCTCGTTTTTGTCCTTACGCGGGACAAACACTATCAGGTCGCAACGAATCCGATCGGGCTTTTTGAAACAGTCATTGGGAGAAACAAACGTCATGATGGTGAAAATTTCCTCACTGAGAAATTTCGCCAATGGAATACGATCGCTCCTTATTGGGTCAACGATGAATATGGTCTTATAGTTCATGAAATCTTCCTGAAGTTGGCATGTGGCGGAGATATTTTTCCTCAGCCTCCTTTGCTAGAGGCCTAGTTTAACATTAAACGGAGCAGCGGTAACGTGAAATCAGTTCCGGCCGGGTCGCCGGGTTTGCTTTATTCATTCCCCTGTGGAACAATATTATCAAGCATGGACAGAAAACTTTCGATTCCCTGGTTATCCCGATGAATAAACAAATTGGTTTCCTGTTGCTAATTTGGTTCCTGACCATCTCTCCCGCACATTCTAAAGACCTGGTGGTCGTTGTTAAAATTTCAGGAGCCATCAATCCCGCCGTTGCCGAATACGTTTCGCATGAAATCAGCCAGGCCAATGCCGATCAGGAAGCATTGATTGTTCTGCAGATGGACACTCCCGGCGGACTGGACACTTCCATGCGCCAGATCATCAAGAAAATCCAAAGCTCTAAGATTCCCGTAGCCTCATTTGTTGCGCCGAGTGGATCACGTGCCGCCTCAGCGGGAACGTTCATCACCATAGCCTCTCATATTGCCGCCATGGCACCGGGCACCAATATTGGTGCCGCCCATCCGGTAAATATGATGGGTGGGGGAGGCGAGGGCGAGCAGGCGAAAACCATGGAACACAAGATTGTCAACGATGCCGCCGCCTATATCCGTTCCCTGGCGGAGCTTAGAAAACGCAACGCGCATTGGGCGGAACTGGCAGTGGTCAAGAGCGTTTCCATATCGG
>Ga0233433_10000139_pt1 | contig 86751 bp, 79 predicted proteins | sample SI_122_August201_5_FD_179868 | JGI IMG/M metagenome (GOLD analysis project Ga0233433, IMG submission 179868) | Seawater microbial communities from Saanich Inlet, British Columbia, Canada - SI_122_August2016_100_MG | ecosystem: Environmental > Aquatic > Marine > Inlet | place: Canada: British...
CGATACCAAGGCATCTGCGTCAGCGCCCGGTGATAAAACGAATGCGTATTGTGCAAGAAGCCGGGCGAGTGCTCTTCAGTGCTCAGCCCGCCACCGGCGACCGACAAGCGCTCGATGCAGGCGACCTTAAGACCGGCTTTGCACAGATAGGCCTGGAGAACTAGGCTATTGTGGCCGGCACCGAGAATGAGACCGTCGTATTCCATCGCCAGACTCCCCGGCGGCGAAGCCGCCTACCAATTCGTAAACGACCCGTCCTCGCGCCAATACCAAAGGCCCTTGCCCGCCCGTGGCTCGCCCGCGACCGCCGCCTCTTCGTTAAACTCCACCCCCAAACCCGGTCTATCCGGCACCTGCAAATACCCATCCGCAAAAGGCACCTGCACCGGGAAGACATCGGTATGCGTTGTTCCGGGAGGGCTTGGGCATTCCTGTACGCCGACTAATGACGAAGCCAGGCACAAATGTAAACAAGCCGCCGTCGACACCGGCCCCAGCGGATTATGCGGCGCCAAATAGATATAGTGTGTCTCACACCATCCGGCGATTTTCTTCGCTTCGGTCAGGCCCCCGGCGATGCAGATATCAATGCGCGCATAATCGGTCAGCTCTTCTTCAATAACTTGGCGAAACGCCCACTTGCCCGCCCACTGCTCACCCACTGCGATCGGCACCGAAGTCTGCTGCCGCACTAAACGCAGGCTCTCGCTGCTCTCGCTACGAATCGGGTCTTCGATAAAATAGGGCCGGTACTGCTCCACGCCCTTGCAAAACTGGATCACCGCCGACGGGTCGAGCCGCGTGTGCACATCGACGCAAATCTCGATCTCTTCGCCCAACTGCTCGCGCACCGCTTTTACCTGCTCAATGCCAAAACGCACCGCCCGCGACGGTTCGAGTATATGGCCTTCTTCGCCTTCCGGGTCGACTATGCCCCAGCGCACGAATTTATAACCGGCCGCCTGCGTCTTTTTGCAACTGGCCACCAATTTGTCGATATCGCGCGAATCGCCATTGTGCGGATAACAGACGACCTTGTCGCGGACCAACCCACCCAAAAGCTCGTAAACCGGCACCCCGAGGGCCTTGCCCTTGATATCCCACAACGCGATATCCACCGCACTGACGGCCGAGGTCTGTATCCCGCCACCGGGGAAAAAACCGCCACGGAACATCACCTGCCACAAATGTTCGATGCGAAAGGGGTCCTGGCCGATCAGGTCCGGCGCCATCGAATGAATGACTTCGGCGATGGCGCGACCACGCCGTTTCATGCCCCCCTCGCCGAGACCGTAAATGCCTTCGTCGGTCTCTATTTTCACATAGATCCCGGCATCGAGCACAAAGGGTTTAATCGCAGTAATTTTCATCGTGGTATCCCTGGGTTCAACTTCGTTCTACATAACGTTTCGACACCCACCCCTCCAACTCCACCTTTACCCGGCACCAACCGTCCTTTTCTTCCAGTACTTCAACCTCAGTACCCTGCAATAAATGCCCAGCCTGCCGCTCGGCCTGCCCGTTCGGTTCGGCGCGAATATTCAGCCGCTTAGCTTTAACCGTGGCCTTGTCAGGGCCGGCATCCGCCGTCGCCGTATTGAGCAAGCGCGCGCGCATTTGATCTAGGGGGAAGGCCGGTCCGGGGTCAACCTTGCGATCGGGGGCAATCTCTTCATGACCGAGGATATGCTCGATCGGGTAGGTTTCAATCAGCGCAGCGCATATCGCTTCGACGACGCGCAATTGCTCCGGCGTATAGCGGTGCCAATGCGATTCTCGGGTCTGATGGCGATGTACGCCGTGTACAACTTCCTCCGGCGGATACGCCCGCCCGAACCACGATTCATAACAGCCATCGCGCTCCTCCAACTCACCCGCGTTATCGATCTCAATGCCGATCGAATACTGGTTAAAGCCTTCGCGCTCGCCCCATTTGCTGTGCCCGGCGTGCCAGCCGATGATATTGAAGGGCAGAAGTTGGCTCACTGTGCCATTGCGGGCAACAACTAAATGCGCCGAGACCTCGCGCTCGACATTGCAGAGCGTGTCAATTGCCGACTCGGCATTGGCTCCGGCGGTAAAGTGAATAATGATCGTGTCTAGCGCACCTGGAGCGTAGGGGCCACCCTGATTGGGCGATTCGATACAGTCGGCGCCTTCTAGATGATGGTTAGCTATGTTCAACTTGATCTCCGTAAGCGACGGGGTAGGCGTATTGCCGCTATACAGTAGAAAAAGACGGCGCGGCGGTCCAGCCCACAGGGCACAGATCTTCAAGCGGATGCAAAAGGGCCGGCTTGCTAGTGAAAAAGACCGCCCCGATCTTTCTTATGACACACCCTACTTCAACAAGGTCATCCCCATCTCCCGCGCAAACCCCGCCCCCGCCATCTTCGCAACATAACGTCCGCTGGCCACGGGCGCGCCTTTGTCATCGCGCCCGTTCCAAATCATCCGGTGTTCACCCGCCGCTCGTTCACCCTTAACCAAGGTACGCACCTTTTGACCCGAAGTGTTATAAACGGCCAACTCCACAGGAGTCGACTCGAGCAAAGTGAAAGAGATCGTCGTCTCAGTATTGAATGGATTGGGATAATTCTGCGCGAGCTGATACCCATCGGGTAGCGCAGCTTCTTCGGCCACGGCCGTCGGCACCCAACGCGGCGCGTATTCGACCGGTATCTCATCGCCGTTGAGTACGACCATCGAAAATAGCAACTCGGGGTTCGCGCCGGTGTCTTCCAATTGCAATTCGGCAAATACACCGCTACCCGCCTCAACCGCCTGAGCACTGGCCGCGGCGAATTTCAGCGTATCGGCATCGACATTATGAAAGGCAAAAAAACCGGGCAGCAGGTCGGTCAGCTGGAAGTCGACTACGCTCACCTGGCGGCTGTCCAGCACGATATTTATATCGACGGCCAGCACACCCTCAACTTGGTCAATCGTCAACGGTACGACTCGCACACCGTCGGCGACCCACACCTCACCCAGACTCACCTGGCGCGGTGTCTGGGCTGACGCCGCGCCCGCTAGCAGTACGACAAACGCGATGCGTGCGAAACTCTTCATGCAAAACCCTTTATTGAGACGAGCGGTCGACTAACGGTCTGCTTATTGCAGCAGCAACATCTTGCGCACCGCCGTAAAACCATCGGCGCCTGCAAATAATAGAAATATAACCCGCTCGCCACAGAGCGGCCCCCATCGTCGCGGCCGTCCTACTTCATGCGATAACGCCCGGCATTTTGCTCGCCTTTGGCCGATTATGGGATCAAGTTGAACATGAAATTTTAACCGATCGCCGGACCTTGCTACACGCCAGATCCGGCGATCGGTCTGTTGGGTTATTACTTGGCCTGCTTCTATTGCTCAATAGTACTGTCCTAAACGATCGCCCTCACCCCAACACCGCCCCATTGCTCTCAATCACTGTCCGATACCATCTGGCCGAGTCCTTCAAAATCCGCTCCTGCGTCTGATAATCTACATAGACCAGCCCAAAACGCTCGTTATACCCCTCAGCCCACTCGAAGTTGTCGAAGGCCGACCAGTGAAAATAACCCTCAATCGGTACCCCATCCTCGCCCGCCCGCCTAAACTCCCGCAGGTAGCGCGTCGTGAAATCGATCCGCAATGGATCGTGCACCTGGCCATCGACCGAAACCCAATCTTGGCACGAGAGACCGTTTTCGCAGATGGTAATCGGCAATTTGTAACGCTCGTAATAAAAGCGCGGGGCCCAGTAGAGCGCGGTGGGCGTCACCGGCCATTTGTTGGCGCAAACGGCGTGGCCCTCGGGCCGACCGACATTCCTGAACTTGCCCTGCTCGTTGCGACCAATGGTCCAGCCATTGTAGACATTGGCGCCGTAGAAATCGAGCGGTTGGCACATGATATCGAAGTCCCCGTCTTTGACCTTCGGCGCGTCGGCACCATAGGTCGAAAGCCCGTCCTCGGGATAGTGTCCCAAAATCACCGGGTCCGACCACCAGGAGATATTCCAGCAATTTCTGTTTTTGACCGCAAACATCGCTCTGCGTGCCGCCTCAACATTCTCAGGGTCGCTCTCGTCTTGCGGCATGACGGGCGTGCCGGTGGGCGCATAGCCGACGATGGGGTCGCTTTTGGCGCGAGCGCGGATCACCTGCACCGAGCGGCCGTGCGCCAAGAGCGCGTGGTGGCCAGCCCTAAGCGCTTCAGCCAAACCCAGCTTGTCGCCGGGCGCGTGCGTGCCCTCTAGCATGCCCAGGCCGATAAAACACTGCGGCTCGTTTAGCGTCATCCAATGCCGTACCCGATCCGAAAGCCGGTCGACTAGGACGGCGGTATATTCGGCGAACCACTCTTGGCTATCGGGGTTGAGCCAACCGCCCCGGCAATAGAGCTCGTGCGGGAAATCCCAATGGAAAAGCGTAATGTGCGGGACGATGTCAGCCTCTAAGAGCACGTCGACCAGCCGATCGTAAAAGGACAGGCCCTTCTCGTTGACAGCGCCGGTGCCCGCGGGCAATACCCGTGGCCAGGAAACGGAAAGTCGATAAGCCATCAACCCCATCTCCTGCATCAGCGCTACATCTTCTCGATAGCGATTATAGTGATCGCAAGCTACCTCGCCGGTATGACCGCCATAGACACGCCCTGGCTGTCGGCACATCATATCCCATACTGACAAGCCCTTGTCGTCGTCGTACGCACCGCCCTCAATCTGATAAGACGCGGCGGCGGCGCCCCAGACGAACTCTTTGGGAAAACTCATGTATACCCCGTATTGAATGGATTATAGCGATCAAAGGGCTTATGTTACAACGCACACTACAACCACACCAACTTTGATGCCCAATAAAAGCCTAGACCAACTGCGCGAGGACCTCATCTTCACGGAGACCCTCAAAGAGCGCACATTTGTTTTTCACACGACTTGGGGCCTCTTCAATCCCAGACGCATCGACCCCGGCTCGCGCTTGCTGGTTGATTATCTCGCAACCGAAGCGACCGACCGGTGCCTCGATTTGGGCTGCGGTTATGGTCCACTCGGCCTGACGCTTGGCCATATGTGCCCCGAGGGCGAAGTGCACATGATCGACAAGGATTTTGTTGCCGTCGACTACGCTGCACGCAACGCCGAGCGTAATGGGCTGAACAATTGCAGGGCCTACCTGAGCAACGCCTTCAGTCACGTACCCGCCAGCGCCCGTTTCAATACCATCGTCTCCAACCTGCCCGCCAAAGTCGGCAATGAACTGCTGACCTTGATGATGCACGACGCCTATGCCAGGCTCGAACCGGGCGGGCGTTTGTGGGTCGTCACCATCTCGGGGCTCAAGGATTATATCAAGCGCAATTTCAAAGAAGTCTTCGGCAACTACAAAAAGATCAAACAGCGGGGGACCCATCTGGTATCGTTGGCCGAAAAAGAATAAAAGATCGGCAGTAATCTCCGTTCTTTAGAAGTCATTGGGTCGCAGATTTCGCGGCACTCAATTGGCCGCGAACCCCTCCTCCTCCTCGTCTTCGCCCGGTATCAGTACGATTTCAACTTCCTCGAAGAGAGTGACGATCTCCGCAAAAAATGCCGCGAACATCGACCCACCTAAGAGCGACAGATCTTCTCCCTGATGCTTACCCGGAACGCACTGGGCAAAAACGCGACCGACTAGACCGCTGAGACCGGTCGAATCGCTGACCTCTGAACCGACCGCTTCTCCATAGAGCGCCAGCCGGTCCTGCAAGTCTTCCAGTAAGTCCGCTCCAACCTCCCGGTCCAGACGCTCCCAATGACTATTGATCCGCGCGAGAACCGCCTGCCGCTCAGGGCTCTGGCCCAACGTCAGGGCAATCGCAAAATCCACAGCAAAGGCACGCAGAAACATCAGCTCCGATTGCAAGATATTTACTTCCATGCCAAGGTGACCTGCTAGCTCGCCAAGGGCCGTCTGCTCGCGCTCGGCTGGCGTGCAGACGGCATCCATTAATAGGGCCGAGAGCTCAACGGGCGACGCTTCTTCTTTGCGCGCTTCCACTAGTTATTCTCCTACATTTTGCTTCGTAGCCATGTATTCGCTTATTATAGTATATAATCTAACCCGTAGAATGGCATATATATGGACATATTTTCTTCTTTACTCAGCGGCCCTGCATTGACCGTATTGGCCGGAGGAGTTGCCCTTGGCCTGACGATCCGCGCCTTCATGGCTCTGGCGAAGGACATGCCCGATTTGCGCATCCGCTTTGATAAGACGCAAAGGCAGCTCAATGCGCAATTGTCCGGCATCCCCGCTTTCAAAGAGACCATCAAAGAAATGCAGGAGACCATCACACCCCAAGAGAAACAAGCGCAAAAACTCCAAGATTATCACAACACGCTACTAGAAATCGAACGTAAGTATGCCTTAGCCCAGCAAGAGAAAGAGGCTTCTGAAGAAATCCAGATTCACCACCGGGGAAGCCACTAGACCCGACAGCTCAATCTGCATCCTCCGCAAAAAGCGCTTCGACCTCGGCTTTGAGCTGCGTCAAAAGCGCACCTTCAATCCGCTTTGCCAATTCCTCCACCAACGAACGATAATACCAAGCCTGATCCGACCTAGGTCGGCTGAAGTGCGTCCATAGCTCGGGACCGATGCGCGCCAAGTCCTCGCGTAGCTATTCGGACCTTCGAAGCCACCGATGCAGCTATCGCCGGGCAAAACCTTAAGCCATCTGGCGCTGAGCAGGGTCTATGTCAGTATGGGACAACAACTCGAACGAGAAGACGAGAGAAAAAATGCAGGCGCAGCGTATCGCCGCAGCCTCGAGCTATACCCACAAAACGAAGAAGCGCAACGGGCGTCGCGCTCCCTATAGAAATTGACGCTATCGCCGCTAGAAAATTTCGCCCTGGCCCAAATCAGCGACGATCTGGCCGGCCTGTTGATCGACGCGGCCATCGGCGGCAATGGTGATGTCTAGATAGTAGATACGCTCCCAACCCATCAGCGTATGCACGAGGAAACGCACTTTGCCCCCTTCATCTAACACCTCGACCTCGGGGCCGTACCAGCCAGGCTGGTTTAGCTGCTCCACTTTTCTCGCCTGACCTACCACTTCTTCAAAATGCTGTTGCGTAAAGACTGGCGTCGAAGCCAGCCATTCGGCCTCGTGCCAACTGGCGCGCGTCGACCACAGCTCCAGTACGAATAAGGCATACTCAAATAGACCGCGGGGCGTCTTTTCGTAGATCAGGAATTGGTAGAGAGTCTCGACATCCTGGTCGGTGAGTCCCTCCATATCCGGCGACAAGAAATCGAGCAGCAGCGGTTCTCCTTCTTCCTCATCCTTCTTGCGGGCAAAAGGCCGGATCCGGGTGACGACTTCGCCTTCTTGAACCTGCTCGTAATCGAGAATATACCCTTCGCTCAGCTGCACACTTGGGAATAGGCGTACCAATGCGTTGACATCGTCCGGTTTTTCCAACTGGTCGTAATTTTTGCGAAACCGTATGACGCTGTCGAGTATTTCTGCGGCCTGTTCCTGCAGAATGCGGTCATCGGTGCATTCCTCTACCATGGCGCCTCCAAAAGATCCCCCAAAGTTATTTAATGAGGGAAGAAGACGCAAGCAAGCGAGCGGGTGATTGTCGCAATAAGACTTAGGGACAAAAAATGGGCCTTCGGGTAGTTGTGCGCTTAGGGCCGTTGCAACGCCAAAGAATGCTTTAGATTTTCCTAGGGTGCGAACATAAAAATGGGGAGCGCGTTGTAGCCGCGCTCCCCATTGGTGAACATTACAAGGTATTTTGAAAGTGGTCAGACCACCGGTGCCAAATCCAAACCTTCGCGCACCGAGGCGGAATATTGGCCGGCGGCAGCTAGCGCCTCAACCATCCCGCGCGCATCGGCGATCCCCTGACCGGCGATGTCAAAGGCCGTGCCGTGGTCAACCGAAGTGCGCAAAAACTTTAGTCCCATGGTCAAGCTAACCGTGCCGTGGAAGTCCAACGTCTTCGCAGCGATATGCCCCTGGTCGTGGTATAGCGAAAGTACGCCATCATAACGACCCTCATAACACTGGTTAAATACCGAATCGGCCGGTACTGGACCAGCCACTTTCCACCCACGAGTCTTGGCCTCCGTTACCGCCGGACCGATTACATCCATCTCATCGGTGCCGAACAAACCCTGTTCCCCGCCGTGGGGGTTGAGCGCGGCGACCGCGATAAGGGGCTCGTCAAGGCCCAACTGTCGCAAATAGAGCTCGCAAAGTGGCAGCGCCTCTAAAATCCCCTCGCCGGTGATCGCGTCGGCGATCTCGCGAAAAGAGATATGGCGCGTCAGAAAAAATATCCGCAGGCCACGCACAACAAAGAGCGTCATCGCCTCGCGGTGCGCGGCGCGACTTTTGAGCACTGCCGTATGATCGATAAAAGGTACCTTGCCCGCCTGCAACGACTCCTTGTTAAGCGGTGCCGTCGCCAACCCAACAACCTCCCCGGCCAGCGCCGCGTCGATCGCGCGATCCAAATAGGCATAACCGGCCTGTCCGCCCTCGGCCGAGATCTGCCCGTAAGCAATGGGCCCCGCCAATGACCCCACCTCAATAAAATCCACTACCCCCGCTTCGTCCTTGCCATCTGCAGGTGAAACCACCTCGTTCAACTCCACCTCCGCCCCCAACATCTCCACCGTCTGCTGCAAACAAGCCCGATCCGCATACACCACCGACCGCACTTGTTCCCGCACACCCCCATCCTGCAAGGCCTTGATCACAATCTCGGGACCAACACCTGCTGGGTCGCCGACGGTGACGCCAATTAGGGGACGACTACCATTATCACTCATTACAAACTCCTCTTTTCTCTTATTTATTTTCAGCTGATCGCTTAATTAAAGATATAATATCTCGACCCTCGCAGTGGGCCAGGGATGGGCTACGAGCTCCCGCAGGGCGCGTAGCGCAAAGCGATGCGTGCATGAGCGTAGGGGGGGGGAATCGCCGCCCCCCACCATCAACCGCTGCACCACCTTTTATGCCGCATCCCCCTCCGGCTCAAGCCGTAACCCCTTGGGCACTATGGCCCGCTCCACCAGTTCAAAAACCCCCTGCATCAACAGCGCCAACACCGCCGCGGGAATGGCGCCTTCGAGAATCAACCCCAGGTCATCTAGACGAATACCGGTGAGAATTGGCTGCCCATAACCTCCGGCCGCGATCAGTGCACCCAAAGTGGCAAAACCAACATTGATCACCGCCGCCGTCTTTATGCCACCCAGGATCGAACGGGCGGCCAACGGCATCTCGATCAGTCGCAGCCGTGCCCCTGGCGGCAAACCCAAAGCTTCTGCCGATTCGCGGATCGGCAACGCTATATCGCTCAATCCGGTATAGGTATTGCGCACTATCGGTAACAAGCTATAAAGGAAAAGCGCGGCAAGCGCCGAAGGTACGCCGATGCCCAAAAAAGGGATCATCACAACTAAGAGCGCCAGGGCGGGAATGGTCTGCACAATACCCACCCCACCTAAGAGCACCTGCCCCAAGCGCGGCCTGCGCGCAGCCAGCACACCCAAAGGCACCGCGACTAGCATCGCCGCAAAAAGAGAGACGCCCACTAACAACAAGTGTTCACCAGTCCGCTGCCATAGACGATACAGCAGACCCTCGTGCCGCACTTGTACCCCAATCCCGAGACGGGTGCGCAAAAAATCACCGGCGACCTGGGCAGCAGGTACCTTGTCCAGCTTGGCCCGGGCATTCATCGACACCATCTCGGTCTCGGGGATCTGTCCCTCCAGTTTGTGCATTGCGGCCAAAGCTTGCGGAGCGCGATCGTTGAGATCCTGGCGATAGATAAGCAGTACTAAATATTCGGGGAAATAGCCCTGATCATCGACCAAGGCGCGAAGGTTGTAGTGTTTGATCTCGGCGTCGGTCGAGTAGAGATCCATCGCGTCGATATCGCCGCTTTGCAAACCTCGATAGGCCAGGTCGTGGTCCAAACCACGGACTTCCCGCTGTGGCAGGCCGTAGCGATCGCGCAACCCGGGCCAGCCGTCGCCGCGTTCCATAAACTCGTTGCCAAAACCGAACCTTAACTCAGGATGGCGGGCGAGATCGGATATCTTCGCGATGTCCAGCCGCACGGCTAACTCCTCTTTGATGCCGATGGCGTATGTATTGTTAAAACCGAGCGGCAGACTCATCCCTATCCCTTGCTCTGCCAACGCTTGGCGGATCTGCGGCAGCCCCGCAATGCCCTTTCCTGCGAGGATCTCTTGCGTAATCGTCCCTGTGTACTCGGGATAGATGTCGATATCGCCGCTGAGCAACGCATTCCACAAGATGCGCGTACCGCCCATCTCCTTATGGTGCGCGACCTCTGCTCCACTGCTGCTGGCCAGGTGCGCCAAGAGCTCACCCACCACCACCGATTCGGTAAACTTTTTCGAACCTACCTTAACGATCGGCCCTTCGGCGCCAACACCTCCGGCAATACACAGCCACAACAAACACCATCCGATCCACTTCATACGTCTTCTCTTCCTTCTAGTGGACTGCGCTGCGCATTGACGAACTGCGTCACGAAAGGTTCGGCTGGCCGTTGCAGGAAATCCGCGAATTCCCCCTGTTGTACGATGCGTCCTTCGCGCATTAAGACAATCTCATCGCCAAAGAACCCCGCCTCCCCCATATCGTGCGTAACCAACACTACACCCTTACCCAAGGTGCGGAAGATCCGTCGCAGCTCAGTCTGCAATTCCGCACGGACCATCGGATCGAGCGCCCCCAGGGGTTCATCGAGCAAAAGCAAAGCCGGATCCAACATCAAAGCCCGCATCAAACTCACCCGCTGTCTTTGCCCACCCGACAATTGTACCGGATAGCGCTCTAATCCGTCCTCGGGGAAGTGCGTCAACTCCACCAACTCGGCCAACCGCGCCGCGATACGTTGTTCATCCCATCCCAAATGCCCCACCATCAATCCCACATTTTCCCGTGCCGTCAAATGCGGGAAGAGCCCCCCGTCCTGAATCACATACCCCATCCGCCGCCGCAACGCCAAAACATTCTCCGGCGCAAACGCCTCTCCCTCAAAACGCACCGACCCGGCATCCGGCTCGATCAACCCGATCATCAACCGCAACAAGGTCGACTTACCGCACCCACTCGGCCCGATCAACACAGTCGTCCGCCCAGCCGTGACCTCTAGGTCCGTTGGCTGTAAAGCAGGCAGTCCGCCGAACTTTTTCGCGACGCCTCTAAGCTCGAGCATGTGCGTTAGTTTTTATTTTAGCGTTCATCATTATATTAAAGCTTCGCGTCGAGGAGGCCATATCCTGCAACTCCTTCTATGATTATTGAATTTGTAATCCCCCTCGGAGCAGGCCAGGGATGCCCTGCAAGTACCCGCAGGGCACGCATCGCTGAGCGATGGGAATTACCCCGAACGCCCATCCGCGTCAAACAATATAACAAACACCCCTTCTCCAAGCGATCATAGCCCCTTGACTAAGTCACATAAACTCACCACACTCAAGACTCAAGCCCACCCTTCTCATCCGGGAGAACATGTGCACCGTAACGAACTCAAGGCCTACTACCAACGAGTACGGCGCCTTAGCGAAAGCATCTGCCGCCCCCTAGCTCTCGAAGACTACGTACCCCAACCCATCGCCGATATCAGTCCACCCAAATGGCACCTCGGCCATACCAGTTGGTTCTACGAGGCCGTATTCCTCGACGAGCGAATTCCCGGCTATAAATTTTTCAACCCGCATTACAAATTCGTTCTCAACTCCTATTACGATTCTTTCGGTAGCCGTATCGAACGCCCTCTGCGCGGCACGCTATCGCGTCCAACCATCAAAGAAATTTTCACTTATCGCGCCTATATCGACGAACAGATGATGCAACTCATCGAAGATGTAGAGGAGGCTAAATGGGCCGACTTTGCGCATTTATTGGTCTTGGCCCTCAACCACGAGCAACAACACCAAGAACTTCTCATCACCGACCTCAAGTATATTCTCGCTTGCAACCCCGAAAAACCCGCTTATCGCCGAGACCTTTCCATAGGTGAATCCGCAAAAGCGATCGAGTTATCCGATCGCTTTATCGATTTCGCCGGCGGTTTGCAACAAGTCGGCTGGCAGGGCACGGGTTTCGCCTACGACAACGAAGGCCCTCCGCACCAGGCCTATACTGCCCCCTATCGCCTGCACAATCGCCTGGTGAGCAATGGCGAGTATCTCGAGTTTGTCCGCGACGGGGCCTACCGCGATTTTCGCCATTGGCTTGAAGACGGTTGGAAGGCGATAAACGATGAGGGCTGGCAGGCGCCGCTCTACTGGCAAGAAGACGAAGGCGAGTACTGCGAGTTCACCTTGGGCGGCCTGCGCCCATTGGATCTGCAAGCCCCGGTCACCCACATCTCGTATTACGAAGCGGAGGCCTTTGCGCAATGGGCGGGCAAGCGCCTGCCTACCGAGGTCGAATGGGAGATGGCGGCCCAGCAGGTCGGTACCGATCCCGCAGATGGTTGCTTCTTCGACGACGACAGACTGCATCCAGGCCCGCCCGGCGTGGCGCAAGGTGGACTGCATCAACTGATGGGCGATGTCTGGGAATGGACCGGCAGCGCATATTTGCCCTATCCGGGCTATCGCCGGATCGCCGGCCCCTTGGGCGAGTACAATGGCAAGTTCATGATCAACCAGATGGTCTTGCGCGGTGGCTCCTGCGCAACCTCGCGCGACCACATCCGCCCGACCTACCGCAACTTCTTCAAAACCGACAAGCGCTGGCAGTTCACTGGTATCCGCCTGGCGGAGGATCTGTCATGACCACGCTTGACACCAATCGCTTTACACTGATCGAAACCGAGGTTCAGTGCGCGCTCGACAACTTTGCCAGCGACGTCAGCCAAGGTCTGCTCGCCACGCCCAAAACTCTGCCTTGCCGCCATTTCTACAACCAACGCGGCTCCGAGCTTTTTGAAACCATCTGTCAGTTGCCCGAGTACTATCTCACACGCGCAGAAACAGAAATCATCACCGCCCACGCCACAGAGATTGCCTCACTCTTTGACGAACCGGTCTCCCTGATCGAGTTAGGCAGCGGCAGCGCGATTAAAACCCAACTGATCATCGAGGCATTGCTCGCACACCAGCCCAACCTGCTCTTTGCGCCGATAGATATTTCCCAGAGCGCATTGGAAGAGAGCGCGCTCGAGTTATTGGCAACCTATAAAAACTTAGAAGTTCTCGGCGTGGCCGCACCTTACGAGGTGGGTTTGGCGCATTTGCAGCACGAAATACCAGGCCCCCGACTAGCTCTCTGGCTCGGCTCCTCCGTGGGCAATTTTCAGCCCGACGAGGCGGTCCCGTTTCTACGCGAAGTAGCCAACACGCTCAGCGGCGAGACCGACCGCCTGCTGATCGGCATGGATCTACATAAAGACCGCCAGGTGCTCGAGCGAGCCTACGACGATGCACAAGGCGTGACCGCCGCCTTTAACCTCAACCTACTCGACCGAATCAACCGCGAGTTAGGCGGCGACTTTGATCTGTCCGGTTTTGCACATCGCGCCCTATACAACGAAGGCCGAGGACGGATAGAAATGCATCTACTCAGTCTCTCGGCACAGACTGTAAAAATCGATAATTTACAGCTAGAGATTCCCTTCGTCGAAGGCGAGTACATCCACACCGAAAACTCGCATAAGTACCGAATCGAAAACATTCCCGGCCTGCTCGAAGCCGCGGGTTTTGAATTGGAAAAGCAGTTTATAGACCCGCAACAACACTTCAGCCTGAATCTTGCGCGGCCTCTTCGCTAAACGCGATCTCTCTTCGTAGCTGATTTTGGCAGAGAAGGCTCCGTAGGCAACCGTACCAAGAAATAAACCACCCAAGCCCCAATCGCCACCAACAATATTTTCACTGGCCACAGCGGCACAAAAAACACCACCGACGAACCCAAGGTTAGCACGAGCAACGTTATGGCCACGACCTTAGTCCTGAGCGCCACGCTACCAGATTCTTGCCAATGCCGAATCGTCGGGCCAAAAATTCGATTGGCTAATAGCCAATCGTAAAAACGTTTGGAAGAACGCGCATAACAAGCCGCCGCCAGTAGCAAAAACGGCGTCGTCGGAATCAACGGCAATATCACCCCGACCGCTCCCAAGCCGACAAACAAACACCCCAAACAAAAAAACAATGCCCGACGCGGACGGGAGCCGTACTGGCCTTCTCTGTTTTTTGCCGTCATAGGAGCTTAGATCTACCGCTTCGGCTTCCCTTCCACCTCTGGAGGCCCCGTATACCCGATACTCTCCCACCCTGCAATATCCCCTCCCTGCAATCGGTATACATGCGGATAAATCTGCAGCGATCGGTCCGGCAAGGGCAAGTACACACGCTTGTGTCCGTTACGTGCCGACAATTTCAACGCCAACGCGATCTCCAGTGCCTGTCGATAATCGTGCCCGCTGCACAAGACCTCCCCTCCCGTCTCACTCGCCTGTACGAGCTGTGCGGCAATCGACTTAAAAGGCCCCAGTCGCTCACCTGTGAAAAAATCAGGATAGACCGGTGTCGACTCCGGCCCCTTGCCACGGATTAACGTGGGCATCGGCGCGTTCATCCACGCCTGACCCTGCTCACCCTCGACCCAAACTCGGCAACTCATATCCGCTTCCGCACGGGGTGCTGGAATCTCGCAGACAATCCCGCCCGAAAGACCCAAACGACCATAGGCCGGGCAGTCGATCTCGTGCTCAGCCGCCCCCTCGGGTAAGGTCCAGCCACCTGCGGGCGGCAAAACCCAACCTTCGACCCACTCCACCTCCATCCCAGTCACTAGGCGCATTTGAGTCAGCTGTACGCAACCGGCCCCGCTCAACTCCTTGGGCAATCCACCAGGGATGGCCGCCTGCTGCAATGTGCCGATATGCCCTTGCGCAATCCACTCGGCCGTCTCGATTAACTGCGGCACTTCCCAATAGGCCGTACCACAAGCAAAGGCCGCCCCTTTTTCACGGCAGAGGTCAACCATCTCATCGGCGTGGCTCAGTTCGACGGCCATTGGTTTTTCGCAGGAGATCGCTTTGACCCCAGCCTCGGCACAGGCGAGTACCGCACCATGGGTCTGGCTCACGGGCAAAATCGTCGAAACAACATCGGGTACTTTATCCGTGAGCAAGTCGTCCAGATTATCCAATACGGTCTCGATACCAAAATGCTCAGCGAATTGGCGAGCCCTATCCCCTGCTCGATCCACGAGAATTACTTCGCAATCTTCCCGCTCGGCAAACGCACCCAAATAGCGGCGCCCCCAAGTGCCGGCACCACCGACCACGCCGACGCGATATTTCTTTTTAGCCATGTGTCTTCCCTTTTGCGCTCACAGCAGTTCCTCATTTATTTCAACACCAAAACCCGGACCTTCCGGCACAACCAGGCGACCGTCTTGCGAAACGGGCTCGCCAAGCCATAATTCATCGCGTTTTGCCTCGCGTTTGCCCATGACTTTTTCCGCTAGATCCTCGCCATAACCCGCCGCCAAAAAGTGCAATCCCCAGATCTCGCCACCGCGATGCGGCACTAAGGGGACATCGTATTGTTCGGCTAGCTCGGCGATACGCAGCGCTGCGGTCAACCCGCCGCACCAGGTAATGTCCGGCTGCCACAGATCCAACGCTTGGGCCCGGGCAATATGGGTGAAATCGCGCGCGGTAAATTCGTGTTCGCCACCCGCCAATAACACGGGCTGGATTTGCGGGCGCAACGCCGCAAGACCGTCCAGATCATCGGGCAGCAATACGTCTTCGAACCAATATATATTGTGCTGCGAAAGTTGCCGTGTTAGGCTTAGCGCAAATTCGGGCGTCCATGACATATAGGCGTCGATCATTAACAGCGCCTCGTCACCCAATCCCTGCCGCGCGGCGTCGGCCCATTCGAGTATGCGCTCCGTGTCGGCCTCTGGGCTAGCCTGCCGGGTCTGCGAAGACTTGTGCGCGTCAAAACCCAAATCGCGATACCACGAGTAATCCGGCCCAGTAGCATAGGCGCGGACCGTATTTCGCCGTTGCCCTCCCAACAGATCGCAAACGCGCTGACCTTCCGCCCGACCCAGCACGTCCCACAGCGCCAGGTCTACGCCGCTAATCGCCATCACCGCGATGCCGCTGCGACCATAGGGCAAGCTCGCCTGATACTGCGTGTCCCACAAATCGGCGATGTCTTCGATACTGCCCAAGGTGCGCCCGACAAGCAATTCACGCAGGTGGAGGTTAACCACATCCACGGCGGCCACGCCGCCCCCGCCATAACCCCATCCACTAACGCCGGCATCGGTGTCGATACGCACGGCGATTTGCCAGAAATGCTGGCGCCAAGCGCCCGGTAAAACTCGATAGCGGGGATAGATAGCTTTTACTTCGGTGATTTTCAGGACGACATCCTCGTAATTTTCCAGCAATTGTGAATTTTCGGGCGGCGTTCGAAATCGTTCGGGATCGTCTGCCGGGTGATGTCTTCCAGATTCAGCCCCGTCAGGCGATCTTTATCCATTAAGAAGCGGCGGTAGTTATTGGAGAAGATCAATACGCCGTCTTCCTCTAATAGTGCGACCGCTCGTTTGATCAACTCAACGTGATCGCGTTGAACATCAAAATCCTGGTCCATTTTCTTAGAGTTAGAAAAGGTCGGCGGGTCGAGAAAAATCACCCCGTATCGCGCTCCTTGCTTGCGCGCCAACCACTCCAGGCAATCTGCCCGCACCAACTCGTGGCCGTGCAAGTCATTGAGTTCGAGGTTGCGCTGCGCCCAGTCGAGATAGGTTTGCGACATATCAACGCTAGTCGTAGATGCGGCCCCCTCCATCGCTGCGCGGACTGTAGCCACGCCCGTATAGGCAAATAAGTTTAAAAAGCTGCGCCCCTGCGCCAATTTCGCCACCAATTCTCGGGTGAGGCGGTGATCCAGGAAGAGACCGGTGTCCAGGTAATTGGCGAAGTTGACCAACAAACGACAAGGGCCTTCGCGCACCTCGCAGAAAGCACCGCCTTGTTCTATCTTCTCGTATTGCGAATGACCTTTTTGCCGATGCCGAACCTTTAGAAAGACCTGCTCAGGAGAAATTTCGAGTACATCCGCTATGGTCACGAGCGCTTCTTCGCGACGATGACGAGCTTTGTCCTGGTCGATACTGCGTGGCGCTTGGTATTCTTGCACGTGCACCCACAATTGCTCGCCCTGATACAAGTCAACCGCCAGCGCGTACTCTGGTAAGTCCGCATCGTAGAGTCGATAGCAAGCGATGTTTGCACGCCGGGCCCAACGACCGAGAATGCGGCGGTTCTTGCGCAATCTATTGGCCAACATCTCAGTACCAGACGAATCACTATCGGCAACCTTCGCCTCTGCGGTGGCATCCTCAATAGGAGGAGACTTTATTCGGTCCGGGGTGAAATACCCCTCTTCAACCTCGAAACGCAACAGCCGACATTCAATTGGACCATTATAGAGCTTATTGTCGAGCAGGGCCCTTAGACCTAGAGCATGTCCAAGTTGCGGGTTGCCGGTGAAGACGGCCGCCTTCCACCCTTGGAAATTCCGCTTGAGCACTTGGCCCAATTCCGCATAGAGACCGCCCAACTCTGTGACCTCGCCCAGCCGTTGGCCATAGGGCGGGTTGACGACGACCAGTCCCGCGGGATTAGAGAGCTTGGGAGTCTTAGAGAGCGCCCGTTGTTCAAAATACACGACTTGCTGCAAACCGGCCCGCTCGGCATGCGTCTTAGCCTGTTGTACGGCCCGCGGGTTCATATCATAACCGATGATCTCGGGCAATTTGGCTATACCCTCTTCCCGGCGAGCGAGCGCCTCTTCGCGCAACCTGCCCCATAGTTTGGGCACGTGCCCTTGCCAGCCGCTAAAACCAAAATAGTCGCGCAACAAACCCGGAGCACAATCGCCGGCAATCCACGCCGCTTCAATCGGCAGTGTTCCTGTGCCGCACATCAGGTCCATCAACGTCCCGCCCGCAGCGGCGACACTTGGCCAGCCAGCGCGCAGGAGAATGGCCGCCGCGAGATTCTCCTTTAGTGGGGCCGGACCGGTTTCGCTGCGATAACCACGACGGTGCAAACTCTGACCGGCCAGGTCGAGGCTAAGCTGAACCCGGTCGCGGTCCAGTCTCGTATGAACACGCAAATCGGGGCGCCCTATATCGATCGACGGCCGCAACCCGCATGCCGTTCGGAATTGATCAACGATCGCGTCTTTGACCTTAAGCGCGCCAAAATGGCTATTGCGTATATCGCGGCTATAGCCGACAAACTCAATCGCCAAAGTACCCTCTGGATCAAGGTGTTCTTGCCAATCGATCTGCTGCACGCCCTCGTAAAGCGCCTCGGCCGTCGGAGCGGGAAACTCACCGATGCGCAACAGAATCCGACTGGCCAGCCGCGACCACAAACAAGCTCTATATCCGATTTCGAGGGGCCCGGCAAAAGAAACCCCCGTCCCCTGCTGACGCACATTTTGCGCGCCTATCTCGTTTAGTTCGGCCGTCAGTAAGTCACCGACACCCTTCGGAGCTGCTGCGTAGTAGTAGTGTAAATCGTTCACTTATTATCGCCTTAAAAAGTGCTTGACCCTGGGAGCGGGTCCTACTAAACTTGGGGTAAAACCTTTTACGCGGAGCATTACATGCAGATCTCGGAGCAAAAAGTCGTTACCATGAACTACGAGGTAGTCGACGACCAGGGCCAACTCATCGATCGATCGGAAGAGGATAGTCCACTGGCCTATATTCACGGTACCGGCCAACTTATCCCCGGTCTAGAAACGGCCCTTGAAGGACGTGGTAAAGGAGACAAAGTCGCCGTTGAGGTACCGCCCGAACAAGGTTACGGAGAGCGGGATGAAGAAGGTGTGCAAACCGTCGCCCGCAATCAATTCGATGACAGCGTCGAAATCGAGGTCGGCATGCAATTTGAAGCCCAGGACGACGACGAAGGACATCAGATCGTTGAGGTCACCGCCGTTGACGGTGAGAATATCACCCTCGATACCAATCACCCGCTTGCTGGTAAGAACCTGCGCTTCGAAGTCGAGATTCTCGACGTTAGAGACGCCTCTGCCGAAGAACTATCGCACGGTCATGTGCACGGACCTGGAGGACACGACCACTAGTCAGATATTCTAAGATAACAGCAAAACAAAAGGCCGCTCCGGATTACCGGAGCGGCCTTTTGTATAAATTGCCAAAAACTACCTCCCCACACCGCCTTATTCCAGACCCTTAGCCATCGATTCTATTCATGCTGGAGGTGGTCAATTTAGCTGTTTTGAAAGTGCGTAATATTTCCCAAGCGCACAAGGGTAATAATCGGTCTAAAAACAAAATCTGTATCTGATTCCGCGGCTCGGTCAACTTTTTTCAGTTTGTGTTTTCTGTGCCCGTTCTTGTAGCCGGTAGCGAGCCGGAGACAAACCCGTGTGCTTGCGAAAGACGCGCGAAAAATGCTGTGAAGTGCTAAACCCCACCCGCGCCGCCACCTGCGATATATTCAACTCAGTAGATTCGAGCAACCTTTTGGCTTGGTCTAAGCTACATTGACTTGAGAGAAACGGGTGAAAAATAATTCGATCTGATCGATGCGGCGCTCGGGTAAGACCCCCCCATAACCCAAGGCCTGTTCCAAGACGGACAACTAGGTTTGCACCCAACGATGGGGACGAGATCGATGCACCTGATACAACACACTGGCCACGTCGAAGATAGGATAGCATTTGACATACATCAGGATGAAAAACAGTTTGGTTTCGACCCGATCTAAGCGGTATTTACCGCCTTTTCCGCCTATAGCGCGACATGTCTTTTATAGCTTATATTTAGTACTGTGTATAATATTATACTTCATGATCTAAATTACCACTTATTGTGCATGATATTATACCAATAACTAATGTTATCTGCTAAGAATCATTGAATATTCAGTCTTAGATACCCCAACCGAGAAATCGTCCATGTCCTTAGGAAGAACGTTAAAAGCACTACGACAAAAACAATCGCTCAATCAGAAGGCACTCTCGGCCCTATCCGGCGTATCCCAGGCCACTATTTCTCGTATCGAAACTGGCCGAGTTCGTCAATTGCGGTCATCGGCACTAAAAAATCTAGCGGATGCATTGGGAGTCTCCGTAGACTTTCTGATGGGAGACAACGAAATATTCGCCCATATTCCCTCCGCAAATATGGGCGGATCAATCCCCGGAGTTCCCGGGGTCCGCGAAGACCGCTTTCGCCAAATCGCCGATACGCTCGATGCCTTCGTGATCCACGAAAACGGCCGAGTGCTCTATGTCAATCAAACGTTGGCGGACCTCTTGGGTTATCGCAAAGAAGAGTTGCTCGGCAAAAACGGCATCGAATTAATCCTGGCTCCACAGTCTCGTTCTGTAACCCAGCGCATGATCGCCAGCCGTTCGTCCGAGACCTACGAAGTGCTTATGGTCCGTTGCGATGGCAGCACTTTCCCCGTTGAAATCACCGGCCGCAATATCAGCGAAAACGTGCGATTGGCCGTCACTCGGGATATTACCGGTCGCCGTTGCCAACAAGCGGTCTCTCGAGTTCAGCGCGCCGGCCTCGAAATCGAAAAGGCGCACGACCTAGGCAAGGTTGTGCGTATTCTCGGCGACGAGCTCGAAGATATGGGGCTACAATTCGAAGCCGTTGGCCTTCAGGTCATCGACGACGAAAAGAACTTGCTGACTTCATACCACGCTTATCCTGAAGCACGGGGTTATCGCTCCTTCCAAGATGTAGCGGACTTGCAAGAATCGCTCGAACGCTTCGCTCCACTGCGCGGCCTGGTTAGCCATTGGCACCGCAACAAAGTCTGGGAGCGCGAGGCGGACGAACGCTTTCTGCAGATGACCCAGTCAGGTCCGTTGGGCGCAACCTACCACCCCGAGATGCTTATCGACGTTCCTTTTAGCCAAGGCATGTTGGGGCTGGGGCTTTCTTCGGGCAATGCCATGCGCACCGAGCATATCGTATCTATGTTAAACGAGCTTTCCCAGCCCATCTCTTTTATCATCAAACGACTTTTTGAGATTCAGTTGCTGCGCGAAGAGTTGGAATCTACCCGCAATCAATTATTGGTTAAACAACGCGACTAGGTGGAATACAATACAAAAGTACTTACCAAAATCAGGCTATCTTTATCTGAGGACCTAGATCTTGTCGGCTTCCCCTGCCGATGGGTCCCACCCCCACTCTACCATCCCCTTACTGATGGAAAGGCGCAGCAATCGTGGCGCTAGGTCTTTCGTACTGCTGCGACTGTGGCATGAAGTACAAAGTCTACACGCCCAAACGCAACCTATTGGGGGGAATTATCACGCCAGTCGTCGACTGGCGTGAGGTAGATGCGCGGGAAGAGGCCGACGGAGAAATCGAAGAAGTACAGCGTCTATAGAGATGAGCCGCTGTTCATTTATTGATGGTCGGGTGACCAAACGCTTGATCTGCTCGGATTGTACCTACAATATTGATCTCACCGAACACTTTCGCACCCGGCTGATCCGCGTTTCGCAATACCGCACTGACGTTGCGATAAGACGCTTACACCGCACTCTCATCGGCTGGTCGCACCTTATTCAAGCCATTAAGCGCGGCAATGCGGAATCCTTCGGCAAAGGTCGGATAATTGAATATCTGATCGACGAAGTAGTCGATCCGCGCACGAAAATTGATCGCCATCTGCCCCAGAGGAATGATTTCTGTGGCGTTGGTGCCAATGATATGGGCGGCGAGTACTTCAAGCGTTTCAGCATGAAAAATCAGCTTGATCATGCCAGTCGTATCACCGGCAATAGGACCGCGCGCTGTTTCGTGATAGCTGGCGCGCCCGACTTCGTAGTGGATGCCATTCTCGCGTAGCTCCTGTTCAGTCGGCCCGACACTAGATATCTCCGGCACGGTATAAATGCCGTAAGGGAATATCTCTGGGAAATGGTGACTGCTGAGCAAGAAGGCATTGCGCACCGCCAAGCGACCTTGCTCCATTGATGTCGATGCAAGGGACGGAGGCCCGATAACGTCCCCGGCCGCGTAAATGTGCGGACAGGCGGTCTGGAACAGGGCGTTGACCGGAATATTCCCGAGCTTGTCGAGCTCAATGCCGGCATTTTCCAAGTCTATTCCCTCGACATTCGCGATCCGGCCCATAGAATAAAACAAACAGGGGGCAATGACTTCCTCCCCATCCTTCATCTTAACCATCGCCTGGCCGTCTTTGCTATGCGTGATTTCTTCGATCGCCTGCCCAAGACGCAGGTCAACACCTATTTTCTTGATATAATTGGCGAAGATCTCTCCGATCTCTTCGTCCAGCATACGCATAATACCCACCCGACGATCTAACAACACGACCTCAATACCCAGTGCGGCAAACATCGTTGCATACTCGCAACCAATGACCCCGCAACCGACGACGATCATCTTATCGGGCAGTCGCTTCATCCGGAAGATTTCATCCGAATCCATAAAGACCAGATCGTCGCTGGGAATATTAATCGGATGTCGGGGCCTCGATCCCGTACTAATAAGTGTATTGGCCGCAACGATCTGATGGGTGACCTCACCAGCGATATTGCTTACTTCAATAAGGTGCTCATCGGCAAAGCGGGCCGATCCATAGACCATCTGCACACCATTGGCCTCGCACTGTTTTTTCAGCACGGCGTCCTCGTCGCCGATCACTTTATTGAGACGGACTTGCAAATCCTCCATCGAAATTTCTTGTTTGCTTTGACGGGTCTCGCCATCAAAATAAACCGATTGCAAAAAACCACTTAAATCCAATATGGCCATCCGCAATGCTTTGGATGGAATGGTGCCCTGGTGCAGGCAGGAGCCACCCAACATGCCCATACGATCTATAATTGCAACGCTTTTCCCAGCTTTCGCACCCTGGATTGCTCCCTTTTGGCCAGCCGGTCCGGCACCGATTACAGCTAAATCAAAGCTTAGGGTTTCCAATGTTTTATCTCCCTGATAGGGCAAATCAAAATATCCATGCTCCCGCGTGCTCCCGCTATGACGCGCTATGAACGCGCTTCTTCGATACTGACTTTCCGCTGACCTGCACGGCCCGCTGGAGCTTCTATTATGCTCGGCGGAACCTCTCCGGCCAACTGCATACGCCGCAAGAGTCGTTCTTTCATAATCTGTGCGACTTCTCTATGCGATTCCAAGCCAATTAGGTTGTTTAGTTCATACGGATCGGCCTGCAGATCGTAGAGATACTGCTCTTCGTACTGATCAGCCCCCGCCACACCTTTCCCATGCGCTTCCGGAGCGTCGACCCCGTATTTCCACCGTTGCGTTCGCACCGCCCGCCCCACCTGTGCTTCGGATATCTGAACAAAAATCTCTTCGGGCCAATCTGCGTCATTATCGCGCACAAGCGGCATCAGCGATTGGCCTTGCATATGTTCGGGCACCTCTAAACCGGCCGCATCCAATAGGGTTGGGGGCAAGTCGATCAAACTAATCAACTCTTTCAGTTGACCGCCGCCGCGAAACCCAGGCCCGGTAAAAGCGGTTGGTACGCGAATCGAGCTTTCATGGCATGAGCGTTTGTATTCACCATTGCGCGTTTTAAAGTGGCAACCGTGGTCCGAAGTAAAGAGGACAATGGTGTCTTCGTCCATGGCCAAACTCTTGAGCGCGTCGTGCAGACGACCATACGCTTCGTCTAGCCTCTTGACCATCCCATAATAGCCGCCTAGGTGCTGTTGCGTCGAACCACCCAGCGCCGCCAAGTCAGGCGGAACCCAACCACCGGTATACGTTTCCCGATAACCGTCGGGCGGCGGGTAGTCATCTAGGTGATTCTGATGGTGTGGCTCAATATACGATATGAACAGAAAAAAAGGATCATCGCCTTGCGCATCAACATAACGAATCGCCGCATCGGTAACGGCATCGACTCGATAACCGGGCAGATGAACCTCCTGCTCGTCGTTATCGTAGAGGACTGTATTATAGGCATCAGAAGTAAATTCAAGAATATTGGACGCCAGCCAATACTGATAGCCGAAACGCGCCGAGGCCGGCACGGGTCCCTTGGTCTCCGGTTCATGCAGATGCCACTTACCGATATAACCGGTATTGTACCCCGCATCGGCAAAATAATGCGCGAGGGTCCGACTATCATCCGGTAGAGGAATGGCATTGCTATGACAACCCGTCGTTGTAGCGTAGAGCCCGGTTTGCAGACAAGAGCGCGCCGGGCCGCAAACCGGTTGGCAGGTAAACGAACGAGCCGCGTGCGTATGCTCACGGGCTAGGCGATCGAGATTGGGCGTAAGCCCCATCGGGTTGCCATGCAGGCCGGTTGTGTCCCACCGTTGCTGATCAGTGAAAAATACAATGACATTCGGCTTTTTAGCACTTTTGCCCATGCTTATTGCTCAATCGTCTTATTCGCCGCAAGCTGCAAATTCGCCAGCACTTGGTCCATATTCTCGCCTTCAATCGCCTCAACCATCGCTTTTTGAATCAACCGTCGCACTTGCTGATAGCTCGCGATGGTCGGCTCAGACTTCCCGTAGTCCAACATGCTAAAGGCCACCCCGTAGTGCGGGTTTTCCGCGAAATAACCCTGCAACTCTTTGGCCGTGCTCTTGCGCACCGGAAAGTAATTGCTCGCCCGCACCCATCTTGCCTGCTGCTCGGGCGCGGTGAGCCACTTGAGAAATAACCACGCTGCCAACTGCTGCTCGGGCGTGCTGGCGCAAATCGATACGCTAGCTCCATAGATGTCGACCACCGGCGTCTCGCCCGTCTGCGGCGGATGTGTCACACCCCACTCGAAATCCAACCCAGAATCCTCAATACCACTTTTGTAAAAGGGCAAGCCGGAGGAAGAATCCTGGGAAAAGAGGATCTGCCCGGTGACAAACTCGTTCAGTTCGGCGTCCTGTTCACCGGCGACGTCTATGACACCCGCCGCCAATAATTCGCGCATCAACTCCAAGGCTGCCCTGACCTCGGGCGAGTCCAAGAGATAAGCGGTGCCGTCTGCATTGACCAAATCGCCGCCGCGACTGAAGACCATCGCGGCCAATCGGCTGGTGTCGATATCGAGCAAGAAACCTAAGCTGCGCGAAGTATCTTTGCTTTTGCTAAAAGGCCGTTGCTTCGCCAAACGGCACATCTTCGCGAATTCATCCCAGTTCGCTGGCGGTTTGTCATAGCCTAGCTCGCGCAGCCAGTCGAGGTTGTAATAGAGCAACTCCATCGAGCGATTCGGCGGGAAACCGATCTGTGCGCCGCCAACATTATCCTGGCGGAGAAAGGCTTGCACATAATCCTGGCGCTCTTCTGGCGAAAAACCCCATTTGGGCGATTCCATATAGGGCATTATATCCACGATGCCATCGGCCTGATAATACGCCATCGCCTGGTTTTGATAGGCTACGACCAAACTTGCCGCTAGGGAACCGCTCTGGATACCTACGTTCATCTTATTGTAAATGTCCCCGTAGCGACCGACATATTCACCGCGCACGCTAATTCCGTGGCTATTGCTCTGGTTAAAGTCGGCGATCAGCTTCTGTAGGGCTTCTTCTCGTTCGCGGGTATGCTGGTACCAGAAGACAACCTCTTGACCTTCGGGGTTGAGTGTCTCTATATCGGTCTGCTGCTCTTGCGTCGTCTCTTGTTGGCCACCGCAAGCTGAGAGAACAGCGCATAGAACTCCCGCTATCCCATTCTTCAGTTTCATCGTCTATCCTTTGAGTCCAGACATGGAAATACCTTCGGTGAATTCGCGCTGTATAAGAAAGTACGCCAGCAATACGGGGACGGTTGCAATAACGGCCCCGGCCATTTGCAAATGCACCTCGGCCCCGGCCTCGCTAACGAATTGCTGTAAGCCAACCGAGATCGGGCGCCAATCTGGTGTATTGGTCACCAATAAGGGCCAGGCCAACGCGTTCCATGAACCAATATACGTAAACATACCCACCGTCAGGAGGGGAGCTCGACATAAGGGCAGCAAAATCTGAAATAGGAAACGCACATGGCCAGCACCGTCGATGCGCGCTGAATCCCATAACTCATTGGGAATACCGCGCATAAACTGGCGCAACAGAAAAATACTAAAAGCGCTGGCCATAAAAGGAATGGTCATCGCCGGCCAATTATTGAGCCAAGCGAAAGGCATGTTGCGGTGCAACCAGGTGATCGTAAGAAAATTGGGTACGATGGTCACGGTTTCGGGAATCATCAACGTAGCCAATACGCCAGCAAAAACCGTATCCCGCCCACGAAATTCCATGCGCGCCAACGGATACGCCGCCAGCAGCGAAAAGAGCAGGGTTCCGCTTACCTGTATAACCGCAATAATTAACGAATTCTCGAAATAGAGACCGAAATCTGCTTCCTGCCAGGCTTTGAGATAATTGCCCCACTGTAAACTCTCGGGCAAAAAGACCCGGCGCAACGACTCTCCCCGGGTCATAAAGGAAGCGAGCAACATCCACGCAAAAGGAAAACCCGCCGCTAAACCACCTAGCCCTAAACCACCGTATACTAACCAGGTTTTCCCCCCCTTAATCGCCATAGAACACCCGCTTGCCAAGCACCTGATTCTGCAATAGTGTCAGCACCAAGATGGCAACAAAGAGCACAAAGGCCATCGCCGAGGCATAACCGGCGTTGTGAAACTCAAAAATCTGGTCAAAAATGGCGACACTAAGCACATCGACGGATTCTCGCGCCCCAGGCGTGCGCATAATGTAAATGTGGTTAAACGCTTTGAACGTACCGATTACCGCCACCATCGACAAAAAGAATAGGGTGGGGGAGACCAAGGGTAGGGTGATGTGGCGAAAGACCTGCCACCCATTGGCCCCATCCATCTCCGCTGCTTCGTAATAGTGCCTGGGGATAGCGCTCAACCCGGCCAGCAAAATCACCGTATCATAGCCGACATAGACCCAAATGTTATAGAGAATGATCGAGGTCAAAGCCATACTGGGAAAACAACTGTCCACCCATGTAGGCCAAGTCTCCATTCCAACGCCTTGCAAGAACAGGGCGACCACCGACTTACTCTCGTAAAGCCAGCGTTGGTTTTCGAACCCGAAAGTGCTCCAAAAACGATTGGCTAATGAGGACGGGTGGGGACTAAAGATCGTTCGGAAGACCACGGCCGAGGCGATGACTGGTGTGACATAGGGCAAAAAAAACAAAATGCGGAACGTGCCTTTGGCCCGCATACTTTTGAAAAGCAAATAAGCCAGACCGGTCGCCAAACTCAGCTGTAGCGGAATGGTGCCAATCGCATAGAAAAAAGTAACCTTGAAACCATTGTATAACGCCGGATCGCCCGTGGCTGCCAAGCCGTTCAAACCCAGCTCGAACAACACCCAAAGGCCGGGCAGCAAAAGGATACCCCAAGCCAGGTAAACATAGGCAGAAGGCAAGCCGCGTTCGAGTAGGTGGCTGCGCAAGCGATAAGCAGCCCAGACGATCCCGACCCCCAATAGCAAGAAGACCAAATGCTGGGGATCGCCCAAAGCACGGACATAGTGCTCGAACCCAATCAGCGCTTCTTTCTTTATGCGCCACTTGTGCAAGCTGACATAGAAAGCATAGCCAATCGGAAAGAGTCCGAACCCAACCAAGACGACAAGTGCTGGCGTAAGGAAAGCCCAGGCGGTCAGCTGTTCTGTGCGGCGGGTATCCATCGGCTTGGGTCGTACTGAGAGGTTAGGCACTGCATTATGAAAGCTTCTGGGCAACGCGAAAACGCGGAGAAGAAAGCCCTATCCAGATTTTATACGATAGATCCTATATCCAATATTGTCAATGTCTAATGAAGATTATAGACATCTCGTTGAGCCGCAAAAAAACAGGGCGACGCCCCTTGGACGACGCCCTCTATCCATCAATACTTAGCGCGCTTATTCGTCCGCAATAGCTTCGATTGTCACGCTAACCCTTACCTCGTCACCTAAAACGCCGGCCGCATCAGCCCAACTATTAACCGCATAGTCAGAGCGCAAAAGCGCCGTTCTGGTTTCGAAACCGGCCACTGGTTTTTGGTTATACGGATGCGTGCCTATCCCTAAAACTTCTACTGGCAGAGTAATGGTCTTGGTCTGGCCGTGCATAGTGAACTCGCCCGTCACCTGCAATACCTCATCCTTCACCATAGCCTTGGTGCTCTTGAAGGTAATGGTGGGGAATTGCTCAACATCAAAGAAATCTCCGGATTTGAGATGGCCGTCGCGCTTGACGTTATCTGTATCGAGACTGGCTACCTGGACAGTCGCTTCGATCCGGGTTTTCTCGGGATGCTCGGCATCGTAATGAATCGATCCAGAGAATTCGTTGAATTGGCCACTGGTGCGACTGACCTAGTGACGAACGCTAAAGGCCACATTCGAATGCTCAGAGTCAATTTGATATTCTTCAGCACCTGCGGTACTGACGAGCAAGACAGCCATTGCTGCAATGCCCATTTTAATGTGGCGCATATTCTTTCGCTCTTTCTATGAAGACTTATCAGCTATTTTCTTAGAATATATTGTTGAGCTTCTTTTTGTAAATGGAGGGCCTGTGCAACTCGCGGCAACTAAAAAATGGTACAAAAAAAGAGGCTCCTGAAGTCTTTCACTCCAGGAGCCTAATGTTGGCTGCCTCCCTAGGGCTCGAACCTAGAACCTCCTGAACCAGAATCAGGCGCACTACCAATTGTGCTAGGAGGCAACTATCGTAAAATATGGCGGAGAGAGAGGGATTCGAACCCTCGGTACAGGTTACCCCATACAACAGCTTAGCAGGCTGCCACCTTCGGCCACTCGGTCATCTCTCCACGAACATTTAAAACAAACTTTTAGACTGGCGGAGGGTGAGGGACTCGAACCCTCAAGGGCGTTAACCCGGCGGTTTTCAAGACCGCTGCCTTACCAATTAGGTCTAACCCTCCTCAACCCTTAGCGAGGGGTAAATATAAAGGAGGCACTGTCTTAGGTCAACCCCGCCCGTGCTTATTCAGTGTCCTCCGTCGGCGTATCTTCGTCCGTATCTCCGCTCGCGACTTCGCTTATATCTTCAGTATCTGCACTCGCGACTTCACTTGCAGTTTCTCCATTTTCTGCTACCTTCGCCCCGTCAACCTCACCTTCACCCTCGCCCTCACCTTCGAGTATTTCATCTTCACTCTTGGGCAGGCGCGTCATGTCGATAACCTTGTCGCCTTTGCCGAGATTGATCACCCTAACGCCTTGGGTATTGCGACCAATGGTGGAGAGTGCTTCTACGGGCAGGCGAATCATGATGCCATTCTGCGTCATGATCATGATCTCTTCTTCGCTCTGAACTTCTTTGCAGGCTACCACATCGCCATTGCGTTCGGTGGTCTTGATGTCAATGACCCCCTTGCCGCCGCGATGCTTGCAGGGATATTCCGTCTGGTTGGTGCGCTTGCCGTAACCATTTTCGCAAATGGTCAACAAAGTGCTGTCTTCGCTTAGTACGGCCATGTCAACCACTTCATCGCCGGGCCGCAGGCTAATGCCTTTAACACCGGTGGAGACTCGGCCCATACGGCGCACTTCGCCTTCGTTGAAACGCATTGCCAGACCACTGCGCGTCAGCAGCGATATATCTTGCTGACCATCGGTAATCGCCGCACCGATAAGATCGTCATCGTCCTGGATCTTTAGGGCAATGATGCCGTCGCGGCGAATATTTTGATAGGCCGAAAGCACTGTTTTTTTGACGATGCCATTGCGCGTGGCGGTAAACAGGAACTGATCGTCGCTAAACTCGCGCACCTGGACGATGGTGCAGATCTGGTCGTCTTGGCCGATCGGCAATAGATTGACAACCGGGCGGCCTCGGGCTGTGCGCTCGCCTTCGGGTATGCGGTAGACCTTGAGCCAATAACACTTGCCCTTGGAGGTCAAGAACATCATGTAGGAATGCGTCGAGGCGACAAAAAGATGTTCGACGAAGTCCTCATCCTTGGTCTTCATTGCCGTAACCCCGCGACCACCGCGATTCTGCACACGATAGGCCCTCGGTGGCATGCGCTTGATATAACCTTCGCGCGATATGGTAACAACCATATCTTCTTCGGCAATCAAGTTTTCAATATCGAACTCTTCCGCGGCGTAAACAATCTCCGTGCGGCGATCGTCGCCGAAGCGCTCGGTGACTTCGTCGATTTCGTCCTTGATGATTTGCATCTGCCGTTCTGGGCTGGCGAGAATGCCGCGCAGATCTTCGATAGTCACCATCAACTCGTTGAATTCGCTTTCAATCTTGTCGCGCTCCAGGCCGGTCAAACGCTGCAAAGGCATGCTCAGGATCGCCTGGCATTGCAGCTCGCTTAGCTCGAACTGCTCCATCAGTCGATTACGCGCTTCTTCCGGGTTTGACGAAGCGCGAATCGTCGCGATCACCGCGTCGATATTGTCCAGCGCAATGCGCAAACCTTCGAGGATATGAGCCCTCGCTTCGGCCTTCTCCAGATCAAACTGCGTGCGCCGCAAAATTACATCGTGGCGATGCTCGACATAGTGCTGCAGCATCTGCTTGATATTGAGCATCTCGGGGCGGCCCTTGACGATGGCCAGCATCATCACCCCATACGTCGTCTGCAACATGCTATGACTATAGAGTTGGTTCAGCACGACTTCGGCCTGGGCATCGCGCTTGCATTCGAAAACGATGCGCAAACCATTGCGACCCGATTCGTCGCGGATATTGCTCAGGCCTTCTATGGTTTTGTCGCGCACTAGGTCGGCGATTTTTTCGAGCAGGTTGGACTTATTAACCAAGAAGGGGATTTCAGTGATAATTATGTTTTCGCGGCCGTTCTTTTGCATCTCGATATCTGCACGAGCCCTTAGATAGACCATGCCTCGACCTGTGGCATAGGCTTGTCGCACTCCGCTCATCCCATAGATCACGCCACCGGTGGGAAAATCTGGCGCTTTGATATGTTCCATCAGCTCGTCGATCTCGATCTCGGGATTGTCGATCAGCGCATTAAGCCCGCCAGCGATCTCTCGCAGGTTGTGCGGGGGGATCTTTGTCGCCATACCGACAGCGATACCCATCGAGCCATTGCAGAGCAAGTTCGGAAACTTGGAGGGCAAGACCTGCGGCTCCTGCCGGGTCTCGTCGTAGTTATTGACGTATTTAACCGTGTTCTTTTCGAGATCGGCCAGCGACTCCATCGACGGCCAGGTCAGCCGCGCTTCGGTATAACGCATGGCCGCAGGCGGATAACCGTCAATCGAACCAAAGTTACCCTGGCCTAGCACCAGCGGATAGCGCATGCGGAAATCCTGCGCCATATGCACCAGCGTCGGGTAGACGATGGCCTCACCGTGCGGATGGTAGTTGCCCGAGGTATCGCCGGCGATCTTGGCGCATTTGCGGTAACCGCGGTTGGGCGCCAAACTCAGATCGTTCATCGCAACTAGGATACGGCGTTGCGATGGTTTGAGCCCGTCACGCACATCGGGTAGCGCACGCGACAGGATGAAACTCATGGAATAGTCGAGAAAGGAAGTTTTGAGTTCCTCTTCGATTTTGACCTGTATTACTCTTGATTCTGGAGCTTTTGTTTGTTCTGTTTCTTCTGTCATCAACCTCTACCTTTGGGGTTTGGCTATGGTCAAATGTCCAGGTTCTTTACATCCAACGCATACTTCTCGATAAATTCGCGCCGTGGCTCGACTTGCTCACCCATCAGCAAGGTAAAGAGATGCTCGGCCTCAACGGCGTCGTCTATCCTCACCTGCAACAGGGTCCGCCGGTCCGGGTCCATCGTCGTTTCCCATAGCTGCTCGGGATTCATTTCACCCAAGCCCTTATAGCGCTGGATCATAATGCCGCGACCTTCGCCTGATTCGCCACCACCGAGCGCCTCAATATGCTTGGCGCGTTCGGTTTCGTCGAAGGCGTAGCGCTCTTGTTTGCCCTTCTTTACGAGATAGAGCGGTGGTTGAGCTAGGTAGAGCTTGCCCTTCTCGATCAGATCGCGCATATAGCGAAAAAAGAAAGTCATGATCAGCGTGCGGATATGGCTACCGTCGACATCGGCATCAGCCATAATAATGACCTTGCCATAACGCAGCTTCTCGATGTCGTATTCTTCGCCGAGGTTAGTGCCAAGCGCCGTGATTAGTGGCAATAGTTTGTCGTTGCCAATAACGCGGTCGATACGGGCCTTCTCGACGTTGAGCGGTTTGCCGAACATCGGCAAGACGGCTTGGAAGCTCTGATCGCGCGCCATTGCGGCCGAGCCACCGGCCGAATCACCCTCGACCAAATAGATCTCGGTTTTCTCTGGATCGCGGATTGAGCAATCCGCCAGTTTGCCGGGTAACGAGGCCCCATCCAATATGCCTTTACGACGGGTCAGTTCGCGGGCTTTGCGCGCCGCTTCGCGGGCACGACCGGCATCGACAATTTTGTCAATTACGCGTTTGGCCACATCTGGATTTTCGTCCAGATACATGCTCAGCGCTTCGGATACGAAGGAGTCGACGATGCCTTTGACTTCGCTATTGCCTAGCTTGCCCTTGGTCTGCCCCTCAAACTGAGGCTCGGGAACTTTGACGCTGATAACAGCGGCAATGCCCTCTCGCGTATCTTCGCCGGCAACGTTGAATTTGACATTTTTGAGCAGGTTATTGCGATTGGCGTAGCTATTGATCGTCCGCGTCAGTGCCGAGCGAAATCCCACCAAGTGAGTACCGCCATCGTCGGTTTTGATATTGTTGGCGTAGGTGAAGAGCGTCTCTTGGTAGCTGTCGTTGTATTGCATCGCAACTTCCACAGAGACTCCGTCGCGCTCACCTTGTAGATAGATCGGGTCCGGATGCAAAACACTGCGGCCCTCGTTGAGAAAACGCACGAACTCCTCAACACCACCTTCGTAGAGATATTGGGCCTCTTCTCCGCTGCGGGCATCTCGCACATTGATACCTAGGCCTTTGGTCAAAAAGGCCAGTTCACGCAATCGGTAGGCGATATAATCGAAGCTGAATATTACCGACTCGAAAATTTCTGCGTCGGGCTTAAACTCTATGATCGTGCCCGTCTCTTCGGTATCACCAATGATATCCAGACCTGTTTCTGGAATGCCTCGGGCAAATTTCTGCAAGTGTACTTTGCCCTTTTGCCAGACTTCCACCGTACACCACTCGGACAATGCGTTGACGACCGAAGCACCCACACCATGCAAACCGCCGGAAACCTGATAGGCTTTTTTATCGAATTTGCCACCCGCATGTAACATCGTCATCACAACTTCTACACCCGACTTATTCTCCCCGGCATGGAAATCAGTCGGAATACCGTGTCCGTCGTCTTTGATGTGAACAGTGCCTTGTTCGGTTATCGTCACGTCAATGCGCGAGCAACGACCCGCCATTGCTTCATCAACGCTATTATTGACGATCTCTTTTACTAGCTCATGCAGTCCATTTTCGCCAGTATCGCCAATATACATAGCTGGGCGTTTGCGCACGCCTTCGAGCCCCTTGAGGACCTGAATAGCATCAGCATTGTATTCTTCCGGCTGCGATGCTTCCGCTTCTTCCTCGGGAACGTCTCTGGCTAGTTCCGTCATCTACTTCTCCTTTTATGCGCTTTATACATCTTCTGACTCAGTCTGATTCAATAATCTCAGTCCCTTCACGACCTCACTGCCCAATAGCTGATTGATCCGTGCGATTATATCCTGCTGCATAAAACTCAGTTGCGTTCGCCATACGGCCGATGGAACGGCAATTTCTAATTGCCCACGCCGCACGCGCAATGGCCGGGCGTGCTGAGCCAGCGCGGACCCGACCGCCTCCTCCCAAACCATACGCGCTCGACATTCGGCTAACTTTTGTCCTGCTCCCAATTCCGCGATAACACTTTCGAGCAAACCATCAAGCAACGTTGGCGAACCTAGCGAACGTTCGTCACTTTTGGAGGTCGATCGCCTCGAAAGTGGATTCCTGGCGGGCGTCGGGGTCTTGGGGCGTCGTCGCGATGACTTGTTCAAATTCATTGATTATGTCCAGTAATTCGCCTATTCGGCCGGGATCCAACTCTGAGAAAACATCATCCAACAGCAACACGGGCTGGCGGCCCGTTTGTTCCTCCATATAGCGCGCTTCGGCGAGTTTCCAAGAGATCAAAACCGTTTTGAGTTGACCTTCTGAAGCGTAGATCTCAGCCGATTCGCCGTTTAGCGTGAATTTTAAATCGTCGCGATGAGGCCCACTGAGCGTATGCCCCATTTGCGCCTCCTGATCTCTGCGGCGTTCAAGTGCCTCCTTCAACTCGGTACGAAGTGCTTCTAGCCCGCTTTCTTTTGCGCCTTGATAAGTAATTACTACTTCTTCATCAGCCGGCGAAAAGCGGTCGTAGTAACGAGTAAAAGGCCCATTGATCTTTTCTAATGCTTCTAAACGGTGTTTGCGAATCTCAGCGCCCAATTCAACCAACTGCACATCCCATGGCTCCATTACCTGTCGCTCTACAGGGCCTCGGTTCGATTTTTTTGCCGCGCGCAATAGATGGTTCCTCTGGGTCAACACGCGGTTATACCGTTGCAGGTCGCGCAAATAACTCGCGCTAGACTGCGAAATAAGTATATCGAGAAGACGCCTTCGCTGAGCAGGGAAGCGCAAGACCAGTGATACATCTTCGGGCGAGAAATGAACGGTGCGGAATACGCCTAGTAAATCCGAAACTCTTGGTAGGGGATTCGCATCTACAAATGCTTTCTTGCCTTCTTTCTTGTCATAGAAAATGCGCAACTGATGATCGTGGCGTTCATCGGTGCATATCGCTTGAATGTCAAAGAACTCTTCACCGTGCGGTACCGCTTGTGGATCTTTAGCGCCGCGCACTGATTTACCTATCGATAAATAGGAAATCGCCTCCAGAATATTGCTTTTGCCACGGCCATTTGGACCAAAGACCAGTGCATAATCCGCCGCAAAACTCAGCCGGATCGCGGCAATATTGCGGAAAGGCCTCAAAATCAACTCACGAATCCGCACTTTGGGTCTGCTTACCTCATCCGGTCGGTCGTAAGGGCATTAGTAGACAAAAGTAATCTTCGCCCTCTTTTTGCTCTGTTGGTCGTAAAAGCGCTGCTGTGACGTGATTTTCGAGCTCGAAACGAATCTCGTTCGTATCCATTTTGCGGAGAATTTCAATCAAATACTGGGCGTTGTAGCCGATTTCCATCTCATCTTCTGTGTATTGGGCCGGAATAACTTCCCTTGCTTCGCCCCCGATTTCAGGACTAGCAGCCGACAACTCAACCTGGCCGCTGTTCAGCTTAAAACGCACCTGCCGAGTATACGAACTGGATAGAATAGACACACGGCGCACTGCTGGCAGTAGGTCTTCGCTAGCTATTCTCAATTCTTTTTTATTATTCTGAGGTATTACTTGGCCATAATCGACATATGGGCCTTCGATAAGCCGCGACAATAATTTTTTGCGGCCCATTTCAAATAGGACCTGTGTTTCACCCAAGGTTATTTTAACTGGCCCACCTTGACCACCTAATAGCTTGACGATCTGGCTCAGAGCTTGAGGTGGAACGATGACGGAAGATTCTTCGTCGCCTTTTACCTGGTCCTTTAAATCGATTGCCAATTTATAACAAGCTAAGCGGGATCCGTCGGTCGCGACCATTTGCATCCCTTGGCTATCAATCCGCCAGAGCACGCCATTGAGCACTGGGCGCGTATCATCTCGAGAAACAGCAAAAGCCGTTTTATTGATCATATCAACCAAGACACTTGAATCTGCTTCGTCATCGCCAAGCGTCAGGCCCACCCCCTCGAGGGATGTCGGCATATTGGGAAACTCATCTGCTGCCATACCCGAGAGACTATACGCTCCTTCGCTGCTGTCGGCCTCTCCAAGCCGCCCTGAGAGCTTTAAGCGATCGTCCTGGACTTCTATACTCAATTCGGCGTCGGGCCACTCTCGGGTGATCTCTGCCAGTGTACGGGCCGGTACAGTAATCCGACCTTTCTTCTCTATTGCAGCTGGTACCTCAGTGCGGATTGACAAATCTAAATCCGTCGCTGCCAGCGACAGAGTTTCCCCATCGGCCTCGAGCAGAATATTTGCCAAAACCGGAAGAGCCGGTTTAGAGGGCACTGCATCTAACACGGTATCGATGCCTTGCCACAACTCATTGCGATCTACAGTTAGCTTCATACTTGTGTATCATCCTCGTTTTTGTGCTTCCCTATATAATTTAGCCTATATTTATACCGTGTCAAGTTCATTTATATTAGGTCTCGTTCATTAATTTAGTCGACATACAATCTTTCAAATTTAACTATGTAAGTGTTTTATAAACAGTATTTTAATAAACACATAGGGCCAAGGTTGCAAATCCTCCATTTATAGACACCGAATACTGAACGTATGAGTATGTGTGTATGAATTGAGGCGGGGGGTGTGTGCAAGTAAATAGGATTCCCCACACCCTTTACTATAAGAAATATACACTAAACTGTGTTCTTTTATTTATTGAAGTTCTAGTAGTAGTGTTGATATGTGGATAACCTTAAAAAAAGCGCAAGCGTTGGATGCATAAAAGCGGTTTAAACTACAAAAGGTTAGGGTAGACACATAAAGCCTAGATTAATCTATAAATCTCTGTGGATAAGAACGTGTATAAGATGAGATATACACGAAAACAACCACACTTAGAGCATCAACAGCTCCCGCTTGAACTTATCCACACTCAATTAGCCCTATGATGTGGATAGGGATGTTGATAGTTTTCCACTGTCAATTTGGCACAATATATGAGGGAATCCGAAAACCAATGAGTTCAATTATTGTCAATCTCATTGAGTATGGGCTTCCCGAGATGGCAATACTTGACGGTAATATTAGCTGATCGGGTTGTTTTGGAACTCTAAGGAGATGCCCAGATATAGCGTTTTTATTGATGTTTGATATTCGCGTAGGGCGGAACTATGCGGAACTAGTAGGGAAATTCCAGGTGAAGCTGGAGGGGGTTTTGCTTATGTGGGGGCGTGTTGTCTGCGGATGGTTTCGGATAAATCTTCTACAATTCGAGCGAAGGAGGGATCATTCTTGCACTTCTTTTCGACGCTACGAACAGCATGGATGACCGTGCTATGATCGCGATTGCCGAAGTGTAAACCGATCATTTTGAGGGGATTCTTAGTAAGGCGCTTAGATAGGAACATGGCGATGTGACGAGCAGCCGTAATATCTTGTTTACGCCCTTTTCCAATAAGTTGGTTTAATGTCAGACTGAAGTGATCAGCGACATGTTGTTGAATTGCTTCAATATTCAAATCAGATATTTGATCGGGACCCCTAGTTTGTACAATCTGCTTAGCGGCTTCTATCGTCAATTCTGTCTTGTGAATTGAGCAATAAGCCATTAGATGTATCAATCCGCCTTCTAATTCGCGAACATTACTGCTTATATAACTCCCAAGAAAGGCTGCAACATCATCTGAAAGCAATATTCCAGTGCGCTCTGCTTTTTGATGGAGGATCGCAATACGGGTCTCTAGATCAGGTGGTTCTATTGGTGTCACTAATCCCCACTGGAAACGAGAGATTAGTCTTTCCTCTAATCCTTCCAGTTGGCCTGGTGGACTATCGCAGGTCATCACGATCTGTTTGCCATCCTGATGCAAAGCGTTGAACGTGTGAAAGAATTCGCTCTGCGTTTGTTCACCACGTAGTAGGAATTGGATATCGTCTACTAATAGAATGTCTACGCTGCGGTAAGATTTTTGAAATTCACTGGTATTGCGGTTCTTTAGCGATTCAATAAAATCGCTCATAAACTTTTCCGAAGGCACGTAAACGACTTTTTGTACTAGGTTGAGACTACGGGCGTGGTGGCCTATAGCTTGCAATAGATGGGTTTTCCCTAAGCCCACAGCCCCATAGATCACTAAGGGGTTGAACTGGGTTTTCCCTGGCGAGTTGGCAACGGCTAATGCCGCAGCATGGGCAAAACGATTGCCTTCCCCAATTACGAAATCATCAAAAATATAGCGTTCATTGAGTGATGATGGTTGCGTTGGAGCTGACTCAGATACATTTGCATTGCCCTCGGGCGAATCCAACGTCTTTACAGGTTCTACGGGGCTTGTCTGAATAGATGGATCGGGTTGAGCTTGATACGGTTTATGCATCAGGTGTGATTGATTTGATGCAGGGGTGGGGTTTAGAGCCTTTTGCTCAGGCTCTGACGCTTGTTCGACCACAAAAGAGACTTTTGGAACGAGCGCGGTCTCTTCTTTAACGGCCAATTGGATCATTCCCAGGTAGTGGTTTTCTACCCAGTCTGCAAAGAATAGACTGGGAACCTGGATTATTAATTGATCTTCGTCAAAGCGGTTTACTAGCGTGGGACGGAACCAATTACTAAAGCTCTGGGGGCGAACCTGCCGCTCTATATTGAGCAGACACTGGGCCCACAGTTCATGGGGATCCTGTGTTTCCAACGTCATTTTATAGTGCTCTAATTCAGGATTTGGGGAAGAATTTTTAACCTATGGAAAATGGGATTGATCGTCAAGAGCCTCCTGTATAATTTGTTCTTGAAATCCCTTTATAGACAAAGAGTTAAAAAATATTGACACCAACTGAAATTGCAGCTAAATTAGTCTGTTTCCACCATGATCTTTAAAACGGGATTTTTATTGTGAAACGTACATTTCAGCCCAGCAACAGAAAACGTCGTAACAAGCATGGTTTCCGCAAGCGCATGAGCACTTCGGCTGGCCGCAATATTCTTAATCGCCGCCGTAGAAGAGGCCGCAAACGCCTGGCCGTATAATTTACGATGGCCTGGATAAGGGGCCAATGTCTCTGGATTCGCTGTGATCGTAATGGAAGTGGTGGCCGGTCCAACAGGGGTGCTGCTTCCCGTGGTCAGGTTTTCGTCGTCCGTCGCAAACTAGGCAATGCAGTAAAGCGTAATAGGCTTAAGCGTCGCTTGCGTAGCATTTGTCGTAGCCGCCCTTTCTTTCCCAATGCGCTAGTCGTTTTCTGCCAACCTTCGGCTGTTAATGCTCCTTATGCCGATTTGCAGAGAGAACTAGACTCTTTGGTTTCAAGACTCCCGACATCTCCTCAATGAAGAATTTCGCCATACTTCTCGTTCGTTTTTACCGGCTTTTCCTTTCTCCCTTTATTCCTCCTTCTTGTCGTTTTCTACCAACGTGCTCCGACTATGCCGAGGAAGCTCTAAATAAATACGGTGCTCTCAAAGGAGCATTCCTCGCGGTAAAACGAATAAGCCGATGCCATCCTTGGGGTGGGCATGGGCACGATCCTGTACATTAAATCTACTATTACTAATCATTGCAACTTATTGTTTATAAAAGGGTAACATATTACTATGGAAGATAAGCGGACTCTGTTTGCCTTTCTCGCTATTGGCCTGATATTCCTCTTGCTTCCCTTCTATAATGAGTGGATGGGATTAAATCCGACTCCTCTTGAAGAGCCCACATTAGAGCAAGCACAGCAAGTCCAAGATAAATCTGCTGAGCCAGTCGAGGGCCAACCCCTACCGGAACTCAAACAAACCCCCAAGTTAGTTCAGCAACCCCAATCAGAGTCTACCTCGTCCACTCCTCAGATTATTACTCGGGAAATTTCCGAAGTTGGAACGTCTTTCACTCCGAATGAAATCGTCGTTCGGACTCCACTTCAGGAACTTATACTTTCAACTGAAGGCGGGGTTATTACTTCATGCAAGCTTTTAAAATATAACTACATAGATGAGGGTATCGTCGAGCTCGTCCCTCAGGGTGGTATGGGCTTGGGGGTTTATTTACAACAGGCCAATGAAAGAGTAGACCTCTCTTCGATCGAGTTTTCTAGTTCTCAATCCAATCTTCGTGTTGAGGCTGGGGAAGAGCGTTCCTTATCATTAGTTGCTGAATTGGACGGTGGTAGGCGGCTTGAGAAAGTTTTGACATTTTACGGAGATCGGTATGGCGTTGATCTTGAATTGCGCTATGAAGGATTTGACGATGACACTGAAGCGATTCTTGCCTGGGAAAATGGCATTGCTTTTACTGAACGTGAACCTGACATCGACCTGCCCGAAACACGGGCTTTTGCCTATATAAACGAAGAACGGGTCGAGCTCTTATTGGATGACGGAGAAGCCGAAACCTGGTCGGACAAAGGTGCCTTGAAATGGGCGGGTATCCGTAACAAATATTTCCTTATTTCCTATATTCCAAGCGATAGTGAACAACGAACAAGTGTCTTTCTTTCAGGTGATCGACAAGGAACTCGGCTTCTGCCGGATTATTCGGTTCAAGTTGGCCGGCGGCTCGAACGATCTGGGTCCTGGAAAAGTACCGTCTATCTTGGGCCTCTAGACTACGATGAGCTGATTGACTATGACGCTGAACTTGAGCAAACTATAGATTTTGGCTGGCCTATCGTTAGCCAAGTTAGTCGGTTTCTCCTAATCCTCCTCATTGCAGCCCATCAGTATATTCCCAATTATGGTTGGCTGATCATTCTCTTTGCTCTAGTAATTAAAATTATCGTTTATCCGTTGACTCATAAAACCTACGAGTCGGCTGCGAGAATGCAGGAACTCCAGCCTAAAATTACAGCGTTGCGCGAGAAGTATAAAAACGACAACCAGCGGCTTAGCCGTGAGACAATGACTCTCTATAAGGAAGAAGGGGTTAACCCCTTGGGGGGCTGTCTTCCTTTGCTGTTGCAGATGCCCATTTTTATGTCGCTTTATAATCTCTTTGGCAAGACCATAGAGCTTCGCCAGGCGCCCTTTATCCTCTGGATACAAGATCTTTCCTTACCGGATGAACTGCTTATCGCAGGTTTTGGGCTCCATGTCCTTCCTCTATTAATGTCAGTCTCTATGTTCATTCAGCAGAAGATGACGATGAAGGATCCCAAGCAGGCGATGCTTGTTTACATGATGCCGGTAATGATGATCTTCATCTTCTGGAGCATGTCATCTGGCCTAGTCCTCTATTGGACAATCTTCAATGTCTTGACGATCGGCCAACAGCTGCTAGTCAACCATCTTAAGAAGGATGCTGCTTCTTAACTCCCCAGTTCCTCCCGGAGCTAACCTGTGATACAGACCGATACGATTGTCGCCATCTCTACGCCAAAAGGGGAGGGCGGGATCGGGATCGTACGTCTAAGTGGTCCTAAGGCCCTACCTATCAGTCAGCAGATGTTCCGTTCCCAACCGCCTCTGGGGCAACGGGTCCGGTATGTCGAATATGGACAGATCTGGGCAGGAGGCCAATCCGTCGATACAGGTGTTGCATGGTTTTTCGTCGGTCCTCATTCCTATACAGGGGAAGATACGGTAGAAATCAGCTGTCATGGCAGCATGTTGATATTGGAGTCTGTTGTTGGAGAAGCCCTCCGACTCGGCGCGACGAGTGCAGAACCTGGAGAGTTTACACGGCGGGCCTATCTGAACGGTCGATTAGACTTAATAGAAGCAGAAGCTGTAATCGATCTTATCCAGGCTTCATCTAAAGCCTCTCTTGAAAACGCCTATGGCCAGGCAGGTGGTCGTCTTTCAGGGATGGTTAGGGCCCTTAAAAAACAGGTTGTTAGGGCCCTGTCTCTGCTTGAAATAGGTCTTGATTTCTCCGAAGAAGACATTGACGATTTTGGCCGACAGGCCATACAAGACTCATTGCGAGAAGTTGTGGATTTCTCGAGTCGATTGGCCGACACATTCGAAGGAACGAAACGCCGGCAAGAAGGCTACCTTATTGCGCTTGTTGGGCGATCTAATGTAGGTAAGTCTACCTTACTCAATACTCTCCTAGGTGAAGACCGGGCGATTGTCACCCCCATACCTGGAACAACACGGGATTTAGTGGAAGGCCGGACCATCTGGTCAGGTGATACCGTTCGGCTTGTTGATACGGCTGGGGTTCGCCAAACGGACGATCCCATAGAGATTGAGGGTATCAAGCGCGCCGCCAAGATTGCTCAGGAAGCAGATATAGTATTTGCGATATTTGATAGTTCTACGCCTTGGTGTGATGATGACCAAGCGGTATTGGATCTTCTTCCATTTGAGAAATCCATTTTCATTTTTAACAAGATTGACTTGGCCTCTCTTTTTGACCGAACAAAGCTCGAAAATAGAAGCTCGTCAGTCGTTGAAATTTCAGCACTTACGGAGCAGGGGATCGATGATTTAAAGAGAGAAACCTCTCACCGCATGCCTCTGTCGAAAGATGTGGACGGCATTGGAATTTCTCGACAACGTCACCAGGACTGTCTTTTCCGCGTAGTCAAATCAACGACTGCCGCAATAGAGCTCCTTGTATCGGGGCAACCTGATGAATGCGTGGTCTTTGAACTTCGAGAGGCTCTATCGAGTCTTGGTGAAATGATTGGTGAAAAAACAGACGAGGATGTCCTTGATTCGATCTTCTCTGAATTCTGTATTGGGAAATAATGTTTCACGTGAAACATTTCCAAGGAACGTCGGAAGTGGATGTTCCACGTGAAACATTGACATGATGATCCCATCGCCATTGCAAGAAGATTTCAAAAAACTCCAGTTGGATATGGGGTCAGCCTTTCTCACTCGAGAGGCCTGGTCAAAGTTGGAATTGTACCTAGCATTGCTAAGTAAATGGTCCAATCGGATCAACCTAATTTCTCAAAGAGATTTACCCTCTATAGCTACCAAGCACTTGGGGCAGGCGTTAATGATGGTCCCTGTGGTCTCGAGTTTGCCAAATCGTGTGATCCTCGATCTTGGATCGGGGGCGGGCTTCCCGGCGATACCTTTAAAGATCGCCCTGCCTGATTCCTATTTTATACTTGTTGAAAGCAGGAGAAAGCGCGCGAATTTTTTAAAAGAAATAATAAGATCCGTAGGGCTCGACCGCATTGAAGTAGTTAATGATAGAATAGAGGACTGGGGAGGAAGGCAGGGGGGAGTCGATTTGATTACCGCAAGGGCAGTCGCAGCGCCCGGTAAAATGCTTGAGCTAGTGCAGGATTACCTGTCCCCGCATGGATGGGTCCTAACATCGTTGAGCGAAGATACGGCAGCAGATTTGATAGATCTTAAATGGAGAATAGAGAAAAGAAATTTTTCTACGACTCTTGGTTTATTCCATTAGTTGTTAACAGTGTTATGCCCATACTTTTCCACAATAAATGTTGAAAAAAATCCTGCATTTCAATCGATTATTATTGCTATATGCCTATTGTTTGCTAATAGATATCAGTAGAAAGGATATAAATTGACAACAAGAAGCAAGGGCATGTGTGGATAAGGTCGCAAAGATAATGTGTAAAACCAAACGATAAAATCTCTTGCAAGAGGGTGGAGATATACCGTATATTTTGAATGCGCTGCCGAGCGTATGTATGGAGATTTTAGATTGATCCTTCCTTCTAAGTAAACGGGTTTCGTGTTAGATAAATATCTAAAAAAGTGGTTCCTGGCGATCCTGAGACCCTTGGCCCACTTATTTATTCGCCTTGGTTTCAAACCCGATTGGCTAACGCTAATGGGCTTAGTGATGAACCTTGGAGCAACAGCGGCCTTTGCTAAGGGCTACCTTCACTGGGGCGCCGTTATCATGATGGTTGCAGGCCTATGCGATATACTCGATGGGCAAGTTGCGCGCGAGGGGCGTAAAGAAACTAAATTCGGCGCGCTGTTAGATTCGACAACAGATCGATATTCCGAGATTTTCATATACTTTGGAATCGGCGCTTATCTGATAGGGCGCGATGAGTGGGTCGTGACCGGGATTCTGTTCTTTGCAATTACTGGTTCGTTAATGGTTAGTTATGTAAGGGCGAGGGCAGAGGGGTTGGGAGAAGATTGTAAAGTTGGTTTTATGCAACGCCCAGAACGCCTAATCGCCTTAGGCCTGGCCAGTTTACTTGGCCACCAAGGGCTGGTTTTAGTTTTAGTTTTATTGGCAGTAACCACTAACTACACGGTTATTGAGCGCCTTGCCCATATCCGCAATAGGCTAAAGTCTACTGCCAATCCCCCCGCTTCCGTCCAGCAATCCTAATTAGGATCTCTGGACTCTTCTGTTCGTAGTGTCTCAAGGTCATTTCATCGTTCTTGAAGGTATTGATGGCAGTGGGACAACCACCCAGTGCCATCAACTGGCGGATTATCTACGCAATGCCGGGATTCCGTTTATTCTGACAAGAGAGCCGGGTGGAACACCAGCGGCAGAAAAGATTCGCGATCTTGTTCTTGACCCGGCTTTGGGCGACATATCACATACAGCAGAGCTTTTTCTTTATGCGGCGAGTCGCGCTCAGCATGTAGAAGAATTAATACGACCTGCCTTGGATCGAGGGGATGTTGTTATCTGTGATCGTTATATTGCATCCTCTCTTGCGTATCAGGGTTATGGTCGTGGTCTAGATTTAGATACGATTAGGCAAGTCAATATGCTCGCCGTTATCGGATGCATGCCGGATCTGACGATTTACCTGGACTTGCCCCTTGAGGTTGCCCGGGCTCGACGTGACAAGAGGGGAGAAGTGGCTGACAGATTAGAACAGGCAGGAGAGAGCCTACAGGAGAAAGTTGCTCGAGGTTATCGAGAAATAGCCAAGGGTGATCATACGGCGTTGGTTTTTGATGCGCGTCAAAAAGAAGCACAGCTGGCAGGTAATATCCGGGATGCGCTGCGCAAGCAATGGCCTTGGTTTCCCGCGGAGGAGAACGAATAATGAGATACGGATGCATTGCTTTGCTTTGCTTTTATGGATGGGTTGGGGTTGTAGGTGCAACGCCAACGGAAGATCCGTATGCAGAGGTCAATGCCAGTTGGGAGCGTTTTGGCGCAGTCTACTCTCGGATTATCGATAATTACTACGCCGATCTCAATCAGGAAGAAATTATGGGTGCGGCTATCGAGGGCATGCTCAGCCAACTCGATTCCTATAGCCAGTACTATAATGAGGAAGGACTGCGCCAACTGCGTCAAGACACAACCGGTAAGTTTGCCGGTCTGGGAATTACTGTAGCCTTAAAGGACCAGTACCCAGTAGTCATCTCACCAATAGAAGGAACCCCAGCGGATAGAATAGGCTTAAAACCGGGTGATTTAATTGTCGCAGTAGAGGGCCAAAGCACCTTCGGTATGCAGCTTGAGGAAGTGGTTAATGTCTTGCGTGGAGAACCGGGTACCCCGGTCGAGATTTCGATTGCTCATCGCTTAGGGGCTGCCCCAAGACCCATTGTAATACAACGGGAAATTATCAAGATCAAAAGCGTTGTTTTAGCCGAAAAATTACAAGGTGGGATCGGCTATATTAGTATGCGCCAGACGCGTTTCTCTGAACGTACCACAGCCGAAGTAGAAGAAGCAATTAACAGTCTGTCCGGTGTTAGGGGCTTGGTACTGGACTTACGAGGAAACCCAGGAGGGTTGCTTCGACAAGCGACCCAAGTCGCCGATCTGTTTCTGCCCAAAGGCGCGGTAATTGTTTCGATCAAGGAACGAGAAGGCCGCCGAGAGGAAGTTCGACGGTCCCAACGGCGGCCGATAGCAGGGGAGGTGCCTCTTGTCGTTTTGATTGACGAAGGTAGCGCAAGTGCCTCTGAAATTGTCGCAGGAGCCATTCAGGACAATGATCGGGGGGTGATCATTGGGACAACTTCGTTTGGCAAGGGATCTGTCCAGACCATATTTGATCTACACGAAGTGGCATCTAGTGCCCTAAAACTGACAACGGCGCTTTATTATTCACCCAGCGGTCGAAGTATTCATCGAGACCAAAGCGGTGGCGCAGGTGCGGTGCAGTATATACCATTGGGCAATAGAGAATTGCCTCCGCTTTTGGTCATGGGCCTTATTCTGAGGTCGGGGGATGTGAACGGGGCACTATCTGCATTGCAGGCTCATTTTGATCTAAACCCAGAGTCGGCGCAGCAGATTCTAGCGACCCGCTTAGGTGACTTAGCAGGCAAAACAAAGATGAGCAGAGAAGCAGGGCAGCTCGATACCCTAACGGATCGAACATATCATACTCAGAAGGGGCGTGAAGTTTTCGGAGGGGGAGGGATCAAGCCAGATATCAGTATTGAACCGGCTTTTATCCCCGATTATATCCGAAGCTTGGAACGCCGTCGACTATTTTTTGATTTTGCCATTGATTATGTATCAACCGATTCGACTTGGGTTGAGGAGCATTTAGAATTGCTGATGGTCGACGATGAAATGGTCAATGCCTTTATCGAGTTTGCGCAAAGCACGGATGAGGATGAAGTAAGAATAAAAACGGGACTGAGCCAAATAGAAGAGATTGAGGGTTTTGCCGAGGACATGGGTTGGGGTGAGAAGGTACAGGAGTCGATTCGGCAATTGCGGGCATCGGTTGAGCAAGAATGGAATCAGCCCCTTAGCAGCAAGCTAAAACCGTATATAAGCAATGCGATACACCGGGAATTGGTCTTGCGTTTTAAGGGAAGAAAAGTCCAACTTCTCGAAGAATTACAAGACGACCAACAACTGGTAAAGGCGATCGAGGTTCTCGAGAATCAAGATCAGTATTTAGAGGCGCTTGTCGATAAAAAATCAAGTAATTGACCAAGGGTTGCTTGAGGCTGATAACTTTAGTAGTTTATAAGAGGATATTCAGACTTAAGTTACTGGCTTGTCTATAAATATAAGTATTACTGTTCAAAATTTTTACACGTTTTTCACAGAGGGACGTACTTAGTCAAGGGTCCCTTTTTCAGGGTTTTAATCAATTGGGAATCCGCAGAGCGGAAATAGATATATTTAGCTTTTTTTATTGATGTTGTAATATGCGAAGAGCTCTGTGGAGTTCCTTTAGAAGCAATTCCACACAGATGTTGTGCTTAGGACTATTTGACCCGCCTAGGGCATAGTCTCGTCAGGTCTGTTAATCGCTCTACTTTGAATTTGCCGTCGGGATCCAGACTCGCGTAACGTGTCGGGACCGTGACTTACGGGCCTTAATAGGCTTCTGACCAAGTATGGTAGAGTTCAGACGACGAATTTGTTTATAGTATTCACATCTGTGTTTCCCACCCTGAAAAAGATCTAGCCCCTTCACCTATCAAAGTGCGCCCGCAAGGTAAGTCTTGGCCGGCAACATAGCCATTGGGCCATCAATAATATGACTTACCAGATAGGTATCGCATTATGCGAACAGAAATTTTTATTAACCAAGGCATCCACGAATCTAGGATTGCCATTTTGGAAGATGGCCGTCTTTCTGAGATCTGGGTTGAAAGACCAGAGAACGAGAGGATGGTTGGAGATGTATACAAGGGTACTGTAACGGCAGTTTTACCTGGCCTACAGGCCGCTTTTGTAGAAATCGGTCATGAGCGAACTGCATTCCTTCAAGTGCGCGATATGATTGAGGCTGAAAATTCCGATTCCGATAGCTCCGGTGGTGGCCGTCGTTCCCGTCATCGCAGTTTCCCCAATATTCAAAGCCTGATCAAAAAGGGCGAACAGGTGCTGGTTCAGGTCACCAAAGAGCCTATTAGCACCAAAGGGGCTCGTGTTACGACCCAGCTTTCGCTTCCCGGTCGATTTATGGTATTGGTGCCCGGCGGTAACTGGGTTGGCGTGTCACGCAAAATATCCAGCTTTAATGAACGCAAGAGATTGCGCGATCTCGTCACAAAAATAAAACCCAGTGGTTATTCGGTAATTGTGCGAACAGAGGGGAAAAACCAAAGTGATCGCGAGTTTAAACGCGATATGAAACAATTGGTGAGAAACTACGAACGCTTGATCAAGGTGAATAAAAAAGCCACGTCTCCTGCGCAAGCGCACAAAGAGATGGGCATGACGTCCAGTATTATACGAGACTTGTTTACGGACAATGTCGATCGGTTGGTCGTCGACGATAGAGAGCTATATAGAGAGATTACATCCTATTTGCGCCAGGTTTCGCCCGAACTGAGAAAAAGAGTTGAATATCATAAGGACCGACGCCCTATTTTTGACGCTTTCAAGATCGAAGAAGAGATCGAAAAGGCGGCCAATCGCACGGTGTGGATGCATCGTGGTGGGGCTTTGGTTATCGATTATGCCGAGGCCGGCACCTTTATTGATGTGAACTCAGCGCGCTATGTTGGTTCGGCTGATCAAGAGGATAATAACCTCAATACTAACTTGGAAGCCGCCCGCGAGATTGCTCGACAACTCAAGTTGCGGGATGTTGGCGGTATCATCGTAATCGATTTTATCGATATGAACGAGGAGCGAAATCGCAGGAAGATCATTGAGCGTTTGATCGATGAATTTAAAAAAGATCGGGCCAAGGTGTCTATTAGTGCCCATGTCAGTGAATTTGGCCTAGTTGAAATGACCCGTCAGCGCGTACGCCCGAATCTATTACACGACCATAGCGAACCCTGCCCAATCTGCAATGGTACCGGGCGGATTTTGGGACCGGATACGACGCTAACCAGAATCGAACGCTGGCTGCAAAGATCATACGCCGCTACCCGCGAGAAACGCTATGTACTAAAAGTCCATCCGGATGTAGCCACCTATATATTGGCAAATCGGGAAGAGCGGCTTAAATCACTACGCAAAGCGACCAAAGCCCGTGTTAAGGTGGAAACCGATACCACTTTGGGGCCGCAGGATTATCGCTTCTTCTCGACTAAGCGCAGTTTGGACGTAACAGCCGAATTCACGGTTTGACAGATGGGGCGCTGACCCGTATCTTTTTCGTTCTTTGCTAAATGCGAAATCGTTTTAGGAGTTTAAGTTATGTACGCAGTTGTCAATATTGCCGGTCATCAGGTTAAGGTCGACAAAGGCCAGCGTCTTCGGGTGCCTCGGTTACAGGTCGAAGAGGGCAGCACGCAGGAGTTTACCGATGTGCTGATGATCTCCGGTGAAGGTGAGACCAAGGTGGGTAGCCCCACGGTAGAAGGTGCTAGCGTTTCGGCGACCGTCGTCGGCCACGGTCGTGGCGACAAGATCGTCATCTTCAAAAAGAAGAAACGCAAAAAATACCGTAGGCGCACCGGCCATCGTCAGGACTATACTGAGATTCAGGTCGAGAACATCGTTCTCCCGAACTAAGCGCGAAAGGACTAAATACCATGGCTCATAAAAAGGGCGTCGGCAGTTCTAAGAACAATCGCGACAGTAATGCCCAGCGATTGGGCGTTAAGCGCTTTGGCGGCGAGAAAGTCAACGCTGGTACGATTATCGTGCGCCAGCGTGGGACGCGGATCCATCCAGGTACTAATGTTATGAAGGGTGGCGATGATACGCTTTTCGCCACGATTGATGGCCAAGTGAAGTTTGAAAACTTTGGCAAAAAGCGCAAGCGAGTAAGTGTCTACGCCGCTGCGTAAGCATTAACACCAAAATAGCGACAAAAAACGGGCCTCACTTTTTCAGGTGAGGCCCGTTTTTCATTTCGGAGCTTCTCGCACTATAACGAAACGAACGAAATGGTGGCTATTTACCTGCCACCTTAGCCTTGAGATATTCGCGGTTGAGAAAGGAGATATGCTCAACCGCAATTTCCTTAGGGCAGACGGCTTCGCATTCGTATTCGTTGGTGCAGTTGCCAAAACCCTCTTGTTGCATCGCTTCGACCATGGCGACCGTGCGCTTGTGACGCTCGGGTTGGCCTTGGGGCAGGATATTGAGGTGTTTGACCTTGGCGCTGACAAAAAGCATTGCCGAGGCATTCTTGCAAGAGGCAACACAAGCCCCGCAGCCTATACAGGCCGCCGCATCAAAGGCTTCGGATGCCAGTTCCTGCGAGATTAACATTGAGTTGGCATCGGGGGCGGAACCGGAGTTTATCGAAGCATAGCCGCCGGCCTGAATAATGCGGTCAAAAGCAGAACGATCAACGACCAAATCTTTGATCACGGGGAAAGCAGCAGCTCGCCAAGGCTCGATGGTTATAGTGGACCCATCGGCAAAGCTGCGCATATAGAGCTGGCAGGTGGTCGTGCCGTGTCCGGGTCCATGAGCGACCCCGTTGATGACCAAGCCGCACATACCACAAATACCTTCGCGACAATCGCTGTCAAAGGAGATGGGCAATTCTTCGCCTTTGCGCTCAAGTTCGCCATTAAGCACATCAAGCATCTCAAGAAAAGACATTTCCGGGCGGACGCGTTTGAGCGGATAAGACACCATCTGGCCTTTATCGTTTAGACCTTGCTGACGCCAGATACTTATCGTAAAGCTCAGGCAATCGCTTTGGCCAGCGTCTCTCTTGCGTCGGCTCTGTTCCTCGGTCACTTGTAGCTCCTTTGCGTCAAATGCACGTTCTCGAAGACTAGCTCTTCTTTGTGCAGGGTGGGATCGGTCCCCACTCCTTGAAATTCCCAAGCAGATACATAGGTGAAGTCATCGTCGTTGCGTCTGGCTTCGCCTTCTTCGGTCTGGTACTCCTCGCGGAAGTGGCCGCCACAGGATTCGTTGCGTTCATAGGCGTCGTCGATCATCAGTTCGGCGAATTCCATAAAGTCGGCAACGCGTCCGGCACGTTCTAAGACTTGGTTGAATTCGCCAGCCGTTCCGGCGACGGTCACATTCTGCCAGAACTCTTCGCGGATCTCACGGACCTTCTGCTTTGCACTGCTCAGTCCTTCGGCATTGCGCGCCATACCGCAGTGGTCCCAAAGCAAAAGCCCCAGCTCTCGGTGAAAATCGTCGACAGTGCGCTTGCCCTTGATGGCCAGTAGTTTGTCGATGCGTTCGGTAGCGGCCTGCTCGGCTTGATCAAAGGCCGGGTGATCCGTCCCTACGTCGTCGGCGGCATTGGCCGCGATATAGCCACCGATGGTGTAGGGGATGACGAAGTAGCCGTCTGCCAAGCCTTGCATCAAAGCACTCGCGCCCAGACGATTGGCCCCATGATCGGAGAAGTTGGCTTCGCCCAGCACAAAAAGTCCGGGCAGATTGCTCATTAAATTGTAGTCTACCCACAGGCCGCCCATCGTGTAGTGGACGGCTGGATAAATGCGCATCGGCGTCTGATAGGGGTTTTCGTTGGTGATTTCTTGGTACATGTCGAAGAGGTTACCGTATTTTTGGCTGATAACATGCTCTCCGTCGCGCTTAATCGCATCGGCAAAGTCTAAGTAGACCGCTCGTCCCGACGATCCGACCCCCCGCCCCTCATCGCAGACGGCCTTAGCAGCTCTTGAAGCGACATCTCTGGGCACGAGATTGCCAAAGCTGGGATAGCGGCGCTCCAGATAGTAGTCGCGCTCGTCTGCGGGGATTTGCTCCGGTGCGCGTTGATCTTTTTGTACCTTGGGTACCCAAACGCGTCCGTCGTTGCGCAGGCTTTCGCTCATTAGCGTGAGCTTGGATTGGTAATTGCCCGAAACGGGAATGCAAGTGGGGTGGATCTGGGTGAAAGAAGGGTTGGCGAAGAACGCACCTTTTCTATGGGCTCGCCAAGTGGCTGTAACATTGCAGGCCTTGGCATTGGTTGACAGAAAGAAGGCATTGCCATAGCCGCCGGTAGCTATAATAACGGCGTCAGCGACATAGCGCTCCATCTCACCGCTGATCAGGTTGCGCACGACAATGCCGCGCGCCTTGTCGTCAACCATAACTAGCTCGAGCATCTCCCGCCGCGGCAAGAGCGTGACTTTGCCGATCTCAACTTGGCGCATCAGGGCACTATAAGCGCCGAGTAATAGCTGTTGGCCGGTTTGGCCGCGGGCATAGAAGGTGCGCGAAACCTGGGCACCGCCAAAGGAACGATTGGCGAGTGTGCCGCCGTATTCGCGGGCAAAAGGAACGCCTTGCGCGGCGCATTGGTCGATGATATGCGAGCTGATTTGCGCCAGGCGATAGACATTGGCCTCCCGAGCCCGGTAGTCGCCGCCCTTAATCGTGTCGTAGAAGAGCCTATATATGCTGTCGCCGTCATTCTGATAGTTCTTAGCGGCATTGATACCGCCTTGCGCGGCGATTGAATGAGCGCGGCGTGGAGAGTCCTGGAGACAAAAGGAGAGGACGTTATACCCCAGTTCAGCCAACGTGGCTGCCGCCGAGGCGCCCGCCAAACCAGTGCCGACGACAATTACATTGTGTTTGCGCTTATTGGCTGGGTTGACCAGCTTGAGCTCGAATTGGTGCTTTTCCCACTTTTCCGCTAGCGGACCACTGGGAATATGTCCGTCTAATGCCATGCCTTACCTCACTTAAGGATGCCCAGATACACGGGCAAGAAGCCAAAGCCAAGAGCCAGGATCAAGCAGAGAATGAGACCCAGGGATCTGATCTTATCGGAGCGCACGCTCAAGGTTTGAAATGCACTCTGAAATGCGTGCCAGAGGTGAACCCCCAAAACCAGCATGGCTATTACATACCAAACCAGATATCCGGTTTGTTGAAACGTAGCGGAAACCAGATCGTAAAGAGTGCCCTCGGCTTTGTCGCCGTATTTAAAGGTTTTGAGATGTAAGACCAGAAAAACCAGGACAATTATGCCTGAGTAGATCATGGTGTATGAGGCGAAGTTCCTGCCGCCTACGCTCTGAGTGGCCTGATAGCCGACGGGACGTGCCCGACGGTTCTCGCGCGTGACACTAATGGCTAGATAGACGTGCAGGAGGAAAACGACCACGAGAAAGAGCTCGGCAGGGATGAGCAGGGGGTGGTTGATCAGAAATTCTGCGTAGGCGTTAAAGGCCTGCCCCCCGTCTCCCTTGAGTAATAGCAGGTTCCCCAACAAATGCCCGATCAAGAAGCCGTAGAGAATCAACCCCGTTAGGGCCATCCCCATCTTCTTGCCGATTGGCGAGGAGAAAAGTTTTGATGGCATGCTTTGTCTTACCTCCGCGTCGGCTTAGGAGTGTAATGAGGAAGATAATACCCCATCTACAAGAAAACCACTAATTTGCAACGATATTATCTAATCGGCGATTGAATCTCAAGCCTGTCTTGCCCGCATGGCAAACTTTTCGTACTCTCTTATTTTCAACTACCAAAGGTAATATGTAATGAAAATTCATGAATATCAGGCCAAAGAAATCCTACGGCAATACAACGTTGCCGTGCCGGAAGGATCGGTGGCGACCTCGGCTGATGAGGCTGAGCGCATTGCCACCGAATTGGGTGGTAAAGTCATAGTCAAGGCGCAAATCCACGCTGGAGGACGGGGCAAAGGCGGGGGCGTTAAGTTAGCTACCAATCCGACGGAAGCTCGCGAGGCGGCCAGCGCAATTCTCGGCATGCAGCTTATAACCCACCAGACCGGTCCCGAAGGCCAAAAGGTCAAGCAGGTTTTAGTAGAAAAAGCCTCGGATATCGAGCACGAATTCTATCTAGGCATTACGCTGGACCGGGCGCAGAGCAAGCTGGTGGTGATGGCTAGCAGGGAGGGAGGGGTCGAGATTGAAGAGGTTGCTGCTGAAACCCCCGAAAAGATTCTCAGGGAAACGGTCGACCCCGGCGTAGGGCTACTGCCTTTTCAAGCGACGCGCATAGCTTTTGGGCTCGGCTTCGAAGGGAAACAAGTGCGCCAGGCGGCCGGGTTTATTCTCAATCTCTACAAGGCCTTTATCGGCGCCGACTGCTCTATCGCGGAAATCAACCCGTTGGTTACTACTGCCGACGGACAGGTTTTAGCGCTGGACGCCAAGATCAACTTTGACGCCAATGCGCTCTTCCGCCAACCCAACCTTGCCGAATTGCGCGATCTGGACGAAGAAGACGAGTTAGAGGTCGAAGCCTCGAAATTCGATCTGAACTATATCAAGCTCGACGGCAATATTGGCTGTATGGTCAACGGGGCAGGCCTTGCAATGGCCACCATGGACATAATCAAGCTATCCGGTGCCGAGCCGGCGAATTTTTTGGACGTCGGCGGCGGCGCCAGCGCTGAAACCGTGGAGAACGGCTTCCGCATTTTGCTTTCCGATCCAAATGTAAAGGCCATTCTTATTAATATCTTCGGGGGCATTGTGCGTTGTGACCGCGTCGCGGAAGGCGTGATCCAAGCCCGCAAGAACATCGAGGTCAACGTGCCCCTAGTGGTGCGGCTCGCCGGCACCAATGCGGATGTCGCCGCTGAAATGTTGGAAAAGTCCGACATGGATTTTAGTGTCGGGCACGGGCTGAAGGACGCGGCTGAAAAGGTCGCGTCAGCCATTCAATAGGGGATATCGGGCATGAGTGTTTTAGTTGACGAAAATACGAAAGTCTTCGTGCAGGCCATTACAGGCCGAGAAGGATCTTTCCATACCAAACAAATGATCGAATACGGCACGCAAGTCGTCGGTGGGGCAACACCGGGTAAGGGCGGTCAAGACTTTGAGGGTGTGCCTGTCTTCAACACCGTCGCCGAAGGGGTCGAGGCGACCGGTGCAAATGTCTCCATCATTTTCGTGCCGCCGCCTTTTGCCGCGGATGCGATCATGGAAGCGGCAGATGCTGGCCTCGAGTTGATTGTCTGTATTACCGAAGGCATTCCCGAAGCGGATATGGTTAAGGCTTATCACTATATCCAGTCGCGCGATACGCGGCTGATCGGGCCTAATTGCCCGGGAATCATCACCCCTGGCCAATGCAAGATCGGCATTATGCCCGGTTTTATCCACCAGCCAGGCCGAGTTGGTATCATCTCCCGCAGCGGCACCTTGACCTATGAAACAGTGGGTCAACTTTCCGACCGGGGTCTGGGTCAGTCCACGGCCATCGGCATCGGCGGCGATCCAATTATCGGTACGCGCTTTGTCGATGCTCTTGCTCTTTTCAAAGACGACCCGGAGACCGATGCTGTGGTAATGATCGGTGAGATCGGTGGCACGGCCGAAGAAGAAGCCGCAGCCTATGTTAAAGAGCATTACGACAAACCCGTTATCGGCTTTATCGCCGGTCGTACGGCACCACCAGGGCGTCGGATGGGCCATGCAGGTGCGATTATTTCGGGTGGTAAGGGCACCGCGGACGACAAAATGGCGGCCATGAAAGACGCGGGGATTCACGTGTGTGAGAGTCCGGCGGAGATTGGCGAGACCGTGGAGAAAGCGCTCGGCTAAGCGGAATTAAAAAGCATAAAAGGAAGCCCCATCGATCTACCGTGGTCGGTGGGGCTTTCTGTGTTCTAAGGAATCTGAAGAAAAATAAGACCTGACAACGCGGAGCATGCTCCCTGTCGCCACTCGGCACCCAACGAATTTAGTTAAAAATAGGTGGGTCGGCGGAGGGCAATTCTGCGCTGGTTTTTTTGCCTATTGAAAGCGGCATGATGGCCACTTGCCGGCTGAGCAAGAAGAGGCCGGCCAATAACGCTAGGGCTGCGCATAGGGTCATTGCAATGGGCAGATGCTGCGTGGGGCCGAGTTCCTCTATTCCCCAATGGGTGCGGAGATTGATACCTGCGACTGAGGCCAGATTATTGATTGCATGCGCGAAGAGGGCGGGGTAGATGCTATGGGTCCAGTAGACCAAGGCGCCCAAAAAGAGCCCAAAGATGAAGAGGGGGATGAACTGCCAAGGGTTAAAGTGCGAGGCGGCAAAGAGCAAGGCGGACCCGAACAAAGCCCAGCGTGGGCCATAGTGGGTATAGAGGCCGGAAAGCACAAAACCGCGAAAGAAAAGCTCTTCGCAAAATGCAGGAACTAATACCAACGCAGTTAATCCTCCAGGTACCTCCGTAATTTCGTTGAAGATCTGTAGCTCTAATAGATTTTTCTGAAAGGACAGCGGCATCCCTAAGTCCAGTATAGTCAAGAGATTCGCTATATGCAGATCAAGTTCTGCAACAACTAAACTGCAACAAATGGCGATGGGAATTGTCAGTAGTAGAGTCGAAATTGGTGTGGCGTTGAGCAGCAGTAGATTTTCAGACGATAGGCGATTGCGCCGGATGTAAAGACCCATAAACCACAGCAGGGTCATTTCGGCAGCGATTATGCCTACATAAGGGAGGGACAAGCCGACGATGGGCCATATTAAGAATTGCGCTAGTAGAAGCGCTGGTAGGCTTACGCGGAGAATTTGACCGAGGTTGGGGTAGGCAGTGTTCATAAGGGAGTAAAGACCTCCGGAAATACCGAAGGTCTTTGCGCAAGTATTATAGCCCTAAGGCGTTACTTTTTTTCTTCTTTAGCTAGTATATGCACCCTGCCGCCATGGCAAGTCTTGCAGTTAAGTGCTTCCCCTTTTTTGGGCAAGCTGACTTTTAACGTGTGTTGTTCGCCCTCGCCTTCTTGGGCCACCAGATGGATGCCGGCATCATCGCCTTTGGTTGTGTAGTTTGCCTTAATCACTTTGCTCTTGCCATGGTGGTCAAAGGACGCTTCCGCTTGGCCATTCGCCACTAGGCTGTCGATAAAGGCAGATTTCATCTGTCGTGCGGCTTGTTTGTGCGGCGTATCTGTCGTGTAGACGACCTTACCACCTTCTTTGACGTGGCAATAGGTGCACTTTTCTCCCAGCGCTTTTGAAATACCGCGCATGGCCTTCATGGTCGCTTTGCGATCTTCGCCGAAGATCGTCTGGCCTGGTTTTTTAGGTGCTTGCGCACTTGCGTGTGGTGCTAGGGCGAATGTGGCGATAAGAGCGAATATGACGAACGATACATGTTTCATGTGTGATCCCTCCTTTGCCAGAAGGCCGGAGTTTATAGGTCTGGAATGGTTTCACGAAAGATAAATGTTGCCGCGAAATTCGCAAGCCGAATCCCCGGTCTAGCGCGTCTGCAGTGTTTGTAGATAACCTCGTGTACGGCTAGACCAGAATAGATAGCTGAAAAACAGACCGGGGACATAGTATTCTACAAACCAGCGGGTTAACCAGCGAATCGGATAGTGAATTAGTGGCGACAAGGCTAAATGGAAGGCAAGGCGACGTGGTGAGAGTGCAGCGGCTCCAATCGCGTCTAATCGAAGGACCGCATCCAACTCGGGGTGTTTGCGCAACAAGATGGGAATCGATTGCTTGCCATACGTTTGCATAAGACGGCATAAAGGTTCAAAAGCACGCAGATGGTGGTGGTGGGATAGAGCTTCTGGAGCGTAATAGAGCGGAATACCTGCTAAATGAAGTCGATAGCCCAATTCAAGGTCTTCGCCGCCATAGGCGGTGAGATCTTCGTCAAAAAAGCCCACGCGCTTTAGGGACGACCGGCGGACAGAGGAGTTCCCGGTGACAAAGCACTTGAAGTCCATCGGTTTTTCTTCATCCGCTGCGTGAACTCCTCGCCCCTCGATATAACGCGTTAGATGGGTTGTAGGGATTTCGCTGGCGAAGCGAATATTACCGATGAAAATTGCTTCAGGGTGGGCTTGGTGCCGTTCGGCATGGGCGCGGAGGAAATCGGGCCCCACCGTCATATCACTATCTAAAAAAATGACGATATCGCCCGTCGCCACACGCAAGGCCGAATTGCGAGCCCGAGCTCGGCCTTGGTTTTGTTCATTGCGGATCAAGTGCAGTTCAAATGGGGCTAGCGCTGTATCGAGTCGCTCTGCATTCAAATGCGGAGAGGCGTCGTCGACCACGATGATTTCGGTCGCCTCACGGGGATAATCTTGTTGTGAGAGGCTTTTAAGCGCTGCTTCGAGGCGTTCCGGCTCGTCGAAGGTTGGCATTACTAGACTGATTGATAGCAGAGTGCTCATCCCAGGGTTGAGTAGAGGTCTGTGAGTTGACCGGCTTCCCGCTCCCAGTGATAGTGCTGCGCCGCCTCCAGGCAGGCTTGGCTACAGGCGGCCCGTCGTTTATCGTCGGACAACAATTCGGTGACTTGCTGCCGGATAGCGTCGATATCGGTTGGATCAATCGTGACGCCCGTATCGGTCTTGCTGACGACGCGCTGCATTTCGGGGAAATTGCTGGCGAGGACCGGTAGACCGGCCATCATATACTCAAAAAGTTTGTTGGGCAAAGAATAGTAGAAGCTTTTGCCCGCGCCCTTGATTAGGCACAGCCCTAAATCGGCCGAACAAGTATAATCGTGGAGTTGGTGGAAAGGCACTCTAGGAATAAAAAAGACCCGATCCTGCAAACCGCCGGCGCGCACTTGCTCTTTCAATGCTTTTTCGCTCGGGCCATCTCCAATCAAGACAAGCGCAGCATCGCCGAAACCGGCAGCGGCTTCAATCTGCTCGCGCAGGCCGTTCTCGGTGAGAAAACCTCCTTGATAAAGCACGATGGGGCGGTTGGCAGGCAGATCCAGAGTTTCGCGGATCAAATCACTTTGCACCTTCTCCCGAAATAGCGGAAAATTGCGCAAAATGACGACCTCACCCAGCCCATAGCGCGTCTTGAGCGATTCGGCTATAGATTGGCTGACAGTGATAACGCGGTCGACTCGTTTTATTAAATGACGTTCTAACAAGCTCCAGAAAGATCGCATGAGCGGTCGGTTGACCAACGAAGATTGTTCTATCCAGAATTCATGTGAGTCGTAGACCAAGGGGCGGCGTAACCGTCGCGCCGCCCGAACGGCTGGCCACAGTGCGTCTAGATCATGGGCGTGGTAGGCGTCTGGGCGGGTATTGAGCAAGAGTGGATAAGCTCGCCGCCAAAAAAGGGGGTAGAGACGGCGCAGTGATCGGCCGCGGTCTATTGGGATTAAGTGGATTTCGAAATCATCCCACCCCTTGAGCGGGGCTGGATTGAACGAAGAGGCAACGATAGTGACCTCATGACCAGCACGGCGTAGAGCAGTAGCTTCGCGGTAGATGCGATAGTCGAAGTGTAGGTCGGTAAAGGCGACCATACAAATGCGCATGGTTATCTAAGGAACTTGGTAGAGAGAAATGAAAGAACAAAAAAACAGCCCATCAAAGATGGGCTGTTCTAAAAAGAAAAACAAGAGTGTGACGGCCAGATGCTGTGATCTTGAACCGCAAATTGAGACCTTCAAACGAGGCGGTGTGGGGAGGTAATTTTGAAGACCTCAAAGACCCAGAAAGGGGAATCCGAGCTTTGCGGATCAGGACTTTAGCCACGCTAGCGGACCGCCACACTCAAATATCATTTAGCCTCTTAGCCCACACACTGCCTAGTGTGTGTGGGCATATATTGGCCCGCATGGTGTACTCGATCTTTTGGAAAGATACACACGCCAGATTGTGTTGTCAAGTAGAAATTTTACTTTTAAAAAACCACCACTTAGGCTTGCACACACACTGGTAAGTGTGCATATTTATCTTGCAATAGGGTTTATTTCTTTTCAGATTAAACCGCTTATGATATGAAAGATAAACGTTGTAGAGGAACCTTAAAATGCAGTTTGCAGAAATGATCAAAGGAACTCGGTTACAAGCCCGCCTCAGTCAACGCGGATTAGCGGAGCAACTTATAACGGCGCAAAAACCCGAAGGCGTATGGGCAACGTATATAGGCCAGATCGAGAAGGGAGAGAAAGTCCCTTCCGATGAAGTGTGTATTAAATTGGCCGAAGTTTTAGAACTGGATTCTAGCGAGGTGTTGCTCGCCGCTTATGAAGCCAAGGCAGGTTCGGAGGAGGGGCGTGCGCTTTTCGCGAAGATGGCGCGTTCATTGGCCGATCCGGTCGTTCGTCAGCTTTTGGCTAGTAAGGAGCCTTTAGAACCGGCTCTATTGGATGCGCTTGCTGATGTGGAGACGCAAGCCTTGCTTAGTGACCGGGCGTGGCTAGATGCAATTAGCAAAGCACGCAAGAAGCAGAAAAAACGCGACGTTTTGGCTTGGCTATCTTTGGGGGTGACGATGGACGACAAACAGTGGGGAGCGTTAACTGCTGTTATGGGAACAATGGGACTAGACCCGCCCACTTAAGAATGTTACAGGTCTAAGAAGAGTTACTCAATTGGGCTTGGCGTTCGTTGAGCACTTGTAGTACCCGTTCACGCACAAAGGGGTTCGGATCTTTTAGTGCATTCAGAAGAAACTTATTACCGTATTTCTCCTCCATCTTGCCCAATGTTTCGATGGCCTGGAGTCGGATACCGGGGTCACTATCTTTGGCCGCTATCCCGAGGACTTGAGCCGCTGCCTTTTTTATCTTTTTGTTGGTGCTCTGGCTGAGAATGTCCAATAGTTTTACGGCCTGGGCACGGACGGCTAAATCGCGGTCTTTAAGGGCCCTGGCCAGGACATGCGTAGTGGTGATGTCCTTTTCTTTACCCAATATCGGGAGATAGCGAATCGGCGGGATAGTGCGCAGCCCGCAGCCCGATGCACCCAGCAGCAGTATGGAGCCCAAAAGCAAGACTAACCAGCGGCGAGCATCCGTACTAGCCTGTGCGGGCAATTTATGTCGTAGCAAGTCTCTCATATACTCCTTATCGGTCGTTTGGGCGAACTCTCCAGCGATTAGCGCTGGGAACTACTGGAGCCGAGCAAAAGTCTTATCACGTGGTAGTCGATTCGAAAGGAGTTGTATCTGCATTGAATTGCGAAGATTTTGAATCATTTTTCTCTGATTATATCGATGAAACGCTAGACCCTTGGTCCGTCGGTCACCTACAAGATCACCTGAGCTTCTGTTCGGCGTGCGGGGAGACTGTTGCGGGTATGCGTCAAGTCCGTATGGCGTTACATAATCTGGGGGGAACGGGGCCGTCGGCTGGTTTCAAGCTGAGATTGAACAATCGCTTACAAGAGGAGGTCTACCGCGAGTCGTGGACTTGGTTGCGGCCGGTAGCCTGGGGTTTTGCCCTGGCCGCGGCTATGGCCATCCTTCTTTGGCCCACGTCGGCCACCCTTGAAGCGGCAGATTCGACCATGCCATTCAAAGAAGGGCCGGCTTGGGCCGTGCCTGTCGCCGATCGCCAGTTGGGCCGAGCTTGGACGGAACAATTTCCCGAGTTGGTGAGACCTCAGCGTCATGCCCATATTCGGCCGGTCTCGTTTTAGCCTGAATATTTCTAAAAGTCGGGTAGTTTGTACTCGCCGCGTTCGATCGCCTGCTCTAGCTCCTGATGGAAGGTACTATCGAGGTGGGAGGTGATTTTCCAGCCATCGGGTTCATGGATAAAATAGAAAAACGGCGAAGCGCGTTTATCTCCTAGGGTCGAAGTATCAAAGAGCAAATATGCAATGTGCTCATTGATGATTTGTTCTTGTGCGATTTCGCGCCGGAGATGGGATTTTATTTCGTTCTGCGTCTTTTGTTGCCAGTCGTCGGTCCAAGCCTGGCGTTCGCTGCTTTCCTTTTGCGAAAGACTAAAACACTCCCATAATAGGTCAAAATCACTGTCTTCCAGGGCTTGTTTGTATGTTTGGAAAGTAGCGGCCGGATCGGAGAAGCGTTGATGTGCCTCTTCACTGCTGCAACTGGCGAAAACCAAAAGGGCGAGAAAAACAATAGATGATAAGGGCATGGGCAACTTTTGCAAGGAGACGAGATACAAACGGATGGACGAAACTAGTGTTGGGGGGATTTTACAACGACTCCACTCAGTGCGGTAAACTACCGCACACAAAGAGCTTAGGGGCTGGTCTTATCTTCCAGCGAATCAATTGCATCACGCAGTCGGGCGGCTTCTTCGTACTCTTCGCAGAGAACCGCGTGTTGTAGTTGGTGTTGGAGCCGAGTGAGGTCACTTTTTTCTTCTTCAGCAGGCGGATCAGCTTCGCTGAGATCCGGCGTTTGTGCGAATTGTGATTCGGGTAGACTGATATTGGCCACCTCGGCTTCTGGGTTGAGCGGTTCGGAAATTTGTGGCTCAAGTTCGTAGAAGCGGTCCAGCGTGTGTTCGATATCTAATTCGGTTTCGAGCGGCTCTAGACCGACCTTATCGAGCAGTTCACGTGCGACATAGATCGGGGAACTGGTGCGCAGTGCCAAGGCGATCGCGTCGCTGGGGCGCGAGTCAATGTCCTTGATCTTGTGATCTTTTTCGATGACGACTTTGGCGTAGTAGATCGAGCGACGCACATTGTGGATGATAACCTGACGCACGCCAATGGTGAGGCAGTCGAGCATGGAGGAAAGCAAGTCGTAGGAAATGGGCCGGATGGGTTCGTCGTTTTTCAGTTGCATCTGGATCGCGGCGGCTTCGAATTCGCCAATGGCAATAGGCAGGAGCCGCGGTTGTCCGCCTTCTTTCTCGCTCAACCACACCAAGGGCCTGTCCTCTCGCAAATAAGGGCTGACTTTGACCACGGTCATCTCGACTAAGGAAGCTTCACCCATTTATTTATCGTTCCTTGTTGCCGCTTAATTTTATCCACTGGAATCAAGCGGTATGTTGGTGTGTGGTCGTTGAAGGGATGCGAACATGCCGTTTTGTTACAAGGCTAGATCACTCTTCTTCTTCGAGGCGACTAATCTCATCGCGTAGACGCGCTGCTTCTTCGTAAACCTCTTCGGCAATAGCTTGGCGCATGCATTTTTTGAGTTCTTCTAGAGGATCAACGGCCGGAGGAGTGACGATCGATGGGTCTTCTTGCGATACGGCAATGGATTCGGCCATGGGCTCAGGGTCGATTGTAGGATCGGGCTCAACGGCCGTCTTGGCTTGGAGCGGTTCTTCGTTGCCGGGAGGAGCGTGCCCGGCTTCTTGCAAGATCTCGGCGGCGGCGTAAATTGGTGCACTGAAGCGCAACGCCAGAGCAATCGCATCGCTAGGGCGTGCGTCGAGCACGTGGGTCTTGCCCTCGTCGTCTATTAAATGGACCTCCGCGTAATAAGTGCTCTCGTGCAGATCGGTGATTTCGACTTTTGCAACCCGGGCATCGACGCCGACGAGAATCTGATGGGCTAGATCGTAGCTGATAGGGCGTGCGGGTTGTTTTTTGCCGTGGGCCATTGAAATGGCGGCTGCCTCAAAGCGACCGATGACAATATGCAAATAGGCGTCACCTTCCGCTTCTTTGAGTACGACCTGGGGGTATGAGGAGTGGGCATTGCTGCTAAAAACCCCATTGATTTCCATTAGTACCATAGTTATAGAACGCTATTTTTTATTGAGATAATACAAGCCAACGTGTAAAAAAATATAATACGGCCTTGGATTGGGTGTCAACCGGTGTTGGTCTTTTAGGATCAGTTTAACCCCCCTTTTTCTCCCGTATCTTTGATTCGAGTTCCTCAAGCTGGAGACCTAGCTCTTTGGTGCGTTTAGTAAGTCGCATCAGGTAGGCGAAAAGTACGATCCAGACGGTTGAAAAGGCGGCGAACAAATAGTGGAGATTATCCATAATTTCTATGCGTCGTCTAGTTTCTGCCGCAGACGTACTACGGCTGACTCAATACGGGCCAACTCCATGCGTTGGGCCACGAGGTGAAAGAGCAAGAGGAAAAAAGTCGCGTAGCAGATCCATTTGGCGTATTCCATCGTCGGCTCAAGGCCTACATTGCGCGGCGGGTGCAGTTGTTGGTCGGCGGACCATAGGTCGACCGCATAGTAGACCAGGGGCACATTCGCAAAAGCGAGAATGCCCATTACAGCGCCTAAACGCGGTGCCTGACTGGCCTGGGCACCATAATCCCGCACCATCAGATAGGCCACGTAGATGGTGAACGTAATCAGCATTGAGGTCAAGCGCGGCTCCCACCGCCAGTAGACCCCCCAAACGGGTTTGGCCCACAGTGGCCCGGTGATTAGGACGATCAACCCAAACATGACCCCCAACTCGGCGGCAGATAAGGCTAAGCGGTCCCATTTCTCCTCGCGGGTACGCAGATATTGGATACTACCGATAAAGACCAAGAAAAAGGCCAGAAACGCAGACATTGCCGAAGGCACGTGAAAGTAGAAGATGCGCTGAATAATGCCCATCTCCTTTTCGGTCGGGACCCAGAGAAAGACCGCGGCTAGAGCAATCAGCATAGCCGCAAATAGCACATAAGAAACAAGGGTCGAGCGCATCATTCCTCGATCGCGTATTCGAAAAGCATCAATGAGAGCACTGTAAAAACCACCGCATACACCCCGAGCATTTGCATATGCGGGAGCAGTTCGGTGAAATGACCGTTTGCCAGCACGATTTTCGTCGCCGCAACACAGGAGATCAGCGCGGGCAGGATCATCGGCAGCAGCAAAAGCGGCAACAATAGTTCGCGCAGGCGCATATTGTTTGACATTGCCGCGAAGAGTGTACCGACCGACGCCAGGCAGGCCGATCCCAGGACGAAGACGGCCAGTAGGGGCACTAAAAAGAACCCTAGTGATAGGTTAAAGAAGAGGGCAAAAAAAGGCAAACTCAAGAGCTCGATGGCCAAGAGAAAAACCAGGTTGCCCACCATTTTGCCCAGATAGATCGCGCCATGGTCCCCAGGTGCCAAAAGCAATGCGTCGAGTGCGTCGTTTTCGTGTTCGTCGGCGAAAGAGCGGCCCAAGCCCAGCAGACTGGCAAATACATAGGAGGACCACAGCACGCCGGGTCCTATTTCGCGCAGGGCAGCGCCGCCCAATTCGAAGGAGAAGTTGAAAACCAGCAATACCAGCAAGGTAAAAAAGACCATCGGGCTCAGGCGTTCTTTGGTGCGCCACTCGGCCTGCAGATCTTTGCGCAGTATTGCTAGCGCCCGCCCAATAAAACTCATAAAGCCGAGTCCAAGTAGGGCGCGCAATGCGCATATAACTGGTCGAGGTCACTGCTTAGGGCCTGGTCCAACCGCAGGTGTCCGCGTTCGAGCACTAGCAGGCGATCGACTAGACCATCGGCTTCGTCGAGGCGGTGGGTCACCAAAATGCAGGTACCGCCATTTCCTCGGAAGAGGTGCAGGAATTGCCGTAATGCGGTAGCGGAGCCCGTGTCGAGGCCGGTAAATGGCTCGTCGAGCAAAAGAATCGAGGGCCGGTGCAATGTCGCGCGGGCCAGCGCCAGACGCTGTTTCATACCGCGCGAGAATGAACTCACGCGATGATGCTGTCGATCATCCAGACGAGCCTCCGCCAAGGCTTCGTCGAGCCGTTCTTGCACATTGTGCAATCCGTAAAGTTGAGCGAAGAAGCGCAGATTCTCGCGCGCGGTTAATTCGTCGTAGAGTAGGGTTTGGTGTGATAGCAGGCCGATAGCTGATCGTGCCTCGGGGGCATCTTGAAGGTCGTGGCCGTTAATTTGCACCTCGCCGTCCGAGGGGCGACTAAGGCCGGCCACTAATCGCAACAAAGTGCTTTTACCAGCACCGTTGGCGCCTACGAGCAATACCGCTTGGCCGCGCGAGATAACAAGATTGGTGGGATGCAGGGCCGTATAAGCCCCAAAACGCTTGGCAGCGTCGGTTAGGACGATCTCGCCGTCCTTGTCCATTAGTTCCCTAGCACCCGGGTCAGAGCGACGGCGTCATGTATCAGACGTGCCCGCTGGTCGAGATAATGTTGGTCTTGCGGTTGCTCGGCATGGGCGTCGTCGAGCCGGGCGATTTCCGCGAGAAGTATTTGTCGGTCTTCCGGTGAGGGAGTGTCCGCATTGCTTGCATCATCAGGCCGTCCGCGGCTTAAAACTAGTGCAAGGCCGCTAACGAGAAATGCGCCCGCCAACGCGGCCCATTTGAGCATCCAACGCAACGAAGAGGATAGCGGCAGGGGAATTTTGACACGCTGGCCCGGAGACAATTCTTGCAATACGAACCGCCGATACTGTCGGTCGTGCAATTCGATAACGCCCTGGTCAATAAAGGGCGCGCTTATCTCAAGGGTGGGGGGATCGAGAAAAACCTCTAGGCGCTCGGTGGCATAAACGGCCTGATGCACATAGGCATCGTCGAGATCGCGCGTGTTGAGATTGAAGGAAATGCTCAATTGTGAGCTACCGGGTGGCAAGGCTTGGTTATCAAAGAATTGGCCGGGACCGGCTTGCTGTATCAGACCCGAATGGCCCCGTAGGTTAAAGAGGCTTGGCGGCAGGGCGAACTCGGTTACTCTGCGTTCGCGACCGCTGCCGCTACCGGCATAGGTGTGTTCTGAAGAGTTGTGGACCTGCAAGAGCTGGACGCACTCTATCGCTTCTTCGCTCAGCGAGAGAAAGAGATGGTGGGAAGTTATATGGAGCGCGGATGCATCGTTGGCATTTTCGTAGACTTCGAGGATGACCTGTTGTTGCGCGCCGACCTCAAGGGTCGCAGAAAAATAGGGAACACCCTCGTAGAAGGCGGCCAATGCAAAATGCAGCCCGTCTTGCAGAAAAGGACCGGCAAAGGAAAAATTCCCCTCGGCATCGGTGTTTTTGCGCAGGACCTCGCTGACTTCCCCTTCCTGACGGATATAGAAGGCCACTTCGATGTCGGGAAGCCGCGTTTCGGTAAGTGGGTTGAGCACATAACCATTGACTGCTGCGCCCCAGAGTTCGCAGGCCGATAGGAGTATGGCAATGAAAATCAGGCGTAAGGGCATAGTTTAACTGAGCTCTGCCAGTGCGGTTCCGCACTGTGGGCAAAACTGGTCGCCGTCGCGTCGCGGAGCGCCACACTTGGTGCAACTGGGAATTGCCGCGGATTGACGCAGGGCCGCGACTTCAGCTTCTATGCGGCTTTCGAGCTCGCTGCTGCCCGCGCCATTGAGCTGGTCTAATTTACCGATGGTGGCAAGGGCCTCGGATTCGAGCTGGTCAAAGAGGCGCTGAAAATCTTCCTCGGGCACCTTGCCGATCTCGTGGTCGAGTTCGAGCTCGATAATCGCGCCCAAAAGCTGCTCTTTGCGCTCGTAGAGCTGTTGTGTGCCGTCATCGATCGGCACGGCGCGCGATTGCCCTTCGCGCAGCAACGGACGACCCAGATAGAGCATAAGCCCTAACAACAAAGCCAGTGAGCCAAATAGGGGGAAGAGATCCATCGCGTCTACTCCACGGACTCTTGTCGAACCACACGGATATCGTTTTTGCGGATGCTATTTATCATCGTCGTCGAATTGGTCCAATTCGCGTCGTAAACGGTCTTGGTATTGGCTGCGATCGGCGCGAGCAGAGCGGGCTTGTGCAACCTCGTCATTATCTCGCCCTTTCCAGTTGACCAACAAGGTGCGCACCAAGGCAATGCCGAATAACAGGGCTGCGCCGGGCGCTATCCAGGCTAGCAAATTGAATCCTTCGCTTGGCGGCGAGGCCAAACCCATTGAGCCAAAGCGCGCGATATAGCCATCGATGACCTGTTGGCGGGTCTGGCCCTGGTCCAAAGCGCTACCGATGGCTTCGCGTTCGGGTACCGCGAAGTCGGTGCATACGCAAGTCGCTAGGGACTCGCGACTGCAGTTGCCGCAGAGGCAGACTAGCTCTTCGGCGACGGACTTGATCTCTTCCCTTGTGGCCGCTTGCGCTGGCGAGAAACCGAGCAGCAGCAATGTGGTGAGTAATAGCGCGCTAGGCATGGTGCGGACGTTTTCGCGGCACCAGCAAACCAACGGCGCTCGCGCGATCGACTCGAGCCAGTCGTCGGTCGCGGGGTGTGGGCCACATCGCCCATAACGCGCCTAGGACGAAGACTATGGAGCCGAGCCAAACAAAATTGATCAGCGGATTGATGTAGACCTTGAATTTAGCACTGTGATCTGCGGCCGAACCGACTAGGATAACGTAAAAATCTTCGCGCAATGTAGAATAAATCGAGACTTCGGTGGTGCCCTGGTCGAATGCCGGATAATAGCGCCGCTCTGGCAGCAAGGTGCCGAGGAACTCGCCGTCGCGGTGCAGACCAAGGGCCGCCGCGGTGGTGCTGTGGTTGGAAGCTTCGGCGAAGGCCAGCGACTCAAAAGAGAGTTGATAGTTGCCAACTTGACGAGATGTGCCCTTTTCGAGTACGAACTCAAACTCTTGAGTAAAGGCTTTGCCCGTAAATCCGACAAAGAGAAGAACCAGCGCCAGATGGGTCAGATACCCCCCGTAGCGCCGCCTACTTTTGGCACAGAGACGATAGAGCGCCATCGGGTAGTTTTCGCTGGTACTGCGCATTCGCGCTCGGGTGCCATGGTGAAACTCGGTGCCAAGTGCGATGGTGACAAACGCACATAACCCGAAGGAGAGCAGGGCATAGAGATCGCGCAGACCAAGGGCGAAGAGGATTCCTACGAAGATCAGGCCAGCCGTTACCGGAGTGGTAAAATTCTTGCGCAGGCTCTCGTTTGAAGTTCGGCGCCAGGCAAAGAGTGGGCCGGCGCCTGTCAGCAGTAGTAGCACTAGGCCGATGGGGATATTGACCTGGTTGAAGAAGGGGGCGCCGACGGTAATTTGCTCGCCGGTGAACGCTTCGGAGACCAAGGGGAAAACCGTGCCCCAGAATACGGCAAAGAGCATCCCCAACAAAACCCAGTTGTTGAGCAGGAAAGCTGTTTCGCGCGAAGCGAAAGATTCGAGGCGGTTATCGGCCTTGAGCAGGGGCAACCGCAGCCACAAAAGCCCGAAGGAGAAGACCAGGCTAAAGATCAGAAAGGTCGCGAAGAAAGGGCCAATATTGGATTGCGCAAAGGCGTGAACCGAAGAGATAATGCCGCTGCGGGTCATAAAGGTGCCGAAAATGCAGAGCTCGTAGGTGAGAATAGCCAGGGCTAGATTCCAAACCTTGAGCATGCCTTTGCGCTCTTGGATCATAATCGAATGCAAGAAGGCGGTGGCGACCAACCAAGGCATAAGTGACGAGTTTTCCACCGGGTCCCAGGCCCAGTATCCGCCCCAACCCAGTTCGACATAGGCCCATTTACCACCCAATAGCAAGCCGAAACCGAGAAATGTCCAAGGGATGAGCGTCCAGCGGCGCGAGGCCCTCAACCAGGTGGTGTCCAGTTTGCCCGATAACAATGCGGCGATGGCGAAGGCGAAGGGTACGACCATGCCGACCATACCGAGGTAGAGCAATGGCGGGTGAATGGCCATGACCGGGTGTTGCAAGATTGGATTGAGCCCGCGGCCGTCGGGAGGCGTGAAAGACAGCTGCTGAAAAGGATCAGCGGCGAAGAGATGTACAATGCAGAAAAAGAAGCTGGTAAAGGCCAGAGTCGCTACGACATAGGGCATCAACTCGCGATAGCGCTGGCGATAGAGCGCTACGACGGAGGCTGAGTAGAGCGAAAGAATCCAGCCCCAAAACAATAATGACCCGTTTTGGCCGCCCCACAGCGCCGTTACCAAATAAAATAGCGGCATGCTGCGATTGCTGTTTTCAGCTACGTATTCGACTTGAAAATCGTGGAAAAGCAGTGCCTGCCACAAAGCGACCACCGCAATCGTCAATAAGGCACAAGTCGCTAGGACCGCGTTTTCGCCCGAGCGCACTAGCCCCAGTTGACGGCGCCGGGCTCCCACAGCAGAGGCTATGACCCCATAACCGGAAGCCAGCAGCGCCAAGCAGAGGGCGAAATAGCCAATATCAATCATATAATAATAATGTAGAAGTAGAAATAAAAGGTGCGGCGTCGACTAGCTGTTGCCGTCATTCATTGCCTGCACATGGCCGTCGTAACTCTGCCCCTCGTATTTGGAGGGGCACTTGGCGAAGACGACGTCGGCTGTAAAGGTGTTGTTGGTTTGGTGATATTCGCCTTCGAGCACGACCAGCGCCTTGTCTTTAAAGGTGTCGGGCAGGACCGCATTGCCGGTATATCGCACCTTTAGGGTGTGCTCGCCGTCGGTAATCGTGAACTCTGGACGGGAGTGATATTGGTCCCATTCGATCGAACCTGGTACAACCGTGCCACCGCCCAATTGGATGCGCTGGCTATCGCCTGGCGACTTGATGATCAGGTTTTGCAGGGTCAGGTGGGTAGCGGTCGATTGTTGCACGCTGGCGACGAAGAGATAGAGCAAGCCAGCAGCGATAACTATAGAGCCGAGCGTGAATTTATGGCGTCTCATAAGGGTATCGTAAGGATTTTGGGGAGACTGGAAGAAATCTACTGCGCGTATTACACAGCTAGAATGTGCTTAATTTCCCTGCATTTCGCAAATGAACACTACCGGTTTTTGCTGCAACCGAGTCAGCAACAGAGTTATGGGTCGGCCGTCCGGTGGGAGGCTGAGCCGACGTCTGAGTTCGGGTGGTTCGATGGGAAAGCCGCGTTTCTTTATTTCTCGCGGATAGAGCCCCTCATCGCGCAAGGTTTGGCGCAGCCGTTTGAGCTGGAATGGCTGCCAACGGATGAGGCGATAACTGCGGATAAAAGGGGAATCGGTGGCAGTGTCACCACTGAGATAGGCGATCTGTGGATCAAGCTTCCACGCGCCGATTCGCCGCGCTAGTTCGTCGAGTAGATGCGAACGCACCACGGCGGGGTTGGGATCGAAGAGATAGGCCCCGGGCGGTGCCACCACAACGTCGGGTCCGGCGGCGGTTTCGAGGGTGTGGCGTTCGGGTAGGAGCGTCGCGCGGCGGCTTGTTGTGGCCAGTTGGCCAAAATAGAGCGCTCCCTCGCGACACTGGCCCCCGGAGGAGATAAATTCGACCTCACAATCTGGGGGTAAGTCTTCCTCTGGAATAGCTGGTCCGACTTTAACGGCCAGCCGCGATACTTTTGTGCGCAGATCGGCAACCCAACTCAGCGGAGGCGAGTAACCCTCACCTCGCCGCTTGCGTTGGCCGGACCGGCGTGCAGGGTCGACGAAGACCGCATCGACGTTCATGCGCAACGACTGTGCCTCAGCCGCGATAAAGCGCACCTGTTGCAACTCGTATACCTGACTATTGTGCTGGGCCATTGCCAGTCGTCGCCGATCCGCGTCGACGGCTAAGACCTCGGCATGTTGCCCCAACGCGAGCAAATCACCACCGATGCCGCAGCACAAATCCATGATCTTTTCACAGTCGCGCAGCCGCCAGGCCCGGTAATGGGCGACCTCTTCGCGGGTGGCCATCTCTAAGCCTTCGCGATCGAAGAACATTTCTTCTGCCCGCATAAATTTCTTCCCGGCTCGCTGGCGTAGTTCGACGAGCGCTAGTCCCGCGCGGCACATCTCGGCAGGAAATGACCGCCGCAGTTGTTCTTGTATGCGTAGGGGGTTTTGGTCTGTGGCGGCGGCTTGTACTAATAGCTCGCACCCTTCGGAACCCTGAAAATAACGCAGTGCTTCGCGCGTTATGGGATCGCTAGAGTTCATCGCGTTCAAACGTTAAGTACTTTCGGCAGAATCGCCATACGCTGACAGTTCGGCTAGGTGCAAAGATGCACAAGGACGATATGACAAAACCACTATAGAGCGCGGGACTCGGGGGGGGCGGCAGTTGACGTTCTCATTCTGGAATTTTCAATGCTCGCACATCAATGCCGTTCTCAGGCCGCCAAAACCAAAATAATGCCGACCGTCCCTGTTCTAATCCCGAAACAAAATGCATAAACTGTTGCAGCGAGGTGATGCGCTCCTGGTCGACCTCGGTAATCACATCGTGCGTCTGGATGCCCTTGGCGGCTGCGGGGCCTTCCGGATCGACCGCGACGACGACGACGGGTCCCTCGCCCTGGTCGAAACCTAGCTCGGCGGCGACCTGGCTGTTAAAACCCAGCTCGAAGGCCAGTTCGGGAGGCAGTGGTTCGACCGAAAAGCCCAACTGTGAAACCCGCTGATGGCCCTGGGCTAGGATGCGGTCTTCTGCGCGCTCGCCGAGCTCGACACCGAGGTACTGCCGCTGGCCCTGGCGCAGAATGTGCAGATCGATTGTTTCGCCCGGGTCGCGATTGTAAATCAGGGTCTGGATCTGGTTGGAGTGGTCGACCTCGGTGCCATTGACGGATAGCACGATGTCCCCGACGAGTAGGCCGCCGCGCTCGGCGGGGCTATTGGGTTTAACACCGGTGAGGTAAACGCCGTGCGGGCGATCCATATCCAGGCCGTGTTGGCGGATCAGGTCTTGAGTCATCTCAGGTTCCATGCTTACGCCAAGATAGCCGCGGACGATCCGACCGTGCACCAATAGGTCGTCCACTACCTCGTTGGCCAGATTGATCGGTACGGCCAATCCATAACCGATATAATAGCCGGTACGCGTCGAAATGGCGGTATTGATGCCTATTACCCTGCCCTGCAAATCGAGCAGGGGGCCGCCTGAATTGCCGGGGTTGATGACCGCGTTGGTTTGGATAAAGCTCTCGATGGCATAGCCTTTGTCCTCATCGGCGCCCAGGTCGAAAACACCCGCTTGGCGTCCAAGGGCGCTGATAATACCGTGGGTCAGTGTTGAACCCATGCCCAAAGGGTGGCCGATGGCCAATACCCAATCACCGACTTGCAAAAGATCCGAATCGGCAATACGCACGGTGGGCAATTTCTTGGCGTCGACCTTGAGTAGCGCGATGTCGATCAGCGAGTCGAAACCAACGACCTTGGCCTGGTAGGTGCGGCGGTCGGAGAGCGTGACCTGTATGGAGTCGGCGCCTGCGATGACGTGGTAGTTGCTCAGTATATAACCGTCGTCGCTGATGATAGTACCCGATCCCATACCGCGGAAATCTTCTTCGGGAAGATCCGGAACTCTCGGATGGAAGCGGGGTAAATGGTGTTGTTGCCAGGACCGGGTCGTCGCGATGAGGACTACGGCCGGCCGCACTTGTTCGTAGGCGTTACGGAATGCCTGGCTGAGGTCTTCAAGCCGTTGCATGCTCTCTGTGGTCTGCTGTGCCCTAGAGGAAAAGGCTGCAAAGAGCAGAAGGGTGCAAGAGATGATCGCAAGCTGCGGTAGCCTGGGGTGCCGGTTCATTCGAGACCGTATTCTTTTAGCTTCCGGTAGAGCGTCCGGGCGCTGATACCGAGAATGTCCGCGGCCTTCCGGCGGTTGCTGCCGACTCGGTCGAGCGCTTGTTCAATGGCTTCTTTCTCCAGGTCTCTCAGTGTGCGCAGTGGTTCGACGGCCGCGTGTTGGGGGCGGTCGTTTTTGGTATTGTAGGGCACGTCCTCGACCGGATAGACGATCTGGTGGGGCCTGTCCGATGAGACGGGTTGCACAATGGGTTGAGCGATGGGTTGGGGCGTGTGGTGCTGAGGCGGTCCAGGCGTCGCGGGGTGTGGGTCCCGCAAGGGTGGGATATCGCTCGCGACCGGCGATTGCGCGGTGCGTTCAACGGTATTCCTCAACTCGGCAACTTCGCGTTTGAGATCTAGGAGGGCGAAGTAGATTAACTCGCGCTCCGATTGGTCCGGTGTCTTGTTGGTGGGCACCGGCAAATTTCTCGTGGAGGCCGGCGGGTTTTCCAAATGCGGGAAAAGGTCCTCGGGTTCAACGATGGCGCGCGGCGCGAGGAAGACTAGATGCTCGATAATGTTGCGCAATTCGCGCACGTTGCCGGGCCAGGCGTAGTTTTGTAAAAGGTCCATCGCCCCTGGTGAGAAACCTTCGAGACGGCTTTTGTTGCCTTGGCTTAGTTCGCCGGTGAATCGTTCGATCAGTAGGGGAATGTCCTCGCTGCGGCGGCGCAGCGGGGGAATGGCGAGTTCGACGACTTTGAGCCGATAATAGAGGTCGAGGCGAAACGCGCGCTCGGCCACCGCCTCTTGCAAGTCCCGGTTCGTCGCGGCGATAATGCGAATATCGACGGGTATGGTCGTATGCCCGCCGATGCGGGTGACTTCGCGTTGCTCGAGCACGCGCAATAGCCGCACTTGCGCGGCGAGCGACATCTCGCCGATTTCATCGAGAAAGACCGTGCCGTTATTAGCCTGCTCGAAGATGCCCTGATGTTGCGCGCGGGCATCGGTGAAGGCCCCCTTTTCGTGCCCGAAGAGTTCGTTTTCCAGCAGGTTTTCGGGGATGGCGCCGCAGTTGAGCGGGCGCATGGGGTGCTCGCGTCGGACGCTGTAGCGGTGTAGGGCTTCGGCGACCAGGTCCTTGCCGGCACCGCTCTCGCCCGTCAGCAGGATCGACGATACTGGGGTGGGTGCAATAAGCAGGATGCGCTCGCGCAACTGGCGCATCGTTATCGATTCGCCGACTAGCTCGGACCCGCGCAAGAAACGCCCTCGTTCGACTAGCTGGTCCAGTTTTTGTTGTAGCGCACCTTCTTCGAAGGGCGGAGTGACCTGGTCTTCAAGCGGCGAGCCGCGCAGGAGCTGGTGCCAGCCCTCGCTTGCTTTGCCCAAACCTAGTACGGGCACGTCGCGGAACCCGTCGAGCGCAGTAATACCTGCCGCTAGCGTCTCGTTCGAGAGCGCCAAGTCGAAGGCGACCAAGTCGACTCCGCGCCTCAACAGCGGATCGAGGGTGCCGCTATTGGGGGTGTCGATCACCTTCAGGCGCGCGCCATTGCAAGCGGATCGAAACTCCGCCTCTAGCGCTGGGTGCTGGGTCAGCAGCAGAATGCGATGTCGGGAAGAGGTAGCCATAACCGAATCAGGTCTTCCAGGTGTCCTCGCGCAGAATCGTAATCTTGCGCCCGCTGCAGTTGATGTAGCCCTGGCCCTCAAGGCGCTTGAGCACCCGCGAAACCGTCTCGCGGGTAGTGCCCGACATATTGGCCAACTCCTGATGAGTGGGCCGGTTTTCGATCGTGACGCCATCGGTCGTCTCCGTGCCCTGCTCAGTGGCCAGTTGCAGCAAGGTATCGGAAATTCGACTGGTCACATCTAGCAGGGCCAGGCCTTCGATCTGGCGATCGGTTTTGCGCAGGCGAGTGGCCAGCTCGGCTAAGAGCGCGGTGGCGATCTGCGGCGTCTTGTAGATCAGTTGCACAAAATCGGCGCGACGCAGCATCAGAAGTTCGGTTTCTTCGATGGCCACGACATTGGCCGAACGCGGCTTGCCGTCCAAGAGTGAGAGTTCGCCAAAAACCGATCCCGACCCCAGAAGAGACAGGATGACCTCGCGGCCCTCTTCGCTGACAATGCTGACCTTTACTTGGCCTCTTTTGAGGATAAAGAGCGTGTCGCCCTCTTCTTCGGCGAGGATAATGACATTGTCCTTGCTAAAGATGCGGGTAAAGGTCACGTCCGAGAGGGCTTCCAGCTCTTCCTGGTTCAGGCTCTCAAAGAGTGACACGTTGCGCAGAAAATCGATATGGGTCATCGGGTTTCTCCCTGCCATTGGCGCCTTAGTTGCGATTGCCTAAACTGCGGCGCAAGGCAACGATCTGTTCTTGGGCCATCTCCCCTTGGGGGCTTTGGCCCCCTTCGCGGCGCACGATGCGCTCGTAGACGGTGATGGCTGTAGCGTGTTCGCCCAACGACTGGTGACAGCGCGCGCGCTGGAAATCTGCCGAAGTGATCCACTGGCTGAACCCCTCGGCGCCGTGGTAGCTGACTTTGTAGTAGGCTTCGATGGCCTTGCGATATTCGCCCATATTCTGATACGATTCGCCGATATAGAATCGGGCTTCGGAGGCGCTATTGGCTTCGAGCAGTTGTTGGGAAAGCAACTCGTCAAACTGTTCTATGGCCTGGGGATAATGGCCCTTATCCTTGAGGATGATGCCCAATTCAAGTTGCGCGTCGACGGTTTTGGGGTGCTCGGGATACTGGCGCAAGAGTTGGTTGACCACCTGGTGGGCCGCTTCATATTCGTGTGCGCCCTGGTAGCTCTTAAGCAGCTTCCACACCGCGTCCTGGGCCGAGTCGCGGGCGACTTGCGGCGCGTCGAGAACGCGTTTGTAGGCGCCTGCGGCCTGCAGGTAGTTGTGCAGCGAATACTGGTAATCGCCCAAGCGCAAATAGGCATCGGCCGCATGCGGGCTCGTTGGATTTTCCTGCACGAAGCGCGAGATGGCTTCCAATGCACGAGCAGCGCCTTCCTCGCTAGGCGCTGCTTTGTTTTGCTTCCACAGCGTCGTTGCCACTTGAAAGGCCCCATCGTCAGCCCACTCGCCCTCTTTTATTTTTTGGAACGCTTCAAGAGCCTTTTTGTAGTTGCCCGCCCGTAAGTAGTATTGTCCCTCTTCGAGTTGAAAGCGCTGGCTCCATTCTGTCGCTTCTTTAAAGCGCTTAGTGAACTTCTTGCCCGCCTTACGTCCCTCTTCTAGGCGCTTGAGCCGAAATAGGGCAAGCACGGCTTGTCCGTGCACCAGCGGATCTTCGCTATGTTTTAGTAGGGGCTGATAAATTTGTTGAGCCTGTTTGTAGCGCTCCCGCACAAAGGCGATATGACCGGCCCGGGTCGAGGCTTCAACGGCCAGATCCCCCGACGCGAATTCTTTCCCCACCTGCTGAAAAAGTCGAAAGGCTTCGTCCTCTTGTCCGAGTTGCAACTGCAATACGGCTTGCGCGAAATAAATGCTGTCCAAGCCTGCGTCCGCCCCGTCGGTGAGCACTTGTCGATAAGCCGCCAATGCTTCGTTGTGGCGGCCTAGCCGATGATGAGCCTGGGCGATGCGACGGAGAATCCTGCCGCCGTCGTCGGTTGTTGTCGCGCCGGTGACTAGCGGCAGATAAAGCTCGATGGCGCCGGCGAATTCGCCGAGTTGGAAATAGGTGTCGCCTAGCAGTTCTTGCGCGGCGCGGCGTTTGGGAAAGGCCGGATAGCCCCAGCGCAGCTCTTGCAAACGGGCGATGGCCTCTTGCGGTCGGTCTTGCGCCAGGCGGATATGGCCCAACTCAAAGAGGACCTGCGCTGTCAGCGGGTTGTCGGGATAATCGCCGAGCAGGCGTTCGAGCGAGTCGGCTGCCGCTTGGTACTGGCCTTTTTGCGCGTGATAAAGACCGGCGCCCAATAGTGCTTGAGGTACGAGCGGGCTGTCGGGTGTGAGCCGACGGAGCTGACGATAAGCCTCGGCAGCGCCATCGAGCCGGGTAGAGTCGATGGCCGCTAGCCGACGTCGCGCGTCGCCTAGCTGTAAGAGCGCCTGACCTAATTGCGGGCTCTGGCCCTCGACAGCTTCGACGACGAAGGCGGCAAAACCCTTTTCTAGTGTAAGTAGGCGCAATGAGTCGGGGCCGCTTTCGGCCTGGGTTTCGATAAGGCGAATTTGTGCGCGCTGGGTCCAGGAGTTGTCGCTCGTAGCTTCTGCGGGTTGCGCGGCGAGAATGCGGTATTCTTGTAGTGCGAGGGCGCGCAGCGAATCGGCACTGGCGGGCTGAGCTTCGAGCTGGCGTTGGCGGGCGAGTTTGAGCAAGCTCTCGGCCAGGAAATATTGCGCCTCGCTGCTGTGGTGGTCGTTGGAATAAGCCGCGGCGTAGTGTTCGAAAGATTTAGCAGCGGCCTCGAAATCGTGGTGCTCGAAAAGTACCCGTGCTACGTATAATTGCGCCAGTTGACGCGGGGTGCCGCTCAACTCGTCGATCCAGGCCTTTTGCAGCGCGCGGTTGAGGTCGGCCTGGTTCATGACGGTGAATTGGCGCAAATACTCAATGCGTTCGCGTACGGCCTCGCTCTGGAGGCCGGCGGGAAAGAGCTCGAGATAGGCGATATATTCGCGCAGCGCGGCGCGGGGTTGGCTGCTTTCTTCAAAGACTTGGGCCAAGCCGAATTGCGCTTTGGCGGCGACTTCGCCCTGACCCGATGCCAGTTCGCGATAGAGCGCGATGGCCTCTTCGTAATAGCCGGTCGAGCCATAGAGTTCGGCCAAGTCGGAGCGGACGGCGTCGGAAGCCGTGTCGGTTTCCTGCAAATAGCGGCGATACCAAGTGATTGAGCGGCTGTGGTCGCCGCGCCGCTTGTAGAGCACGCCCAATTCGCGTAGCGCGTCCTTGGCTTCAGGTGTGCCATCGATTTGGATCAGCCCTTGGAACATGCCCACCGCCAAGGCGAACTGTCCGGCCTGTCCCAAGGCGATGGCCTGTCCCAAGCGTGCTTTGAGATAGGCCGGGTGGCCGGGTTCAAGCCCGGCGATCAACCGTTCGTAGTGGTCGAGCGCTTCACGTGTTTGCTGGCTTTGGCGTCGGGCGTCGGCGAGACCTAGGAGGGCGCTCTCTTTGAGGGTCGCGTTGCCGATTTTGTCGAAGGCTTTTTGGTAGGCGTCACCTGCTTGGCTAAAGAGGCGCAACCCATAGAGGTGGTTGGCGCGATGCAGATAGGCACTATCGGTCTGCGCTGCCGAGGGAAAGCGTTTTTCCAGCGATTTGAAGCGGGTCTCAGCGGCTTTGCGGTTGCCCAAGAAAAGATCGATGCGTCCGCCGAGCAGTAGGGCACTGGGCGCCTCGGGTGGGGCGGGCTCAGTGGCGATAATTTGACTGAGCAGTTGTTGGGCTTCTTCGGCCCGGCCGGCGGCAAAGCGCAATCGGGCTAATCGATAACGGGCCGAGTGCACTTGCGGCGAAGTGGCATAGTCGGCAAGTAGACGTCCATAAGCAGCTATGGCTTGCCGTAAGTCCTGACCCTGGTTATAATTGGCGGCCGCGTCGAGCAGTGCACTAGCGGCAAATTCGCTCGCGCTAAAACGGCGTTGAACCTCTTCAAATGCGCGAGCGGCGGGCAGAAACTGACCTTGCTGCGAAAGGCAAGCCGCCCGTTCGCGCCGCGCGTCGGCCGTGCTTAAATGATCGGCATGTTCTATATAGAATTGCTCGTAGGCCGGCACTGCCAAATCGCAACGACCGTTTTGACGATAGGCGCGAGATAGCATTAGGCGAGCTTCGGCTAATTGCGGACTAGCGGGATAGTTGCGAATGAAATCGGCGAAGAGCGCGGCGGCTGTAGCATAATCGCCCGCATCGCGGAAAAGATTCCGGGCTAGTTTGAAGTCATCTTCTTCTGCGTCTGTTTGCGCCGTGCCGGGAGCAGGGCAACATAGGGCAAAAAGGAGTATTAGACTGTATACATTGAACTTATAATATGCCATTGTGTCACTTTTTCATGTCACTTTTATCATTTTATAGTAGAATATTAACGAAATAAGGTCAAGGTACGCCAATGACAGAGGGACCACTGGCGGAAAAAGCATACGGGAAAATAAACTTGGGACTCAAAATCCTGGGTCGTCGTCCCGACGGATATCACGACATTCTCAGCATCGCTCAATGCGTCGATCTAGCCGATATATTGCATTTTGAACCGGCACCCTCTGATCAACTGACCTGTAATATCGAAGATTTGTCGACGGGTCCCGATAACCTAGTGCGTCGCGCCGTTGATTCATTTCGCGCCCGATTGGACCATCCTATCCGGCATTTTCGCATCCATTTGGAAAAACACATCCCCATGGGAGCAGGCTTAGGGGGCGGAAGCGCCGATGCGGCGGCGACGCTGAGAGCGCTCAATCGGTTTTATGGAGAGCCATTAGATCGCACAGAGCTCGGCGCAATCGCCGCTGAACTCGGCTCGGACATCCCTTTTCTAGTAGAAGGAGGCACTGCATTAATGCGGGGTCGGGGTGAGATCCTCGAACCATTGGGCTGGGCCGGCGCGGTATTTTATGTCTTGGCCTATCCCGAGGTTGAGGTGGGTACGGCGTGGGCTTATGGTCAATTCCGGCCTGTCTTGACAGACGATACACCCTATCTTAAATTTACTTCTTCCTTGAGCGGCGGGTGCGTTGACCACGATAGGCTTTTTGAAGTGCTGGAGAACGACTTCATGCCCGTGGTAGAACGCGCCTATCCCATCGTCGCAGAACTTCGTTCTCAACTGGACCGAGCCGGTGCTCGCGCCACGTCGATGTCGGGCAGTGGCTCCACCGTTTACGGTATCTTCGACGACCGGACGACCGCCTCTCGGGCGCAACAAGCGCTGCAAGAGCAAGGTTACCGGTCTTTTTTGTGCCGGTCAATATAACTTAAGTAATCGAGTAGTGTTTAGGTAGCCCGGTCGTTCAATTGGTAGGACAGCGGATTTTGGGTCCGCTTATCGAGGTTCGAGTCCTCGCCGGGCTGCCAATTAAAATTAGTTTATCGAGGAGATGTTCCAATGCCGCAAGTACCGCTGAAGATCCACGCGCGCCAGCAGGTTTCGCTCAAGGTCGCGCCCCGCGAGGAGCAGGGCAAGGGGCCTGTAGGCCAGATGCGTCGCTTGCACGGTCAGCTGCCCGGAGTCATCTACGGCCATAAGCAGGACGTCGAATGCTTCAAGACCGATGCTCATAGCTTGGAACGCATTCTGAGCAAGGGCGGTCAGAATGCGATCATCCTTATCGAGGATGAGGAGTCTAGCAAGGAGCCCGAGCAGGCCCTGATCCGCGAGATCCAATACCACAAGGTGAGCGGTGATGTGATGCACTTGGATCTTTTGCGCATCGATCCGACCGAAACACTGCGCGCGAATGTGCCGATCATAACTGTTGGCGTCCCCGAGGGCGTGCGCACCGGAGGTGGGTCCTTACAACAGACCCTGACCACACTAGAAATGGAATGCGTCGTCTCCGAGATGCCCTCCGCCGTGGAGATCGATATCACCTCGCTGCAGATTGGCGACAGCTTGCACGTGAGTGACCTAATGGAGCAAGAGCCACGCATCACCAGCGAAGGGGTGCGTGCGATCGTCAATGTATTGGTGCCGCGTCTGATCGTTGACGACGAAGCTGGAGACAAGGAAGAGGAAGAGGAAGCCGGTGGCGAAGATGCTGCAGCCGCTGATGGCGAGGGCGGCGAAGAGTAACCTTGCGGATCGCCCTAGGGTTGGGCAATCCCGGTGCGCGCTATACGTCGACCCGGCACAACATAGGTTTTATGGCGGTAGATCACTTGGCGGCCCGGCGCGGTGTCGACTGGCAGCACCGGGAAGACGCCGTTGCCGAAGTCGCCGAAGTCGAGTTGGGCGGTCAGGAGGTGATGCTGGTCAAGCCTCAGACCTTTATGAACAACAGCGGCAGGACAGCGGCCGCTCTTTGTGCCCGATGGGAGGTCAAGCCGCAAGACGTACTGGTTGTTTTCGACGATTTTCTGTTGGACTTTGGGCGTTTGCGTTTTCGCCGTGGGGGTTCCGACGGCGGGCACAATGGCCTGGCCTCGGTGCTTGAAGGGCTCAATACTCAAGACGTGCCGCGGTTGCGGATGGGGATTGGTTCCCCCCCCGAAGGCGAAGAGATTATCGATTATGTGCTGGACTCGTTTTCCCTGGAAGATGAGGTAGGAGACTTGCTCGAACACTGTGAAAAGGCGCTCGAAAACTATTATGCCGAGGGGGTTGAGGCGGCAATGAATATTTTTAACGGATCCTGAAGTTCCCGTGGGAGGGTAACTATACTATATGGAAACGTGGACAACAATAGCACCATTTGTAGGGCTGGGCGGATTGCTCTGCTCGCTCTTGATTTACTTTTATATAAAGAAAGCTCCGGCGGGTACTCCGGAGATGGTGGAGATCGCTGAAGCGATCCACGAAGGGGCGATGACCTTTCTCAAGCGCGAGTATACTATCCTCGCCGGTTTCATCGTCATTGTCTTCGCGTTGCTCTTTGTTTTTGTTGGCGCCAATACGGCCTATGCCTTTTTGGCCGGGTCTATATGCTCGATCCTCGCCGGTTATACCGGGATGAACGCCGCGACCCACGCCAATGTGCGCACCGCGCAAGCCGCTACGGAACACGGCCAAGGTCAGGCGCTGAACATGGCGTTTTCGGGTGGCGCGGTTATGGGGCTGGCCGTAGCGGGCTTGGGGCTCTTTGGCGTCGGGGCGTTGGCCCTCGCCTTTGGTGTTTGGAAGGACGTGAGTCAGGCGTCGACGATTAGCGGTTTCGCGATGGGCGCTTCTTCAATCGCCCTTTTCGCGCGCGTCGGCGGCGGTATCTTCACTAAGACCGCCGATGTCGGCGCTGACTTGGTGGGTAAGGTCGAAGCCGGGATTCCCGAAGATGATCCGCGCAACCCCGCCGTTATCGCCGATAATGTCGGCGACAATGTCGGCGATGTCGCCGGAATGGGCGCCGATATTTTCGAGTCGTATGTTGGCTCGGTTATCGCCACCATCGCGATCGCCGCGGCGGCCTCCGCTTCCATGCTCAATATTCTTGCTCCCAATATCTCCGATCCGACGAGCGCCAAACTCGCTGCAATGAGCTTCCCGCTTATCGTCATCACGATCGGTCTGGTCGCGTCGCTCTTTGGGGTGTTGACGGTGCGGATTCTGCAAAACTCGGATCCGGGCGCTGCTTTGCGCTATTCGACCTTTGTCGCCGCCGCGTTGATGCTGGTCGGCTCTTGGTGGGTTGCCGGCACGATCGGTCTTTCCAATCAGCCGGTTTGGGCGCTGTGTGCGGGCTGCTTGGCCGGTATCGCCATCGGGCTTATAACCGAGTATTATACCGGCGGCAAACCCGTGCGGGATATCGCCGAAGCGTCCAAGACCGGTTCGGCGACCAATATCATTTCTGGTTTGGCTGTCGGCATGGAGAGCGTTGCGCTGCCGACGATAGGGATTGTTCTCGCGATCGGTTTGGCTTTCCACTTCGCTGGGCTCTACGGCATCGGCATCGCCGCTGTCGGCATGCTGGCGACGGTGGGCATCACCATGTCGGTCGACGCCTACGGTCCCATTGCCGACAACGCTGGTGGTATCACCGAAATGGCGGGCCTCGGCGAAGATACGCGCAAGATCACCGATAGCCTCGACTCGCTCGGCAATACCACGGCCGCCATGGGTAAAGGTTTCGCCATTGGTTCGGCGGCTCTGACGGCTTTGGCGCTCTTCTCGGCTTATACCTCGGCCATTGAAGCTAAGACCGGAGAGCCAATCGTTATTGATGTGACCACGCCGATTGTGGTCATCGGGCTTTTTATCGGCGCGATGATTCCCTACTTGGCTGCCGCTATCACCATGACTTCGGTCGGCAAAGCCGCGTTCAAGATGGTCGAGGAGGTTCGCCGCCAGTTTCGCGAAATTCCTGGTCTGATGGAGGGCACCGCCAAGCCCGATACCAAACGCTGCATAGATATTAGCACGACCGCTGCCTTGCGCGAGATGATTCTGCCGGGTTTGTTGGCGGTATTGGCGCCGGTCGTTGTCGGTTTCGGTCTTGGCCCGGTGGCACTGGGCGGCATGCTGGTCGGAGCCACAGTCAGTGGTGTATTGCTGGCGTTGATGATGGCCAATAGCGGTGGGGCTTGGGACAACGCCAAGAAGTATATTGAGGAGGGCAATTTGGGGGGCAAGGGCTCCGACACCCATAAGGCCGCCGTCGTCGGCGATACAGTCGGCGACCCATTCAAGGATACGTCGGGTCCGTCTTTGAACATATTAATCAAGCTGATGTCGGTGATTTCTCTCGTCCTGGCACCGCTTTTCGTCTGAGGGATAACCTTCAGACTATAACCGAGAAAGCGTATTCCAATGAAGAACTACGAACTCGTATGCATCCTGGATCCCCAGGTTGGCGAGGGGCAATACGAACAAGCCATCGAAAAATACGAGACTTATATAAAAGAGAATGGCGGTGAAATCACCCAGATGGATGATTGGGGACTGCGGCGCTTGGCCTATACCTCGGCCAGTCTGAAAAATCGCCGCCAGGGCTATTATGTGATTTTCCAGTTTGCCGTTGAGCAGACGATGATCGACGCGTTAGAGCAGACGATTAAACTCGATGATGGCGTGCTGCGCTATCTGCTCACAGGCGTCGATGGTGATTTTATTCACGTGCCCCAGCTGGTCGCCGATAACTTCCTCGAAGAAGCCTTTGCCCGACCCGCCCGCGGGCCCAGGGATCGGGATCGCGGCGGTCCCCGTCGCGACCGCGACGACCGCGGCGACCGCGGTGACCGCGGGTCTAGGGACAGGGAAGAGCGTCCGTCGAGAGCAGCAGCACCAGCAGCACCAGCAGCACCAGCAGCACCAGCAGCAGCACCAGCACCAGCACCAGCACCAGAACCAGAACCAGCTAAGAGCGAGGCGGCCGAAGCACCAGCAGAAGCCGCTGTCGGGGAGTCTAAAGACTCCTGATAGGCATGCGCCGATGCTGATTCTGCTGGGCATAGCGCTGATGTCCTTTTCGCTTCTGATGGGCTTGCGATATGGCTCGCGTGGTGCGTTGCCTTTGGTCGGCTTGCTCTGTTTGTCCGCGGCGTTCTTCATGGGTCCGGCTTTTGGGCTGGCCCCCATTATGGGGTTGATTGCCGTACTGAGGATGGAGCAAAAAGAAAGCTACGGCCGCGTCGTGGCCATGGCCTGTACGCCGGCGGTGGGATTGAGCCTCTGGCAACTGATCCAGGCGCGCGACCCGATACATCGCGGAGAGCGGTCTGTCGCCGTGTTAGAGCAGTTTCAGGCGCTGGGCCTGGCTGTTGAAGACGGTGGTCAGGCTTTGCACGCGATGGTCGATGCGGTCTTGCGGGTGCAGCCGGCTATCGAGTTGGTGAGCCTGCTGTTGACCTTTGTCTTGGCGTATCGGTTAAGCCAGAAGATGGCCCCCCGGTTTGGGCTGGAGTTGCCGGCCCCGTTGCCCTTGCCTTTGTGGCGGCCTTGGGACGAATTGATTTGGGTCTTGATTGCAGCGTTGGGTCTGGGTCTTTTAGGCAGCGGATTGATGGCCGATTTGGCGCTCAATCTCATGGTGGTGACGGGGGTTCTTTACGGGGCCCAGGGATTGGCGGTGCTGCGTTTTTTCGCCCAGCGTCAGGGGGTGCCGCTCTTGGTCGAGTTGTCCTTTTATTTGGGGCTTCTCCTCGTTGCGGGTCTGGCTTTTCTGCTCCTGGCGGGGCTGGGGCTGTTGGACACTTGGTTCGACTGGCGTCGGTTGCGACCGGCACCGAGCGAAGAAGAAGAAGTGTAAGCACAAAACGATATCGCAGTTTCTTATTGAGTGGAGGATAAGGCGTGAAAGTAATTCTGATTAAAGATATTGAGAATTTGGGTTCGGCCGGCGAGGTCGTACAGGTCAATGATGGGTTTGGCCGAAACTTCTTGATTCCCCGCAGCGAGGCGCTGATCGCCAGCGATGCCAACGTGGCCCAGTTCGAATCTCGGCGCAAACAGCACGAGGCTGTTACCGAGCGCGAGCGTCGTGCCGCCGAAGTCATCGCCAAGAAGCTGGAAACCGATTCGCTCACCGCGCAGGTCAAAGTTGGCGAGGAGGACCGCCTCTTCGGTTCGGTCACCGTGCAGAATATCGCCGAATTGCTCGAAGAGAAGGGCTATGATATCGAGCGCCGGGCCATCCACCTAGAAGACGGTATCCGCGAGTTGGGCGTCTACAATATCGAAGTGCGCCTGCATCCGGACGTCAAGGCGACGGTCAAGCTCTGGGTCGTCAAAGAGTAACGGGACATTGGGGGGGCTATCTGACGATAGCCCCCGTTCCACCCTCCTAAAAGCTAGAGGCCTCCCATGCTAGGTAGGGCGCTGTTTCTCCTCTGGATCGGTTGGACGGTTGCCGGCTGCGACTCGGGTTCGTCACAAGGCCCTTATGCACAAGCCGAGCAACAGGTCTGGCGTGCCGTCAATAGCAGTCACCGCGGTTCCGACGGCGTCTTGGTACAGGCGACGCTGCGCACCTTCGCCTACGAAATCGCCAGCGCCTACGCGCGCGCCGAGCGTGAGGACTTGGGCCAAGAGCAGCTCGAGTACCGCATCAAGCGAACGGTCTACTCCTACGTCGATGGCACCTATCCAGCCGAAGACGGCACCGATATCAATAGCCTCTACTTTCAGTATCTGGTCTACGTAAACCCCTCCTTTGACGCTCGAAACCCGCTTGAAAAACAGAAATTCGACAATTGGCGCAGCCAGTACGTGCGCCAGCTCGTCGATTCTATCTACGACCGCAAATTCCCCATTCTGCGCAATACCTACAACGAGCGCTGGGGCTTGACCCTCTACAACCGCTTGGTCTTTACCGTCTACCTGTCGAGCGAAGAGTCGCAGCTGAAACCGCCGATCGCCGATATCGGTGACCGGACCTTCCTGGTTAATCAGCGCGGCGAGCGTTTTAAAGCCAGCGGCCTGTTCAATTCTTATCCCTACGAGAGCGACCGGCCCGAAGGCGAAGTGCTCGACGGCAAAGACTACTATCGCGTGTTCTTCCCCAATCGCAAGGACGACAAGAAGACGCCGATCGTGGCGCACGATGACGAGTACTTCGAGCTGCATATCGAGGGCTTGGGCGACGAGCCGTTGCGCACACTGCGCTGGGATTTGCCGCTGGCGTATCCGAAGCTCGCCGAGCGCAAGCTGCCGAACGACGAGGAGGTCTTCGCGCGCAAGGCGGCGGAGCGGGCCGAGCGCAAGGCGAAGGCGGCGGAGGCGAGGGGCGAGTAGGCGGAGGCGCAAGGGAAGTAATAATAGAATAAGTGGGAGCGGATGCGTGCCTGGTGGCTGCCGCGGTCTTCAAAACCGTAGTGGTAATGCGAGAGTCTTGCTGGGTGGGTTCGATTCCCACACGTTCCCGCCAAATTGTAACCTACGGACTGACTATCAGTTACGTATGGTCCTAAACGCCTTGAGGGAGATGAAGTATTATCATCTTAACCCTTGAGGCGTTAGTTCGTGTGGACAAAACGTGGACAAAATGGCTTTAGAGATCCTACCGATTTGGTAGGTTCGCCCTCCTTGAAGATAATCAGCAATCTACGACAGGCGTGTTCCGAATTGCAAATGGAGTCTGCGCAAAATAGGATAAAAATGCTCTTTTAGTTTCTTGTAGACGGAGTGTCGGTTGGAAATTGCGAGGGACATTAGGATGCCGACTGAAGCAATTGCAAAGCTAATTAAAGTAATTAGGAAGCTGAATAAGCCCGCGACAAAAGACTTTGCAGCAACAAAGAGATTTCCGAAGTTAAAAATATTTTCGTCGGTCCGTGAGGCTTGGCATCAACGTTTCCTGAAGACGGATAGTGGCTTGAACGGGCGTAGGACTGGTTTTGAGAGGCATTCTCACCACCACCTTCGAAGTGTATTCGAAGCACATAACGGGCTTCGTTTAAGTCTTTCTGTTTGTTTGTACACCGCTCGTATAGATTCGGAGGATTTTTATCGGGGTGCCAAACCCTAGACAATTCCTTGTGAGCGTCTTCCACATCT
>Ga0233433_10000140_pt1 | contig 86070 bp, 73 predicted proteins | sample SI_122_August201_5_FD_179868 | JGI IMG/M metagenome (GOLD analysis project Ga0233433, IMG submission 179868) | Seawater microbial communities from Saanich Inlet, British Columbia, Canada - SI_122_August2016_100_MG | ecosystem: Environmental > Aquatic > Marine > Inlet | place: Canada: British...
CCGAGGATCATATCCAACATATATTGTTGCTAAATCTTCATTCATTTTGATAATTTCCTTTTAAGATATTTTTAATATAATAATCATTTCATTAAGGTTTTTTTTGATTTAAATCAATTACAAAATAAGCAGTAAAATTGATATAGGACAAGTATGCTCATTTAAAAACCTTATACTATAATTACAAAATATGAGTTTTTTAAAGGTGGAACAATATGCTCGAAGGTCTTTATCATTACAATATCCGTTCTGATACAAAAACGATGTATAAATTAAAAGATTTTTATACAAATATTGTAGGATTAAAGGTTGGTCATAGGCCGGCATACAAAAGCGATGGATTTTGGTTGTACATAAATGATAAAGATGTTCTTCATCTTGCAGAGACTAAAGAAGGGGATAAGAAGAAACATCATGTAAATTCTACTTTTGATCACGCTGCATTTCATGCACGAGAATTTGATAGGTATGCATCCGTACTAAAGAAAAATGAAATTGATTTTTATATTCGAGTAGTACCTGAAATTGGAAAAAAACAAATTTTTTTTAAAGATCCTGTTGGCAATGGTATTGAATTATATTTTGTAGATTCATGAATATAAAAAGCCAAAAAGAAAAATGTGTTGTAATTGTGGGAGCAGGCCCTGCAGGTCTTGCAATGGCAAAAGCACTTAGTGGAATGGGTTTTATAATAAACATTATTGACCCAAAAAATAAGCAAGAAATTGTAAGTCCATCTTATGATGGAAGGGAAATTGCTTTAACGCATCAATCACAAATATTTATGGAAAAACTAGGTATTTGGCAGAAGATACCAGAAAAATTTATTTCATATATTAAAAAAGCAAAAGTACTTGATGACGACATAACTGAATCCATATTAATAGGTGATCTTATTGATAAAGGCGGTGAGATAGGGTTTTTGGTATCAAATTATATTATTCGGAAGGCATCTTATGAAGCTTTAATTGACTCGAGGAGAAAAAACAAAGATATAGAATTTTCTTTTAGTGATGAAGTAATAGATGTACAAAATTTTGATAGTTTTTCTGAAGTAAAGCTGAGGTCCGGAAATACTATTAATGCGAAACTCGTAATAAGCTCTGATAGCCGTTTCTCAAAAATCCGTACTTTACTTGGCATACCTTCTGACATGTTTGATTTTGGTCGAGACATGCTAGTTTGTTCTATGAAACATTCAAAAACACATGATCGTACGGCATGGGAGTGGTTTACCTATGGATATACCTTGGCACTATTGCCTATGAGGAAAAAATTTGATGATAGGCAGTATGAGTCCTCTGTCATTGTTACTATGACAAAACAAGAAATTAATAATCTTTTATCCCTAGATGAGGAATCCTTTAACCAGAATATTACTCAGAAGTTTAAAAGGTTTTTTGGTGACATGGTATTAACAAGCCCATGTTATTCCTATCCACTTGTTTCTGTATATCCAAAAAAATTTGTAGCTGATAGATACGTACTTATTGGAGATGCAGCTGTTGGCATGCATCCTGTTACGGCTCATGGATATAATTTTGTTTTAAAAGGAATTAAGACATTGACTGGGCTTATAGATGAAGCTTCACAAACAAAAGAGGATATTGGCAGTATTTCTCTATTAAAGAAATATAATAGGAGGCATAAAGCAGCAACAAAACCCCTATATTTATTTACAAAACTTATTATAGCTATCTTTACTAAAGAAGATTCATCTGCAAAAAAAATAAGAAAGATTTTTATTAAATTAGGACAACTTCCGTTTATCCAAAAAACATTTACTAAGCTTTTGATGAAAGAGTAATTATTTATCTTGGTTAGCTCAAATCAATAAGATTTTTTTATTTTTTAGTAATTTTTATAATTATGATTAAACAAATTATTAATAATGGAAAACCCTATCAACTCATGTTTGGGATTGGTGCAATCCAAGGCATTTTAATAATTCTTTGGTGGGGTTATGATATTTTTGCAAGATTTACGGGCTCGCCGATAGTAACAGCATCAGGAGTTGTAAGTCATTGGGCACATATTTATCTGATGGTATTTTCCTTTTTCCCATTATTTATTTTTGGTTTTTTAATGACCGCTTATCCTGTTTGGATGGGGTCAGAACCAATAAAGCTTAAACCTATCTTACCTGGTGTTTTTTTATTGATAATTGGGCTTTTTTTAATAAATATAGGAATATTCTATAACAAGAATTTGTTTCCTTTTGGTACGGTTTTGTTTGCACTGGGGTGGTTCTTTTCAATTGCGACTCTAATAAATGTTTTTAGGCATGCCCATAAAAATAATAATTTTCATTCGCTGTTAACAATATTTTTTTTAGTTATTGGTGTTATTTTTCTTTCTATTGGTGCATATGGAATTTTTTATAACAATGTACAAATAATTAATTTAGCAAAAGTTGGAGGGATGTGGTGGTTTCTTTTTCCATTATTCATATCTATATGTCACCGATTGATTCCCTTTTTTACAAGTGTTGTTATTAGCGAATATGAGATTTATCGACCTAATAAATTATTAATTGCAACCCTAGTGCTGATCTTTTTTCATGGAATATTAGAACTGAATCACCAAATATCATATTTATGGCTTGTAGATATTAATATTGCAATTATTACTCTATGGTTATCATGGAAGTGGATAGATAAGGAAGTCTTTTCTAAACGTATTTTATTTATGCTTCATATAGCCTATTTCTGGGTCACAATTTCTTTTATCTTATTTACCATACAAAGCGTTCTTAACCAGAATGGATATTATTTACTATCAAGCGGTCCTTTGCATTGTATCACTATGGGTTTTTTTACATCAATGCTTTTTGCTATGATAACGAGAGTATCACTTGGGCATTCAGGTAGGCAGGTCAGTGCAAACTCATTTATATGGAAATTATTTTTACTGATCCAAGTTGCTGCTGTACTTAGATTGATTGTTGGTTTCACTATAAACTTCCAATACAGCCAAGTCTTATTATTAATATCAGCATTACTTTGGTTTTTTTGTTTTTTCGGTTGGTTAAAAGAATTTTTAAATATTTATTTTACAGATTTGAAAGGATTAAGTTATGAAATTTGAGGCGATCAAGAAAAAAAAATATGTAAATTTTATTTTTAATTTACTTTTAACTCTTCTTATTGGAATTGTTTTTTTGGATTTAGAAGCAGCAGAAAGTGAGCCAATTAATTTTAAAGAGGCAATTTTACAGGGAAAATCTTTATCATCACTAAAGTCTCGATACGAGTTTGTGGACCAGGATGGTAAATCTAAAAATGCTAACGCACTTACAGTTCAAACGCTCCTTGGTTGGGAAACTAAGCCAATAGATGGTATAAGTTTTGCCCTCCAGTTTATAGGTGTAAGCCCATTAATCGATGACTATAATGATAAAAAAAATGGAGTTTCAAATCTATCAAAAGTAAATTACCCAGTGGTAGTTGATCCAGAGGGCTACAATATAAATCAAGCTTTTATTTCTTATACCCATCAGAATAAACATAACGCAAAGGTGGGTCGGCAAGCTATATTTTTAGATAATTGGAGGTTTGTGGGAGATGTACGTTTTCGTCAAAACATTCAAGTAATGGACGGCATCACAACCAAAATATATCCTTACGATGGTATTGAATTGTTTTTAAGCCACGTTGAGAATATTAGGCAAGTAACTACGAAAAATCAGAATACAAGAATCGAATTAGCTAATCTTAAATATAAAATTTCAAAGTCAGGATCACTGGTAGGCTATGGATACTTTGTGGATTGGGATGATGAATCTCAAAAAATAAAATCTGATAAAACATTTGGCGCAAGATTAAATGGACTTAGGCCTGCTTCTGAAGAATGGGATCTTCTTTATACACTTGAATATGCAGATCAAAGTAGCTACAAAGATGGGTCTTCATTGATAGATAATTACTATTATCGAGTTGGTTTTGGAGTTGGTCAGGAGTCATGGTCTTTGAGATTTGATCAAGAGAAACTATCTGGTAATGCTAATGGTAAAGCTTTCCAAACAAACCTTGGGACTAATCACTTGTTTCAGGGTTGGGCGGATGTTTTTTTAACAACCCCCAACCAAGGCATCATAGATAATATGATAATTGCTAAAGCAAAAATTCTAGGCGCTACTATAAAGTCAGAATTTCATTTAATAGATTCTGATAGAAATTTTACTACAGACAGTGGTTCCCAAGCAGATAACTATGGCCATGAGTTTGATATTGGCATTTATTACCCAATCAAAAAAGATACAAAAGTATCTTTAGAATATGCGAATTTTTCTGAGGGAGATACATACTCAACTGCAAGAAAAAGGGATATTGAGAAAATTTGGCTAACACTTATCTATAAATTCTAAAAAATATTTAATTTTTTCTCATGATTTTTATTAATTACCCTTAAGTTTATTTACTATAAATCCTATTTATTTAATCTAAATCAATTTTTTAACCTTTAATTTTAACTATGATTTTTTTTTATTAAAAGAGAAGGCTTGGTTGGTTTATGAAAAATATAAATTTTATAAATATAGTTTTACTTTCAATTATTCCAAATTTAATTTTTGCTGAATCGACTGCAACGCAATTGGAAGACATTTCAATTACGGCCACAAAAATTGAAAAAAATGTTCTAGATGAGTCTGGGAATATTGGGCTTATTGATGAAGTGGAAATAGACATTTATCGACCCGAGCACATACAGCAATTGATTAAAAGAATTCCTGGGGTAAATGTTCAAAAAGGTAATGGGCAGGAATCACTTCCTGCAATTAGATCTCCTGTGTTAACAGGCCCTGGTGCTTGCGGTGCCTTTTTATTCATGGGCGATGGCGTACCTTTTAGAGCTACTGGATTTTGTAATAATAATGGATTAGCTGAGGCACATATGGGAGGTGCTAGAAGCATTGAGGTTATTAGAGGCCCTGGTAGTTCATTATACGGATCTAATGCAGTTCATGGCCTAGTAAACGTTATTACTGAGGCACCCTCAGGAACACTTGAGAATAATTTAATAGCAGGGGGAACTACGGAGCAGGTCTATAAAGGACATTTTTCAAGCAGTAATAGTTTTGATGACCATGGTTATAGATTAAGTATCGATGGAGTAAGGGACAATGGCTGGAGAACCCAATCTAATTACGGGGAGCAAAAACTGACTTTCCGTCATGATTTTTTTCCTTCATTTGAGGAAAGTATAAAGAATGTATTTACTGTCTATAATTTAAATCAAGAAACAGCAGGATTCAAGGTCAGCTCAGATAAGAATTATTATAAAGAAAGAGCTCAAATGAAAATCAATGACGATCCTGATGCATACAGAGACTGGACGGCTTTTCGTTTTTTAAGTGAATATCAATATATTTTTGAGAATGATGATTTTATAAGCATTACGCCGCATTTCAGAACAAATGACATGGAGTTTCGTCAACACTATTTGCCTGCAGACTCTATAGAAGAAAATGGGCATAGTTCTGCGGGATTATTGCTATCCTACTATGCTTCATTTGGTGATCATCAACTCATACTTGGCAGTGATTTAGAGTATACATCAGGCTATTTAAAAGAGACGCAAGAGAAGGCAAGTTACACATATTTTGGTAAAAATAGACAGCAAGGCATTCATTATGATTACGATGTTGTCGCTACAGTTATCGCCCCATATGCGCGAGTTGAATGGGTCATCTCTGAAAAGCTTTCAATAACAACTGGCTTGAGGGCTGAATATGTGAGGTATGAATATGATAATAAAGTTGCCAGCGGGACTGGGATGGCAGATGGCTCGGATTGTTTTGCAGGCGCCGGTACGGAGTGCCTATATTATAGACCTAGTGATAGAGCTGATCAATTTTTCGACCTCCTACCAAAGGTAGGTTTGACTTATGCACTTAACGACACTCAAAGCATCTTTGCTAACTTCAAAAAAGGATACAGCGCACCACAAACAACAGAGCTGTATCGTTTACAACGACATCAGACAGTCGGAGAAATAGATTCTCAGGAAATTAAAAGTGCTGAGTTAGGTGTAAGGCATGCCAGTAAAAATATTAGTTTTGAAATACTTGCCTTTTGGATGAGAAAGGATAATTTCTTTATGCGAGATAGCGATGGGTATAACGTTGTCAATGGTAAAACCGATCATAAGGGTGTTGAGTTAAGTACAAGTGCCTTCTTAACAGATAACATTGATTTAACAGCACAATATAGTTACGCAATTCATAAATATCGATTTAATAACAATGCTAGCGACATAAGCTCTGGCGATGACATTGACAGTGCACCTAGAAATCTCGCAAATGCAATTTTAGGCTGGGATATAAATACTAATAACCGAGTTGAATTGGAATGGAATCATGTCGGGGAGTACTATCTTGATACCAGTAATGAGCATGAGTATGATGGACACGACCTTTTCAACCTTCGTATTTCTTCAAACATTCAGGATAGTCTTGCTTTAAATTTTCAAATTGAAAATATAGCGAATACCGCATATGCAGATAGGGCAGATTATGCATATGGAGACTATAGGTTCTTTCCAGGAAGGCCGAGGTTTGCTGAATTAAGCTTATCTTATGACTTCTAATTTAACCAAATTTGATTCACATCAATTTTTTTTTTTAGGGTTTAGTATTTAATAAAGCGTTGAGTAAAAAAAGGAGCCTTATGGTAAGTGAAGTTAACAAACCAAATTGGATTTTAGGTTCAAGTACGTTTTCATTTACAGTTTGTTTTATGGTTTGGATGATTTTTGCAGTCATTGGAATACCAATTAAAGACGAACTTGGATTGAATGAAACGCAGTTCGGTCTTTTGGTAGCAATGCCAATTTTAACAGGCTCACTTTTTCGATTCCCAATAGGTATCCTGACTGATTACTATGGTGGAAGGAAAGTATTTTTCTTCCTAATGTTATCAACAATAATGCCTATATGGTTCATCAGTTATGCAACCACATATTGGCAATATCTTGCTATAGGTTTATTCGTTGGGCTTACTGGTGCATCTTTTACAGTCGGAATCGCTTATTGTGCAAAATGGTTCCCAAGGCATAGACAAGGAACTGCGATGGGTATTTTTGGGGCTGGCAATGTTGGCGCAGCGCTTACAAAGCTAATTGCACCAAGTATTTTAGTTGCATATGGATGGGCTATGGTTCCAAAAGTCTACGCCGTTATTATGACCTTTACAGTTATTATCTTTTGGTTTTATACCTGGGACAAGGATGAACATAGGGCAAGAAAAAAATTTAATTTTAAACAGGAAATGCTAATTTTAAAAGACCCTAATATTTGGAAGCTTTGCCAGTTCTATTCTATTGTCTTTGGAGGTTATGTCGCACTTGCATCATGGATGACAAAATATTACATCACGGAGTATTCATTTGATATCACAACAGCTGCTTTATTAGCAGCATGTTTTTCATTGCCTGGCGGACTTTTGAGAGCCTTAGGGGGGTATTTTTCAGATAAATTTGGTGCTCATATTGTAACTTGGTGGGTGTTATGGGTATCAATGATTTGTTTTTTTATTATGTCATACCCTCATACCGAATTAACTATTTTTGGTATAGATGGACCGATAACTTTCAAAATTAATTTAAACGCTACTTTCTTTACTATTTTAATTTTTATAGTAGGTGTTGCTTTTGCGATTGGGAAGGCATCAGTTTTTAAATATATATCAGATGATTATTCACAAAATATAGGTGCAGTTTCAGGGATTGTAGGACTTATGGGTGGCATGGGCGGATTTTTGTTACCTATTATGTTTGGCATTTTAATAGATTTAACCGGAATTAGATCGTCTATTTTTATATTGCTTTGTGGAATAACTTGGGTGTCTCTTATTTGGATGTATTGGTCTGAAATTAGACCTTTAAAAATCGCTCATCACAACCTTTACAAACAAAAAAAGCACACAGTTAATACATGATAAATCACATTTCAAACGGGAGTAAGCATTGAAGACTGATATTAAAAAATGGGAAGTAGAGGATAGGAAATTTTGGAACTCAAAAGGTAAAAAAATTGCGAATAGGAATCTTTGGATTTCTATACCCAGTTTATTGTGTGGTTTTGCAATCTGGCTGTACTGGGGCATCATAACTGTGCAAATGCTTAATCTAGGATTTCCGTTTGAAAAATCCGAGTTATTTACCTTAATGGCAATTGCAGGCTTAACAGGGGCAACCTTAAGGATACCAAGTAGTTTCTTTGTAAGGCTGTGTGGCGGTAGAAACACTATTGCTTTTACTACAGCTTTGTTAATGATACCTGCCTTAGGTACTGGTATGGCTTTAAAGGATCCAAATACACCACTCTGGATCTTTCAGCTTTTAGCGCTTCTTTCAGGATTTGGAGGAGGTAATTTTGCATCATCTATGTCCAATATAAGTTTTTTCTACCCTAGGAAACAGCAGGGCCTTGCACTCGGTTTAAATGCAGGATTGGGTAATTTTGGTGTCACTACTATGCAAATCCTTGTTCCGTTAGTCATGACTTTTGGTTTATTTGGGGTTCTAGGTGGCGAATCAATGACTCTTCAAAACACGAGCGGTACTCTTATTGGAAAGATTCCAGAAGGGACAGAGACATGGATTCAAAATGCAGGTTATGTTTGGCTCTTTTTCCTTATCCCTTTGTTTTTTGCTGGGTGGTTTGGCATGAACAATATTCGTGCTGAACATGTATCACCAAATATTGGAAGCACATTGGGGGCGATTGTAAAAATAAGTTTAATGCTCTCAGTTGGCTTCATAAGTGCAATTTTTGGATTATGGTTACTTTTGCCAGAAAGTGCAAATGGTTCAGGATTTGGAATACCTAAAGAAATAGTTATTATCATGGTGGTACTAATGACTGTTTATGGCTTGAAAGCAATGCCAGGAAGCATACACAAGAGTTTAGTTCATCAATATGAGATTTTTAAAAATAAACATACTTGGGTCATGAGTGTACTTTACACTATGACCTTTGGTTCTTTTATTGGCTTTTCAGCAGCTTTCGCACTCTCTATTAAAGTTATTTTTGGCTATCAGCACTTGCTGGTTGATGGTGTGATTACACATAATACAATTAATTTAAATGGCCCAAGCGCGCTTATGTATGCATGGATGGGGCCATTTATTGGGGCGCTAATTCGACCGATTGGAGGATGGTTTGCCGACAAATTAGGCGGAGCAAAAGTCACACAGATCTGTTCATTTATTATGATTGCAAGTGCGCTTGGAGTTGCTTATTACATGAAGCTAGCATACTCATCTGAAAACCCAGAAGAATTCTTCATGCCTTTCTTGACGTTATTTTTAATTTTATTCGCGGCTACCGGTATTGGAAATGGTTCAACATTCCGTACGATAGCGATGGTTTTTAATAAAGAACAAACAGGACCAGTTTTGGGATGGACTTCTGCCATAGCGGCATATGGAGCTTTCTATATACCTAAGCTAATAGGTGAGCAAATCAAACTAACAACGCCTGAGGATGCAATGATTGCTTTGGCAGTTTTTTACTCAATTTGCATTGTAGTTAACTGGTGGTTTTATTTGAGAAAAAATGCGGAATTTCATAACCCATAAAACGAAATAGATACATATATTTTTAAATTTTGAACGCTATATTAAAATAAGGAATAATTAATGAGCCACTTCCTAGATAGATTAAAATTTTTTAGCCCAATGAAAAAAAATTACTCAGGTAATCATGGAGTAATGACAAATGAAGATCGAGGTTGGGAGGATGGCTACCGAAATCGTTGGCAACATGACAAAGTGGTTAGGTCTACGCATGGGGTAAATTGTACAGGCGGTTGCTCATGGAAAATATTTGTTAAAAAAGGTTTGGTTGCTTTTGAAATGCAACAAACAGATTACCCAAGAACAAGGGATGATTTGCCAAATCATGAGCCACGCGGTTGCCAAAGAGGGGCGAGTTTTTCATGGTATCTATACAGCCCACATCGCATTAAGCATCCATTAATACGGGGCCGCTTATTAGAGCTATATCGCACCGAGAGAGAAAGAGGTAATGACCCAGTAGAGGCATGGGAAATTATTCAGTCAGATGAAAAAAAACGTCAATCTTACACCTCTGTTAGAGGGCTTGGTGGTTTTGTAAGAGCTTCTTGGGATGAAATAACTGAAATAACAGCAGCAGCTAATGTTTATACAATTAAGAAGTGGGGGCCAGATCGGATCTATGGATTTTCCCCAATACCTGCTATGTCGATGATTTCATATGCAGCAGGAACAAGATATCTTTCACTTATCGGGGGTGCTTGTGGCTCTTTTTATGATTGGTACTGCGATTTACCTGCCGCGAGCCCTCAAACATGGGGAGAGCAAACAGATGTTCCTGAATCAGCAGATTGGTACAACTCAAACTATCTTATTATTACAGGCGCTAATTTACCAATGACGAGAACTCCCGATGCTCATTTTATGAGTGAGGTAAGATACAAGGGAACAAAAGTGGTGTCAATGTCTCCAGATTATGCTGAGTATGTGAAGTTTGCTGATCTTTGGATGCCTATTAAGCAAGGTACTGATTCAGCAGCTTTTCTTGCAATGGGGCATGTAGCTCTTAAAGAATTTTATATTGACAAACAAGAGTCATATTTCCAATCCTATGCAAAACAAAATACAGACTTGCCTATACAGATAATTTTAAGAAAACATGATGGAGGGTTTGTATCTGATCGATGTCTTAGGGCATCAGATTTTAATAAAAATTTAGGTGAAAAAAATAACCCTGAGTGGAAAACAATTGTCTATGATGAAAAATCTAAAAGCTTTGTTGTTCCAAATGGGTCTATCGGTTTTCGCTGGGGTGAGGAGGGGAAATGGAATCTTCTGCATCAGTCAGACGGTCAAGAGATTGACCAAGAGCTAACATGCCTTGGAAGTCAGGATGAGGTAGTTTCCGTTGGCTTCCCACATTTCACACCTAATGAATCTGATCTTTTATGGAGAAATGTCCCTATAAGAAAGGTAAAAAATGTAAACAATGAGGAGCTTTATGTAACTAGTGTTTTTGATTTACAGATTGCAAATTATGGTATTGATCGCGGTCTAGGGGGTGAGAACGTTGCACAATCTTATTCAGATAGCACAGTAGCATACACACCTGCATGGGCAGAAAAAATCACAGGTGTTAAAGCTGCTGATATAGAAAGAACAGGCCGTGAATTTGCCGATAATGCTGCTAAAACATCGGGTAAGTCCATGGTTATTATGGGCGCAGCAATCAACCATTGGTATCACAATGATCTGAGCTATAGATCTGTAATGAATCTTTTACATATGTGTGGTTGTGTAGGGCAAAGTGGGGGAGGATGGGCGCATTATGTCGGCCAAGAAAAACTCAGGCCACAAGCAGGTTGGGCACCGATTGCCTTTGCATTAGATTGGCAGCGGCCACCTCGACACCAAAATTCAACTTCTTTTTGGTATTTTCATACAGATCAGTGGCGTTACGACACTATAAACCCTGATAGCCTTCATTCACCTGCCGCAAAAGCTAGGTATAAAAATCATACCATTGCTGACTATAACGTTATTTCAACGCGTTTAGGGTGGCTACCGTCAACCCCACATTGGAATAAAAACCCTATTAAGTTGGCTGAGGAGGCAAAAAAGAAAGGAGTTTCTGATGATGATATTGGAAATTTTATTGCCAAAAAACTTAAAAAAGGAGACTTGGATGTTGCATATGCAGATGTGGACGCGCCAGAGAACTGGCCAAGAAATTTGTATGTTTGGCGAGCAAATTTAATTGGGTCGTCTGCTAAAGGGCATGAGTATTTTTTAAAACATTTATTAGGTGCCCAAAATGGCGTTTTACAAGAGGGTGGGGATGGTAAGGCAACTAAAGAAGTTAAGTGGCATAAGGAAGCACCAATCGCCAAACTAGATTTGATGGTAGATATTAACTTTAGACTCAATTCAACGGGTGCTTACTCTGATATCGTCCTTCCAACAGCAACTTGGTATGAGAAAAATGATCTAAATACAACCGATATGCATCCATTTATTCACCCGCTTTCGGAAGCCGTTTCCCCAGGTTGGGAATCAAAATCAGATTGGCAGATTTTTAAAAACATTGCTAAAACATTCAGTGAGCTTGGAAAAAAACACCTTGGAATTAAAAAGGATATTGTTGCTTTACCAATGCAACATGACAGCCCTTCTGAGTTAGCACAGCCATTTGGTGAGGTAAGGGACTATAAAAAAGGCGATTGTGAACCAATTCCAGGAAAAACAATGCCCATCATTAAAATGATAGAGCGTGACTATAGCTCCATTTATAACAAATATATTGGGTTAGGCCCACTAATGATGCAACAAGGAAATAATATTAAGGGCCTGAATTGGGAAACAAAAAAAGAATATGAAGAGCTTAAAAAGTACAATCAAACAGTTACATTGCCAGGTGTATCGTTTGGCATGCCGTCACTTGAAAAAGATATTTATGTGTGCGACTCTGTTTTGCGAATGGCTCCTGAAACAAATGGTGAAGTGGCACATAAAGCATGGCAAGCCCTCACTGTAAAAACAGGAATTGACCATCAAAACCTTTATAAGGGTAGACGGGATGAAAAGATTACTTTTCATGATATTCAAGCGCAACCAAGAAAGATTATTACGTCACCAACTTGGTCAGGTGTTGAGTCGGAAGAAGTCTCGTATACCGCGGGCTATACTAACATTCACGAACATATACCTTTTAGAACTTTAACGGGACGCGCTCAATTCTATCAAGATCATGAATGGATGCTTGACTTTGGAGAGGGGCATTGCACTTATAGGCCGCCTATTGACATGAAGTCTCATGAAAAAATACCAAAAAAAATAAAGGAAAAGCCACATTTAGTATGTAGCTGGATTACGCCACATTCTAAATGGGGGATCCATTCAACATACCAAGACAATCTTAGAATGTTGCAATTGTTTAGAGGAGGGCCTTATACCTGGATATCAGAAAAAGATGCTCAAAAGATTGGTTTAGAAGATAACGATTGGATTGAAATTATTAATGCAAATGGAGCAACCGTTACGCGTGCAGTTATCTCACAGAGGATTCCAGCTGGAATGGCTATGATGTATCACGCACAAGAAAAAAATATCAATGTCCCTGGCTCAAAAACGACAGGAAAAAGGGGGGGTATTCTTAACTCAGTAACAAGAATAGCTATGAAACCAACAAATATGATAGGGGGGTACGCCCAACTCTCATATTCATTTAATTATTATGGAACAGTTGGGTCTCAGCGTGATGAGGTGGTCGTAATTCATAAAATAGCAGATGAAGATATAGATTGGCTCGAACGACCATTAACATCAGAACGAGAAAAACAACTAAACCCAGTAGGTATTGGAAAAAAATAGGAGAATAAAAAAATGAAGGTTCGGGCTCAATTTGCATTAGTTTTTAATTTAGATAAGTGTATCGGTTGTCATACATGCTCTGTGACATGTAAGAATGTCTGGACAAATCGTAAGGGAGTAGAGTATGCATGGTTTAATAATGTTGAATCAAAACCAGGTACGGGATTTCCAAAAAATTGGGAGGATCAGGAGAAATGGAATGGAGGCTGGGAATTAAAAAATAAAAAATTAAAACTTAAATCAGGCGGAAAGATAAAAAGGCTAGCAAATATTTTTGCAAATCCTGATATGCCAGAAATTGATGATTACTATGAACCCTTCACCTACAACTACACACATTTGCAAAATGCTCCTCTTTTAGAAGCTACACCAACAGCAAGACCAATATCACAAATCACAGGGGAAACAATTGACAAAATAACCTGGGGACCGAATTGGGAAGATGATTTAGCAGGAGAATTTTCCAAAAGATCTAAAGATAAAAATTTAGAAATTACCCAAAAAGAAATATATAAGGAATTTGAAAATACGTTCCACTTGTATTTACCTAGAATATGTAATCATTGTCTAAATGCATCATGTATTGCGGCATGTCCATCAGGGTCAATATATAAGAGGGAAGAGGACGGCATTGTTTTGGTTGATCAAGATAAATGTCGAGGATGGAGGATGTGTGTGTCCTCATGTCCATATAAAAAAGTATTTTATAACTGGGAATCCGGCAAGGCTGAGAAATGTACAGGGTGCTATCCAAGGGTTGAGTCAGGCCTTCCTACTATATGTTCTGAGTCTTGTGTCGGTAGAATTCGTTACAATGGAATTATGCTTTATGATGCAGATCGCATTGAGGAATTAGCAAGCATAGAAGATGAATCAAAACTTTATGAAGCTCAATGTAACATCTTTCTAGACCCAAATGACCCTGAGGTAATTAGTGCGGCTCGTAAAGAGGGCATTAACGATGATATGATTGATGCAGCTCAAAGGTCACCAATATGGAAGATGGCTATGGATTGGAAAATTGCCTTTCCAATGCACCCTGAATTTAGAACTCTACCAATGGTTTGGTATATCCCACCGTTATCACCAGTTCAATCAAAAATCGATCAAGGTAAATTACCTACAGGGCCTGATGGCGTATTACCAGAAGCTAATTCACTTCGTATTCCGGTTGAATATTTAGCTAACTTATTCACTGCTGGCGAAACTAGTATTATCTCAACAGCATTAAAAAAATTATTAGCAATGCGTTCCTATATGCGCTCAATTAATGTTGAAAAAGAGGCAAATAAAAAAATTATTAAATCTGTAGGCTTGTCTGAAGAACAAGTTAAGGAAATGTATCGGTATTTAGCGATTGCAAATTATGAGGATAGGTTTGTGATTCCAACTGGCCATGAGGAAGAGGTTTTAGATGACCCTTATGGCAACCAAGGGCAAGATGGGTTTTCATTTGGAAATAATAGCTCCGAGGGGATCTCTAAAATAACTTTATTTCCAAGACGTCGAAAAGAAACAGTTGAGCCTAAAAAAACAGCTCCAATTGCAAGGAAAAGGTAGGTAAAAAATATGAACGATTATAAGCTTTTATCGGTATTTTTAGATTACCCCAATAAAGACTTTATGGACAATGTACCTGAGTTTTATAACTATATTAATCAATCAACATCATTAAAAAAAGATGAAAAAAAAATCATTATGGATTATTTAGAGAATATAGAAAATAAATCATTGATAGAGCTACAGGGAGAGTATGTAAAAATTTTTGATATGAATGCTGAACATAGTCTATATTTGACACATCATTTATTTGGAGATGATAAAAATCGTGGCCCAGCACTAATAGACCTTGAACAGCTTTATGAAGAATATGGCTTCATTAAAACAACAAATGAACTTCCTGATTACCTTCCGCTTCTCTTAGAATTTGCAAATTCATTAGAGGGTGATGAATCAAATGCCTTTCTATCCCATGCGAATAAAGTATTAAAGGTATTGGAAGAAAATCTTAAAAAAGTATCAAAGCATTACTCTGGCTTAGTTTCTATTATTGAGAAGAGATCAAGACTTATAAAATTAGGAGAAGCTTAATGAATATTGAAAATTTCTTATTTGGTATATACCCATATATAGCATTGAGTATTTTTTTTCTAGGAAGTCTTATTAGATTCGATAGAGATCAGTATAGCTGGAAAAGTGATTCAAGCCAGTTGCTTTCAAAAAAATACCTCAGACTAGGAAGTAATTTATTTCATGTTGGAATATTAGCTATATTTGGCGGTCACTTAGTCGGCCTTCTAACCCCACACGGTATATTTTTAGCACTTGGTGTGTCAGATATGACCCATCAGATTGTAGCAATAGTGGCGGGATCAATCTTTGGAGTAATCGCTCTTTTTGGGGCCTTGATTCTCTGGTTTAGAAGGATGTTAAATAAAAGAGTTTCAAAGGCAAGCCGTAAATCAGATAAATTTATTTTAAGTTGGTTGTTAATTACATTAATTATTGGACTTTCTACCATTCCCGTCTCTTTCGGCCATTACAATCATGGGGATCCAAGTGTTATGATTTTATTATCAGATTGGGTAAAGAGTATTGTTACATTTAACCCTCAACCAGAATTGCTTGCAAATGTTGATACAGTTTTTAAGATTCATATGTTTTTTGGTTTGACTGTTTTTCTTGTTTTTCCTTTTACTAGGCTAGTTCATATCTGGAGTGCACCATTTACATATCTAAATAGACCTCACCAAGTAGTAAGAAGCAAAAGAAAATTTTTATAGGCTATTAATTTTCATTGCTTAATGGGATGTAACTAAAAATGACTAGAAAAGATTATGAATTTATTATTGCCTCTGTTGGAGCTTTTGTAACCGTTATTGCTGCCGGCTTTTTCTCTGATTTAATACTGTTAAATAATAGTGGTACACCAATCATTATTGCTTCAACTGGCGCTTCTGCAATGGTTGTTTTGGGTCTACCCGATAGCCCTGTTTCTAGACCATGGAATTTAGTGGGTGGCCATACATTTTCTGCCATTGTTGGGGTTAGTTGCTATCAATTTATTCCAAATGAATTGCTTGCAGCGTCTCTTTCGATTCCATTTTCAATGATTGCAATGTATTTCGGAAGATGTATGCATCCACCAGGTGGCGCCACTGCAATAACGGCCGTGATTGGCGGTGTGGCAATAAACGAGTTAGGTTATATGTTTGTCATTACTCCTATTTTTTTCAATTCTTTAATTCTATTAACTGTTGCATTAGGCGTTGCAACATTTAGAAAGAAAAATCCTTTTATTTAATGCTATCAAATTCAATTTAAGTATTAAAATGCAGAATTAGTATCATTTAAAAAAAACTTAAAAGGAATGTAAGCAAAATGAATGATTTTGAAGAAGGAATGCTAAATCTACTTGAGAAACATGTGGATGCCGAAATGAGGGGAGACCTAGAGCTTACGATGGCAACAATGACAAAGGATCCACATTTATTAAATATCCCTAATATGATGGGTGGGGATGATTATGAGGGGGTCAAAACCTTTTACAAGGATCATCTGGTTGGAAAATTTTTTCCACCTGATGTTGAGTTTAATAGAATTTCACTGACAATAGGTAAGGAACAAATTGTAGAGGAGTTGGTTATCTGCTTCACTCATACAAAGAAAGTCGATTGGTGTTTGCCTAATATCGAGCCCACGAATAAAAAAGTAAAAATGGCTGTTGTAGTCATTGCAGGAATAAAAGATAAAAAGTTAACACATGAACATATTTATTGGGATCAAGCTAGTGTCTTGGTTCAGATAGGGCTTCTAGATCAAAAGAACTTACCTGTAGTTGCAGATGAAAGTGCCAATAAACTTTTGGCATTCTTAAAGATTTAATTTAGTTTAAATGAATTATTTTGTGATTGGAGAGCTGGGCAGCTTGGTTTGAGTTTGAGCTTTTTGATTATGATGTTTATAGCAATTATTGTAATTGGGTCTATATTGCAGGCTTTGGTATAGATTCTCGGTGTGGAGACATTTTAATATAAATAAACAAAAGTTATATTTATGACCTAGGTGATGTCTACGAGAATTTTTGGCTTTGAGATTTTTTCTCTATCGAGCTAGCAAAACAAATTCTTATCCAGTTTTAATGTCATAAGCATGCCCCAAATTGAACATGTTACTAAAATAATTCCAGCAAAACGAATACAAATCCCCTCATATGATTTAGCTTTATTTTTAAATATAATCCAAATAAAAGAGAGGCTAATGAGAGCAAATAATGTACCTACTCCAAAAGCTATCATGATGAAAAATCCTTGTGCTGCTGATGAGGCCATTGTTGCCATAATAAGCGCTGTGTATAAAAGAGCGCAGGGCATTAATGACCAAAGGATTCCTAAAATGAAAGGATTAATATTATGAAACTTTAATGTATTTAAAAGCCTACTTGAATTTACAGAGAATGTTTTAAACACGGGAGGTTGTTGAAGATAGATTATTAAATAACCTCCCCATATGATTATAGATAAATGAAAAAAAATTCTAATCGGACGAAGATATAAGGAGTATTGAAAAAACTCATAAATGCTATTTAAAGTAAGTGCAGCAACAAAACCTAATAGCCCATAACCTAACAATCTACCTAGCTGGAATAAAAAAAATTTGGATTTAGATTGATTAATAAAAAAGTTACAAACTCCACCACACATTGCAATACAGTGAGGTCCTCCAAAAAACCCCATCAATAAACCGCTTATTACTATAGACCCAAATAATGCCTCCATATACTTAGAAGACTTTTGAGAAACGGCTAAGATCTTGGGATGATCTTAGGTATGAATCAAAAACCATTGCAATTGACCGAATAAAATACCAACCTTTTTTTGTTATGGTAATTGAATCTTTAGAGGCTTTTACCAATTTATCTTTTTGAAATTCATCAAGTAATTTTAGTTCATAGTTAAAGTATTGATGAAAATAAATGTTATAAATATTTTCTAGTTCCTTAAAATCAATAAAACCCTGGCACATTAATTTCATTATTACTTCACGACGTAAAAGATCATCTTTGTTGAGAGAGAATAATTTTGTTATTGGTACTTTATTATTATCAATGGAACTGTAATAGCTCTTAATATTTTTTTCATTTTGATAGTAATATGAATCATATTGACTAATTGACGATGCGCCCAGGCCAACGATGTTGTCATTATGTAAAGTGTAGCCTTGAAAATTTCTAAACAACCTGCCTTGTTTTTTTGCCATTGAAATTTCATCATGAGGAAGTGCAAAATGATCCATTCCAATATATTCATATCCGGCATCATTAAAATAATCAATAGCATTCTCTAGCATACTAATTTTTTCATTGGATGATGGTATGCCATCCGACTCAATACTTCGTTGAGATTTAAAAATTTTAGGAAGATGTGCGTATGAATAGAGAGCAATTCTATCTGGTTTTAATCCTATAATTTTTTTTAGGGTAGTAGAAAAAGATTTTTTTGTTTGTAGTGGAAGGCCATAAATAAGATCTATATTAATAGAGTGAAACTTCTCTTTTTTTGCAGCTGATATCAAGCTACAAATTTCTTCGTAGCTTTGCTCTCTATTAACCACTCTTTGAACAGAAATATCTAAATCTTGTACGCCAAAGCTTATACGATTAAATCCTAAATCTCTTATTAGTCGCAACCTTTCTTTATTAACAGTCCTTGGGTCAATTTCAATGGATCTCTCTATTTTTTGAGAAGTTGAGTGAGGATTGAATATTGATATTAATTTTCTTAATTGCTCATTTGTTAAAAATGTGGGAGTACCGCCTCCCAAATGCAAGCTGTTTATTTCAATTTCACTATGAAAGATATTTTTATACAGCTCCCATTCTTTCTGAATGTAATCTAAATATATGTCCGCATGGCTTTTATTCTTAGTAATTATTTTATTACAAGCACAGTAATAGCATAGAGAGTCACAAAATGGGATGTGAACATAAAGTGATATGGGTTTTTGAGCTTTGACATGGCCAAAGAAATTAAGCATCTTAGTTAATGATTTATTTTCATTACCAAGAACATCATTAAAGTTATTTATGGTTGGATATGAGGTATATCTCGGGCCTTTAACCTCATATTTATTTAATATTTCTTTCTCTATAATTGTTTTTATCAATGGATTTCTTATTTAAAAAGTATATATTTTATTATCCAAACATATAAAATAAAGTTATTGATTTATATCAAATCCAATATAAAATTATTTACTAATGGCTGAAGATCAAAAAATTAAGGAGAAATGCTCTGATTGCTCAGTTAGAGAGCTATGTTTTCCAATGGAGATAACAGATGCTGATATGACCCAGCTTGATGTATTGGTTAAAACTAAGATAAAGGTAAGAAAAAAAGAATATCTGTATAGACAAGGTGATGAGTTCAATTCAATCTATGCAGTCCGGGTGGGTTTTTTAAAAACCGCAATCACCAACAGCCAGGGAGAGGAAAAAATATTAGGTTTTAATATGTCCGGAGAGTTATTGGGGCTTGATGGGTTTGCAAATAACAAATATGAATCAAGTGTGGTCGCCCTGCATGACTCTGAGATTTGTGTTATTGAAAAAAATAGAATCGACGAAATCTCACAAACCTTTCACCCTCTCCAGAACTGCCTTCAGAAAATTTTAAGTACAGAGATTGTGAGAAATAATAATCTTTCAATTTCAATGAGTTCAATGAATGCTGAACAAAAAATTTCAACATTTCTGTTAAATTTAGGCCAGCGTTTTAAAATGAGGAACCAATCTGAAAATCATTTTATACTAAGAATGACTAGGAGTGAAATTGGTTCTTATGTTGACCTAACTATAGAGACTGTAAGTAGAACATTACGTAAATTAGAATCTATGGGGGTTATTAAGATTCACAGTAAATTAATTAAAATTATTGATATTAATAAGCTTAAAGAAAATTTAATTTCCTGCCAGACTTAATTACTTTTAACTTCTGACCTTATATTTGCTGGTCGATTACCTCCATCATTTTGGTAGCCCTCAATTACGATATTAGGATTTTTGAGAGCTATATATATAGTTGCTATACAAGCGATCACCACAATAGTAGGGCCAGCAATAATTAACCATAAATATATATTTTTTTTTGTTTTCATTTTTCTGGTACTACAAAAATAGATTTTTCGAAAATTACATTATCACTTCCTTCCTTTCTCAAAAGAAAGTTTATTGGGTATTTTCCGGGTTTTTGTGAATTAATGGGTACCTCAACGGTTACTATAAACGTGTCAGCTTCGGTTGGATCAAGTTGGATTTCTAGGTTTTTCATTGATTTGTCATCAATCTTTATTCTGGGGAGACCATCAACCCCAAGTTTGTACCCATCTCGATTTAGACCTGCATTCATTATTTTTAAACGATAAACATTTTCCAACATATTATTGCTATCTACTCGAGACAGAATACCTCGATCATGGATTACATTAAGCTTGAAATCATACCTATTATTTAATTTATACAAAAACAAACCTATTACAATCAATAAAATTAAACTATAAATGATTATTCTTGGCCGAAAAAAAATTTTTATTTTTTTTGTGATTGATAAATTATTCCGCAACATGTACGGAGTGGTGTAAGAGATCAAGTTTGCTGGCCTATTAATTTTTTTCATTACGCTGTCGCATGCATCAGCACATAGCCCACAAAATATACACTCATATTGAAGGCCGTCTCTGATGTCAATCCCATTTGGACAAACTTGTGCACATATATTGCAATCTATACAATCACCCTGAGACTTATTGCTAACTCCTTTTCTTGGCTCGCCTCTATCACTATCATAAATCATAGAAAGAGTATTTTTATCAAACATGGCACTCTGAAATCTAGCGTATGGACACATATATTTGCACACCTGCTCCCGCATAAATCCTGCATTAAAGTAAGTTAAGAAACCATAAAATATTGTCCAGAAAAGCGGCCATCCCGAAATTGAAAGTCCAATAGATTCAATGAATAATATTTTTATGGGTGTAAAAAAGCCTACGAACGTAAAGCCAGTCCAAATGGAAAATATGACCCAGATAAAATGCTTTTGAAACTTAATAAGTATTTTTTTTAGGCTCCAGTTTGATTTATCCAACCTTCCTCTTTTTGTAAAATTACCTTCTACTTTTGACTCAATCCATAAAAATATTTCTGTATAAACTGTTTGTGGACAAGCAAGGCCGCACCATATTCTGCCTGCTAATGTAGTGAAGAGGAATAAACCAAGTGCGCATATAATTAGGATTACACTTAAATATATAAGGTCTTGGGGATAAAATACATGCTTAAAGATATAAAATCTTCTGCTCGCTATATCGAATAATATAGCCTGTCTACCGCCCCATTCGATCCATGGAGTTAGGTAGAAAATAATTTGAGTTAACCAAACAAAAAACCAGCGCCACTTTGCATAAAAACCTAATATCTCGCGCGGGTATATTTTCTTTTCTGATTGATAAAGGGATATTACTTTTTCCCTCATTTTTAATGATTGTCTTTTGATAGCATTCTTGTATATAAAGAGACTAAATGAATCTGTTCTGGGGTAAGTCTATCATTCCATGCTGGCATCTCGTTGTTAATACCATACGTTATTCTATGGACTATTCCCTCAAAACTCTCTCCATGGAGCCAAATATGGTCTGTAAGATTTGGTGCACCAATGCTTTGATTGCCTTTGCCGTCAGCCCCATGGCATGAGGCGCATATACCAAACTTTTCTTTGCCCCTCAAGGCCTTCATGGGATGGTGCTTGCTATCCGATAGGCTTTTTACATAATGAGCAATATCCCATAAATCTTTTTTTGTTCCTATAGAGGCTAGGGCAGGCATAACACCATTTCGACCATTTGTTATAGAGCTTTTTATATCTATCATTTTGCCACCGTACAGCCAATCGTGGTCTGTTAAATTTGGAAAGCTAGTTGTGCCTCTTGCATCCGATCCATGGCACTGAGCGCAATTATTCAAAAAAATCTTTTTACCAATTTTTTTTGCTTTACGGTTATTAATAAATTGCTCTAAATCCATTTGTCCAAAATCTTTATACATAGCAGCAAATTTTTTATCAGCATCTTTTACCTCATCTTGATATTGTCCTAATTGTGACCATTTTAGATAACCATCCGTAAGTATTAACCCTGGATAAAGAGCTAAGTATATAAGGCCCCAAATTATAGTAATAACAAACAATCCAACCCACCATCGAGGAAGGGGGTTATTTTCTTCTTCTAAGTCCCCATCCCAAACATGACCACTTGTAGAATTGTCATCATTTTCAGGTCCTTTTTTTCCAGTTAATTTTAGGAGAACATAGCAACCAATAATTCCAATAATCGTTATTGATGCCACCAAGACGGGCCAAAAGTAATTATTAAATTCACCAAGCATTTATTCGTCCTTTAGGGGTAATTTAGATGCATTTTTGAAATCCCTACTTTTCCTTTTTCGCCATGCATATAGAATAATTAGTATAAAAATAATTAGAAATATTATTGTTAAAGATGATCTTAGAATTTCCATATCCATTTACCTCACGTGAATACCAAGAGATTGTAAATAAGTAATAAGCGCATCCATTTCAGATTTATTTATTAATGCTTCAGGTGACTTTTGAATCTCCTCCTCAGTATATGGAACGCCTATCATTTTTAACGCTTTCATTTTTGTTTGAATAGAGCCATCTGAGGCAGGGGTGTCATTTAACCAAGGGTAGGCTGGCATAATAGATTCTGGCACGACATCTCTTGGGTTGGTAAGGTGGATCTGATGCCAATTATTGCTATATTTCTTTCCTACTCGTGCAAGATCTGGCCCTGTTCTTTTGCTACCCCATTGAAATGGATGGTCGTAAACAAACTCACCTGCCAATGAATAATGCCCATACCTTAATGTTTCAGCTCTAAATGGTCTAATCATTTGAGAGTGACATGTATAACAGCCTTCTCTGACATAAATGCTTCGCCCTATTAATGCGAGAGGCTTATACGGCTTTAATCCCTTTACGGGTTGAAGCATATTTTTTTGAAAGTAAAGGGGGATAATTTCTACAATTCCAGCGAATAGGATGACAATAAAAATTAAAACAATCATTAAAAAATTGTTTGTTTCAATTTTTTCATGCGTAAATTTATTTTTATTTGACATGCTTCCCCTTTATTTTTTTAACTTATTTCTGGTATCTTAGAAGCTATTAGTTTTTTATTTTGTATTGTTTTAATAACGTTCCAAAACATAATCAACATGCCTCCAAAATAAAGGAGACCTCCAAAGAGCCTTGCCATATAGTATGGAGTTTTGGCTTTTACGCTCTCGGCAAATGTATAGGTCAGTGTGCCGTCAAAAGGATCTATTTCTCTCCACATTAAGCCTTCCATTACACCTGCAATCCACAAGGCGGCGATATAAAATACAATACCTATTGTGGCCATCCAAAAATGGATTTCTATGAGTTTGGTGCTGTACATATTTTTCTGCCCATATAATTTTGGAATTAAACAGTATAGGGCTCCCATTGATACCATTCCCACCCAACCTAATGCTCCTGAGTGAACATGACCAATAGTCCATTCAGTGTAATGTGATAGGGCATTAACCGTTTTTATAGCCATCATTGGCCCTTCAAAGGTACTCATTCCATAAAAAGATAAAGAGACAATCATAAATCTTAAAATAGGGTCAGTTTTTAATTTATCCCACGCACCAGACAGTGTCATTATTCCATTAATCATCCCCCCCCAACTTGGAGCAAGCAATATTATTGAAAAAACCATTCCTAAAGACTGTGTCCAGTCTGGAAGGGCGGTGTAATGTAAATGGTGGGGGCCTGCCCACATGTATGTAAAAATAAGCGCCCAGAAATGTACAATTGATAAGCTATAGGAATAGACAGGCCTATTAGCTTGCTTGGGAACAAAATAGTACATAATACCCAAGAATCCAGCTGTCAAGAAGAAACCAACCGCATTATGCCCATACCACCATTGAACCATTGCATCTTGTACTCCCGCATAAATAGAATAGGATTTAAAGAATCCTGCTGGAATCGCCGCACTATTAACAACATGCAGGAGGGCAACCGCAATAATAAAAGCACCAAAAAACCAATTGGCAACATATATATGCTTTACTTTCCTTTTGGAAATTGTGCCAAAAAACACAATTGCATAACACACCCAAATAATTGTAATTAATATATCAATGGGCCATTCTAATTCGGCATACTCCTTTCCTGAGGTGTAACCCAGGGGAAGGGTAATTGCAGCCAATAAGATGACTAGTTGCCAACCCCAAAAAGTAAAATTTGCTAAACCTGGTGCAAATAACTTGGTTTGGCATGTTCTTTGAACAATATAATAAGAGGTTGCAAATAAGGTTGACCCACCAAATGCAAAAATAACAGCATTTGTATGCAGGGGCCTTAATCTACCAAAGCTAGTCCAAGGTAAACCTAAATTGAGTTCTGGCCAAATTAACTGAGAAGATATTATTACCCCGACGAGTAATCCAACAACAGCCCAAAAGACGGCCATTATCGAAAAATTTTTTACGGCATTATCAGTATAAATTTGCATATTTCTTTCTTAGATATATTAATTAGCCTAAATATGCCTCAAACAAGAAATTATTTTTTGATTTAAATCAAATCTTTAATATTTGAAATAATTTATGGTGACTTTAAATCAAAAATGAAATGTAAGAAGTTTTAAAATTATGGGTGTATTTAAATGAAATTAAATTTTGTTATATGAGTTGGAGCTTCTTAAAAAATACATCAGACCTTTCTGAATTTTGTGAAAATCTAAATAATGATAATTGGAGAGTGGAGCTAATTATTGAGGGTATTCATTGTATGTCATGTGTCTCAAGGATTGAAAATAGCCTGCATAAAATAAAGGGATTAAATAAGGTAAATGTTCATCTAACATCAAACCATACGATTATCGAATGGAATAATAATTTAGTTAAGTTGCCTATGTTGGTGGAGATAATTCATAAATTAGGCTTTAAAGCTTTTTTGTCTGGAGGCGATAAACAGCTAATAAGTGAGCAACTAAAATCTAAGCAAATGTTATGGAATTGGTCTGTATCACTTATATGTTTCTTTCAAATCATGATGTTCTCAATGCCGTCATATTTAAGCGGTGAAAATGGTTTGGATCATAATTTAAAAAGCTTGTTTGATTGGGGTTCATTTATTTTAATAATTCCAGTAATCATATTTTCTGGAAAAATTTTTTTCCATAATGCTTATAGTGGCTTAAAGAATAAAGCTATAAATATGGACCTACCCATCTCCCTTGGAATCATCCTAATGTTTTTATTTAGCGTGATGGGCACAATAAACCCCTCAAACCTTTTCAATGGAAAGGTGTACTATGACTCGATCAGCATGTTTATTTTTTTGCTTCTATCAAGCCGCTATTTAGATCACAAGATAAAAACAAAATCATGGATTACTTTTACAAATTTCTTTAAAAAACTTCCCGAATCATCGAGAAAGGTAAAAAATAAAAATTTTAAGAAACCAAGAATTTCTATAGTAGGTTTAAATCAAATCAGAGTGGGGGATTTGATTCAGGTTCTACCTGGTGAAACAATTAACTTTGATGGGGTAATAGTTCATGGTTCTTCTCATTTAAATAATATGTTTATGACGGGAGAATCTACTCCAGAAGCTGTAAGGATAGGCAATTATCTTTTTGCGGGTGGAATAAATATTGATGGTGTAATTTATTATAAAGTTGAGCGCCTACGCAACACTTCTTATATTAGTAAAATAAAAAAAATAATAGAAGACAGTCAATACACAAAGCCAGCATTTGTTAAAATGATTGATAAGTTTGCCCAACCTTTTTTACTGGCAATTATTTTTTTATCTATTTGTTCATATGTAATTTGGTCGCCTATAAATCAACAAATGGCAATTAATGCCATGATTTCCGTTTTGATTGTGACATGTCCTTGCGCATTATATTTGTCAACGCCGATTGCAATGAGTGCGGCGGCCAATAAGCTTGCAAAAAAAGGAATTTACATAAGAAACCTTTCGGCATTTGAAAGTTTAGCAAAAATAAATTTACTCTTTCTGGATAAAACGGGAACGCTTACAGATAGCAATCCTTCGATAGCTCAATCGTATTTGAGTCACTCATATAATCATTCCCTTATTAAAAAAATTATTTTCCAAATCACAAAAGACTCTTTACATCCATTTTCTAATTCATTAAAAGAGAAGTTTGGGGATAAAAGTAATGAAGTTGAATTAAGTGATTTGAAAGAAATTTCAGGGAAGGGAATCGAGGCTTTTTCAGAAACATATGGAAAACTCAAATTAGGGTCCGCAATATTCTGTGGAATTGATTCAAATGAGTTTCCAAGCCATGTAAATCTATGTCAAGTTCATTTGACATTTGATGGTCAGTGGGTAGCTTCATTTAGCTTTAAGGAAATGTTAAGAAAAAAAGTAAAAGAAATCGTAGCTAGTTTTTCACGTAGCAGTATTGAATCAATTATACTTTCAGGAGATCAAAAGGATGCTGTTATTGATGTAGCGAAAAGGGTGGGGATAAAAAAATTCTTTTGGGCAATGACTCCAAAAAAGAAACATCAAAAAATAATAGATGCTCAAAAAAATAGAGCTAGGGTGATGATGGTCGGTGATGGATTTAATGACGGCCCCGCATTGGCTCAGTCAGATGTATCAGTGGCTATGGGAGCATCTCCGTCAATAGTCCAAACAAAATCAGATTTTATTATTATTTCCAATGATATTTATTTAATTAAGTTTTTAATAAGCTTTAGTAAAAAAACATTAACTGTTATTAGGCAAAATATTTGTTGGGCCCTTTTTTATAATTTAGTCATGATTCCATTTGCTTTTTTTGGATATATTGAGCCATGGATAGCGGGCTTAGGTATGACTTTTAGCTCATGTATCGTGGCTATCAATTCATATAGACTAAATCAATGAGGAAGGTATGGAAATCTTATTCATCTTAGTTCCAATTTCAATCATTTTAAATTTTGCAGTCTTGATCTTTTTAAGATGGGCAATTTTTTCTAATCAATACGAAAAATTGGATAAAGAAGCTCGAAGAATCCTTGAGTAGACAAAGTTTTAAAATATTTGATTTAAATCAAAACACTCATTTTAATAATAATAAATAATGCTTAAATATATTAACTTTTAAGTGAAGGTGTTTATGAAAAAAATACTCTTAGGTTCGTGTTGTTCTATTTTAATTTTGTTTTTCTTTGCCAGTCTTGCAATTGCAAAGGAGGGCGATGTTGTCGTGAGACTAAGGGCAACAGCAGTTATTGCTGATGAGCAAAGTAATTTGTATGCACAGACTCAAGAATCAACTGGATTAGCTGCCGCGCTTTACGGGACATCAGATGCTAAGTTGGATGTTAACTCAAATGTAATTCCAGAAATAGATTTTTCATATTATCTTACTGACAATATTGCGGCGGAGCTTATTTTGGCACTAGGTACAAGACATGATGTAAAAATTAAACCAATTACAAGCTCAAATAATGCCGATCTTGGTAGCATTAATATCTTACCGCCGACATTAACAATCCAATGGCATTTTAACCCTGATGAATCATTCGATCCGTATTTAGGAGTAGGAGCAACTTATGCAAGAGTTATGGATAATCGTCTGGACCTATGTTGTACAAATAATTTACCCATTCACGTTGAAAGAAACAACTTTGGACCAACCATCCAAGCTGGATTTGATTTTAATATAGATGACACATACCTTTTAAATGTAGATGTTAAAAGATCTTGGATAAAAGCTGACGTTACGACTGGCGATGACCTAATAGATGAGTTAGATATCAACCCATGGATTGTGAGTGTAGGTGTTGGTATGAGGTTCTAGTTACAGCTAAAAAAAGTCGTCTCCTGGACTATTCTTTTGTAGCTGGGGAAGGGGTGCTCAGTTGCAGATCTGAGTGCTCCTTTTTTTAATTGGTATTCTTGGCTATAAAAGTAATAATTTTTACTAGCACACCTGAAAAAAATATAATTTATATTTTTTCTAAGCCTATTTAATTTAGGTATAATTTTTATTCAATATGTTAATGAATAAAATTATTTCTAATGCTTGCTCTAAAGCATTCTGTCAAACCGTAATAGCTCTGCTTTTAGTCTCTTGTAAGGCGGTTGGTCCAGATTATGAAGGCTCCCCTGAAATAGAAATCCCTGATAATTGGAATAATCAATTAAATAGTGAATCTGTTGAGGACGCTAACAACCAAAAACAATGGTGGAGGCTGTTAGATGATCCGGTTTTAAATAACTTAATTAGTAAGGCTGCTGTTGATAATTTAGATGCAAAAATTGCCCTTTCAAGAGTGGAAGAAGCAAGGGCAAATTTTGGGATTGTTGAGGCTGCCAAATTGCCAGAAATTGATGCGGTCGGAGATGTGGCAAGAAAGAGTAAAAGCCAATCAGCTTCAGGGAGAAAAGACACAGACAACTATACTTCAATAGGGCTTGATTTAAGCTGGGAGATTGATATTTTTGGTTATGTGAGGAGGTCAATTGAGGCGGCAGATGCTCAACTAGACGCAACCGTTGAGAGTTATCGGGACGTAATGGTCATTCTGTATGCTGAAATAGCCAAGAATTATATCGCCTTAAGAACCTCTCAAGAGCGGCTCCAGTTTGCGCTAGAGAATGTGAAATCTCAAAAAGATACCTTAATAATTGTAAATGCACGGCATGAAGCTGAACTTGTTTCGGAGGTTGATGTTTTACAATCGGAACAAAATCTAGCGGCTGCACAATCGAACATCCCCCTTTTTCATGCCCAAATAAATAAATTATCTAATAGCCTTGCGGTTCTTCTAGGGAAAAATCCTGGAACCCTTTATATGGAGTTAAAAGAAAGTCACGGTATCCCACATGTCCCTGAAAAAACTGTTGTTAAGGTCCCTAGGGAAATTTTAAGACAGCGACCTGATATAAGGGAGGCGGAGAGAAGGTTAGCACAAGAAACGGCAGAGGTCGGTATTGCAACAGCGGAAGAATACCCAAGATTCCATTTAAATGGCACCTTCGGTTACGATGCAAGGGGATCGGATAGCCAACTTAGTTCAAATTCAAGATACTGGTCATTCGGCCCAAATTTTAGATGGAATTTATTTGACTCGGGAGCATTAAAAAGCGCAATTAAGGTTCAAGACGCACAACTTGAGCAAGCTCGTGTACACTATGAAAAGACTGTTTTGGTAGCATTTGAAGAGGTTGAGAATGCGATTAAATCTTACAAAGAGGAAAAGCAAAGGAATAATTCACTGAAGGAGTCTGTTAGTGCAGCAAAAAAAGTGAACAAGATTACGCTTGCGAGATATACATCAGGTTTAATTGATTTTCAAGAGGTCCAAGATGCCGAGAGGGTAATCTTTTTTCAAGAAGATGAGCTTGCTCAAAGTAATGGCAATTTAGTTCAGTACATAATTCAATTATATAAAGCAATGGGTGGGGGTTGGGACGAAACAGAAATTCCAACAAAAGATATAAGCAATAAAGTTTAAGAGATAACCTTAATGAAAAATATAATTTATTTGATAGTTTTAAGTTTTTTTATTGCATCGTGTAGCAAGGATGAGCCAGTTAAAGAGCTCCCGATACCAAAAATTGCGTGGATGGAAGTTAGCATATCAAGCGTAGAGCAAACAAGAAGATTATCTGGGCAGCTCGATCCTAGGGTAGGGGCCTCACTAAGCTTTAATAATGGTGGGTATGTCAACGATGTAAATGTTGATTTAGGCAGTGTGGTTAAAAAAGGACAAGTGCTGGCTAGATTAAATCAGCGAGACGCAAAGAGCCTTTACCTTTCCGCAAAAGCGGATTTCGTTAATAAGGAGTCTTACTACAATCGTATGAAAGAGGCTCGTAAGAGCAAGGCGGTCTCCCAACAGGATGTGGCAGATGCAAAAACGGAATTAGATATTGCAGCTTCTAATTTGGCAATAAATAAAAAGGGCTTGGAAGACGCAGTACTCAGGGCTCCTTATGATGGAATTATTACATTTCGTGATGTCGACCCCGCACAACAAATTTCTATTGGTGAAACGATTTTTAAAATTGATGGTGGGGAGGGGCTTGAGGTCTCAGTATTGGTTCCAGAGACTTTAATTAAAAAATTAATACAAGACAAAGTATATTCTGTCACTTTTCCCGCAGTGAAAAATTTTAAGTTAGATGCGATTCTCAAAGAAATTGGAACCCAGGCAACGAGAGCAAATGCATTCCCAGTCGTTTTATACCTCATTGAGCAGTCTGATGAGCTTCGGGCGGGCATGACAGCGGAGGTCTTATTTGTCTTTAATGAGGACGTAGAAGAGAGTATTTTAATCCCTAATTCAGCGCTAGGTGTCGGTGAGGGCAATACAAGCTTTGTTTATGTTTTTGACTCAAATTCAAGCAGACTTAAAAAAGTTATGGTCAAGCCATTAAACATTACAAATAATGATGTTTATGTAAAAGGGGATATTAAGTCAGGAGATATTATTGCGGTGGCAGGTATTCCTTATCTAAGGGAGAATCAAGAAGTGATCCTACAAGAACAAGACGTACAAATATTTAACTTTAATTGAGGTTAATTCTTTAATGAATATTTCAGAGTTAGCTTTCAAGTATAAAAAAATATTTATATTTATTGTTTTAAGCTTGATGATATATGGGGGGATTAGTTATTTTACTTTACCCTCACAAGAAGACCCCACAATCACTAATCGTGAAGCCATAGTTACGACAAATTATCCTGGCATGTCACCCCAAAGAATTGAACTTCTGATTACTAAAAAATTAGAAGAAAATATCCGTAAGATTCCAGAGATCAAGATGATTACGTCGATCTCTCAAACTGGTTCCTCAATAATTCATGTCAAGATTGAAGATAAATATTTTGACTTACCTGCGATATGGCAAAACCTACGAAATAAAGTTAAAGAAGCAGAAAAAGAATTGCCCGAGGGAACATCCACCCCTAACGTTAACGATGAGTTTGGAGATGTTGCTGTTATCACAATGGCATTAACATCAGATGGTTTTGGGATGAGTGATATGCACGATATGGCAAAACATATCAGAGATATTCTTTATGGCGTCAAGGGAACAAAAAAAATTGATTTGTTTGGCATTCAAGAGGAAAGAATTTATCTAAAAATTGAATCAACCAAGCTTGCGGAGATAGGCGTAACGCCAAGCCAGATTGCAACGGCACTTCAAACGCAAAATATTATACTGCCAGGCGGTCAGGTTGACACTGGAGCTAGATCATTTGTTTTAGAGCCAACAGGTGATTACAAAGATATCGAAGAGTTAGGGGATACGCTAATTTCAGTAACAAAGTCCGGTTACAAAACAAATAAAGATACTGTGATAACGCTAAGGGATATAGCAACTATTGAGCGCGGCTATGTGGACCCACCTAATAAAACAGCTTACTTTAATGGTAAACCAGCCATAGTTTTTGGAATTTCTATGCTGGAAGGCTATAACCTGCTTGAATTCTCTCCAAGAGTTTTAAAGGTTATATCTGAAATACAGGAAACGATGCCATTTGGTTACACACTTGATATTGCAACTTATCAGGCGGAGGTTGTTGATGCAACAATCAGCGGCGTATCCATAAATGTTTTACAGACATTAATCATCGTCCTTTTTTCAGTCATTATCTTTCTGGGTTTTAGAACGGGTTTTATTGTTGGCTCAATTGTCCCTACTGTAATGCTAATCACATTGGCCTTAATGAATTTTTATAATTTAGAGCTTGAAAGGATGAGCCTTGCGACGCTCATTATTGCTTTAGGGTTGTTAGTGGATAACGGGATAGTTGTCGCTGAAGACTTTATGCAAAGGCTTGAGAAGGGGGTATCCAGAATTGCTGCGCTTAAGGGGGTTGGAAAGGAATTAACTATCCCGCTACTCACTTCATCACTGACGACCATTTTATTTTTCATGCCATTAATGATGGCGGAATCAGCTGCTGGAGAATATACGAGATCCTTGTCATTGGTGATAGCGATGGCCTTATTGACTTCATGGGTAGCCGGGCTTTGTCTTACGCCTATACTTTGCTATTACTTTGTAAAGATTGACAAGAAAAAAAGTCAAGAAAAAGAAAGCTCAGGTATTTTTTACAAACTGTCTTCAGGTTATGGCTTGCTTTTAAAAGGTATTTTAAAGATAAGATTCATTTTCTTAGGGATGATGTTTGCTACATTTGTATTCTCAATTATTGCCAGCAAGGAAGTTCCAAAAAGATTTTTCCCTGACTCAGATAGGCCACAAATATTAGTTTACACCCAACTCCCTGCAGGAGCTTCTCAAAGAGAAATGACAGATCAAATGAAGAAAGTTTTTGTGTCCTTAGATGATAGACAATTATTTCCAAATATTGAATCTTATTCAGGATACGTTGGTTTCGGTGGACCGAGATTTGTGTTGTCCCTTGCACCAGAAGATGCTGCAGACAATATGGGATTTATTATCATCAATATTGACGATATAGAAAAACAAGATAGCTCCATTGGTAACTTAGAAAGCATTTTAAATGACAGGTTTCCTGGGATGTTTTTTAGAGTTAAAAAAATGTTTTTAGGCTCAAGTGATTCGACTGAAATTAAGTTGCAGGTGGTTGGCCCTGATGCAGATATTATTTATGACAAAGCTCAACAATTAGTTGATAGGCTTTATGAAATTCCTGATGCAACTGATATCAGGACTGATTGGCAGAATAGAACTTTAAAAATTTTAATTAAAGTTGATCAGGTCAGGGCAAGAAGGGCGGGTGTTTCATCTACTGACATCGCACAATCTCTAAATGCCTATTTTGAGGGCACAGAAATTACGCAGTTTCGGGAAGAGGACAATATCATTCCAATACTTTTTAGAGCCGAAGATGAGGAAAGATTTAATTTGGATAGGATGAGAACATTAAATGTCTACTCATCAAGTAAAAATACGAATGTTCCATTATTACAAATAGCTGACTTTGAAGGTCAAAATCAATATTCACGTATCGCTAGAAAAGATTTATTTAGGACGGTATCTGTGGAGGTGAGGAATGTGAATATGACCGCACAAGACTTTAAGGAAGTATTGGATCCTATTGTTGATGAATTAAATGAAGGGTTACCAGCCAATCATTTAATTAAATATGATGGTGTTATCAGGGAATCAAAGGAGGCGCAAGAGTCTCTATCCGCTTCAGTTCCTTTGGTAATAGGTCTTATCATTATTCTTCTTGTGGCTCAGTTCAATTCATTCAGGCGGCCTCTAATCATTTTAATCACCATTCCACTGTCTTTCATAGGCGCCGTATTGGGTTTATTGGTTTCAGGCTCAAATTTTGGATTTATGGGGACACTAGGCCTTTATAGTTTAGCTGGAATTATTATAAATAATGCCATTATCTTGATTGATAGAATTGATTTAGAAAGAGAGATGGGTAAGAAAATTTATGATGCAATTATTAGTGCATGCCAACAAAGACTTAGGCCAATTATTATTACGACACTAACAACAACATTAGGTTTATTAACGCTAATAATACCTCATGACCCGTTATTTTATGGCTTGGCAAATATTATTGCATATGGGTTGGGTGTTGGAACATTTCTTACCTTAGCGGTTGTGCCTGTTTTATATTCCATATTATTCAAGGATAAGGCAGCCCATGGAAAATAAATTCAATGACCACTGAGAAAAAAAAATATCCAAGAGATGGGGAAAGAGTTGTAAATAATTCTCAAAGGTTATTCTTGGTTTATATTATCTGCATACTTGTTGATATGATGATTCTGAATTTATATGCAGAATTTACTCATTCTGTTTATGTAGAGTCTTTTTCTATAACAATTTTTATCGCTATTTTCTTACAATTATTTATTGCCCTAACAAAACAAGTAGAGCATAAGTTATCAATATTTTTTTCTGAAAAAAAAGGCCATCTGTCAAAGATAAAGTATTTTTTTGCATTATGGGCATTGGTGTTTTTTTCTAAAGTATTGATGCTCCACGGCGCTAATTTAATTTTTGGAGACAAAATAAATTTCTATGGAGTTTTTAATGGGCTATTGGCATTTATTATCCTTATACTGTCCTTTCTTTTAGGGGAGTATTTACTGATAAAGGTTTATCGCGCACTTGAGACAAAAACCTAGCCGGCCTTAGTGTCTTAAATTTATTTTTGATTTCCTTAAGGTGCTCAATAGATCACATAAAGAACCATTTGTTGGATAATTTTTGTTTATTTGAAGGGCATCAATTTTTAAAATTAATTGTTCAAGTAATTTTGTATAAACCTCATTCACGTAATGATCCATAGTGACTTTATCAAACCTAAGTACCTTCCAATGCGAAATGTTCATTTCTCTAATAAAATTATCCGGGTGTGTTTCTCTATTTGATTTTGATTGATAAATCTTAACCTTTAAATCACCATACAAAATTGTACTTTGTGGTTGGTAAGATAAAATGGGTTTAATGATAACAATGGCATCTGTTACAGAATCAGAGGAACATTTTTTTACGTTAGAATAGGCAGGTAAGTTAGCAATCGCCTTATCCATCATTGGAGAAGGTTGGTACATGTAATCATCAAAAGGATTGCTCAGATATTGATTGATAGACTGATCAACAAAGTACTGAAGATTTGCAGCGTGTAATAGGTTTGTTAAAAAGAGAGTTGAAATGAAAAATATAATTTTTTTTACAAATGCACTAGTCATTATTTTTGCCCTATATACTAACCCTGTAAGGGCAGATTTTACAGCAAAAGTTCAGCGGGTGGTTGATGGCGATACAGTTTATGTGGTTGATAAATCTGGAAATGAATTCAAGGTAAGGCTTGCAGGGATTGACGCACCAGAAAAAAATCAATCTTATGGATTAGCATCAGGTCATCATTTAAGTAAGGCTATCAAAAATAGATGGGTTTTTCTTGAATCCAAACCTAGGAAAGAAAAGCTATATTCCGTTGATCGTTATAATAGAGTTTTAGCTAAAATTTTATTGGATGGTCAGGATATAAATTTAATCCAGATTTCAAGCGGATATGCATGGCATTTCAAGAGATACCAAAAAAAACAAAGCCAGGTAGATCGAGAATCCTATAGTAAGGCAGAATTGGATGCAAAAAGGAATCAACTAGGCCTTTGGAAAGAAAAAAAACCGATTGCCCCATGGAAGTGGCGTAAAATGAAAAAATAATTTTTTAAGCTTAGGAGCTGAGTTTTTGAGAAATAATTTATCTACGAACTTTATAACGCTTTTATTACCAATCTTTTTTACTACCCCAGTTTATTCTGCATGCATGGATTTTTATAATCATGAACTAAAAACCTTGCAGGGAAGGGCGTTTAATTTGTGTGAGCATCAAGATAAACCTATTTTATTCGTTAATACAGCAAGTAAGTGTGGTTTTACATCTCAATTTGAGGGATTAGAGAAGCTTTATAAGCAACATAATGAGCATATGCTAGTAATTGGCTTTCCTTCAAATGACTTCAATCAAGAGTTTAATTCTGATAAAGAAATTCAGGATTTCTGCAAGTTAACTTACGCTGTTGATTTTCCAATGATGAGTAGGTCAAATGTTGTTGGGCCTAAAGTAAACCCGGTGTATAAGAATTTAAAACAAATGACAGGGGAGGCACCTATGTGGAATTTTTATAAATATATCGTCATGCCCAATGCTGAATCCGCTTTTGTTTTTCCAAGCACCGTGGATCCAGAGTCTTTAGAAATTATGGGATTGCTCGAGCCTTATTTCGGAGATTAATTTTTCATAAATTGTATGATTATTGCTGAGAGTTCCTCAACTGATTTTGAGGTGGAGTCTGCTGTCGGTATCCTAATTTTTTTCATTAGGTTCTCGGCTTGTTTAATTTCCTGCCTACAATTAGATAGCGATGCATAATGACTGTTAGGCCTTCTTTCACTTCTGAGAGAGTGTAATCGTTCAGCTTTGATTGTGAGCCCAAATATCTTGTCAAGGTATCCTTCTAAGATAGGAGGCAATTTTCCTCTTTCAAAGTCCTCAGGAATTAGGGGGTAGTTCGCAGCTTTGATTCCGAACTGCATTGCAAGATAAATACTGGTGGGTGTTTTACCACTTCTAGAAACACCTATAAGTATGACTTGTGCTTGATTAAGTCCAGTATGGGTCATTCCATCATCATGGCCTAATGCAAAGTTAATTGCCTCCATTCTAGAGCCATAATTATTGGTTTTCATGCTGTGGGAAACCCCAGGCCTTGTTAACGGTTGTTCATCTAGCTCAATTCCCAAGGGATGAATAAATGAATCAAATAGATCAATGTAATAAGCATCTACAGCTTTTAACTCATTTCTTAAGATTTTATTTCCGATTGACATGATGACGATAGGCCTTGCACCAGTCATCATTTTGGCATTAACTATTCTCTTTTGAGCATCCTCAACTTTAGCAATTGAGTCTGTGAAGGGTATTCTAATTTGATCAAATTCAGTTTCAGGAAAATGTGCTAATAGACCACCTAAAGAACCAGCCGTAATACCTGTCCCATCAGATATAAAAAAGGCTGTCCTTTTATTTTTAGCCATTTATTTTTCGCTTAATTTTTTCCATGTACTTATTACTGTATCAGGATTTAAAGACATCGAATCCATTTTTTGTTTCAAAAGCCATTTAGCAAAATCTGGGTGATCAGACGGGCCTTGACCGCAGATACCCACATACCTTTTACTTTTTTTAGCACCTTCAATCGCTAACTCGATTAACCTTATAACAGCTGGATCTCTTTCATCAAAACCATCTGCTAAAATTCCTGAATCTCTATCAGTCCCCAATGTAAGCTGAGTTAAATCATTTGAACCAATTGAAAACCCATCAAAGTAATTTAAAAAATCTTTAGCTAAAATTGCGTTTGAGGGGACCTCACACATCATAATTAGCCTTAACCCATTCTCTCCTCGTTTAAGCCCATTCTTTTCAAGAATATTGATTACTGCTTCGGCCTCCTTGAGGGTTCTCACGAAAGGGATCATCAATTCAATATTTGTTAAACCCATTTCATTTCTTGCTTTCAACATAGCCTCGCATTCGAGTTTAAAACAATCTTTAAATTGATCGGAAATATATCTTGCAGCACCCCTGAATCCAATCATTGGGTTTTCTTCGTCAGGTTCATAGATATCGCCTGCAACTAATTTTTTATACTCATTTGATTTGAAATCCGACATCCTCACAATGACTGGTTTTGGGTAAAATGCAGACGCGATAGTCGCAACACCCTCAGTTACTTTATTTACATAAAAATCTTTTGGAGAAGCATACCCTTTAGACTTAAAGTCAATAGTTTTTTGGATATCCTCTGGCATAGCCTTGTAGTTTAAGATGGCCTTTGGGTGAATTCCAATCATATTGTTAATAACAAATTCAAGTCTAGCAAGACCAACACCATCATTAGGAATTTGTGCAAAGGTAAAAGCCATATCTGGATTACCTACATTCATCATTAGTTTTATGGGTAACTTTGGCAATTCGCCATCATCTTGTACTTTTATTTCAAAATCCAATTTACCCTGATAGACGATTCCAGTTTCACCTTCCGAGCAAGAAACTGTAACGGTATCCTGCTCTGTAAGAAGTTCAGTCGCATTAACACTACCAACAATCGCTGGAATTCCTAACTCTCTTGCGATTATTGCCGCGTGACATGTTCTGCCTCCTCGGTTTGTAACTAAAGCAGAAGCTCTTTTCATAACAGGCTCCCAATTTGGATCAGTCATGTCAGCCACAAGCACATCGCCTGGTTGGACGGTATGCATTTCTGAAGGGTCTTTTACGATTCTTACAGGCCCCACCCCAATTTTTTGCGTAACAGCTCTGCCTGCAACAAGTGCCTTACTAGATTCCTTTAATGTGTAGGTTTCTGTTGTATTTTGATTCTGAGATTTAACTGTTTCAGGCCTAGCTTGGAGTATGTATAGCTTCCCATCAAGCCCATTCCTACCCCACTCAATATCCATTGGGCAACCATAATGTGACTCAATAATCATTGCATAATTAGCTAATTCTGTAACATCCTCATCCTTAATACTAAATTGGTCTGATAAATTCTCTTCGACATCTATGGTGCTTGTACTTAAACCGGCCTTAGTATCCTCACTAAACACCATTTTAATTTTTTTTGATCCAATAGATTTTCTAACTATCGCATTTTTACCAAGATTTAGAAGTGATTTATGAACATAAAATTCATCTGGATTTACTGCGCCTTGAACTACCGTTTCGCCTAACCCATAAGATGATGTGATAAAAATTACATCTTTGAAGCCTGATTCTGTATCAATAGTAAACATGACGCCTGAGGAGCCCATATCACTTCTGACCATTTGTTGTATGCCAGCTGATATTGCAACATCAGAATGAACAAAGTTTTTATGAACTCGATATGAAATTGCACGATCATTGTATAGCGAGGCAAATACCTCCTTAATCGCATGTCTTATATTATCTATGCCATGGATATTTAAAAAACTTTCCTGTTGGCCTGCAAATGATGCATCTGGCAAATCTTCAGCTGTAGCAGAAGATCGGACTGCAAATGTTGTTCCCTTGGGTGATTTCTCTAATAATTTATCATAGTGATTTTTAATGTTGTCTTCGAAGTCTTGAGAGAAGGATGTATCAAGAATCCATTTCCTGATCTTTTTACCGCTATCGGCTAGCTTAACTACGTCATTTACATCTAAATCCTTCAGCTCATGCTCAATTTTTTCTCCCAATCGGTCTTGGGCTAGAAAGTTATTGAAAGCATCTGCGGTTGTGGCAAACCCAGTTGGAACCCTAACTCCCTTTGCTTTAAGCTGAGATATCATTTCGCCGAGTGAGGCATTTTTACCCCCCACAATGGCAACGTCTTTATTTCTGAGTTCTTCGAAAGAAATTATACTTTGTGTCATTAGGTACCTTTGGAATAATCAATAATAATAATTTTGTACTGATTTTTCTATATAAATAATAATAAAGACCGTAATTCTGCCATAATTATGTGATTAATTGTCGACTTAAACTGAATTGATTCTAACAATCAAAAAAATAATATCAAAATTAATTTGAATGACAATCCTCTTAACTATTTGATAGAAAAAATTGTTGTTATTGTCTAAATTTTGCTAAAATGTCTCCCCCAAGCCATCCAGTTAAAAAACTAAGGCTTCATTATTAAACATACTAATTTAAAAACATACGGAGAAATCAATGGCTTCATTACTTGAACAACTAAAATCAATGACAACAATTGTTGCAGACACAGGTGAGGTAGATGCAATTAAGTCTTTAAAACCAGTCGATGCTACAACTAACCCATCTTTACTTTTGAAGGCAAGCAAATTGCCGCAATGTGAGCCTATGATCGAGGAAGCTATCGCATACGCAAAAGGTAAAAGTTCTGACAAAGCTCAACAAATAGAAGATGCCGCTGACAAGCTGGCTGTTTTGGTTGGTTTAGAAATTTCCAAGCACATCCCTGGAAGAATATCTACGGAAGTAGATGCTAGCCTATCTTTTAATGTCGATAAAATGGTTGCTAAAGGAAAAAAAATTATTTCTTTGTATGAGGAAGCTGGATTAACAAAAGATAGAGTCTTAATTAAGTTAGCATCAACATGGGAAGGTATTAAAGCAGGTGAGATTTTAGAAAAAGAGGGGATTAACTGTAACTTAACCTTACTATTTAGCTTTGCTCAAGCAAGAGCTTGTGCTGAAGCAGGTGTTTTTCTAATATCCCCATTTGTTGGGAGAATTTTAGATTGGTATAAAGCAAGCACAGGAGAGGAATACACATCAGAAACTGACCCAGGTGTTGTTTCAGTTCGAAATATTTACAGTTGGTATAAAGAGCACGGATTTAAAACGGTAGTAATGGGCGCGTCATTCAGAAACATTGGTGAAATTACGGCTCTATCTGGTTGTGATCGGTTAACCATAGGGCCAGCACTTATTGAGGAGCTAGCTGCAACAGAAGGCGACCTTCCTCAGCACCTTAAAGATAATGGCGTAACCAAAGAAAAACCTTCTAAACTTGAAGAAGATCAATTTAGATTTGACCATAATGAAGATGCAATGGCAACCGAGAAGCTTTCTGAAGGGATTAGAAACTTTGTGATTGATCAAAATAAATTAGAGGATGCGCTTAGTCAAAAACTTTAAGCAATAGAACTTCATAGATTGACAATATTTAACTGAAGTTATATTATCCTCGGTCTACTCGAAGAGAACACTAAAGTTTTACGAGAAAAAGTTTTACGAGTTTTTAGCGTAGATATTTTATTAATTGAAGTAATATTAAATAATGGGAGATATAAACCATGGCACTAACACAAATGGCACTAGATTCATTAGATTTTGACGCAACAGTAGCATTAGCTGAAACAGTTGCTCCTCACGTAGATATACTAGAAATTGGTACACCTTGTATCAAACACAACGGTATTAAACTACTTGAAACATTAAAAGCAAAGTTTCCAAACAACCTTATTCTTGTTGATCTAAAAACAATGGATGCTGGTGAGTATGAAGCTGAGCCTTTCTATAAAGCAGGTGCTGATATCTGTACTGTATTAGGTGCTTCTGGTATTGCTACTATTAAAGGCGTTATCGCTGCTGCTAAGAAATATGGAAAAGAATGTCAGGTAGATATGATCAACGTTGATGATAAAGAATCTCTAGCAAAAGAAGCTGTTGCTGCTGGTGCAGATATCATTGGTGTTCATACCGGTCTTGATGCTCAAGCTGCTGGTCACACACCTTTTGCTGATCTTGCTGCAATTGCTGCTTTAAATACTGGTGCTAAAATTTCAGTTGCTGGTGGTGTTAAAGCTGCTACAACTCAAGAAGTTAAAGACGCGGGTGCTGCAATTATTGTTGCAGGTGCTGCAATTTACGGCGCTGCTGATCCTGCTGCAGCTGCTGCAGAAATTACTTCTATCGCTCACTAATAGCGAAAAGAAATTGTATATTTCAAAAAACCCGGCTTTATCGCCGGGTTTTTTTTGGTATCATTAAAGATAAAAATAATGATGAGGAGTTAAAGTTAGTATGGATACACAAAAATTAATTATTGATAAGATTACAGCCGTTCTTGATTCAACAGATAAAAACCAAGCTTCTGAATTGAAAAAACTAATTGACCAAGCGGGGCATATTTTTGTTGCAGGTGCTGGTAGATCAAAATTAGTATCAAGTTTTTTAGCAATGAGGTTGGTTCATTGTGGCTATAACGTGAGTATGGTTGGTGAAATCGTGACTCCAGCGCTGAAAGAGGGAGATTTATATATTGTAATTTCAGGTTCTGGTGGAACCAAAACACTTCTTCCCACACTTGAAACTGCAAAATCCAAGGGTGCTAAGATTGCGGTTGTTTCAATGAAAAGCACATCTGCAATGGCTGAATTAGCAGATTTAACTCTAAAAATGGGCAACGATGAAGTGTTTGCGCTTACAAAAGGTTTACCAATGGGGACATCATTTGAGCTATCAACCCTGGTTTATCTCGAAGCAATTATTGGTGAGATTGTCTTTGATAAAGACCTTACTGAAGAGGGTATGAGAGCTATTCATGCTAACCTTGAATAGGGCTTTAATATAATTTACAAAAAAAGACACCTAGGTGTCTTTTTTTTATTCTTTAGAAAAATAATGGTTTTTGATAGATAATAATTTTATGTTAATCAAAAAAATTCCATATCGTATTGATACAACTATTTATTATGAACAAATTCGCCACTTAGATTGGCCTGTTTTTTTGGATAGCTGTTACCAGGCTGATAGAGAAAAAAGCCCATATGCACGGTATGACATTATTTCAGCTGAGCCTTTCGTTAAAATTTACTCGGATTCAAGTTTGACAAGTGTGTGCGAAAAAAGTCAAACCTATAACTCTGAAGAAGATGGTTTAAAAATAGTGGAGAGATATATTAATCAATATTCAAAACCACATTCAGAAATTCCATTTATTGGCGGCGCAATTGGTTATTGTTCCTATGAGATGAAGGATGCAACAAAAAGTAATTTAAGATTGCCTAAGATGTCGATGGGAATATATGATTGGGCCCTTATAGTTGATCATTTCCTTCAGGAGGCTTATTTAGTAACCACAAATACTGATAAAAATACCAGTAAAAATTGGTCAACCTATATTGACTTATTGAGTGTGATAAAAGTTAACAAAGAAAATAATTTTATTATAAAAGGTGATATAGCCGAGAATCTATCCATTGATGAATATCGTGATAAATTTAATTCGGTGATGAGTTATTTGGAAGAAGGTGATTGTTATCAAATCAATTTATCAAAGCAATACAAAGCATTAGTGGATGGTGATAGCTGGCAATTTTATAAGACCTTCAGAAATTTAAACAAATCAAGATATATGGCTTATTTAGATTTTAAAGATTTTGAAATATTATCAGGTTCACCAGAAAGATTTATTCAAGTTAGCAATGATGTTGTTATTACTAGACCTATAAAAGGAACAAAAGGAAGGAATAAAGACCCAGGTCGGGATAGAAAAAATGCTCTTGCACTTAAAGAATCTCTTAAAGACCAGTCAGAAAATTTAATGATAGTTGACCTTTTAAGGAATGACTTAAGCAAAAATTGCGATATTGGTTCTATTAAAGTGAGTGAGTTGTTTGAATTAGAGTCCTATCCTAATGTCCATCATTTAGTTAGCACTATCTCTGGTAATTTAAGGAGCAATTCAAACATGGTTAAACTTTTTTCAGACTCTTTCCCAGGAGGCTCTATAACTGGAGCTCCAAAAATACGAGCCATGGAGATTATAAATGAACTTGAGGATCACGATAGGGAGCTTTATTGTGGCTCCGTAGCCTATTTCAGCTTTAATCGCTCTATGGACAGCAATATAGCAATAAGAAGCTTATTCAGGAAGGGGGATGAATTATTTTTTTACTCTGGAGGGGCATTAACAATAGCATCAAATGCAAATGATGAATATCAGGAAATTGAGGATAAGGCTAAAATAATTAAAAAAACTATTAACTTTTTCAAGGAATCATAAATTATAGATAAGGATATCGATCTTGCTCGTAGAATTGAGAGATTGATTTTATCTCTGAATTAATTTTTTAAATGTCCCGTAATTTAAAAGTATGGTGGGTAATATTAGTAGGTTAAGTATGGTTGATGTAAACAAGCCCCCAATAATGATCATAGCCATTGGCCCTTCAATCTCCTTGCCTGGTTGATCAGAACCAAAAGCAATTGGTGTTAACGCTAAACCCGCAACAAGGGCTGTCATTAAAATAGAGGGCAATCTCTCCTTAGCACCACGAATTGATGTTTTAGCATTCCAGATACAATTTTCTTCATTTATCAAGTATTGGTAATGAGATATCAGCATAATAGTGTTCCTCAAGGTTATACCAAACAAAGTGACAAAACCAACGAGAGAGCCAATAGAAATCCAACCACCGGTAAAGGTTGCGGCCAATACACCGCCAATTAATGCAAAAGGGAGATTGAGAACTGTTAAGCATAGATTGGTAAAAGACCCAAATGCGATGTAAAGTAAAAGTAGAACAACCCCACCAGCCAAAAGGGATTGAGTGATGAGCTCATTTCTTGCTTGCATGTTTTCTTGAGCTGCACCAGTTATCTCATAATAATTACCCGGATTAAGTTTTATATCTTTTAATTTCTCTTTGAGGTTTTTGGTGAATATATTTATATCAACATTACCTATATTGGCAGTGACGGTTTGAACCCTCTTGCCATTTTGATGCAGAATCTTAGATCTTCCATTTTTTTGGGCAATATCGGCAATTTCAGATAACTGGATTATTTGATTTTGAGCATTTTTGATAGGCAATTTTTTTATATCAAGAATATTATCTCTGGATGATTTGTTTAGCGTTACAGCAACCGTTGTAGGGATGATGCCATTATAAATTTTTGTAACAGGGTAGTTGTCATATGCAGCCCTGATAAATTTTAAAACATCTGCTTTGTTAATCCCGAGAGAGCTCATTTTCTCCGACCTAAGCTTTATAAAGACCTCTGGTGAACCTGGGGGAGACTGAAGTGTAATATCCTTAATTCCATCAATACTGTTTAAAGTCGCGCTAATTAACGCAGCATCTTGATCAATTAAATCAAGATTCTCCCCATAAAGGTTTATTACCACAGACGCATTATATCCAGAAATAGTTTCTTCTATTCTTTCTGTTAGAAAGGTATTGATTGCAAAGTTAACCCCAACGAAACCTTCTTCAAATTCTTGACCTTTATCTCCGTGGAGTATTAACTTCATCTGCTCTAATATTTGATCTTGCTCAGGACCACCCAATCCCTTGTCTAATTCAATTTCAAATTCACTATAATGTGTACCGAATGTATCGGCACCTAATGGCGATCTACCAACCCATTGCGCAATCGATTTTATCCCTTCAATTTTTTCTAATTTTTTTGTCACAAGATTGCCAACCCTAATTGACTCTTGTTCAGATGTTCCAGGAAATGAGGTCATATGCATTATAAAATGACCTTCGTGTAGCGGCGGAATGAATTGTGTTTTAAGGAATGGTAAAAACGACAACCCAATGGCAATAATAAAAAGAGATGAAAAAATAATTAATTTGGATTGTTTTTCTATGTGCAACAAAATAATCTCATATTTCTTTTTTAAGAAACTAACAACAGGTGAATCCTCAACCTTGATGTCTGAATAACCAATCATCAAATAACATAGGGCGGGCGTGATTGTTAGAGCAACAAAAAGGGATGCGGTGATTGATGAAATATATGCGATCGCTAGTGGACCAAAGAGCTTTCCTGCGACACCTGAGAGCGATAGCAGCGGTAGAAAAACTAGCACAATAATAACTGTTGCAAACACGACTGATTTTCGCACTTCCATTGAGGAGTTAAAAACAACCTGATAGAGAGGGAGGGGTTGTTTTTTTTGTTTATTTTGTCGCATTCTTCTAAATATATTTTCAACATCAATAATTGCATCATCAACCACTTCACCAAGCGCAATTGCTAAGCCACTTATAACCATCACATTAAGACCAAAATTAAAATAGCTCATGACTGATATTGCAGATAGAAGGGATAGCGGTATTGCAACAGCAGAGATAAAGGCTGTTTTAAAATTAAAAAGGAAAAGATAAAGAATAGAAATTACAAAAAAAGCCCCGATAATAATATCAATCCTTAGACCCTTTATAGACGCATCAATAAAATTTGAAGGCTTAAATAGGTCGGGAATAATTTCAATATTTTGATTTTTTAATAAAGGCTCAATTAACTTTAAAGCACTTTCTAATTGTTGAGTTAATTTATACGTATCAGCATTTAATTGACCCTGTACAGAAAGATAGACACCAGGCTTACCATTAATTGATGCTGCGCTGATTGATGGCTCAAAACTTTCCTTAACATTTGCAACATCCCTTATTTTAATGACATTATTATTAATGCTTTTAATAGGCGCAATTTCAATTTCATTGATTGTCTTTGATTGCCCATCAGTATTAATTATTATTCTTTGATTGGCATTTTCGATATAGCCCCCACCCATAACGAGAGTTGAGTTCTTGACTGCCTGAAGAATGTCACCAATAGAAATACTGTACTGGTAAAGTTTTTGAGGGATAATTTCGATGTGTATTTGCCTTACTTTTCCACCAAACCTATTCACATCTGCAACACCCGAAACTGAGATTAATTGAGGAATTATAAGTGTCTCGGCAACCGTACGTAACTCTGACAAAGTTTTACTCTCTGAGTAAATACCGATTCCAAGGACGCTTGAGGCAGAGGAGGTAAGTGGGGCAATAGTTGGAATAATTCCAGTAGGCAGTACCCTGATTAATTTTGAAAGACTTTCTGAGACAGCCTGTCTATTTTGGTGAATATCTGTATTTTCTTCAAAGATTACAGTTACCACAGAGAGTCCTGGAATAGACTGTGACCGTGTTTGTTTGATTCCAATAGTCCCTGATATAGCTTGTTCTATGGGTTTTGAAATTACTGTTTCAACTAAATTTGACGAGAATCCTGGCGCTTCAGTCTGAATGATGACCTGGGTGGGGGAGAATTCAGGAAATACATTAAGCGGGCTTTGTTTTATCTGATAAATCCCATAGGCTATGATGATAAAAGCTAACCCAATTATCACACCTGGATGGCGGATAGAAAAACGAATAACTGATCCCATTTTAAGGTTTAATCCTCGTTTTCGTTCTTAATTTGATACTTAAATTCCTCTGAAAGAAGTAATTGCGCACCATTCGTTACTATTTCATCATCCATTTTAATTTTACCTGCAGGAATAATCCATCCATTTTCGGCCTCATGCATACCTTGAAGTGAGCGCCTTACAAAATTTCCATTATCCTTTATTCGAACATAGCCCCAAGGTTGGCCATTGCTCCAGATAACTGAGGAGTTTGGAACGAGTAGGAAGGTTTGGTTTGAATTTGATTCTAAAGCGTAGGCAGATATTCTTTCGCCAATTGTTAATTTATTATTATTTGTAACGTAGAAGAAGTTTTTACCTATGATTGATTTATCTACTATGGGGGATCGTGCTAAGAGCTTTGCTTTAATTTCGGATGTGCTTGAGACGGAAGGTATGATTACAATGTTTTTTGGGGGAGTTTGTTCACGATCACCCTGTGTAATGGATAAACTAATTAATTGATTTTTATTTTTTAAAATTTTATTTAATGGATGATTTTTATTTTTTAAGGCATCAACAAAAACTTCACCCCACTGTTGCTTAACCATATTCAGTATATTAATTTTCTCACTTACATGAATATTTATCTCGTTATCTAAATCGCTAATTTCAATCTGTTTAGTATTGATTGCAAGGTCAGAAATATTCTTATCGTCTGCATTAAGCACTTTAAGTGCCTCTAAATGGTTTTTTTCATGTTTAAGTTGGTGATTTAACTTTTCTATTTGATGATTAATGTTTGCTAGGTTTGTCTTTGCTTTGGTGAGTTGAGAAATATTTTGCACCAAGCCGTAATTGAGTTTTTTCTGATTAATTTGAGTTGATTCTAACGGCCTATATTGAATATTACTATTTGCCTCAACAGAGCTTGGAAGCTTAATTTGGGTAATACCATTTATTATGGTTGTATAGTCGATCACAACCTCTTCATCAGATTCTTCTTCGTCAGGATTGATTCCGATAATTGTTTTATCACCTAAGAGAATAATAATCCAAATTAATACAACAATAATTAATGTTTGTGTAATTATGACAATGGTTGTTTTGTTATTCATAGACCGTAATTAATTGAAGTTGGAAATAATTGGTCCTGAAGAACGCCTTCGGCGATAACCCCTAACTCAATCGACGCATGTGTGGCTCGATGAAGCTCGAATTCAATATCAAACAAGCTAAACATCTCTTTTTCAAGCTCCATTCTATCAATTTGCCCCTCACGGAATCTTTCTTGAAGCTGGTTAACTAGCAGGTCTTTTGATGCTAAAGATTGCTTAACGGCCTCCATGTGTTCTTTGTTCTTTTGTATAGATAAAAACAACTCCTCCACTTGATTGTTAATTTCTAGCTCAAAATTTGTCACTTTACTTGCCTCAAGCTTTCGAAATAATTTTGCACGATCTATATAAGCTTTATTTCTTTCGGGTGTCTTTAAAAGTGTTTGTATGCCCAACCCCCAAACATTATAACCAAAGTCATAAATATAAGCAGGTGAAAATGTCATATCCGGATACTGTTCTGCAATTTCTAGCTTTAGATTGGCCTCAGCGACTGCATATTGTGCTAATTTTTGCCTTAAATCAATTCTATTTAATAGGGCAGTTGAAAGCATTTTACTCTGATCAATATCTGTAAAATATTTTGAAAGACTTGAAGATATTTTATCTTTCGTTTTCTTAAGGTCTATCGCTAATAAGTTAAATTGCTCTAGGCTAAAGCCAATAAGTGTGGCCATATTTTTTGTAATATTTAATTGAAGGTTTTGATGTTTCATTAATTCCTTTTGAATTGAATTGAATTGAATTTTTTCACGTAGTAACTCAACTTTTGAAACTAGGCCATAATTTAGCCTTTTTTGAACCATATGGACAATTGATTGCTGGAGACGAATTTTATTTTTTAGTATATGAATTAGTTCTTGATTTTTTATATATTCTGTCAGGCTTAAAATCAAACTGTTTCTTAAATTCCAATGAACTAATTCTTTGTCAAGAAGAGCTATCTGTGTTTCGTTAAATGCTAGCTCATACCGAATCAATCTTTTATTTGCCGTTTCATAGGTAAATGTATAGTCAAAATGAAAAAAATTGTCACTAGCGCTATCAATATCTCCTCTCTCGTACCTGGCACCCAAGGAAGATAGAGGCCTCAATGAAGCAATTTTTTCATTACTTTGGATATATTGTAATTCTAAATCAGCAGTTTTTAATTGGGGGTTGAAATATTGTTGAGCAATTAAAAGCTCATCAAGCCCCCAGCTCCCAAATGGAATACTCGCTCCATCAAAATTATTTTCTTTTAAGTATGATAAAAACTCGGGGTCATTAAAATTAGATTGCTTATTATTATGATGAACTTCATTGATATTTAGTGGCTTCTCTTCGTATTCGATAAAGCTGCAAGCATGTAAAAAAAAGAAAAATAAAATTAATGAAATTTTTCTTAAAATATATGTAATTTTAATATTCATTTTTTTAAGATTTATAATTTTTACTCGTGTGTTGTAATTCAAACAATTTTAAAGTAATTGTCGGATATCTACCAAGTAATAATTTAGATTGAATTTTTCGATACCATTTTTGACTAAACTGATATAATACGCGCTTATTATAGATACACGTTTACTAAAACAAGCGAGAGTGGCGGAATTGGTAGACGCACTGGTTTTAGGTACCAGCGCCGCAAGGCGTGAGAGTTCGAGTCTCTCCTTTCGCACCAATTTTTGGGAATTTATTAATGGCCGAAGCTTTAGAAAAAATAAGTAATATCGAGAGAAGGGTTAAGGTTACTGTGCCTGTAGCACCCTTACAAGATCAAATCAATCAACGTTTTCAGCAATTAACCAAAACTGCACGCGTTCAAGGCTTTAGGCCTGGTAAAGTTCCATTGAGTATTATAAAAAGACAATATGGCCCTGACATCAAAACAGAAGTCTATTCGAAAGCGATTGAGGAAAAGTTTGGAAGTGTTATTGAGGAAAATAAAATTCAAGTTGCAGGTATGCCAGACATTCAACATGAACCTCTTTCAAATGTAAGTGACGATTTTGAGTTTACGGCGACCTTCGAAATTTTTCCAGAAGTGAAAGATATTGATGTAAAGAAGGTAAAGGTTACTGATTATGAAGCTGATGTTAAAGATAGCGATGTAAAGAAAACGATAGAAACAATTGCTAAACAAAGGTCTACCTTTGCGCCCGTCAAAAGAGCTTCTAAAATGGGCGATAAAGTTAATATTAAAATGGAATCCTTTCTTGACGGGGAAAAAATTGAGGATACAGGCAATGAAAACATTGAGTTCATCTTAGGTGATGTGAAAAGAGTTAAAGAGATAGACCAACAAATTGTTGGGGTAAAGGAGAACGAGGAAAAAGACTTTGAGGTGAAGTATCCTAAAGATCATGAACCTGCCCAACTTGCCAATAAAACTATTAAATACCATATCAAGATGGTTAATGTTGCAGAAGCTTCATTACCTAAGATCGATGCTGAATTTGCTAAGAGCTTAGGCGTTGATTCTGGTGATGTTAAACAGATGAATAAGGAAATCAAAGCTTCTTTGGTAGATGAGGTTAGCGTGCGAAAAAAAGCTTCGCTTAAAAGACAAATTTTTGCAGAGTTGGTAAAGCTTTCAAATATAGAGCTTCCGAAGTCACTTTTGAATATGGAAATAAATAGAATGATGCAGACAATGCAGCAAAATATTGAAAGGCAGGGAGGTAATGCCAAAGATATTAACTTTCAACCTGAAATGTTTGAAGGAAGAGCAAGAGAGACATCAGCATTAAGATTGGTGCTAGCAAACTTGGTCGATAAAAATAAGCTTCAAGCAAATGAAGACCAAATTAAAGACAAGGTTAAAAGTTTTGCAGGCAACTATGATGATCCCGATAAAGCTGTTAAATGGTTTTATGAAGATAAGCAAAGATTAAATGAGCCAGCAGCACTTGCAACAGAAGACAATGTAGTTGAGTGGATTTTAACTCAATGTAAAAAGTCAAAAAAGAATATATCGCTTGATGAGCTGATGGAGCTTCAGCCAAATGGTTAAAACTGTTGATTCAATAAGTAAGTTCTCTGCAAATAATCTGGGTTATATACCTATGGTCGTTGAGCAAAGTGGGCGTGGAGAAAGAGCCTACGATATCTATTCAAGACTGCTTAAAGAAAGAGTGATATTTTTAGTTGGCCCTATTGATGACATTATGGCTAATGTTGTGGTGGCGCAATTATTATTTTTGGAGGCAGAGAACCCAGATAAAGATATCTCGTTATATATAAATTCACCAGGTGGTTCAGTAACTGCTGGGATGGCCATATATGACACAATTCAATTTATAAAGCCGGATGTGAGTACTTTATGTATTGGTCAGGCAGCAAGCATGGGTGCGTTGTTACTTACTTCTGGTGCTAAAGGTAAAAGGTTTTGTTTGACAAATTCTAGGGTCATGATTCATCAGCCACTAGGAGGCTTTCAAGGTCAGGCATCTGACATTGAGATACATGCAAAAGAAATTCTTTATCTAAAATCTAAATTAAATGATATTTTAGCTCATCACACAAAACAACCAGTTAAAAAGATAGCCGAAGACACAGATCGAGATAATTTTATGAGTTCAGAAGATGCTGTAGCTTATGGAATTGTTGATAAAGTAATTAATAGCAGAGCTAATTTAAAATAAGATTCAAATGGCTGAAGACTCTAAAGAAAAAACATTGTTATGTTCATTCTGTGGTAAAAATCAAACAGAAGTTAAAAAATTAATTGCTGGACCATCAGTTTTTATTTGTGATGAATGTGTTGATCTTTGTAACGACATTATCGTTGAGGAAAATGATTCAAACATAGATATACCTAAAGAAAAAAAAGAAAATAAGCGATACACCCCTAAAGAAATTTTTTCAAAACTAAGCGAACATATTATTGGTCAAGAAAATGCTAAGAAAAGTTTGGCTGTGGCTGTCTATAACCATTATAAGAGATTAAGTTCGCTAGGAAGTGACGGGGAAGATCCTGTTGTAATTGCAAAAAGTAATATACTTTTTATTGGTCCCACTGGATCTGGCAAGACACTTTTAGCACAAACTCTGGCAGAACTACTAGACGTCCCTTTTGTGATGGCAGACGCAACCACCCTTACTGAAGCAGGATACGTTGGTGAGGATGTTGAAAATGTAATGCAAAAACTTTTACAGAAATGTGATTATGACGTCGAGAGAGCTCAAAAAGGTATTATCTACGTAGATGAGGTTGATAAAATCTCAAGAAAGAGTGAAAATCCCTCAATTACAAGAGATGTATCAGGCGAAGGTGTCCAGCAGGCCCTACTTAAGCTTATCGAAGGAACGGTTGCATCAATTCCGCCACAAGGGGGGAGAAAGCACCCCAATCAAGAATTTGTTCAGTTGGATACTACGAACATTCTTTTCATATGTGGTGGTGCATTTGATGGTCTTGAAAAAATAATTCAACAGAGGACGGAGAAGAGTAGCATAGGCTTTGGTGCAGAGGTTCATGGTGAAGATGAAAGCAAAGAAATTGGGAAAATAATTGCTAATGTTGAACCAGAAGATCTTATAAAGTATGGCTTGATACCAGAGTTTATTGGCCGCCTTCCAGTGATTGCCTCCCTAGAGTCACTAGATAAAGATGCATTAATTAAAATTCTTACCGAACCTAAAAATGCGCTAACAAAGCAGTTTAAGAAATTATTTAATATGGAGGGTGTTGAGCTTGAGTTTCGCCCAGATGCAATTGATGAAATAGCATCGCAGGCAATTATAAGGAAAACAGGGGCTAGAGGATTAAGGTCAATCATGGAGGAATCTCTCAAAGAGGTTATGTTTGAATTACCTGGAATAAGTAATTTAAAAACGGTTGTGGTCGACAGAGCTTCAATTAAAGACAAAACAAAACCTTATTTTGTATATTCAGAAGATAAGAAAAAAAATAATCAGATAAAATAACCGAAGTAACTTGATTTTATAAAAATCACCACCATAATTTAATTTAACTAAACATTAAAAAAACTAATATGAATAAATCATACCCAATGCTTCCCTTGAGAGATGTTGTTGTATATCCTCATTTAGTCATTCCGCTTTTTGTTGGGAGAGAAAAGTCTATTACTGCTATTGAAAAAGCCAATGACGGAGATAAAAAAATACTTCTTGTAGCACAAAAATCTGCGAATCAAGATGAACCAAAATCCAATGATTTATATAAAATTGGTACCTTGGCTACTATTATTCAAACACTCAAACTACCTGATGGCACTGTAAAAGTTTTAGTGGAAGGGCTTCAAAGAGCAAATATAAAAAAACTTACGCAAACGGAAGATTTTTGGACAGCACAAGCCACACTAGTTAAAACCCGAGAGCCTAAGGATAAAAATACTACGGCATTTATGAGATCAGTTTTTTCTCAATTTGATCAGTATGTGAAATTAAACAAAAAAATTCCACCTGAAATCCTATCCTCTCTGACATCAATTACTGAACCCGGAAGATTAGCTGATTCAATCGCTGCCAATCTTTCATTAAAATTATCTGAAAAACAAAAAATATTAGAAACATTTGAGGTAAAAAAGCGACTTAATTTACTTTTAGAGCTAATGGAGGCTGAAATTGATATCCTTCAGGTCGAGAAAAAAATAAGAGGTCGGGTTAAAAAACAGATGGAAAAATCACAAAGAGAGTACTATCTGAACGAACAAGTTAAAGCTATACAGAAAGAATTAGGTGATTCAGATGAGGGTGCAGAATTTGATGAACTTCAAGATAAGATTAATAGTACGGAGATGTCAAGCGATGCAAAAGAAAAATGCTTATCGGAGCTTAAGAAATTAAAAATGATGTCACCGATGTCTGCTGAGGCTTCGGTAGTTAGAACTTACATTGAAACAATCGTTAACCTCCCTTGGAGCAAAAGCACAAAAATCAATCATGACTTGAGTGCTGCTGAGATAACATTGGATAATGACCATTATGGCCTTGATAAAGTAAAAGAACGTATTGTCGAATACCTTGCCGTTCAACAAAGAGTAGATAAATTAAAAGCCCCAATTTTGTGTCTTGTAGGACCTCCGGGGGTTGGAAAAACTTCGTTGGGCCAGAGCATTGCTAAGGCAATTAATCGTAAATTTATTCGAATGGCGCTTGGTGGGGTTAGGGATGAGGCAGAAATACGCGGTCATCGAAGAACTTATATTGGTTCAATGCCTGGCAAAATTTTACAGAACATGACAAAGGCAGGAGTTACTAATCCACTATTTCTCCTTGATGAAGTTGACAAAATGGGCCAAGACTTTAGAGGTGACCCTTCATCGGCATTGCTAGAGGTCCTTGACCCGGAGCAAAACCACACATTCAACGACCACTATGCTGAAATAGAGTACGATTTATCTAATGTAATGTTTGTAGCGACTGCAAACTCGATGAACATTCCCGAACCTCTTCTTGATCGCATGGAGATTATCAGATTACCTGGTTACACAGAAGCTGAAAAAGCAAGTATTGCAAAAAAACATCTTCTTCCGAAACAATTACAGGCCCATGGTTTAAAAAAATCAGAAATTAAAGTAACGTCCAAAGCCATCAAAGATATCATTCAATACTACTCGAGAGAGGCTGGTGTTCGAAAGCTGGAACAAGAAATATCTAAAATATGTAGAAAGGCTGTAAAAAAATTACTTACAAATAAAAAAATAAAATCTATAAATGTTAACAATAAAAATATCCAAGATTACTTAGGGGTTAAGATTTTTGATATTGGTCTTGCAAGTAAAAAGAATCAGATAGGCCAGGTGACTGGGCTTGCATGGACTCAAGTCGGTGGAGAATTACTTACTATAGAAACAGTAGTTGTTCCTGGGAAAGGAAAAACAATTATCACAGGTAAATTGGGTGATGTAATGCAAGAATCCATTCATGCAGCCATGAGTGTGGTAAGAAGTAGGGCGGATGCTCTTGGAATTGAAAGTGATTTTTATGAGACAAAGGACATACATATTCATTTTCCAGAGGGTGCTACACCGAAGGATGGGCCAAGTGCCGGTATTGGTATCACTACTGCAATTATTTCAAGCCTGACAAGCATACCTGTTTTCAATGATGTTGCTATGACAGGTGAAATTACATTAAGAGGTGAAGTATTGGCTATTGGTGGATTAAAAGAAAAGTTATTAGCAGCCCATAGAGGTAACCTCAAAAAGATTTTAATACCTGAACAAAATATGAAAGATTTGGTAGATATACCATCTGATGTAAAAGATTCATTGAGCATAGTTCCAGTTAGATGGATAGACCAGGTAATAGAGTTAGCTTTGACGAGAAAGCCAAGTAAGAAAAAGGGTAAAACTAAAACTAGTCATGACCCAGAAAAGAAATATGTGAGAATGGATAAGCCAATCTCTCATTAGTAACTCTGCATTTTGCTAGCATTGTTCGTAACTTTATTGTAAAATTGCCGAGCTCAAATTTGACAATTTGGGTGCTTAGCTCAGTTGGTAGAGCGTCGCCCTTACAAGGCGAATGTCACAGGTTCGAACCCTGTAGCACCCACCAGTTTAGGAGTGGTAGTTCAGTTGGTTAGAATACCGGCCTGTCACGCCGGGGGTCGCGGGTTCGAGTCCCGTCCACTCCGCCAAATATTTCAATAAGCCATATGTTTGGCTTATTGATTTAATAAAAGAACTTTAATGTGTGATAAAAAGTCGGATACATAAATTCAGATTATAAAAAATATGTTAGATAAAATACGAAATAATACTCAATCAAAATTTGCTAAAGTTGTCTTAGTTATCATCATCATCCCTTTTGCTTTGTTCGGAATTGATTCATATTTAAGCTCAATAGGTGACGATGTTTATGCTGCAAAAGTAAATGGAGAGTCAATTACTATTCAGAGTTATCAAAATGCACTAAATCGAGTTAAAGATCAGTTCCTAAATCAAAGCACACCCCCAGATCCTGCTATTTTTGAAACTGCAGAGTTTAGAAAGAGCGTGCTAGATGGAATGATTGCCTCAAAGTTAGTAGCTCAAGAGGTAATTAGAGCTGATTTTATTATTAGTGACAATCAACTCAGTCAATATATATTAGGGATGCCGGGGTTCCAAAGAAATGGAAAATTTGACCAGGAAGCTTATGACAATTTAGCTATGAGGCAAAATTTGACCCCTAAAAAACTTGATGAATTGATTCGTAAAGATCTAGCTAAACAACAAGTTAAAGACAGCATAAATAAGTATATTTTTGTAACTAAAGAAAAAATCCAGAAGCTTGTAAATTTAGCATATCAGAAAAGAGATATTAGTATGTTAGAGCTTAGGCTTGATGATTATTTGAAGAAGGTTAAGGTTGGTGATGATGAAATTAAAAATTATTATGAGACAAACCCTAACAACTTTATTATGCCAGATCAGGTAAAGGTAAATTTTTTACTTTACTCAGTTGCAGAAATTCTCCCAAAAGTAAAAATTACAGATGCGGAAGTAAAGCAATATTTTGAGGAAAATAAAGCCCAATTTGAGGGTTCACAAGAGAGACGAGCAAAACATATCTTACTTTCAACAGATTCAGATATGACCAACGAAGAATTAAATGAAACTAGGAAATTAGCTGAATCAGTTAGAGATAGGGCTATTAAATCACCCAAGAAATTTGATGACCTAGCAAAAGAACATTCCAAGGACTCTGAATCTGCTAAAAAAGGCGGTGATCTCGGATTTTTTTCTAGAGGGATGATGGTAAAAGAATTTGATGAAACTGTTTTTGATATGAAAGTAGGGGATGTGTCTCCATTAGTTAAAACCCAGTTTGGATTTCATATTATCAAATTAACAGAGATTAAGGGAGAAGAAGTTACCTTCGACTCTGTAAAGGCACAAATCAAAGGTGAAATTTTGTACGCTAAGGCCCAACAAATTTATGCAGAGGGCGCTGAGGAATTTGCAAACTTAATATATGAAAAATCAGATTCTCTCCAACCAGCAGCTGATAAATTTGATTTAACTATACAGGAAAGTCAGTGGTTGACACTTGATACAGCGACGAAATTTTTTAACAATGAGGCTTTTGCTCAAGCCGTATTTGATCCAGAAGCGATTGAACTTAAAACCAATATCAATGCAATTGAAGTTTCTCCAAACAATTTAATTTCAGCTCAAGTGATAGATTTTAAGCCTAGCGCCCCAAGAACACTTGATGACACCAAAAAGGAAATAAAAGAATTTTTAATCAAAAGTAATGCACAAAAACTAATGGTTTCTGATGGTGAGGCGTTAATTAAAAAATTAGAATCTAAATCTGAAAAAGTTGAATGGATTGATGAGTTAGTTATTGACAAGGTAGACCCTCAAGGAATTTCTAAACCTATCGTTAGAGCAATATTTAGTATGAATCAAGACAAACTTCCTTCCTACGAGGGGATTTATGATCCAGCAAAGGATGAGTACATCGTTGTAAGGCTAAATAACGTTATTAGTAATGAGGTTACTGATAATTTATCCGTAGATATTTATCGGGATGAGTATGTAGCTGCCCTTAAAAATGAGATTGACAATGCTTACGTTGATGACTTAAGGTCGTTGGCCGATATAGAATATAATCCGCAAGTTATTCAGTTTAGAAATTAATCTACTGTTCCTGCAGCTGTAATGTTCATACCAGCATCTACATAGGTTATTTCACCTGTAACACCAGAAGCTAAATCACTACATAGGAATGCTGCTACGTTACCTACCTCATCTGTTGTTACATTTCTTTTGAGAGCGGTATGTTTTTGATTAAAGTCATACATTTTATCAAAATTTGCAATTCCTGAGGCTGCTAATGTTTTTATAGGGCCAGCAGAGACCGCGTTTACCCTGATATTCTTATTACCCAAACTATGTGACATATATCGAACATTTGCCTCTAAGCTAGCTTTAGCTAAACCCATAACATTATAATTTGGCATAGTTCTCTCAGCCCCAAGGTAACTAACAGTAAGAAGGCTTGCATTTTGATTTAAAAATGGGAGAGCGGCCTTTGCTAAGGCAGTAAAACTATATGAGCTAATATCATGAGCTATTTTAAAATTTTCCCTAGAAGTTGACTCAACGAAGTCACCTGTTAACGCATCCCTGGGAACAAAAGCAATAGAATGTATTATGATATCAAAGGTTTTCCAATGCTCTGACAGTAAGGGAAAAACGTGATTTATATCATCGTCTGAAGAAACGTCGCATGGTAAAACAATATTTGAATCAAAAGCACTAGCTAATTTTTCAACGCGACCTTTATGTTTTTCCATTTGGTAGGTAAATGCTAATTCAGCACCTTGCTCTTTCATGCTTTTTGCAATCCCATAAGCAATTGAACGTTCACTTAATAAACCTAAAATAAGCGCTTTTTTATTTTTTAGAAATCCCATAAATACCTTTTGTTAATAAAATTTTATTTATTTATTTATTTTTTGGATCAAGCACGTCTCTTAAGCCTTCCCCAAGGAGATTATAACCTAATACGGTAACAAGAATAGCCAAACCTGGGAATAAAGAAAGCCACCATGCAAATTGAATATACTCCTTTCCATCAGTTAGTATGTTTCCCCATGATGCAGTAGGAGCTTGAACACCCAACCCTAAAAAGCTTAATCCGGACTCAATTAATACAGCACTAGCTATCCCAAGGACAGAGCTGACAATAATGGGCGTTAGGCTATTTGGAAGAAGATGTTTTGTGATGATCTTTCCATTGCTTGTGCCCATAACAATTGAAGCAAGCACATAATCTCTCTGCCTTAAACTTAAAAATTCTGCCCTTACCAGCCTGGTAACTCCCATCCAAGAGGTAAGGCCAATAACGATCATGATATTCCAGATTGAAGGGGTTAGAAATGCGATTACAGCTAAAATTAAAAAGAAAGTAGGTATGGATAACATGATATCAACAAGGCGCATAATAACTGAATCCAACCAACCCCCATAAAAGCCTGCAATTGAGCCTAGAATGATCCCAATTAAAGTCGCTATACCTACAGCAACAAACCCAACAAATAGTGAAATTCTAGCGCCATATAGCATTCGTGATAGAACGTCCCTCCCTAGACCGTCCGTTCCCATTAAATGATCCAATGAAGGGGGTAATAGAATGGAGTTGATATCAATATAGTTCGGATCATAAGGGCTTAAAAAATGAGCAAATATAGCAACGAATAAAATTATGGAGATAATGATGAATCCGACAATAGCAAGAGAATTACCTTTAAAAAAAATCATTTAACCAACCCCTTTCTTATTCTTGGGTCTGCCCATGCGTATCCGATATCTGCTATTAGAGTGCCCAATAAAGTAAGAACAGATCCAATAGTAAGTATTCCCATAATTACAGGAAAATCTCTCATTAAAACAGAATCATAAAATAGTTTTCCCATTCCTGGGATAGCGAATATAGACTCAGTAATTACTGAGCCACCAATCAAGCCCGGAATAGAAAGACCTATAATTGTGATTAAAGGGAGAATTGCATTTTTTAGAGCATGCGTAAAAATAATAGTTTTTTCTTCAAGTCCCTTAGACCTAGCAGTCGTAATGAAGTCTTGGTGAAGGACGTCGAGCATCCCATTTCTGACGTACAAAGATATTCCAGCTAACCCACTTAACATTGATATAGAAACGGGTAGGATTAAATGTTTCAAAAGATCAAGAAATTGACCAATTTCAGAGAAGTTTTTATAGTCTAGTGAATGAAGTCCAGATATTGGAAGCCATTGGTTTAGGACGCCAGTCCAATACATAAGTAATAGGGCAAGCCAAAAACCTGGGATTGCGAAAGCGACAAAAATAAAAAAAGTTATCGATCGGTCAACAATAGAATTTTGTTTTACCGCAGAAATGGTACCAAGAATGATTGAAATAGAAAATATTAAAAAAATACCAATTAGATTAATTAGAAGTGTTATGGGGAGTGATTCTTGAATTAAGCCTTTAATAACGTTGCCATTGTTATCTTTTTTCTCCCATAGGACAGGTCTCTGATGTGATGCAAATGAATTTCCGAAATCTAACTTAACCATTCTTTTAAGCCATAAGCCATATTGGATAATGACGGGTTTATCTAAGTTGTAAAACTCCCTTAATTTCTGTCTTGATTCTTCTGATGCCTTTGGATTAAAGGATGCTTCGGATGAAGTTATATCACCAGGCGCTAAATGCATAATAAAGAAGGATATTAGGCTAATACCTATAAGCATAGGTATCATCCACAATATTCTTTTGATTAGGTATTTAATCATTTATCTGTAAACTCGTTTCTTCTTAAGCTTTTGGGAATATACCAATTGTAACTGTTATGATAAATGCCTGCTGGCGGAGCTGGCATTTTAATGCCCTTGATTCTTTTATTTACTGCTGTCAGGCCATAACCTGCATATAAGTAAACAATGGGCGAGTCTTCCAATAAATGCTTTGAAAATTCATGATAAATTTTCTCTCTTTTGTCTAAATCTAGCTCCCTTCTTCCTTTCTCAAGTAGCAAGTCAACCTTTTCGTTATGGTAACCTACAAAATTAAATTGCCCGGGCCCTTGTTGTGAGGAGTGCCATATATTGTATTGATCTGGATCTAAAGATAAACTCCAACCAAGAACAACCACATCGAAATTACCTGTTTTTATAAATCTATTCACAAAGCTTGCCCACTCAATCACTCTGATGGAAACCTTTATTCCAATTTCTTTGAGTCTGCGTTGAATTAATACAGCAGTCATCTCTCTTTGTTTATTTTGATTTGTAATGATTTCAAACTCTAACGCTTTTCCTTCTTTCACTAAAAAATTATTACCTGACATTTTATAGCCGGCCTCTTTAAGCAAACTAAGAGCTTTCTTAGGGCTGTAGGCATAAGGCTTTAAGGAGGGGTTATTCCATCTCGTTCCAGGCTTATATGGGCTAGATATAGGCTCTCCTAATCCTAAAAGAACCCCTTTAATAACCTCTTCTTTATTAATCGCATAGTTAATAGCCTGTCTAACCCTTTTATCATCGAAGGGTTTTTTATTAAGATTGAATCCCAAATAGGTATAACCATTACCCATTTCCTTATAAAGCTCAGTCCTGCGTTTTAGTTTAGGCTTGGCTGGAAAAACCCTTTTGAATTGAATTGGATTAATGTTCATTAAATCGATATTTCCAGCTGAAAGCTCCAAAAATTGGGACGAAGTGTCGGGAATAATTCTTGATGTTAGCTTATCTATATGAGGAGCTCCAAGGACTCCGTTATCACTTTTGATTAGATTAACTTGTTGCCCGCTGATCCAATCGCCAAGTTTGTAGTAGTTTGAACCTATTGGTTTTCTTGAAAAGAAAGTGCTGTTGATATCTTCATTTTCCAGTATATGTTTCGGTAAAATTTCTAGTGAAGCCCATGTATCTAGTGCGGGTGCATAATTTTGATCATAGGTCACAATGAAAGTATGTTCATCTGGAATTTTTGCTTCACTTACAAGCGTATAATCAGCCCCATAGGGCGTTCTTGTGTTTGGATTAGTTATTAGCTTCCAAGTAAAATATACATCCGCGCTAGTGAGCGGAACACCATCTGACCATTCAAGCCCTTTTTTGATTTTAAAAGTAATTGTTTTCTGGTTTTTTGAGATTTTCCAACTTTCTGCAATATCCGAGGTGAAGTTAAGATTTTCATCATATCTTATGAGGGAATTAAAAATTTTACTTGCAATTGCACTTGATGCACTGTCACCCGCTATCATTGAAATAAGGTTACTTGGCTCCGCAGACATTGCATTGATAAGAACGCCACCATTAGATAAATTATTATCTTTATAATCAATAACTTCTGAATTATTATTTGAGCAACTTATTAAAAAAATAAGCAACAAAATTAGTAAAAAAATTTGTTTCAAGATTATTCTCTTAATCAATTATTGTGGTATATCTATGGTTGTACCTATGATTATTATATGTGAATCAAGTTCATTAAATTCTTTTAGATCTTCTATAGAAACTTTGTATTTTCTAGCGATGCCTCCAAGAGTATCGCCCTTTGAAACATGATGTGTACCCACCGATGTATAATTAAAGTCACCTGTTCCTTTTAGGGTATATTTACTCTTAAGCTCATTGCTTTTTGGAATTAAAACAGTACTATTCCTTCTGAACGTGACCCTTCCATTTAGGTTGTTTATTCTTTTAAATGTACTCAAGTTAACATCAAATTTTTTAGCCACCCTCATAATTGACTCTCTTCTTTTGGGCTTGTACAAAATCCAATTAGAAAGAGGGCCGTCATGCTCGGCTAAATTTTTACTGTATGTATTAATTTTATATTGAGGTAATAAAATTGTAGTAGGTTGAGATTCTTTTGGTATCAATGGTCTTTTGTGATGCGCATTAAGCAACTCAAATTCCTCAGAAGATATATCTGCTAATTTCAAAATTAGATCTATATCCATTTGCTCAGTTATGGTTACTTCACCAAAATATGGCTCATTAGGGATTTCAAGCACCTCTACATTATATTTTGATGGGTTTTGTATGATGTGTTTCATTGCAATTAGCTTTGACACATACTCATCCGTTTCTCTTGGAAGGCTAATCGTGTAGTAGTCTGTAGCTCTTTTACGTCTTTTATTTTTTTTAATTTCTCTGCTTACCTTTCCTTCACCTGCATTATAAGCAGCAAGCGCTAGCTCCCATGTTCCAAATTGTTTGTATAGTTTTTCTAGATAATTTAGCGATGCATTTGTTGATAGGATGACATTACTTCTTTCATCTTTCCACCAGTTTTGTTTCAGACCATAGTTTTTCCCAGTTGAAGGTATAAATTGCCAAAGCCCAACCGCCTTCGCATTTGATCTTGCAATGGGATTATATGCGCTTTCAATTATTGGAAGCAATGCAATTTCCATTGGCATATTTCTTTTTTTGACCTCATGGACAACATAGTAAATATACCTTTTAGCTCTTTCAAACATTCGATAAGTATATACAGGGTGCTCGCTGTACCAGCGCTCATATTTTTTAACCACTTTCTTAGCCCATTTCTTTTTGGGATCGGGAATTCGATATCCTTTATTTACAATATTCCAGATATTTTCTGGCCTCTCCTGAATCCCAACTTCAGTTGTAAAGAGGCTTTTCTCATTTAATGGTTTAGGAATTGTAAGATAGAAATTTTTTTTGCTTTGAGAAATTTCGTTGCTATCAGCTTCCTCAATATATTCAAAAGTTTGTTGTTGGGCATTAATGCAATGACAATGATTGTGACTAGATTCTGCTTTAAGATTAATTGGGGAAATAAAAATTATTAAAACAAGACAAATGAAAAAAATATTTGTTGTAAGTTGATTCATTTTAAAAGTTATCCTTTCTTATTCTTCGCTCTTTAAATTGTGTTAAATTTTTTGATCGAAGAAAGGGGTTTGTTTTGAGTTCATCATAGAGCGTTGATGGAAGGGTAATATCTACGCCAGTTAATCTTTTTTTTCTTGATATAAGGTCTTTATTATTTTTTTCTTCCGTGAGTGCAAATTCAATATTTTTTTTTGTATATTCATGGGCACAAAAAATTTTAATTGACCCCGGCAGTTTTGATAATAACTTCAAGGATGTATGCATTTGAGAAAAAGTCCCCTCGAATAATTTTCCGCATCCACAACCAAATAAAGTATCTCCGCAGAATAGATGATTTTTATCGGCAAATACAATGTGATCAAGTGTATGTCCTGGTGTTTCAATAACCCTGAAAGAGATACCAAGTTCATTTATAGTTATAAGGTCATTATTACTTACTAAATCATAGGTGAAGTTAAATTCATTTTTAGGCCCATATATTTTGACATCTGGATAAAATTTAATTAAATCTTCTATGCCTCCAATATGATCAGCATGTTTATGTGTTATCAAGATGCCTTTTAGATTAAAGCCTTCTTTTTTTAACAAGCTTAATACTGGTGAGGAGTCACCTGGGTCGACTATGACTACATCCCTATTTTTTTTTATCATCCAAATATAATTATCTGTAAAAGATTTTATTGGGTGTATAGATATATTAGTATTTTTTGGTAGACTGAATTGCATATGTATTTAAAATTTTACTATAGATTTAATGGAATATTTTAAAAATGAATTGGTTTGATACTGAGTTAGGGAAGAGCCTTGTTGATTTTGAACAAAAGGTTATGCAAAAGTACCTTCAGCAGAAATTTGGTTATTATGCCTTGCAGCTAGGTGAGCATAAAAAAAATTTAATTAAAGCTGCAAAAATAAAACATCATATTATCGCAAGAGGCAAAGAGAAAAATGTCGACTTAGATGAAGAATGGTTACCATTCGATTTTGATTCAATTGATTTAATTTTATGTTTACATTTATTTGAAAGGGTAGGCAACCCACAAAAACTTATGGATGAGTTATTTAGGGTAACAGTTTCTGGTGGTTATATTATTTTATGTGGATTTAATCCAATAAGCTTTGCCGGCTTAAGGAAATTGATAAAATTTGATAATTTTTATCCCTGGAATGGAAGTTTTTTGAGCATTTCAAGAATACAAAATTTATTAAAGCAATCGGGATTTACATTGAGGGAATCAAAATTTGAACATTATCAACCTTTATTTTTTGATGGTAAATCAAACATTAACAATAATTTAGAAAAAATAGGTAACAGGTGGCTACCACTTTTTGGTAATATTTATTTCATAGTTGCCGAAAAGGTTACTGTTTCAAAGGCTCCAAAAAAAAAGGAATGGAATAAAATAAAGAAAAGAGAAGTGGCGGTGACTAAATCATATGATTAAAATTTATACTGATGGAGCATGTAAGGGGAATCCTGGTGTTGGTGGATGGGGAGCCTTAATTATTCAAGATAAAAAAAATATAGAGCTATTCGGCGGTGAAAATAAAACAACAAATAATCGCATGGAATTAATGGCGGTCATAATGGCCCTTAAAGAAATATCACCCTCTATTGAGCTTACTATTTATACAGATTCTACCTATGTGCAGAAAGGTATAAGTGAATGGATCAAAAAATGGAAAGTTAATAGCTGGAGGTCGAGTAGCAAAAAGCCAGTTAAAAATAAGGATTTATGGGTTGAGTTAGACGAAGCATCATCCTCAAGAAAAATTAATTGGGAGTGGGTTAGAGGGCATGCAGGCAATGAAGGTAACGAAAAGGCTGATGAGTTAGCCAATCAAGGCGTCTTCTCAATGCTGGAGAAATAATGAGGCAAGTATTTTTAGACACTGAAACAACGGGGCTTGATCCAAATCAAGGTCATCGGATTATCGAAATAGCTGCTGTTGAAATTAATAATCGCCAACTATCTGAGAATCAATTTCATATTTATGTAAACCCAGAGCGAGAAATTGATGCTGCCGCTCAAGAGGTCCATGGAATAACGCTTGAATTTTTAAAAGATAAAAATTTATTTAAAGATGTAGCAGATGAATTCTTAAGCTTCATTAAGGATAGTGAGCTGATTATTCATAATGCACCGTTCGATATCGGTTTTCTTAATATGGAGCTCGGAAGGATTGGCCTTGCCAATATCCAGGAGCATATAAAAAAAATTACAGACTCTTTAGTTATGGCAAGAGAATTGAGGCCTGGTCAAAGAAATAACTTAGATGCCTTATGTCGAGCATACAAGGTTGATAATTCGAAAAGAAGTCAACATGGCGCACTTTTGGACGCGCAATTACTCAGTGAAGTTTATTTGGGAATGACGCGTGGGCAGGAAGATATAGCGATAAACTTTTCTCAAAATGAAAAAGAATTACCTTTGGGTAGGGTTGACCAAGATATGTTAAAGGTTGTTCCGGCAAATGAAGATGAAATTTCATCTCACAATGCATACCTTAAGAAAATACAGACCAAATCATCTTGGTAACTGCAAACTCTTAGCTCTAGCTTGCTAAAGCATCAGCCCAATTATTAGGGGTCTCATATAGCCTAACTTTTATTGGCCTTATAAGGTCCCCAAATTCATTTTTAAATGCGTTAGAGAGTGATTCAAGGGCGATAAGTGCCATATTTTCTGCGGTGGGGACCTTAGTAAAGATTACAGTTTTATGATTATCTAAGGAATTTAAAAAATCAATTACTTTGAAATCTTTTTTATAGACGATAAAAGCATGATCCCATTGATTAACAATAACTTCCTTAATAAGGTTTTTAGCATCCTTAAAATCCATAACCATCCCAAAATCTGATTCATGACTTTGTTCTTTGATACTTCCTTTAACAGTAACCTCAATCGCATAGCGATGCCCATGAAGATTTTTGCATACACTTTTGTGGTTTGGGATTCTATGTCCCGCATCAAATTCCATTCTTGTTGTAATTTCCATTATTAGCTCTTATCGATAGCTTGAATTCTAATGGATGCTGGTGGATGTGAGTGATAGAAGGCTGAGTAGATAGGGTCGGGCGTCAATGTAGACGCATTATCACGATAAAGCTTTATTAAAGATTGCTTCAAGTCAGTGGGTTTAGCAAATTCACATGCATATTCATCTGCCTCGAATTCATATTTTCTTTGAAGTCCGCTAATAAAAGGACCAACAAAAAACATAACAAAAGGTAATAAAACTAAAGTAAATAACATAAGAAAATTTACATCACTTAAAGCCTCAATTCCTAGCCCATTATAAAATGCCTGCGTATCTTTAAGCCCGCTAAAAAAATAGAGACTAAAGAAAATCAAAGTAATTTGAATGAATAATAATTTTTTGACATGATTTCGCTTGAAGTGTCCTAGCTCATGGGCAATAACCGCTTCAATTTCTTTGGTATTTAATTTTTCAAGTAATGTATCAAAAAATATAATCCTTTTTGTTTTTCCAAATCCACCAAAAAATGCATTACCATGCGTGCTTCTTAAAGAACCATTCATCTCAAATAATCCACTAGACTCAAAGCCACACCTCTTTAATAATTTCTCTATATTTTTTTTTAAATTTTTATCTTTTAGAGGGGTGTATTTATTAAATAATTGTTTAAGTACCGGTGCTAATGCAACACCAGCAATCGAAAAAATACTTAAAAAAATCCAAAGCCATACCCACCAATTTGTTCCAAGCTCAGATAGTATCCAAAGCGCAGAAAAAGAAATGATTGCTGTTAAAGGGATCATCACAACAAATATAGATTTAATTTGGTCTATAAGAAATAGTTTTGGAGTTATTTTATTAAAATCATATTTAGCTTCAATTACAAATGTTTGATAGATGGCTGAGGGTATATTTATTAAATGAAGAGCTATGAATATACTGGTAATAACGACAGCACCATTAAGTAGGGGATTTTCAAAATACTGCCCCATAGCATTATTCATTAAATTAATACCACCACCTAAAGTGAGGAAGTATAAAATAATTGCACCAAACACAAGCTCAATGGAGTTAAAGTTTATTTTTGTAACAGTGTAATCAGCAGCTTTTTTATGATCAGTTAATTTAATAACTTTTGTAAATGCGGCCGGAACCTTTTCTTTATTTTTTAAAACGAATTTTTTTTGTCTTTGACCTAAATAATACTCAACAGTTGTTGTAAGTATTAACAAAAAAATAAAAATAAATTGATAGCTCTCAGCCATGACTTATACTCTATAATAACTAAAATAATATTGTGCAGTAAAAACAATCTAAAAGTAAGTAAGAAGTTATAAATCTATGTGTTAGCTATAAATTTTAATGGAAATCATGATGAGTAAAAATCATAATAATTTAATTTGGATTGATATGGAAATGAGTGGCCTAAACTCACAGACAGATAAAATCCTTGAAATTGCCATTATTATCACAGATCCCTTTTTGACTATTTTAGAGGAGGGCCCAGTTTTTGTTTTAAAGCAATCCGATGAAGTGTTAGCAAAAATGGATGCTTGGAATCAATCAACTCATGGAAAATCTGGTTTGATTGAGAAAGTAAAAAATTCATCCTTGAGTGAGGGGGTAGCAACTCATCAGTTGATTGAGTTTATCTCTAAGTATGTAGGAAAAAATAGATCCCCCATGTGTGGAAATTCAATTTGCCAAGATAGGAGGTTTCTAGCAAAATACATGCCTGATCTTGAATCATATTTTCACTATCGGAATTTAGATGTAAGTGTTTTTAAGGAATTGGCTAAACGATGGAAGCCCGAACTAATCGATGGGTTTAAGAAGGGTGGCAAGCATGAGGCGCTTGCTGATATTCGAGAATCTATTGAAGAGTTGAAGTACTACAGAGAGCATTTTATAAAAATATAAACCCATGTTCACCTTATCAAATTTTATTTTAGTAGGCATAGGGGCGGCAATTGGTGCTTGGCTGAGGTGGTTAATAACATACTTTTTTACTATAGCTGACCCCACCTTACCTCATGGAACACTTGCTGTTAATCTCATAGGTGGTCTTATTATCGGAATGTCATTTGCCGCGATACAAAGTACTGCTTTTGAGATATCAGAAGAAATTAAATTAATCTTAAATGTTGGGTTTTTAGGAGCCTTTACTACTTTTTCAACTTACTCCGTTGAGCTACTCAATCTCTTTCTCAAAGGTGAAGTAGCCTTAGGTATATTTTTTGCTGTACTAAATGTAATTGGTGCCTTGCTTTTTTGCTTTATTGGTTGGTACTTATTTAATCTTTTTTTGAAGTAACCTTTTTTTTCTTAGGTTTGGATGCAGCCTTTGGTTTTGGGGCTTTAGTCTTTTTAGTCTCAATCATCACCAATTCCTTGGTTTCTTTTTTATCTTCTTTTGGTTTTTGCCAATCAGCAACTTTTTTAGGCGATGATTTTTTTGGTTTCTCTTTTTCAGGTTCCGATGCAGGTTTGTTTGAAGTCTCAACAAGCTTTAAACCAACACTATCTAAATCCACTTTTGGTAATTTTTCAGCCTTTTTCTTTGGTTTGGGTGCGATTGATTTTTCAGCCAAAACAGGTTTTTTTTCATCACGCATCTTATTTTCCGTTGTGTCATGATGAATTTTTTTAGGAGCTTTGTTGTCAGATGGGGGGGTAGAATTTTTTGCAACATTATCTTTAGAAAATTTATCTTTATAGTTAGATTTTCTATTGCGATTGTTTCTCCTATTGCGATTGTTTCTCTGTTGATTATCTGCCCTTTGGTGTTTATCCCCCTCCTCAATAATTTTTTCTTTGGGAACTTCTTTTTCTAAAGTTTTACTAGTTTCTGCTTCATTGCTTGGAGCAATTAAATCTTTTATAAATCCAAAGATTGATTTATTCTTTTTACCTGCTGGAGTAGGGACAATTTGCTTAACTGCTGGCTCTAGTTTTTCTTGCTTAGCTTCAGCCTTATTATTTTTTTCAGCATCCTCTTCGAGTGGCTGCTCTACAACCTTATAGCTTGCTTTCCCACTATTTTGAGATGAACGTTCAATATGAAATTTTGGAATTTCAAAGTGCCTATTTGGTATCACAGTAATTGCACACTCTGACTTAATTTCAATATCCCTTATATCTTTCCTTTTTTCGTTTAATAACAAAGTGGCTACCTCTATTGGCAATTGGATCGATATACTTTGTAGTTTAGCTTTATTGGATTCTTGTTCAATCATCCTTAGCATAGATAATGCAGTTGATTGGATATCCCTAACCCTTCCTGTTCCTTCACATCGAGGGCAAATGCCACTTACAGATTCACCGAGACTTGGTCTTAGCCTTTGTCTTGAGATTTCAAGTAAACCAAATCGTGATATTTTATTCGTTTGTATTCTTGCTTTGTCATGTTTGAGTTCATCACGCATCTTATTTTCTACGCTTCTTTGATTTTTTTGATTTTCCATATCAATAAAATCGATGACAATAAGCCCTCCAATATCTCTCAGTCTTAATTGTTTAGAAATTTCAATTGCAGCTTCAATATTTGTATTAAAAGCAGTGCTTTCAATATCCTTGCCTCTTGTTGATCTACTTGAATTAACATCAACCGAAACAAGTGCTTCGGTATGATCAATTACTACGGCACCACCAGAGGGAAGCTGAACCTCTCTTAAAAAAGCAGATTCAATTTGGCTTTCAATGCCATATTTTGAAAATAGCGATGTTTCTTCATCATAGAATTTAATTCTATCTGCGTAGTTCGGCATTACATGGGACATAAATTGATATGCTTGGTCGAAGATTGATTGTTTATCAATAATAATCTCTTCAATATCTGTATTAAAGTAATCTCGAATGGCCCTGACTACCAGATTACTTTCTTGGTAAATTAAAAAAGCACCAGATTGAGCTTTTGCCGCTCCCTCAATTGCAGTCCAAAGTTGATTTAAGTAGTCTAAATCCCATTGAATTTCTTCAGCAGACGCCCCTATGCCGGCAGTTCTTCCAATAACGCTCATACCTTTTTTAACTTTTATTTGAGATAGAATATCTTTAAATTGAGTTCGCTCTTCCCCTTCAACCCTCCTTGAAATACCTCCTCCATCATTATTGTTTGGCATTAGGACAATATATCTTCCCGCAAGTGAAAGGTAGGTTGTCAGCGCTGCTCCTTTATTACCTCTTTCATCCTTACTTACTTGAACAACTAGCTCTTGCCCTTCGGTAATCACATCCTTAATTGATATACTTTTTTTTCTAGATTTTTTTGAATATGAATCCGGTGATATTTCCTTGAATGGGAGAAAGCCATGGCGATCTACTCCATAATTGACAAAAGCAGCCTCAAGAGATGGTTCAATTCGGGTGACAACTGCTTTGTAAATATTACTTTTTCTTTGTTCTTGATTTCCTCTTTCAAAGTCTAGGTCTTCAAGTTTATTTTCGTTAATTGTTGCAACTCTTAGCTCTTCAGATTGAGTTGCATTAAATAGCATTCTTTTCATTTTTTAATCTCCAATTTAAGTTTGAAGATTTTATATAAAAGAATATAGGCGAAATATAAATAAAGGACTCAATATGTAAGTAAAATAGCAATAAAGCTATTTAATCAATGAATTATCTTGTCTTGCTCTTGTTTTTGGTCTTTATTTTTAATATTTTTTTAAATTAAAACTTTCTACTATATTATTTTTTTAAAATCTTTTTTATGTCTGCCTCTTTTATATTTTTTTAAATAGGTGCGCAGATCAAACCTTGAATTCTTTGTTTATGTATAATTCAGATCATTAATATTATCTTTTGCACTATTGCAAAAGAAATCTGAGTTTCAAGTATAAGTTATAAACTAGACGAAAACAAATAATGGCCAACTTTATCGAAAAAAAAATTACATACAAACTTGTCGACGAAGGTAGTGTTGGTCAGAAAGTAGATAATTTTTTAATAAAAATATTAAAAGGTGTGCCAAAGAGTCATATATATAAATTATTAAGAACTGGACAGATAAGGGTAAATAAAAAAAGAGTTAAAACAGAATATAAGCTTTGTAAGGGGGATGAATTAAGAATTCCACCAGTTGATTACAAAGAAAAAACTACTCCTAAAAATTTAAAAATTGATAATCGAACAAAAAAATCCATTACTAAAAATATTCTGTATGAAGATGACGATTTATTTGTTATAAACAAGCCCAGCGGTCTTGCGGTTCATGGTGGAAGCGGTCTTAGTTTTGGTGTTATTGAATTGCTTAGAGAGATTTATCCTAACGAAAAATTTTTAGAGCTTATTCATCGACTTGATAAAGAAACTTCGGGGGTGCTTTTAGTCGCAAAAAAAAGGGCGGCTTTAGTCGAAATTCAAAAACAAATAAGAGAAAAGCGAATCCACAAAAAATATCAGGTTTGTGTTTATGGCTTATGGAAAGATAAACAAAAGACAGTAGACTTAATGTTGCTCAAGACCTCTAACCAAGATGGACAAAAAGTAATTGTGGTTGATAAAAAAAAAGAAGAACAAAATTCAAAAGCATCTAAATCTGTTTTCTTCTTAAAAAAACAATTTAGAAATTTTAGCTTATTAGATGTGAAGTTAATTACTGGTCGAACACATCAAATTAGAGTGCATCTGGCTCATCTTGGGTTTCCAGTGTTGGGTGATCAAAGGTATGGTAACTTCAAGATTAACAAGGAGCTTGAAAAGGTTGGTTTTAAAAGGATGTTTTTACATGCTTGTGAGTATGGCTTTATCCATCCTAGAAGCAAAGAAAAACTATTTATTTCAGCACCGCTACCAGAAGAATTGAGTAGTTTTATAAATTTAAAATAGAGTTTGATGAATGTTATTTTATAAGATATATGTTTTATGAAGCCACTATTTGAGTTAATTATTTTTGATTGGGATGGCACTTTGTCTGATTCAGTAGGGCTTATTACTGATTTAATGATTAAGTCTTTTTTGATGCACGATGTAGCCCCACCATCAAGGCGTGAGGTTGCCGATATCCTTGGTATTAAGTTAAGCGAAGCTTTCGATATTCTTTTGAAAGAAAAAAATCAAAATGCCAGCGAGTCAATATTGAATTCATATATTAACTTATACAACAAGAACTCGAATAAAGTTAAATTATTTGATGGTGTGGAGTTGGGTATCAAGGAATTGCACAGACTGGGCCATAAGATAGCAATTGCAACAGGAGGGGGAAGGAATTACCTAGACAGCTCTCTGGCGCAAACTTCAATCAAAGACTATATAAGCGTGACAAAAACCTCGGATGATTGTTTTTCAAAGCCTCACCCACAAATGTGTAATGAAATTATGGAAGAGCTGATTGTCGAACCTGAAAGAAGTATAGTTATTGGGGATTCAATTCTTGATTTACAGATGGCAAAAAATGCAGGCATTGCATCGCTTGCCGTAACTTATGGAGCCCATAAGCATGATTCTTTATCAGTCTATGGGCCGTTAGACTGTATAGAACATTCAAATATGGTATTTGACTGGATTAGACGGCATGGGTAACTCTGTTATTATAAGTAAGAGCCAATTTAAAGAGTCTGCGGATACAGTTACATTTGATTTTTTTTTAAAGGATGAAAAAAAACAAGGCTTTTTACTTTGGTACGATGGAAAATTTAAGGCTTATATTAACCAGTGTAGACATCTTGATGTCTGTCTTGACTGGCAACCTAACAATTTTTTTGATGAAGAAAAAAAATTCATTATTTGTTCAACTCACGGTGCACTATACTCACCGAATACAGGTGAATGTATTTCTGGCCCATGTAAGGGGAAGAGTTTAATAGAGTTAGATGTGTTAGAAAGAAATGAAGATATTATGATTTTATTTTAGAGAGGGGTGGGGTGCTAGAAAATGGCTGAAAATAAAAAAGAAAATTGGGAACAAAAAACTATTGAAAAAATTGCTTCGAGTTCACTTATAGAGCAAAGGCGAGCAAGGCGTTGGGGTATATTTTTTAAGCTTATAACCCTTTTATATATCGGAATCATTATTTATAGTTTTAATTCTATTTCACAAACATCAATGGCTTCGAATGAGAAGATAACTGCCCTTGTAAAGCTTGATGGTGTTATTGGTAGTAATCTTGAAGTTAATGCTGAGGATGTTGTTAATGGATTAAGGAATGCATATGCACATCAGGGAACTGAAGCTATCATCATATCAATTAATAGCCCTGGAGGAAGTCCTGTACAAGCGGGCATCATAAATGATGAAATAAATAGATATAAGGTGGCCTACCCGGACATACCCATTTACGCAGTGGTTGAAGATATTTGTGCTTCTGGGGGATACTATATTGCTGCAGCTGCAGATCAAATATTTGTTAATCAAGCAAGCATAGTAGGGTCCATTGGGGTTCGTATGGATGGGTTTGGGCTAGAGGGGTTAATTAAAAATATTGGAGTAGAGAGGCGCTTAATGACCGCAGGAAAAAATAAAGGTATGTTAGACCCTTTTCTTCCAATAGTTCCAGAGCAGGAGGAATTTGTTCAAAATCTTCTAAATGAAATTCATGATCAATTTATTGCTGTTGTTAAGCAGGGTAGAGGTGACCGCCTTTCAGATGACCCTTCAATATTTTCAGGTTTATTTTGGGATGGCAATTCATCAATAAAATTAGGTTTGGTTGACAGTATTGGGTCTATTGGGTCCGTTGCACGGGATGTTGTAGGGAACGAAAATATTGTCGACTTTACAGCGAAAGCCTCTTTTGGAGAAAGGATTGCCGAAAAACTAGGCGCAGGCATTGGTTCATCATTCAGCAATACTATTATTAATAAAATAAAAAATAATAGCTATATAAAATAATAAGTTAAGTATTATTTTTAATATAATTTATTAGGTTATTAGTTGAAGAATCAAAAGCTTTTGTGCTTTGGTTGGATGCAAGTTCCGGCAAAACTAGTTTTGCAATTTGTTTCCCATACTCAACACCCCATTGGTCGAATGAATTGATGTTCCAAATAACACCCTGAACAAAGATCTTATGTTCGTACATTGCAACCAATTTACCCAAAGCTCTTGGAGTTAATGAATTAAATATAATTGAGTTAGATGGTCGGTTTCCTTCGAATATCCTGTGGGACACAAGCTTTCTCAAGTCTTTATTATTTTTAATATCATTGCGCATTTCATCTTGCACATCAATTACACTTTTTCCCATCATTAAAGATTGTGTTTGCGCAATAAAATTTGCTTGAAGAATTTGGTGGTGATTATTTTTATCTCCTTCAAGCTGATAATTAGAATGTACCGGCATGATAAAATCACTAGGGACTATTTGAGTTCCTTGGTGAAGTAGTTGATAGAAGGCATGTTGCCCATTAGTTCCAGCTTCTCCCCATAAAACAGGACCTGTTTGTTGACAAACCCTTTTGTTATCACGACCTATGAACTTACCATTACTTTCCATATCTGCTTGTTGAAGGTAAGCAGGTAGCCTCGCCAGGCATTGGTCATAGGGAAGAATTGCAAGTGTGTTAAAACCGAAGAAATTTATGTACCAGATACCAATGAGGGCCATCATTACGGGTATATTTTCCTCTAGAGGTGAGGAAGTAAAGTGATTATCAGCATCATGTGCGCCTGCAAGAAACCCTTCAAAATTTTCCATTCCAATGTAAATCGCAATTGATAGGCCGATTGATGACCACATTGAGTATCGACCACCTACCCAATCCCACAATGTAAAAATATTTTCTGGGTGGATGCCAAAATCGGTTACTGCCTTTGTGTTAGCTGAAATAGCCACAAAATGATGTTTTACAAATTCATCCTTTTGAGCTTTGCTTAAGAACCAGTCCCTAGCTGAAAAAGCATTGGTCATAGTTTCCTGGGTTGAGAAAGTTTTTGAAGCAATAATAAATAATGTTGTTTCTGGATCACATTTTTCAAGCACTTTTGATAAATCTGCTGCATCAACATTTGATACAAAATGTGGTGATATATTTTTTGAACCATATGGCTTTAGTGCCTTACATACCATGGCAGGCCCTAAATCTGAGCCACCAATTCCAATATTTACAATAGAGGTAATTTTTTTGCCAGTGTAACCTTGCCATTCTCCACTCCTCACTTCATTCGATACTTTTTTTATTTTTGTGAGTTCATCATTAACTAATGGCATAACATCTTTACCATCAAGTTCAATTGCTTGGTTTGATCTATTTCGAAGCGCTATATGAAGTGCTGCCCGGTTTTCGGTGAAGTTAATTTTTTCACCGGAGAACAAGTGATCTCGCCAGTTTTCAAGGTCAGCAGCTTTAGCTAGGGAAAGTAATAATTTTTTTGTTTCTTCTGTAATTCTATTTTTTGAGAAATCAAATAAAAAGTCATCAAATAAAATATGGTTGTTCTCAAACCTATTAGGATCATCCTCAAACATTTCCTTCATATGAGAATTTTTTATTTTCTCGAAATGTTTTTCTAGCGAGCGCCATTCAGAAGTTTTTGTAATTTCGGCCATAGGGGTAAATTTTTTTCTATTGGGCTGTATTGTACCAAACTTTAATGAATATTCATTGCTAGTTTTTTCTTGATTGTTGCTTTATTGCCCAATTTATATGTTCTTGAACCATTGGGGATGTGTTTGGTAACCGTTTTTTTAGTGCCGATACGATTGCCTTTGATTTCTTTGCGTTTCCTAAACCAATAGCAACATTTCTTAACCATCGCTCATAACCCAACCTAAGAATTGCACTTCCATTAAACAATTCTTCAAATTTATTTTTCGATATTTTAAAGCTCTCCAAAAGGGAGATTTTATGCAAATTATTTCGAATCATAAAATCATGCTCATCCGTGACCTTACTGTATTTATTCCATGGGCAAATTAACTGGCAATCATCACATCCATAAATACGATTGCCAATTGCTTTTCTGTATTTTAGTGGGATAGAGCCCTTGTGTTCGATGGTGAGGTAGGAGATACATTTTCTTGCATCAAGTTTATAGGGTGCGACTATAGCTTTAGTAGGGCATATATCGATACATGCTGAGCATGATCCACAATGATTGCTTAATTTACCATCTGTGGGGAGGGGCAGGTTAATAAAAATCTCACCTAAAAAAAACCATGACCCATGGTCTTTATTGATTAATAACGTATGTTTACCTCGCCAGCCCAAACCTGATTTCTCAGCAAGCTCAACTTCTAATACAGGTGCGCTATCAGTAAACACTCTAAATTCAACTGAGTAATTTTTAACTTCACTCTTAATTTTCTCGCTAAGCTTTTTGAGTTTAGATTTGAGAACCTTATGGTAGTCTCTTCCCAGGGCATATCTTGAGATGTATGCTTGATCTATATTTTTTAAAGCTAGCTTTGTGTTTTTATCATTAGGAAAATAGTCGACTCTCGCACTAATTATCCTGATAGTTTTTGGCACCAATTTTTGAGGATTGAATTTGAGTTCGCTATGTTTTTTTAGGTAACCCATATCTCCTTGAAAGTTTGATTTTAGCCAATCATCATAAGGTTTCTTGGCATGCTCTAAATCTATATCAGATATACCAATATGATCAAAACCTAAATCAAGACCTAAGCTCTTAATTTTTTTTGCTATTGTCTTCATGATTAGCTGTTCATTCATAGTTAAAAATAATAAACTAAAAACATGATTAAAGAGATATCAGTTTTCTTAGAAAATGAAAAAAGTACTTCAGAACTTGGTTTAAAGCTTTCAGAAAGACTAACTTCAGGTTTATTAATATTTCTCAAAGGAGATTTAGGGGCAGGGAAGACTTGCCTCGTAAGGTCATTATTAACAAGCTTGGGCTATCAAGGTAAGGTTAAAAGTCCTTCTTATAGTTTATTTGAGCAATATAATATTTCCGATACGATTATCAATCATTTTGATTTATATCGCTTTAAAAGTGCAGAGGAATGGCTTTCTGCTGGTTTTAATGATTACATAAATGCATACGACATAACAATTATAGAATGGCCTGAAAGAGCAGAAAATGTTTTGTGTGAGCCAGATATTGAGATTGAGATTATGTACGAGAATGATATAAATAGAAAGGCTTTCATCAGAGCGCAATCTAAAAAAGGGGAAGTGGCGTGCAAAGGCTTGATTTAAAAAATTATTTTTTATTTATTTTGCTTCTGTTTATTTCATTTAATAGTTTTTCAGCAAATGAGGTAAAAGCGACTCGCCTATGGCCAGCGCCTGACTACACAAGAATTACCATTGAATCCACCTCTAAAATTAACAATGATCAGATGATGCTTCAAAATCCAGAGAGAATTGTAATTGATTTGAAAGGGATTTCGATGAATAAAGCACTTAAAAATTTAGCCACCAAGGTGAAGCCAAATGATCCAAACATTTTAAATATAAGGGTTGGTCAATTCACCCCAAAAGTATCGAGGATAGTAATTGATCTTAAAAATTCTGCCAGGGTAAAGATTTTCTCTCTCCCCCCAGTTAAATCTTATCAAGACAGACTGGTGATTGATGTGTATCCAGCAGAAAAAGATGATTTAACTAACCTCTTAAACAAAATTGAGACAAAAAAGATAGTTGAGAAACAGAAAGTGCCGTTAATAAAGGAAAAAGCCAAAAAGAAAAAACAAGTTGTGGTTGCAATTGATGCGGGGCATGGGGGTGAGGATCCTGGCGCAATTGGTAAAAAGGGGACAAAAGAGAAGAAAATTGTACTGCAGATTGCCAAAAAACTTAAAGGCTTAATCAACGCAGATCCAACAATGAAAGCCTATCTGGTAAGAGATAGTGATTATTTTATTCCCTTAAAAAAAAGAGTCTCTAAGGCTAGAAAAGTAAAGGCTGATATCTTTGTCTCCATCCATGCGGACGCCTTCAGGAAAAGGAATGTAAGTGGCTCATCCGTGTTTGCATTATCTGAAAGAGGGGCAACCAGTGCTTTTGCAAAATTTATTGCAAATAAGGAAAATGAGGCTGACTTAATAGGGGGGGTTAGTATTGATGATAAGGACCCTGTACTTGCAAAGACATTACTAGATTTATCACAATCAGCTACGATAAATGACAGTCTTAAGCTTGCTAATTATGTTTTAAAAGAGATAAAAAAAGTCAACAATCTTCATAAACAATACCCTGAACAAGCGGGTTTTGCTGTTCTAAAGGCACCAGATATCCCATCGATACTTGTAGAAACAGCGTTCTTAAGTAATCCGAGAGAAGAGAGGCAACTGAGGTCTTCTAAATTTCAGAAAAAGTTAGCAAAGGCAATATATCTGGGCACAAAGAATTATATTAAGTCTGGTGTTTCTATTGCATCAACAAATGATCCAGAAAATTAATTGAATGCAAAAAAAAATATTTATTATTGGACCAACGGCCTCAGGTAAAACAGAGCTTGCAAAATTTGTATTTGATAATTTCAAAACTGAAATAATCAGTGTGGATTCGGTGCAAATATATAAAGATATGGATATTGGTGCAGCTAAGCCAAGCTCTTCTGAGTTAGAGAGATATCCGCATCATTTGATAAATTTAATCCCGCCCACTGAAAGTTACTCAGTAAGTCAGTTTAAAGAAGATGAATTTAAAGTCTCAAGTAACGTGCTAAATAACAACAAAACACCTTTATTGGTTGGTGGAACCATGCTTTATTTTAATGCTTTAGAGTACCCAATGGATGATATTCCTTCTTCATCAGATGAGGTTAGAGTAAAGGTAGGTAATGAGATAGATGAATTTGGTCTTAGTCATTTGTATAGTAAATTACTTAAGATAGACCCCAAGTCTGCAAGAACAATAAAGCCAAATGATAAGCATAGAATTATGCGGGCGATGGAAGTATATTATATAAGTGGAAAGCCTATTTCTTGTTTTCAAACTAAAAATAAAACACCTCAAACACAGTTTAATTTTTTAAAAATAGGCTTAATGCCTCAAGACAGAAGTGCGCTTCATAAAAGAATTGAATTAAGAACTAAAGAGATGATTAAAAGAGGATTTTTGGATGAGGTTAGGGGGCTTTTAAAGGACTACCCTGAGCTTGGCGAGCAACATTCCTCTATGCGATGTGTAGGTTACCGACAAATACTAAATTCCATGAATAAAAAAATTGAATTGGAAGATCTAACAGAAATGATTGTAATTGCAACGAGACAGCTTGCAAAAAGACAATTAACCTGGATGAGGGGTATGAGCCATATGAATTTATTTGACCCATTTAGCCCAAAAAAAGAAAACCTGGTAAAGTCACTCATAGGAAAATTTCTGGAGAGCTAATTAATTAGTTTTGCTAATTTTTCTTCTAAGTCTTGTGTAAAATTTTTTGGTTTAAATAAATCACTATCTTTCTTTAAATTTAATATTTTGCGTTTCAGGGATAAAAGTTTTTTTGGGGTATAGGCTAGCTCAATTGCTTTTTCTTCGTACTGCTCCATTGAAGAAACGATTAATTCTGGACAGCCTATTTTAGTTAGGATGCTTCCAGCAACTCTACTTGCAAAAGTTTCACCCGATAATGAAATAATTGGGCATCCTGCCCACAAAGCATCACTCGTTGAGGTATGCGCATTATAAGGAAATGTATCAAGAAACAGGTCAGCGATTTGATGTCGTTGTATATGCTCATCAAAACCTACTTTTTCAGCAAAATTAATTCTATCCGTTTGTATACCAAATTCATTTTTGGCAAAAGACCTTAGATTGCTTTCACAAGTTTTATTTGATGTTAATAACCATAAGGTAGAATTCTGGACCTTTTGCAACAGCCTCATCCATAATGAAAACATTTCTTTAGTAATTTTTAGGGACTGCCCAAATGATGCAAAAATAAAGTCCGTCTCTTTGAAGCCGTAATCTCCTTTATTTACATCTTTAAGAGCGGGCCTTGTGGCGATATTTGGTTGGTAGCAACCCCCCAGATAGACGATTTCCTCTGCATATTCGCTCTTTTTAGATCTTGGAATGATATATTCATCCGCAAGCATATAGTCATAGAGCGGTCTTTCATCTAAAGCGCCCATGGTGCCAGGATATCCAAGCCAATTGATATGGTATTTTGCTGGTCTTAATGCGGCTATAAATGATCGGCTATTCTGAGTAAACCCGGTAAGATCCACCATAATATCAATCGTCTCGTTACGCATTAAATTTGCAACTTTTTCATCACTCATCTCAGTGATATTAAAATATGCATCGCCAATCCCCTTAAATTCATCTAACTCTTTTGAGTTATCATTGGGACCAGAATAAAAGAGTTTAACTATGAATTTATCGTGATCATGATTAATTAAAATTTCTTTAATTAAATAATATAAGGGGTGCAATCTAAAATCTGATGAAAGATATGCAATTGTAACTTTTTCCCTTTTTTGAAATACAGATTTTTCTAAAAACTGTACACCAGATTGTTTTACCCATGCATTTGCAACATTTAAGTGGTCTTTGTTAGTCAGGTTTGGCATTGAAAACAAGGCAAAGGGGGAAATTCTCCCATTTATTTTTTTCTCAGCCACCTCCTTTATTTTTAAAAACATTTCATCGATACCACCCCATGAACAGATGCTTTGTTTGAGGTGCGTTAGTTGAATGAAGGTATGTGTTAAATTAGGATTGATTAACAGTGCTTTTTCATAACATTTAATCGCCTCGTCAGTCTTTAGGGTTCGTTGGTATGCATTCCCTAAATTATTGTAGGTCATTGGGTCAGGCTTTATCTTAAGAGACATGCTGTATGCCTCAATCGCTTCATCATATTTATGTTGTTGAAATAGGGTGTTTCCATAGTTAAAAAGATATGACGTGTTATTTTTAGTGTAACTTAGGGCCTCCTCAAAAGCCGATGCCGCCATATTGAATTCTCTTTTATCAAAATAGGCATTTCCAATTTTATTAAGACAAAAGCTTAAGGCTTCAGTAACTTGTTGGTTGTCTTTTAAAGCATGGTGGCTTCGCCTAAAAAAACCAGCCGCCTCTTCATACTCATCAATTGAGGCATATAGATTTCCAATTGTAATTTGGAGAAATGTATTTTTAGAGTCTTCACGCCACGCAGCCTTATAAAGCTCTATGGCGCCTAAAATATCTCCGCCTTCTTCTTTAGCCTGTGCCGCTGTAATTAATTTTTTTGTCATATCGAATTTAAAAATATTTTTTTTCTAAGCCCTAGTTTCTTTAGTGAACCCCTGCATGGATTCAAGTAATTTAGAATATCCTCCTCTTCAGCTGTCTGGGAAGCGTCTATTTTTGAAGCAAGACATTTGGAGACAAACGGTGCCAGTGTGTAACCTCTTGAGCCATAACCGGCATTAACAAAAAGATTAGGGTGCCAATTCAAGTCATTGAGTGATTTAGGATTTTTAGTTAATTCTTTAGAAGCATTTAGAACTTGCCCTACATAAGGATTTCGATCCGGAGAAACTGCTCTCCAGCCAACCCAACCATTATTTGGTAAGCATTTTTGATTTAGTTGATTTCCGGTTAGCCGTTGATAGGCCTTTAAGTTTTTTTTAAAATCATCTTCAGACAGCTGGTTATTATCATTGCTACGGCCATAAGTTGAGCCAATGACATCGACCCCGCTTACATCGGGTATAAGGTAGCCCTTATCCGAGATAATTTCTTTAGCCTGAGTATCCTTTTGCCTAGGAATCCAGTTGACCTGACCTCTGGTTTTTTTTAAATCTAGATTGTTAAATAAATTTACATGGCCTAGCGAAAATGAATTGCAGAAGATTAAATTCGACGCACTATGCTCATGCAAATTTTGACAACCTAAAAACCATTGATTTTTCTTATAAGAAATTTTTTTTACTTCTGATTTTGCAATAAGTTTTATATTTTTATGCTCAATTAGAGCGGAGCAGATTTTTTTTGGAGACACCCAACCGCCATACTTAAAGAAGATACCTGTCTTGCTATTAATAGAATATTTTTTGTTAATGATATCTTCTGGTAGATATTTAAAAGCTGCCTTAACTACGTCAATTTTAGCCATCATTTTAACGAGTCGCTCAGCGACGCCTATGTCATAAAGTTTTACCACACCCTCCAAAAGTGCATTTTTTTTAGAAAAGTTAAATTCTTTGACAAGGCGATATGAATATTTCGAAGCTTCGATCATAAGTGAATTATATCTTGGGTTGTTTAGCATAAAATGTGGAGACATCTCAACGGCCTTGTTATGAAAAATATCGATCTCATCATGGGCATTTCTATCTAATAAGGTGACTTGATAATTCTTTTTTGCAAGATGGAAGGCAAGACTAGAGCCTGCAATCCCTGCACCCACAATAAGAGCGGTTTTAGCCTGAGCGCTCATAAGGCATTTCTATCGTATGGTTTTGTTATGTATAAATGATTCATGTCAGGCGTGCGGATAAAACTTCACTTTTTTTAAATATAATATTAACGCATTCCAATAAATACTGATAATTGTCTTCATACCCATTGGCACTGAAAGGAATAGTAGCTTATTCAATGAATATGAGCTCCATGACTGTCTTGTCATTTTTAATGTGGCAGTAAAATATTTTTTTTGATTTTTGGAGCACTCCATGGAGGTAAATAAAAAATCTTTTGGCTCTGTAAATTTCCAAATGTATTCTAGATCCATCGGCAGGAAGGGGGACACATAAAAGTCTTTTTTAAACTCAAAGGTTTTAGTTCCCCCCCTTATTTTTCTACAATCGTGAACATAGGCATGCCGTTCCCCCCAGGGGGTATTTGTAATATGAGAAACAATCGCAGTTAATTCCTTTTTTTTGTTATAGCAATAGTAAAAACTGACAGGATTAAAACAGTAACCAAAATATCTTATTGTGGTAAGCAGGAATACCCTTCCATCAACCTTGCACTTTAAATTTTTAGTAATTAATTTTATAATTTCTTGTTTAATGGGTTTTGAGGTATCCCCAAAGAAATCCTTCCTCCGAAAGGATGCTAAGTTAGGTTTTTCATAACTCCAAAAAAGACGCTTATTAAATGCACTTTTAATTTCATCAAGGTCAAGAAATAACATGGTGGTTCTATAGCTAAAAGAATATTGTGGGCCTTTTGTTCTTGAGTGAGATATTGTGCCTTTGTAGATTGAATGCATGGTAATTGCTTAATGTTGTGTTATGCCAAACCTGATCGAAAAATCAGGCACAAATTGACTTTCATATAATTTAATTAATCCTTTTATCATAAAGTTTATTTTTTGGGTTTTACCGATATTTATTCTTTTAGATTATAAATGAAAGAGGCCTCGCACCTTATCCATTAAAAAATATTTTTTTATATTGGGTATAATTATAAATAGTTACAATTTTATACAGTATATTTATTTGATAAATTTCAGGGCTAAAAAACAAAATGATTGATGAAATTATAGGTTTTTATAAATTTCTAGGCTTAAGTTATGATCTAACCGCAGCATTAGCAATAATGCATGTTGTGCTCATGATTTTCGGCCTTGCTTTTTTAGCATATTTTATTACTAAAAATTACATTATAAGTTACGCAAGAAAGACCATCCTTTATAAAAAAAATGTGATATCTGAAACAATTGCTGTGTATAAGCCTTTTGAAAATGTTGCCCACCTTGTCTCGGCCTTAACATTTTATTCTCTTGCTGATTTGATGACCTCAGATGATTCCAGAATTAGCTGGATCAATGATTCAGTTATTTTTATTGAGGAGGGTGGTGTTATGTATGCGACCCTTGCAGTTGTTTGGTTCTTTTTAGCTTTTCTAAATGTCGCTAATGGCTATTATGAAGGAATTAAAAAATCGCATCAGCCTTCTATTAAGGGTTATCTTCAGTTAGTTAAGATTATTATTGTTCTTACAGCCGTTGTCCTAATCGTCTCGATGCTATTTGATAAATCACCCATGGCATTTTTAACGGGCTTAGGTGCCGCATCCGCAGTAATCATCCTTGTATTTAAGGATACTATTTTAGGTTTTGTTGCCAGTGTCCAGGTCGCCTCATATGACTTGGTTAGGATTGGTGATTGGATAACCATAAAGGACTTGAATGTTGATGGAGATGTTGAGGATGTTTCGCTGAACACGGTAAGGATAAGGAATTTTGATAAAACAATTACTAGCATTCCTACCGCAGCATTAATCTCTCATGGCGTTCAAAATTGGCGTGGGATGACAGATACGAAGGGGAGAAGAATTAAGCGTTCAATCAATATTGATATTAAAACAATTAAATTTTGTGATGCGGCGCTACTGGAAAAATTAGCAAAAGTTTTTCATCTGAAGAAATATATCAGTGAAAAAAGGAGTGAGATTAATTCATACAATTTAAAACAAAAAACAGTAGAGGGAGATTTAAATGGAAGGGCGCTTACCAACATTGGTTTATTCAGACAATACATCTACAACTACTTAAGAGAAAATGAGCACATCAGAAATGATTTAACTTTTTTAATACGCCAGCTTCAGCCAGGCCAAAGCGGCATACCCATTGAAATTTATGTGTTCACCAATGATACCAACTGGGTAAATTATGAGAATATCCAGAGTGATATTTTTGATCATTTGCTAGCAGCCCTGCCCAAATTTGAATTATCTGCTTTCCAGGTTATTTCTGATAGCAATGAATACTTAAAATCGATTGAAAAAAAATAGCATTCAAGTGATACATAATTTTACTCAAGAACGAATCATGGTACGTTAAAGATGAATTACTCAGGGTTTCAGCTCATAGGTATTATCTTGGCTTCTGTGATGTTAGTCTTTTTTTACCGCCATTCAATCGCAAGCATCTTAAAGACCCCAAAAGAGTCTTTTATCCTGGTGCTGCCTATCGTTTTTTTGGGGGTCCTATTCTATTTCTTCTTTAGGGCAAAAGGTTTTTAAGTTAAAGGGGTTGATTCCATTGCGTAAAAGTACAATTAATGAGAAAGGTGCTGGCTCACGATTAGCACTAACTATGCAGCCAGAGAGATTGATTAAAAAAAACCTTATGCAGTGGCAATTAATTAAAAGAAGCGCCTATTAGATGAGCCAACCAAAGAAAATTCTATTTATCACCCTATCAAATATCGGAGATGTTGTCTTAACTACACCCGTTCTTATAAGATTAGCGCAAATATATAAAAATGCGCGCTTTGATGTTGTTGGCGACCAACGTTCTGAGATGCTATTTAAACATTGCCCATTCATAAATAAATTTTACAGGAAGGATAAGTCCAAAGGATTTATGGGTACTTTAAATTTAGTAAGAAGGATTAGGGCTGATCATTATGACTTAGCAGTCGACCTACGATCTGATGGCTTGCTTTATTTGATTCGTGCAGATAAAAAATTTCATAAAGTAAAGAATAACAATATCCATAGCGCTGAAAAACACTTCCTCTCTATTAAGCAACCAACCAACCTAATGCCAAAGCCAGAGATATGGCTTAATAAGCAAGAGAAAATTGATGCTAGGAAATTAATTCCTAAAGGATATAAAAGAATTTTAGCGCTAGGGATTGGTGCTAATTCAGAACATAAAATATGGCCCGCTCAATTTTTTGCAGAACTTGCAAGCATGCTTCAAAAGAATTTTGATTTTATCCTGATTGTGGGTGACTCAAGAGATAACAAATTTGTACCAATTTTTAAGGAAGCTTATGGAGGTGAGTTTTTAAATTTATGCGGCAAATTAGATCTATTAACCACAGCCGCTGTTATTAAAAATTCAGAATTATTTGTAGGGAATGACTCTGGTTTAGGGCATATTGCAAGCGCAGTCCAAACCAAAACTTTTACAATATTTGGTCCTGGCGAGCCACATCGATACAGGCCTTGGGGAGAGGAGTCGTATTGGGTACAGGATAAACAGAAAATCATTCAAGAGATTAAACCTGCGCTTGTTTTTAAAAAAGTAATGGATGCATTTGGATACGACGATGAACAATAAAAAAGCAATCACAGCGCTATTGACCAATAAGTATATTGTTCAGCTATTTGGTATCAAGGCATTTCTTTGCAATACACTCGATTGTTTTATTGATTTGAAATTTCTAGCAGTGTTTATATGGGATGTAGCTATATATATTGGCGTCCCCAAGGGA
>Ga0233433_10000144_pt1 | contig 85727 bp, 71 predicted proteins | sample SI_122_August201_5_FD_179868 | JGI IMG/M metagenome (GOLD analysis project Ga0233433, IMG submission 179868) | Seawater microbial communities from Saanich Inlet, British Columbia, Canada - SI_122_August2016_100_MG | ecosystem: Environmental > Aquatic > Marine > Inlet | place: Canada: British...
AGCCGGTCCATACATAGGGGTCACTTTTCCCAGAGTTTTCGCGGTTATTCTTAATCAACGAAGAATTATTTTTTGGTATACCGTGAATTTTATTGCCATGAATATATCCGTTTAGGGATATTTTAGTTGTAATAGAAATTCAGGAACGCAATGATGTTCGGATCAGCGGTGGTCACAACTCGAGGGATTACATACTAATATATTGATATGAGAGACGGCTTTGTGACTGCGAGCCGAACCATGCAATTTTTGTGAAATCGTAAAACAGCTTAAAAAACGCGATTCACAAAGGGAAAATGCAAACCAGTTATTCTACTTATAAACAGGGAGAAGAAACGAATGACAAAGAAAATAGAAAACACAGATGTTGATTATGGCGACATGACAGGTGCCGACAGGGATCTGCTTACGGCTGCGTTGAAACGCGGTGCTACACGCCGTGAAGCAATGCAGATGATGGCTGCTACGGGTCTGTCCGTGGCTGCTGCCGGTGCTATTGTTACCTCAGCCGAGGAAGCAATCGCCGCTACGCCTGTAAAGGGCGGTAGCGTCAAAATGGCACCGTCACTGCACGGACCAGATGATGCCATCGTTCCGGCTCAGTTCACTTCAACAGTGGATTACACCCGTGGACGCTGCCATTACAACAGCCTTGTTCAGTTGAACGACGACATCATTCCGCAGCCTGAATTGGCCCAGGAATTTGGCGCCAATGCCAATGCGACAGAATGGACTTTCAAGCTGCGCAAAGACGTTACGTTCCACGATGGCAGCAAGTTTGATGCCGACGACGTGATGTACACCATGGCTCAGCACTACGGCGACGATTCCGTTTCCGTGGTGAAATCATTGGTTGCCGGTGTGGAATGGAAAAAAGTTGGCCAGTATGAGGTCAAAGCCATTCTCGAAAGCCCCAACTCTGATCTGGCCACATTGCTGGGTGAGAAACAGTTCAAGATCATGAAGGAAGGCTCGGCTGAAGAATTCCGTTCTGGTGGCGCGCTTCCAACAGGAACTGGTCCATACGCCCTGGAAGATTTCCAGCCTGGTGTTCGTTCCAAGCATGTACGCAATAAAAACTACTGGCGTGATGGTCCGAATTTCGACGAGGTCGAAATTTTTGCCATTACTGATCCAGTTGCTCGTGTGAACGCTTTGCTGTCACGCGATGTGGATATGGTCGCTCAGGTTGATCCGAAAGCCATCAAGCAGGTTGAGTCTACCGACGGTGTTCAGATCAAATCCAATGCATCAGGCTCTTACATGGGTATGTGCATGATGCTTGATCGTGAGCCGGGTAATAACCCTGACTTCGTCAAAGGCATGAAATTGCTGCATCGTCGCGACAAGATCGTGAAATCAATCCTGAAAGGCCAGGGTACGGTTGGTAACGACCACCCAATCAACGAGGCTTACGGTGCTGACTTCTGTGCGGATCTGGCGATTCAGGATTACGATCCGGATCAGGCAAAACACTACTTGCAGAAATCTGGTGTAACGGGTGCCGAATGTGTCACGGCCGAAGTAACGCCTGGTATGACAGATGCTGTTCTTATGTGGCAGCGTGAATGCTCCAAGATCGGTTTCGACCTTCAAGTGAAGAAGGTTCCGACCGATGGTTACTGGGGCTCTGGTTGGATGCAAACACCTGTTAACGTTGTGACCTGGAATATGCGTCCTACGGCAACCATCATGCTTGATATTGCTTTCGCACCAACGGCACCATGGAATGATACAGCTTGGAAAAATGACCGGTTTGGTCAGCTGTTGACGATGGCAAAGGCAGAAACCAATGCTGCTAAACGCCATGAAATCCAGTGTGAAATGCAGACACTGGCACATGAGGGTTCTGGTATGATTATTCCGGCTCACATGAATGTGGTCGATGGTCATGCGTCTGACATCATGGGTATTCCTAACCTGTCCCTCGGTATTTTGGGTGGTTGTGAATGGCCTGAGTTTGCCTGGCGCGCTTAAGTCGCCAGTTGGTATTGCGCCAGTCCGAAGTTAATCTTCGGGCTGGCGTTACCTACTTAAAAACTCAATCTCCTGTAAATAATAACAATAATAAGCCTGGGGGGTTTTAGCGGAGGTTTCGGCTTATGCAAGCCATGGTTTTTAGACGAATCCTGATTGGATTCGCCACCCTTTGGGTAGTTTCTATTATTGTATATTTCGGCTTATCAGTTCTTCCAGGTGACGCGGCGGCCATTCAGTTAGGGCAAGCTGCGACCGAGGAAAGCCTTGCGGCCCTGCGGGCGCAACTGGGACTGGACCGACCAGCCTATGTTCGATACTTCGAATGGCTTGGCAATATGTCAACTGGCGATCTGGGTATATCCAATGCTGGTGGTGCGACCATCGCCAGTCTGATTGGTTTCCGGCTTGGCAATACCCTTGAACTAGGGGGTATTGTGGCGGTTATATCTGTACCGCTTTCCGTCTTTTTGGGATTGGCTGCCGCTATGTACCCCGGCACATGGCTCGATCGGGCTCTCACATTCGGTACCATGAGCCTTGTGGCCGTGCCCGAATTTCTGATTGCCACCTTCCTGGTTCTCATTTTTGCCGTGAAGCTGAAGTGGATGCCCTCCATCGCTTATATGAGCGGTGGTGAAACATTCTGGGAATGGGTCCACGCTTTGGCCATGCCCATTTTGGTGCTTGTTGTGGTTGTGTCGGCTCAGATGATCCGTATGACCCGTGCCGGTATTTTGAACGTGATGAACTCACCCTATATTGAAATGGCGATCCTGAAAGGTGTACCGCGCAAGCGCATCATTTTGCGGCACGCCCTGTTCAATGCCATTGGTCCGATTATCAATGTTATTGCCTTGAATTTGGCCTATCTGGTCAGTGGTGTGGTTATCGTCGAAACCATCTTCGCGTACTCAGGGCTCGCTAAACTGATGATCGACGGCGTGCAAACCCGCGATTTTCCGCTGGTGCAGGCGTGCGCCATGATCTTCTGCGGTACCTACGTCGTCCTGCTACTCATCGCGGATATCGCCGCAATTATGTCTAATCCGCGTCTGCGGAATCCGAAATAGGGGGCTCCATGAGTAATACAACAGAAAATCCCGGCGCCGCTGAAAAAGTAGTGGACGAAATAGATAAATTTGCAGAACTCCCGGACGCGCCACCGAAGAAAACCATTAAACTATCATGGACCGGCAAGCTTGCCGCCGCCATCGTAGCAGCATGGGTGGTTGTTGCCTTTATCGGGCCTTGGATTGCGCCTTTTCATGAGGCTGAATTCATCCTTGACGATAGTTTCGTGCCAGCAGGTGGTTGTGCCGAAATGCTGGATGAGCTTTACGATATTGAAGAATGGACGCCTGAGGCTATTACGAAATATTGTAGCGATGCCGACGTAACCTTGTTTCTGGGGTCTGATTATCTCGGACGAGATACATTCTCCCGCATTCTTTGGGGGGCCAGAACGACGATTGGTATTTCATTCGTTGCCACATTGTTTGCCTATTTCATGGGCATCACGCTGGGTATTGGTGCGGCGGTTAGCGGCGGGTATATAGACATGGTTCTTAGCCGCGTCAACGAATCCATCCTGTCGCTGCCCAGTATTATGCTTGGCCTGATTGTCGTTGCGGCATTGGGGTCTTCGATACCAATTTTGATTGCGACGGCATCGGTCATTTATGCCACCAGTGTGTTCCGAATAGCGCGCGCCCTGGGGCAAGATATTATGGTCCAGGATTTTGTTGAAGCGGCGCATGCCCGTGGTGAAGGTCTGTGGTGGATCATCACCCGCGAGGTTCTGCCCAATGCGGCCATGCCTTTGTTGACGGATTTTGGTCTTCGTTTGGTTTTTGTGATCCTGTTTATCTCAAGCCTCAGCTTTCTGGGACTTGGTGTTCAGCCGCCCACGGCGGATTGGGGCAGCATGGTTCGTGAAAACATGGCGGGTCTTGGTTATGGCTCATACGCTTCTATCTGGCCTGCGATTGCCATCGGCACGCTGACCATTTCCATCAACCTGATTGTCGACGATATTTCTGCGAAATCCGGCGGCAGTCTCGCAAAGAAAATGGTGTAATCATGGCTTTATTAGAAGTTGAAAACCTGAAAATTGAAGCCCGTAAGGACGATGGAACGCCTATTCCCATCGTCAAAGGGGTTTCGTTTGAGGTCAAAGCGGGGGAAGTGGTTGCACTGATCGGTGAATCCGGTTCCGGCAAAACCACAATTTCTCTGGCCTCACTTGCCTATACCAAACCAGGCCTTGAGTTCTGTGGTGGCGAAGTCCGTCTTCACGGCGAAGACCTGCTGACGATGGAGCCCCTAAAACAACGTGATTTGCGGGGCCAGAAAGTTGCCTATCTTGCGCAAAGTGCGGCGGCGACCTTTAACCCGGCTATTACGATTGGTGAACAGGTCACAGAATCAGCAGTGCTGCATGGCATCCTCACGCAAGAGGAAGCCACCAAACGTGCTGAGGAACTTTATGTGGCGTTGGAGCTACCCGATCCTGATCGATTGGGCAGTCGTTATCCTCACCAGGTATCTGGTGGCCAGTTGCAACGACTTATGGCGGCTATGGCACTGGTCGGGAAACCTGATTTGCTGGTTCTGGACGAGCCCACAACGGCGCTGGATGTGACAACACAGATCGAAGTTCTGAAAGCCTTCAAAAAGGTTATCAGGGAACAGGGTTCTGCTGCCATCTACGTGACGCATGATCTGGCTGTTGTAGCACAGATCGCTGATCATATTGTCGTGCTCTATAGCGGCGAGGTGCAGGAACAGGGACCAGTTGATCAGATCATCAACAATCCAAGCCATGATTACACACGCCGCCTGATGGCTGCGGTGCGACCTACACCGACGGCTGGCATGAGCGATGATGATGATCACGGACATGGCCGCGCAGAAGCTGCCATTGCCGCCAGAGGCATTACTGCCGGTTACGGCGGGATCGTCGATGGCGAGCCCGCCATAACCATTTTGCGCGATATTAACGTGGAAGTGGAACGTGGTGATGTGGTCGGTGTCATCGGCGAATCCGGTTGTGGCAAATCCACGTTGGCACGTGTGATGGCAGGCTTGTTGCCCAGCGCCCGTGGAGAAATTGTGCTCAACGGCAAGACCCTGGAGCCGGCACTGGAAGACCGGGATCGTGATGAGCTACGTCAGGTTCAGTTCGTATTCCAGATGGCTGATACTGCCCTTAACCCGCGTCAATACATCGGTGATATTCTGGGTCGCCCGGTAGAGTTCTATTTGGGACTAAAAGGTGAGGATAAACGTCGGCGTGTGTTGGAACTGTTGGACATGGTTGAGTTGCCACCGGCTTTTGCGGACCGTTATCCCGCAGAGCTTTCCGGTGGGCAGAAACAACGTATCAACCTGGCCCGTGCTTTGGCCGGGAACCCTGAAGTCCTGCTTTGTGACGAAGTAACGTCCGCCCTCGATTCAATCGTGGGGGCCAACGTGATCAAGCTGTTGACTAACCTGCGTAACAAAACGGGTGTGTCTTTCGTGTTCATTTCTCATGATTTATCCACGGTGGGATCGTTCGCTGACAAGATCGTGGTGCTTTATGCCGGTCGCGTGGTTGAGCAGGGGCCAACGGATCAGGTTCTGTCGCCACCGTATCATCCCTATACACGCCTGCTGATTACGTCGGTACCGGAACTGCGTGTGGGTTGGTTGGAAGACACCATGAAAACGCGTGAAGCGGCGGCGGGTATTGCCCGTGGCGTGGAAATCACGGCTGTGGGGTGCCCGTTCTTCAACCGGTGCCCGATTGCTATTCCGGGCACGTGTCAATTGGAAACCCCACCAGTACGTATGCATGGCGACGGGCATGAAATTGCCTGCCACCACTCGCTGGATGAGGTCGAGCATAGTGAAGCCGAAACGCAGAAGGTTCTTCATGGATATGAAAAAGCTATTGTGGACGACGACAGCGCCATAAAGGCCTAATCGCTCGCTCACCTGCTAAAGACAAAGCCCGGTCGCATTTGCTGACCGGGCTTTATTTATAAAATCAGGCTGTGACGTTAACTAGTCTTCGGCATAGAATTTTTGAAATGTTCAACAACATCTTAGCCGCTGCCTCAGGTGCTGCTTCGATGATTTGACTGATGGCACTTTCGCTCAGGCTGACGATACGAACGTCATCACTTGCGGCGTATACATCCATGCTTCTCGGTTCACGCAGTAGAAAGGCGATTTCACCAAACACTTCACCGGCACCCAGCGTCGCCACGGTAGTATCGCCGTCGTGTACGTCAAGGTTGCCTACCAACACAACAAACAGATTGGTGGATGGGTTGCCTTTCTTTAACAACCGGTCCCCTTTGTTGCACTCAATGATGCTGCTCTTGTCCAGACACGCAAGGGTTTCTTGTTCCGTCATGTTGTCAAATAGGGTGGTTTGGCCTTCGCCCAGCGGATCAAGCGCGGCGCGAATGGTTTCCCAATATGCGCTGTTCTCGCTTAGACGTTGGCTGACCACTGCGCTACCTTCTTCCAGAATATGGATGGCTTCTGCTGGTACGCGGGCGTCATCGCCAAAATCCTTTAATACCCGCGTTAACGGTGATCTGACGGACTTAAGGTATTCAATATCCTCGGCCACAATAAGCAGGGGGATCAGATAACCCGTTTGTGCGCTATTCACATTCTTATGGGTGTAGGTTCGGAACCCCATGCCTTGGTACAGGTTCAGCAGGTGTGGTTCCGAATCACCAAATATAAGCTGTATCCGGTTTTCGTTTACAAATTCCATGTATGTGCAGAACAGGCGAAACAATAGGTCGGTACCCCGGTGGGGCTTAGTGACCATGAAGCGCTCACTAACGACGATTTGTTCCTTCGGGATGTTTTTCAAGAAAGGGGCAGATCATATTGTTCGATCTGCCGGTCAGGGAAGGATGTGTCGCCACCCCAGGTCAGGCGCATGGTGCCAAGCACCTCATCATTCGCGACTGCCATATAGAGGCGGCTATAGTCGTCCTCCGGCTCAATCAGTAACCGGTTTTTATGATCGGCAATGGATTGGTAACGGCCCATTTCCTCTACATAAACATCGTAACGCAGGCGATAGACGGCTCGTTTCTCATCATCGGTTACTGCTGGGTAGATGCCCGGTTCCATACCGCCCCTAACGATCGATTGTCGCGATCACTGTTTCCGGGAAAAATAGCTCTTCCAAATTATCCCCTGACCCGGCCCGGTCTACGATCAGGAAATCCTGTTCACTTACCAATGGTAACAATGGATGATGCCAGACATTCCGGGCGTACTGAACCCCTTGAATGCCGGTCGCCAGAAAGGCATGCAGATGTTCTGGCCCCGGCGTGCTCACCGCGTCGGCTACCACCACCAACCAGTCATGGTTGGATAGGGGATAGAAAGCCTGACTTGATATGGGGTGCCGCTCCATCATCTTGATCTCAACTGGCTCGGCTCTGGCGGTACCACGAAATACGGAAATGATGGATTGCCCGCCATCTTCATCCGTATCGGCCACGGCCATTTTGTGGAACCGCGTGGTTGTGCCTTCATTGATGAGATATGACTGCGCGCCCTCAACCTCAATAACCGTACCAAAGGGTGCAAAGGATTCCTTGGTCAACGGTACAGGGGTCAGAACGCGAGGACTCATTTGGCCAATTTCCCATTAATCCGCAACCGACTGACGCCCCCATCGGGATGAATGTTCAGGCGAATGTGGCTGATCGGTCCCAAATCCTGTAGCTGGCTTGTATCAAAGGTGTGGATATGATCCGCGCTCAATTTCTGCTCACCCATCAGGTCTAACCAAAACATGGATTGGGTGATGATCGACTGATCGGTTCCGTGCTCAACCAGCGCCGCCTGAATAGAACACCGGTCCGGGAAATTACCCTTGAAATGGCATGTGTCCACCTCAATATTTTCCACGGTGCCCGGTGCGCCTAAGGCCACGATCAGCCAGTCGTTTCCGGGTTCACGGCGGCGGCGTGTTTCCCAGCCGTCACCCATATTCACGCCACGGCCTTCACTGAGCAGCGCCCAAACCTCGCCATAGTGGGCATTGTTGTAACCAACCACGCGGCCACCGTTTTTGAGCGCCGAAAGCTCAATCACATCGCTGTTTGATACAGCGCTGAAATCACAGTGTGGATTGCCATAAACGCGCAGGCGCGCCACGCCGCCATCGGGAAAAATATTCAGCCGCAGCCAGTTCCATGGGCCCGGCTGGCTGACAGCAACGAAATGATGCGCGTCTGCACCCAGGGTTTCAGCCGGTACAATCTCGGTCCACACCGCATCGTCGCCGGGTTCGCTACCCGACAGGCAGGCTTCAATGGATGCAGCTGGGGGAAAGTTGCCGGTGAAATGTGAGGTATCAATATCCACACCTGAAATGTGCCCGGCCACGCCAAGGCGCACCAGACACCAGTCGTGACCACCATCCCGGCGTCGCCGACTTTCCCACCCGTCCATCCATTTACCGTTGTCATCGAACTTGTCATCAATGAAGACGGGTGCGCTGTCCTGGATCATACGGCTGTGGGCGGCAAAGAAATCGTCCGATGCCCGCACTGTTTCGGTGCCCAGCCGTGGCGATGCCAGATTGATGGTACCTTCGGTAAAGTCAGGCAATGTGATTGTGGTCTCAGTCATGGGTTTTCCTCGTCAATCGCGCAAAGGCGTAGATATGCTATGCGGTGTACCTGATCCAGCGCCTCGCGGAATTCATTAGCGTAAGCGTTGTGCACGCGCTTCTCAAAAACATCGAGGATATCGGCTCGCTGATATCCTTTCACGGCCAGTATAAAGGGAAACTGGAATTTTGCCTGATACTGGGTGTTCAGGGCTTGAAAGCGTTCGAACTCTTCAGCCGTACATTGGTCCAATCCTGCACCGGCTTGTTCAGATGTGGATTCTGATGTCAGGTCGCCGGATACGGCCAGTTTACCAGCCAGATCGGGGTGGGCTCTCAGCAAGGTCAGTTGTTTGGCTTCGCCGGCATCCTCCACTTGCTGTTTCATGGCGGCGGACAGCGCGCCCGCGTTCAGGTCAGCACCAAAACAGGCTTCGGCGATCCAGGCGGAATGTTCATACACGCCGCCATAGTGTGCGACGAAAGTTGCTTTATCCATTTTTTGGATTCCCGTCGAATGGGTGGTTATCGTGCCAGTGACGGGCGATGTCGGCGCGGCGGCATATCCATACATCGTCATGCCCCATCACATAGTCGAGAAACTTCTTGAGGGCCTGAAACCGGCCGGGTCGCCCAATCAGGCGGCAATGCAGACCAATGGACATCATTTTTGGCCGGGAAGCGCCTTCTTCATACAAGGTATCAAATGCATCACGAAGATAAGTCAGAAACTGGTCCGAACAATTGAAGCCCTGGGGCGATGCAAACCGCATATCGTTTGTGTCCAGCGTGTAGGGCACAATCAGGTGCGGCTTGTCCACAATCCGGCTCCAGAATGGCAGGTCATCGGAATAATCGTCCGCATCATAAAGAAAGCCGCCGTGTTCGGCGACCAGACGCCGGGTATTCTCACTGGTGCGGCCTGTGTACCAGCCCACGGGCGCACTGCCCGTCAGGCGGGTCAGGATATCCATGGCCTGCTCCATGTGCTCGCGCTCGGTGGTCTCAGGCAGCCCGTGATAGTTAATCCAGCGCAGCCCGTGGCTGGCGATCTCATGCCCGTCTTTCAGGGCGCGCTCAATGACGGCGGGGTTGCGTTCGGCCGCCATGGCTACGGCAAATACGGTCAATGGGACCTGCTGGTCAGAAAACAGATCCAGAATGCGCCACACCCCGGCCCGTGATCCAAACTCATAGATGGATTCCATGGACATGTGGCGGGCGTCTTCGAAGGCCTGTGCGCCGATGATCTCGGACAGGAATGTCTCCGAGGCCGCATCCCCGTGCAACACACAGTTCTCGCCCCCTTCTTCGTAGTTCAGGACAAACTGTACAGCCACGCGTGCCCCGCCCGGCCAATTGACCCGGGGCGGTTCGTCACCATAACCAATCATGTCGCGGTCGTAGCTCATCGCGTAATCACTATTCTCGAAGGATTTAATAGAAGGATTGTACAATAACCTTTAATAGAATGCTTTATTATCAAAAAATATTTGAAGGTGAGCCGTGAAATCCAGAATGCCTAAAGTTTGCCAGACAGACTATGATACAGCAACTTCCACACCAGATAGATTTGTTTTAACGGTGAGAATGCCCACATGGAAACTCTGCTTCACGAATGGTTAAGTCTGCTGTTTCGCTGGCTACACGTCATTACCGGTATCGCCTGGATCGGATCGTCATTCTATTTCATGTGGCTGGATCAGAGTCTGCGCAAACACGCAAACCTGCCCGCCGGTGCCCACGGCGAAAGCTGGTCTGTGCATGGTGGCGGGTTCTATCATGTTCAGAAGTATCTGGTTGCGCCCGAACGTATGCCAGAGGAACTACACTGGTTCAAATGGGAATCCTACATGACCTGGGTTTCCGGGTTCAGCCTCATGGCTATCGTCTACTACTGGGGCGCGGAGAGCTATCTGATCGATCGCTCGGTTATGGATATTTCGGCCGGTACCGCCATCCTGATTTCCATTGGCTCGCTGGTACTGGGCTGGGTGTTCTATGATCTGTTGTGCCGATCGCCATTACGCGATCACAGCACCGTGCTGTTTGTAATCCTGTTTGCCGCCATCGTGGCGTCGGCTTATGGATTTTCGCTCGTGTTTTCGGGTCGGGCCGCGTTCGTGCATGTGGGGGCTATGGTGGCGACCATGATGTCGGGCAACGTGTTCATGGTCATCATCCCCAACCAGAAGAAAGTAGTGGCCGTTCTAAAAGCGGGTGGTGAGCCTGATCCTGTCTACGGCAAGATCGCCAAGCTGAGATCATCTCACAATAACTACCTCACGTTACCCGTTCTGTTCATGATGATTTCAAATCATTATCCCATGACATTCGGGCATGACTGGAACTGGTTGATTGTTGCCTTCGTGCTAGCCATCGGCGCCATTATCCGTGATTTCTTCAACAGCCATAACGCCGGTATGACCGGCCCTGCCATTCAATGGCAATGGCCTGTGGTGGCGGTGTTGATGGCCGGGCTTGTTACCTTGTCGGCGTGGAAGCCGGGCGGCGAAATTCAAGTGGATGATGACGTGTATTCCAGCGATGCATTTGCCATTGTGCAAACCCATTGTGCCGCTTGTCATTCAGCGACCCCCACCAGTGAAGATTTCGATGAGGCCCCCGGCGGCGTCATGTTTGATACCACCGATATGATGAAGCGAAGTGGCGCACGCATCATGGCACAGGCTGTACTGAGCGAAGCCATGCCGCTTGGTAACATGACCGGTATGACCGATGACGAACGCGCTCAACTCGGTGCCTGGATCAGGGCCGGGATGCCGGACGAGTAAATGGGAACTTTACTCATTCACGGTGCTGACTGTCTGGTCACCATGGATCAGGACCGCCGGGAAATCAGTGGCGGTGGTTTGTTCGCGCGTGATGGCGTGATTGAGGCGGTGGGTACACGCGACGTTCTACCTGCTGAGGCTGACGAGCTTCTTGATCTGACAGGCCATGTGGTTATTCCCGGCCTGATTAACACCCACCACCATTTTTACCAAAACCTGACCCGCGCCGTACCTGCGGCTCAGGATGCACTGTTATTTGGCTGGTTACAGACACTGTATCCCATCTGGTCACGTATGGGGCCGGATGACATCCACGTATCTACGCAGGTTGCCTTGGCCGAACTGGCGTTGAGTGGCTGCACCTGCTCGTCGGATCATCTCTATATCTTTCCGAACGGGGCGCGGCTGGACGATGAGATTGATGCCGCCAAAGAAACAGGTGTTCGTCTTCATGCCACGCGCGGCGCCATGAGCGTGGGCGAGAGCAAGGGCGGTTTGCCGCCAGATTTTCTAGTCGAAGACGAAGCCCATATTCTGGATGACAGCCTACGCGCTATTCAGGCCCACCATGACCCTGAACCGGGGGCTATGATCCGCGTTGCAGTGGCGCCGTGTTCACCATTTTCGGTCAGCCGTGAACTCATGCGTGATGCGGCCATTCTGGCCCGTGATCAGGGCGTCATGATGCACACCCATCTGGCGGAGAATGACGACGACATTGCCTATTCCGAAGCCACCTTCGGGTGCCGACCCGGCCAATACGCCGAAGATGTGGGCTGGACCGGCCAGGACGTGTGGCATGCTCACTGTGTGAAACTGGATGCGGGTGAGATTGATCTCTTTGCCCGCTCGCGCACAGGAGTCGCGCACTGTCCGTGTTCGAACATGCGACTGGGCAGCGGTATCGCGCCGGTGCGCGCCATGCTCGATGCTGGTGTGAACGTGGGGATTGGTGTGGATGGATCAGCCTCAAATGATGGCGCGAATTTGTTGAGCGAAGCCCGACAGGCCATGCTGTTGCAACGGGTCAACCTGGGCGCTGATAGCCTCAGTGCGCGAGAAGCCCTTGAAATGGCAACGCTGGGTGGTGCGCGGGTTTTGAGGCGCGATGATCTGGGGTCGCTGGACGTGGGTAAGCGGGCGGACTTCGCCGCATATGATCTGGCCTCAATACAAATGAGCGGCACTTGGGATCCGGTGGCGGCATTGGCCCTTTGCGGCCCTCCTCAGGCGTCCCATACCGTTGTGGAAGGCCGGTTTGTGGTCCGGAACGGCTGTATGACGACCATTGATTTGCCCATTGTTCTCGAACATCACCGCGAGCGTACGCAGCAATTGATATCTTGAAAAACTTGATAGTCGCCCTGATTATCGTCTAATTTTAGACAATCTATTAGATCAGGAAACCGTCATGCACCCCGTCGATGATCGAACTGTCTTTATGCGCATTGTTGACCGCCAGGGTTTTTCTGCGGCGGGGCGTGAACTGCGCATGACCACCGCCGTGGTGTCCAGCCGCATTGCCAAGCTGGAAGAACGCCTAGGCGTTCGCCTTCTGAACCGGACCACCCGTATGGCGGTGCCCACGGAAGAGGGGCGTATCTATTACGATCATTGCCAAAAGGTCATGGCAGAGGTTCACGAATTCGAACAACACCTGGCCGAGATGAAGCGCCGTCCGGCGGGTGCTTTGCGTATATCAGTGCCTATTTCACTGGGGCGTGCCCATATCGCGCCGTTGATTTCCAAATTTATGGGCGAAAATCCTGATATTCAAGCCCGCTTGCAAGCCACCGACCGGGTGATCAATCTGCTGGACGAAGATGTGGACGTGGCGATCCGTAAAGGTGTGCTGCCTGCATCAGGTGATATTGTGCGCACGCTGGCTCCCGACCTGCGGGTGACTTGTGCGTCGCCTGCGTATTTCAAGAAACATGGTATCCCTGAGGTCCCGGATGATTTGAAAAAACATAACTGCCTGTTGCTGCGCTATCCGGGATCGCGGCGTTATTCATGGCAATTTCGTGACTCTGGTGGGGCTGTGTCCAATCTGGCTGTTACCGGTCAGATGGACAGCAATTCTTCCGATGTGTTGGTGGATTGGGCACTGGCGGGCGAGGGCGTCATCATGAAATCCGTATGGGATATTTCGGATCATTTGAAAAGCGGTCGTCTGGTCACCGTGCTGAAAGATTTTTGGCCGGACGATCTGAGCCTACAGGTTCTCATGCCGCCCCGACCCCAACAGCCGGCCAAGACCCGCGCGTTCGTGGATTTTCTGGTGAAGCAGTTTGTCGATCACCCGGTTTCGGAACTCACTGATCCGGCGGCCTTGCCCACCGCCTCCAAATAGGTGGCAATTTCTGCTGGTGGCAGGAACGAGCCCTGAAAGCTGTTCTGTACCAGCGTGATAATATCTGCGCCAGTCAGGTTCAATGCATCAGCCGTTGCTTCGAAATTGGCATTCATATAACCACCAAAGTATGCCGGATCATCAGAATTCAGGGTCACGGCGATGCCCGCATCCAGCATCCGGCGAACCGGGCTGTCTGTCATATCCTTGATCACGCCCAGCTTCAGGTTGGACAGAGGGCAAACGGTCAGAACCATACCGCTATCCACAATTTCCTGAACCAGGCTTTCGTCTTCCATGCTTCTGTTGCCATGATCCATGCGATCAATGTGCAGAATGTCCAATGCTTCGCGCACATAGTCGGGTGGACCTTCCTCACCGGAGTGGGCGCAGAGCTTCAAGCCCATTTCGCGCGCACGGGCGAAGACGCGCGCGAACTTGGATGGGGGGTGACCTATTTCGGATGAGTCCAGACCAACGCCAATAAATTGGTCAAGATATGGCTCGGCTTCCGCCAGTGTCTCAAAAGCATCCTCTTCGCTCAGGTGCCTGAGGAAGCTGAGAATCAGATAGCTGCTCATGCCTAGTGTTTTTTTGCCATCGTTCAAGGCGCGACTGATACCGGAAACGGCTGTTTCAAAAGCAATGCCTCGGGTCGTATGGCCTTGTGGGTCAAAAAACATTTCCACGTGGCGTACATTGTCGGCGTGGCTGCGTTTCAGATACGCCATGGTCAGATCATAAAAATCCTGTTCCTCGCGCAGCACGGCCATACCCTCGTAGTAGATATCCAGAAAGTCCTGAAGTTGGGTAAAGTTATAGGCGCTGCGTACTTCTTCCACATTGGCGTAGGGGATATCAATCCCGTTCCGGGCGGCCAGCTCGAACATCATCTCCGGCTCCATAGATCCTTCGATGTGCAGGTGCAACTCGGCTTTGGGTAACGCAGCAATAAGGTCTCGGTGTTTCATATGGCTCGCTCGTATACAATGGATCCGTTGGCATAGGTGGCTATCGTCGCCCGGTCATCGGCCAGGATCATCTGGGTGAATAGGACGTCCGTAATGCTTTCCGACCGTTTCATACGTTGGGCAATGAGGGGGCGTGAAGACAGGTCCAGCACAACGAGGTCGGCCTCGTACCCAGCCGCCAAATTTCCCACCTTGTCATCGATCCGCATAGTCGCGGCGCTGCCTAGTGTGGCCAGATAGTAGGCCCGGACAGGGTGCAGGCTATAGCCGCGTAGCTGGGCGATCTCATATGCCGTGCGCATCGTAGAAAACATGGAAAAGGACGAGCCACCGCTCACATCTGTGGCTAAACCTACGGTAACGGGACGATCACTTTCACGCATGCTCTGTAAATCAAACAACCCGGATCCGATGAACAGATTTGAGGTCGGGCAATGGGCCATGGCGGCACCGCTGTCCCTGAACAGCTCCTGCTCGCGTTCGTTCAGGTGAATGGCATGGCCATATATGGCGCCCGGCCCCACCAGTCCATAGTTCTCATAAACGCCCATATAGTCAGGCGCCGATGGGAACAGTTCTTTTACCCACTGAATTTCATTGGCATTTTCGGAGGCGTGGGTCTGCATCAGAACATCTGGATATTCTCGCCACAGCGTACCGGCGGCTTCCAGTTGTTCCGGTGTGGATGTGGGCGCAAACCGGGGGGTGATGGCGTACATGTTACGCCCCACACCATGCCAGCGTTCGATCAATGCTTTCGACTGGTCATAGCCCGTCGTCGCCGTATCGGTCAGACCATCAGGCGCATGGCGGTCCATGAGAACCTTACCTGCCGCCATCCGTAACCCACGCGCATTTGACGCCTCAAAGAAGCTGTCTGCCGATTGCGGGTGCACAGAGCAATAAACGCTGGATGTGGTAATGCCATTCCGCAGGCATTCATCCAGATAAAGATCAGCTTGCCTACGAGCGTATTCGCCGTCGACAAACCGCATCTCTTCGGGGAATGTATATTGTTTGAGCCAGTCCAGAAGTTGTTCGCCGTATGAGGCGATGATGGCGGTCTGGGGGTAGTGGGCGTGGCAATCCACGAACCCGGCCATGATCAGGGCGTCGCCGTAATTTCGAACAGGCACGTCGGGTGCCGCGTCCAGCACATCACGCGCTGCGCCGACCTGCTTGATCACACCGTCTACGATCCACACCGCGCCATCTGAATGGAAATCAATAGCGGCGTCTGGATCACAGGCGAACGGATCATCACGGAAAGACAGGGTCTGGCCGCGTAAGACTTCTTCATTTGAGTTTGTGTTGTTCATGCAGTTCTCAATAAACAGCCCGGCGCCGTGTGTCCTGCCCCAATAAGTCAGTTTCCTGAATTATTGGGATAAGCAGGCCACCGATATATTGAAGCTAGGGTGATTCAGCTTCCAGAGTGCGGCTCAAGATTTGAGCCACACTCTGGAACCATCACGCTAGCGACGCCGGGCTGCTTTTTAGAAGACCCGACGATTATTGTGGCAGGCTGCCTTCTACGCCTTCAACGTAGAAGTTCATACCAGCCAGATCGCCATCGTTTGCTGTTTCACCAGCGACCAACCAGGCGGAACCGTCCTGCTTGTTGATGGGGCCGGTGAAGGCATGCAGTTTACCAGCGGCAAGCGCATCACGCGCATCGCCAGCCAACTTGCGTACATCAGCTGGAATCTTGTCTGAGAAATCAGAAATCCCAACCATGCCAGCGCCAATGCCGTCCCATGTGTCGCCGGACGACCATGTGCCATCCATAACGGCTTTCACGCGGGAAACATAATATGGACCCCAGTTATCAATGATGGCCGTAAGCTGGGCATTGGGTCCAAACGTATGCATGTTGGATGCCTGACCAAAGGCGTAAATGCCCTGATCTTCGGCAATTTTCATGGCGGCGGGTGAATCTGTGTGCTGCATCAAGATATCAGCGCCCTGATCGATCAACGCCTTGGCTGCATCGGCTTCCTTGCCTGGATCGAACCATGTGCTGACCCAGATAACCTTCATCTTCACGTCAGGGTTCACGCTTTTGGCGGCGAGGTATGCGGCGTTGATGCCCCGAACCACTTCCGGAATGGGGAAAGACGCGATGTAGCCGATGGTGTTGGTTTTGGTCATGCTACCAGCAATCAGGCCGATAACATGGCGGCCTTCATAGAAACGCGCTGAATAAGTGGCGACGTTCGGGGCCTGCTTGAAGCCCGTGGCATGTTCGAACTTCACATCCGGATAACGCTTCGCCACTTTCAACGTAGGATTCATGTATCCGAATGATGTGGTGAAAATAATGTCGGTACCGGCACGTGCCAGTTGCTGAATCACGCGCTCGGCGTCCGGGCCTTCAGATACGTTTTCCACATAGGTGGTTTCAACGTTGTCACCGAAAGCCTTTTCAATAGCCAGGCGCCCCTGATCATGTTCATAGCTCCAGCCATGATCACCGATCGGACCCACGTAGATGAAGCCTACTTTTGTCTTTTCGGCGGCGCTTGCCACGCCCACAGACAAGACCAGTGCCAGAGCGGCAAGGCTGGTCATAATTTTTTTCAGTATTCCAGACATATTGTCCTCCTAAGGTTTGAATTTTATTGTTTATGACGAAGCGTAAAATGATTTAGCCAGACAGGCTGGCGCGTTGAGATTAGCCTTGGTTTTATCACGTGAGATAACCACCAGTACACCGATGGTCACCAAATAAGGCAGCATGGACAGATACTGGGCATCAATCTTCACGCCAAACCCCTGGGCGTGTAGTTGAAGCACCGTAACACCGCCGAACAGGTAAGCCCCTAACAGCGCCCGATTTGGCTTCCATGCGGCAAACACCACAATGGCCAGTGCGATCCAGCCGCGGCCTGCGGTCATGTTCTCCACCCACAAGGGCGTCTGCACCATGGAAAGGTACGCGCCACCAAGACCGGCACAGGCACCACCAAACATAATTGCCAACATACGAACACCCACCACATTATAACCAATGGCGTGGGCTGCATCGTGGTTCTCGCCAACAGCGCGCAGGATCAGTCCGGGCCGGGTTTTGCTCAGGAACCACCCCACACCAATGGTGAGCCCGATGGACATATACACAAGGATGTCGTGGCTCAACAATAGTGGCCCAATGATGGGAATAGACGTCAGGCCCGGAATATCCAGCTTGGCGAGGGGTTCTGTGGTCATGCCGGAATAAGCCTGCCCCCAAAGAGCAGCGATCCCTAATCCAAAGATGGTGAGCGACAATCCGGTCGCTACCTGATTAGACATCAGCACCTGCGTGAGAAATCCGAACAGACAGGCAAACACCATACCGCCCAGCATAGCGGCCAGAATACCCATCATATGTGAGCCGGTTTCCAGTGTTACAGAGAAGCCCGCGACAGCACCGATGATCATCATGCCTTCCACGCCGAGGTTAAGAACGCCGGCGCGCTCCACCACCAATTCGCCGATCGCGGCAAACAGCAACGGCGTTGCGGCAACAATGACACCTTGAAGAATGAGGATTGTAAGGTCCATGACTGTATCCTATCCCTTTTCCATACTGGCGTATTGTCGCGCCCACCGAATTCGATATTTTGCCAGCACATCGATCCCCAACAAGAAGAACAACAACATGCCCTGAAACACACCGGTGATGGCACTGGGCAGGTTCATTTCTATCTGGGCTGATTCCCCTCCGATGTAGGTCAGTGCCATAACAAAGCCGCTGAACAGGATGCCGATGGGGTTCAAGCGACCCAGAAAGGCCACGATGATGGCTGTAAAGCCATACCCTACAGGTAGTGAGGGGACCAGTTGCCCCACAGGGCCAGCCGCTTCAAACAAACCGGCCAGCCCGGCTAGGCCACCCGAAATCATCAGGCATAACCAGACCACGCGGGATTCCAGGAACCCGCCAAACCGCGCTGCATGGGGGGCCTGGCCCATCACTTTGATCTGAAAGCCGATAATATGGCGGGCGAGCAAGACCCAGGCGGTAGCCACCACCAGAAGGGCCACAATAAAGCCTACATGGGCCCGCGTGCCTTCGATCAGGATCGGTAGAGTGGCTGAGTCGTGGAACAGGCGGCTTTCCGGAAAATTATAGCCGTCCGGGTCGCGCAGAATACCGTGGGTCATGACGCTGAGAACCAGTATGGCCACATAGGTCAGCATGAGACTGACCAAAATTTCGTTGGCATTGAATCTGGTGCGCAAAAATGCCGGGATCGCGGCCCACGCCATACCGCCCAGAATGCCAGCCGTGGACATGAGCGGTAGTACCCAGAAGCCTTCAACTTCCCAGAAAATGAGCGCCACGCTGCCGCCTGTTACAGCACCAATGGTAAACTGGCCTTCTGCACCGATGTTCCAGACACCGGCCCGAAAGCCAAAGGACAGTCCAATGGCGATCAGGATCAGGGGCGTTGCCTTGACCACCATCTCGGTGATGCTGAAGCTGTCGAACAGGGGATCGAAGAAGATAATGGATATAGCCCGAACAGGGTCTTCACCCATGGCCAGGAACATGATCATGCCGGCTGCAATCGTGAGCGCCACGGCCATGACCGGTGTGGCGTACAGCATGGGCTGAGATACTTCTTTGCGTGGTTCCAATCTAAGCATGATGTGCCTCCCCTGATTGTCCCACACTGTTATGAACACCCCCCATGAGCAGGCCGATCTCTTCGACGGACATCTGCCCGGTGGGTTGTGGTGCCGACAAACGTCCCTCGGATATCACGGCAAAGCGGGTTGATATAGCCATCAGCTCATCCAGATCCTGCGATATGACCAGAATGGCGGTGCCGTTTCTGGCCAGCTCCTGCAAGGCCCGGTGAATATCGGCGGCGGCCCCCGCATCAACACCCCACGTGGGTTGCGAAACCACCAGCACATCGGGGGCCTGAAGAATTTCCCGGCCCACAATGAATTTTTGCAAATTACCACCGGATAAGCTGCTTGCCGCATGCTCGATGCCCGATGTCTTCACGTTGAACTCGGCGACGACCTCATCAGCAAATGATTTGGCTCGATCATTATTCAGAAATCCGTTGGTTTCGATCTGTTTGCGGGTTCGGGCCGACAGGATGGTGTTCTCCCACAAGGCCATGTCTGGCACCGCCCCATGGCCCAATCGTTCTTCGGGGACAAAACACATGCCTTGCGCGCGGCGTTCGGTGGGATTGCGATGGCCCACCATTTCGCCGTTCAGCATGATTGTGCCGTTCAGGTCACTGGCCACTTCACCGATCAAGGCTTCCATCAACTCGTTTTGCCCATTACCGGCAACGCCGGCGATACCCAGAATTTCACCGGCGCAGACAGACAGGGATACATCGTGTAAATCCACACCAAACGGATCGTCACTTGCCCGTGACAGGTTGCTGACCGCCAGCCGTTCGGGCCCAAGTTCCACATCCTGTCGTTCAGGCGGCGTCAGGGTCGCGCCAATCATCATTTCGGCCAGGCTTTTGGCAGTTTCCTGTCGAGGGTCACAGCTACCCACAACCTTGCCGCCGCGCAACACGGTTGCGTGGTCACAGAGGTTTCGAATTTCTTCCAGCTTGTGCGAGATATATAGAATGGAGCAGCCTTCTGCCGATAATTTGCGTAAGGTCTCGAACAGAATATCCACTTCCTGTGGTGTCAGCACCGAAGTGGGCTCATCCATGATTAAAAGTCGCGGATTTTGCAGCAGGCAGCGAACGATCTCAACGCGTTGGCGCTCACCCACGGAAAGTGATCCCACCAGACGGGTCGGGTCCAGCGGCAGGCCATAGGCTTCGGATACTTCAATAATCTTGGCATCTAAATCACCACCCGACATGGCCTTGTCCATGCCAAGCGCTACATTCTCAGCGACGCTCAGCGCTTCGAACAATGAGAAATGCTGGAACACCATGCCCACGCCAGTTTGGCGGGCTTCCGAAGGTTTAGCCGGATGGTAGGGCTGGCCGTCAAATGTCATGGACCCTTCATCGGGGTGCATGACGCCGTAGATCATTTTAACGAGGGTAGACTTACCCGCGCCATTCTCACCGAGCAGGGCATGAACCTGCCCCGGCGCGATGGAGAACCCGACGCCGTCATTGGCGATCACACCGGGAAATCGTTTTGTTATGCCGGATAACTCCAGCAGTGCTGTTTCCGTCATGACCCCATGGTCCCCCTTAATTGGCTCGCACTAATTGTATCAGAAACGTAGCGCGCCGATGACAACCGTTGCAATAGGTCAGCGGCAATAGATATGGCAATAACCGATGGCTCTTTCCCGTCAAGATCAGGCAGGCCAACAGGACAGATCATTTTGTCGACCATGCCAGGAGAAATACCGGAATCGCCTAAGCGCCGGGTAAAGCGCGCGCGTTTGGTTTTCGATCCGATAACACCCAGATAGCTGAACTGACCCCGGTCCAGTACCGCCTGACAGATTGCCAGATCAAGCGTGTGGGAATAGGTCATGACCATGTGCCATGCGTCATTTGGGGCGTGCCGGGCAATGGTCGCGGGGGCGGTGGCTGGAGTGGCGCTTGCGTGGTCCGGCACATTATCCGGGAAACGATCCGCGGCGGTATCCACCCACATGATATGGAAAGGCAGACCCGCCATGGCGCTGACAACAGCGCGGCCCACATGACCGGCACCATATAAGAACAAGGTGTTTTTGGTCGGTTTTACAGGCTCCACGTACCACGCATCATTAACCAATGTGGGGGCGGGCGTTTGTGCGCCGCTAAGCATGTCCTGCACCACACGGCTGAGGGACAGTGGCCAGTCTTCCTGCCGGGTGTGCCGATCCTGAATGATTATTGGCGCCGTGCCAGATTCCAGTGATCGCAGGATAAGGCCGTTCTCGGTATTCGAAAATGCACCAGCCGACATGACCTCGAACAACAGCTTCGTATAGCCGCCGCAACACTGCCCCAGCGACGGGCCTAACGGATAGGCCTTTGTCTCACGATACCAAACATCGTGATTCAGCAGCTTCTGTGCCCATGCGGTGGCATCATGTTCCAGGGCACCGCCACCGATTGTGCCGGTCAGACCGGCTTGGCTGATCACCATAGCGGCCCCTACGTCACGCGGGGTGGAACCCTTGGCTTCGATCACACAGACACGGACGGTATTCACGATGAACCACCTTTCAGGCGCTCGACAGCCATCAGAATGCATTCCGGTGTGGCGGGGGCGTGCAGGGCTGGGTAGGTCTTGTAATCCGCTACACTGGCCACCGCATCGGATAGGGCCAGAAAGGCCGAAATACCCAGCATCAAAGGTGGCTCGCCCACGGCTTTGGACCGGTAGATGGTGTCTTCCCGGTTGCGGCCTTTTTCCCACAGGCCAATACGCATATCCGGCGCACGGTCGGAACAGGCCGGGATCTTGTAGGTGGACGGTGCGTGTGTCTTCAAATGACCTTCATCGTCCCACCACAATTCCTCGGTGGTCAGCCACCCGGCCCCTTGCACATAGCCGCCTTCAATTTGGCCCAGGTCAATGACCGGGTTCAGCGATTGCCCCACGTCGTGCAGAATATCCACACGCAGGATGCGGTTCTCGCCGGTCAGGGTATCAATGGCGACTTCGGTAACGGCGGCTCCATAGGCGAAATAATAAAATGGACGACCGCTGGCAGACGCGCGGTCCCAATGGATTTTCGGTGTGGCGTAAAAGCCCGTGGCGGACAATGATATACGCGCCATATAGGCATCATGCACCAGCTTGTTAAACGGAATTTCCTCAGCCCCTACACGTACACGACCGGGCAGGAATTCAATGTCGTCCACGGACACCTGATGCTGGGATGCGGCAAATTCCATCAGTCGCTGCTTGATGGTTTCGCAAGCGTTAAGGGTCGCCATGCCATTCATGTCTGACCCTGATGACGCGGCGGTGGCCGATGTGTTGGGGACTTTGGCGGTATTGGTGGCCGTGATCTTCACGCGATCGATATCAACCTGAAAGACCTCGGCTGCGACTTGTGCCACTTTGACAAACAAACCCTGACCCATTTCCGTGCCACCGTGGTTCAGGTGAATTGAGCCATCGTGATAAATATGCACCAATGCGCCAGCTTGATTAAGGAAACTGGTGGTAAAGGAAATCCCGAACTTTACCGGGCTCAAAGCCAGCCCGCGTTTGATGATGGGGCTGCCCTTATTCCATTCGCGAATTTCCGAACGGCGGGCGGTGTAGCTGGAACTGGCCGTCAGTTCCTGAACTATCTCGTCGATCACACAATCTTCGACCGTCATATGATAGGGCGTTACGTTGCGGATCGATTCTTCATCAGCGGCAGCGTAGTAATTTACCCGCCGCACATCCAATGGGTCTTTGCCAAGGGTGTGGGCGATCTCGTCAATCACACGCTCCATGGCAACCATCCCCTGCGGTCCACCAAACCCCCGGAAGGCGCAAGATGAAACGGTATGGGTCAGGCAACGATAGGACGTGATCCGCACATGGGGCAGGTAGTAGGTGTTGTCTGCATGGAACATGGCCCGATCACAAATGGCCATGGACAGGTCATAGGACATGCCGCACCGGGCGGCCTGATCATATTCGATGCCTGTAATCCCGCCGTCATCATCATAGCCAACGCGGTAATCAATTCTGAAATCGTGACGTTTGCCGGTGATGACCATGTCATCATCACGGTCATAACAAACCTTGGCCGGGCGGTTGGTTTTTTTAGCCACCAATGCGGCGGCGGCGGCGGGCAGGTTGCCACTGGTTTCCTTGCCCCCGAAGCCCCCGCCCATGCGGCGAATTTCAACGGTCACGGCGTTGTTAGGAATGCCCAGGACTTTACCCACCGTGTGCTGTACTTCGCTCGGGTGCTGGGTTGAGCTGTATACCAGCACATCATCATCTTCACCGGGGATCGCCAGCGCGGCCTGGCCTTCCAGATAGAAATGCTCCTGACCGCCCAGATAGAACCGGCCACTTAAACTGTGAGCGGCACCGTCAATGGCAGATGCCGCATCACCACGGGCCATGGTATAGGGCTCTTCCAACAAAGATCCCGCTTCCATGGCCTCGTCAATCGTGATGTAGGCGGGTAGGTCTTCGTAGGTAATGGTCGCCAGCGTGGCTGCGGCCCGGGCCTGTTGAATGGTGTCGGCGGCGACCGCAAATAATGATTGCCCCACACACAATACCTCACCATCGGCAAACACGGGGTCATCACCGTTCACCGGGCTTACATCGTTTTCTCCGGGCACATCGGTGGCGGTCAATACGACCGCCACACCGGGTGCGTGTCGCACGGCGGACACGTCCATATGGGTAACCTTGGCATGGGCGTGGGTGCTCATAGCGATATAGATGTTCAGGCAGTTGTCCGGTGTGGGGATGTCGTCCACATAGATGGCTTCGCCGGATACATGCTTGTGACCGCTATCATGGCGGTGGTCTGAATGGACGGCCCCGGCAATGGTCTCTGTCGATTTGGCGGCAGGAATATCAAGCATGGTTTGCCCCCCCGGCGATGGTCGAGCCACGGCCCACAAGGCGTGTGGTTGATAAAGGTTCTGTGCCCTCGACAAAATATTTGATCAACAGGTTTTGGGCCGAACGCATGCGATAGTCGGACGATGCCCGCATGTCAGTCATGGGGCTGAAGTCTTCAGAAAATTTGGATAGGGCCGCCTCACAGGTTTCCATGGTCCAGGCCTTGCCCACAAGGGCGGCCTCAACCGCGCTGGCCCGTTTGGGTGTTGCGGCCATGCCACCATACGCAATACGAGCGCTCGACACCTGACCATCATCGACGGTCACATGGAAACAACCGCACACGGCGGAGATATCCTGATCAAATCGCTTGGTTAGCTTGTAGCAGCGGAACTGATCCGGGTTTTCGAGTAGCGGGACTTCGATGGCTTCCACAAACTCGCCGGGTTTTCGGTCCTGAACGCCGTAATCGACGAAGAAATCCTCCAACGGTATGCGGCGCTGTGCGTCGCCCGTTCGAAGAACCAGCGTCGCGTTCAGGGCGATGAGGGCGGGCGGGCAATCGCCGATGGGCGATCCGTTGGCAATATTACCACCGATGGTGCCCGCGTTGCGTACCTGGGTTGATCCAATGCGCCGTACCAGCTCACCCAAATCAGGGAAATGTTCGGCCAGCGTCTGTATCGCGTCGCTATACGTGGCCCCGGCACCAATGGTCAGGGTGTTATCCGATACCGCGATATGGGCAAACCCCTGCACCCGGCCCGTGTAGATGATCGTTTTCAAATGCATGTGACGTTTGGTCACCCACAGACCCACATCCGTTGCACCCGCAACGATGGTGGCATCGGGGAATTCAGCAAAAAGCTCCGCAAATTCACCAAGAGTGGCCGGCGCGAAAAACTGCTGGTCAGTGGATGCGACTTTGACGGTATCGGTATGGCACAGGGCTTCAAGGGCGCGAAGTTCTCTGGCTGCACGATCTTCTCCCCACTGAGGTGCAGGCAGATCACCCATGGTTTCGGCGGCTGTGATGATCGGACCATACCCGGTGCAACGGCACAAATTACCGGCCAGCACATCGTTAGCTGTATCCCGGTCCAGACCTTTTCCCTGCCTGTCCTCATAGGCAGCGAATAGTGACATGGCAAAACCGGGGGTGCAGAACCCGCACTGCGATCCGTGGGTGTCGACCAATGCTTGCTGGCAGGGATGCAGGGTGCCGCCAGGGCCTCGCAGACGTTCAACGGTGGTTACGGATTTCCCTTCCAGCATCGGCAGGAACTGGATACAGGCATTGACGGCCCGGTGCTGAACCGCGCCATCCACCAACTCACTCACGACAACCGTGCAGGCACCACAGTCTCCTTCGGCGCAACCTTCTTTCGTGCCGGTCAGCTTCTGGTCTTCGCGCAGATAATTAAGCAACGTGGTCGTGGGTGACATATCACGGATTTCATGCCGCTCCCCATTCAGCAAAAATGTTCCATGATCCCGCATGATCAGCTGCCCCGGTACGTTGAATAGCTGTAGGGAGAAATCAGCAAGGGCACGTGGTAATGGGCCGCAACGTCTGAAATGCCAAATCGGATAGGAATCTGGTCAAGAAATTTGGGTGCGGGTAAATCGGCACCTGTTGTATCCAGATAGTCACCCGCATGGAACAACAGCTCATAGGTGCCGGGGGCAAAATCATCGCCACCCAGAATGGGCTCATCGCACCGCCCATCATCATTGGTGACAACATCTGCCAGCTTTGTCCTGTCTTCACCATTCAGGCGAAACAGCTCGATACGCATGCCGTGTCCGGGCGTGCCTGTGCTGGTGTCGAGCACGTGCGTGGTCAGGTATCCTGCCATGGATCAGACGTCTCCCAATAAATAGCCCCGCTGGTTATCCAGCTTGTGTTCGTCATGATTTGATCGTGTTCCGCTGCTTGCAGCGATTATCTATATTAAATTGATAATCGCCTACGACTATCTAAATAAATTTGATAGTGCATGAAATATTGGGGTATGGGAAATGAGAAGAAACAACTTACGCTGCCATTTTGTGCCCAAGCTCTGATATGGCCTCTGCTCCGGCCTGCTCCGACAGGTGAACCGTGGAAAATCCGTGCTCAGACATTTCGCTGTTGTTGAACAGTTTGAGTGTCCGCACCATGGCCTGGTTACTAGGTTCGAAGTAGAACGTCGCTTCTCGGACACCGCACTGGGCGATGACCTGAAACAGGTGGCTTAGCAGGTCAGCGCCCATATTGCGGCCCCGAAATTCGGGCAGGACACAGATAGATATTTCAGCCACGGCAGGGGCGAAGGCGTGATCCAGATGGGCTTCGGCTAAACCGATGATCTGTCCTGATTTCAAATCAAATGCACCGGAGAAGATCATGCGGCTTAAATCGAGGCTGCGGGTATAACGGATGATGGCCATATCGTTCATGCAACTGTTAAACCGGCGATCGCGATCACTGCTGTCCAGGCTTAGAAGATGAGTCTGAATGGCTGGCAGGTCCTGTTCCGTCAATCGGCGAACAACAGGTGTCTGTTCGTCGCCAGCGAGCATCACGATGGCACTGCTATAGTAGGGCTTGCGAATACGGCCTTGAGCCGAGTGGATGCCAATCATTGTCTTCGTCCTTCATCAAATGGTGCGAATGTCGATTTGGCTACTCTAGGTGTTCAATGTTTCTGCCCAATGTCTGACACACAGGAAAAATGTTTCAATTGTTTCAGGGAGGATATTTTTATGCCGCCAGATCATCAACCAGGCGGGCGCGATGAAAATCACAACGCCCGCCTGTAGTCGGGCCTTACGCGGCCAGAGTCAGATCAGTGCTCGCGACGAGCAGTGCCTGATCCAGATCGGCGATGATGTCGTCGGCATTCTCAATACCAACGGACAGACGAACGAAACCTTCGGTCACACCGACCTTTTCTTGATCTTCCCGAGAAAGCTGTTGGTGTGTGGTAGATGCCGGATGAATAGCCAGCGTTCGTGCATCACCAATGTTGGCAACGTGATAGATCAGTTCCAGATTATCGATGAAGGCTTTGCCAGCTTCGATGCCACCTGTCATCTCGAAACCGACAAGACCACCATACCCACCGCTCAGGTGGGTATCGGCCCGTTTGCGGTTTTCGCCGCTCTGCATGCCTGGGTAAATAACGCGTGTCACCGCCGGATGTGCTTCCAGGAATTCGGCAACCAGTTGGGCATTGCGGCAATGTTCGCGCATGCGCAGGGGTAGCGTCTCCAAGCCTTGCAGGAACATAAACGAATTGAACGGACTGGTGGCGGCACCCAGGTCACGCAGTAAGGTAACCCGCGCTTTGACGATGTAGGCGACCGGACCCATAGGTTTGACGGCTTCGGTCCATACGGCCCCGTGGTAGCTGGGGTCAGGCTGGTTCAACATGGGGAAGCGGTCGCTGTGCTTTTCCCAATCGAATGCACCACTGTCGATGATCATGCCGCCGACTGAGGTGCCGTGGCCACCGATGTACTTGGTGGTGGAATAAACAATGATGCTGGCACCATGGTCAAAAGGGCGGCAAATCATTGGCGCTGCGGTGTTGTCCATGATCAACGGAACGCCCAGTTCATTGCCAATGGCGGCAACGTCCGCAATAGGGAATACATTGAGACTTGGATTGGGCAGCGTTTCAGCGAAATAGGCGCGGGTATTTTCATCGGTCGCATTACGGAAGTTTTCAGGATCGCTTGGATCTACAAAACGAACCTCAATACCGAAGTCCTTGAACGTATTGGCAAACAGGTTCCACGTTCCGCCGTATACGCCAGTGGCGCTGACGATATTGTCACCGGCATGGGCGATGTTCTGGATGGCCATAGCGGTTGCGGCTTGGCCTGAAGATACGGCAAGCGCAGCAGCGCCACCTTCGAGGGCGGTCATGCGTTGCTCAAACACATCGTTGGTGGGATTCATGATACGGGAGTAAATGTTGCCAAAATCAGAGAGCTCAAAAAGGTTCTTGGCGTGTTCAGTGCTATCGAACTGATAAGCAGTCGTCTGATAAATGGGTACAGCAACAGCATTGGTGGATGGGTCAGCACGGTAACCTGCGTGCAGTGCAATCGTTTCGGGTTTCATGGTTGTGGTCATTTGGGTATTCCTTCCGGTGGTCAGATGTAAAGTCGAGTGTGTAAGAGCTTTTGTTACTAGGCGGCTGCCCGTGTTCGGCCGAGGGCACGCATGCGGGCGGCATGATCCATAATCAGATCAGCCACGATCCGCGAATGTGTGTTGGGTAGCATGTGTCCTGCATGTTCGATCACCTGGACCCGGGAACTCCGTGTTCCCGCAAGCAGCTTTTGTGTGATCCTCTCCATGATTGGCGAAGTATTTTCGCCCTGAATGAACAAGGTTGGCAGGCCATGGTCTGTAAGGCGCGAAAACGGTGTCTTGTCGCACATGGTGGCGAAGAAGTTGTAGGCGATGATCTTTGCCTTGGCGCATAGCGACGCCTGAGCTTCGTCATTGAGATTGGCCCAGGTTCCCTGCCCGCTCCAATAATCGACGAACTCACGCAAACCATCGGCTTGCGTGTTCGACGCAACAGAATCGGTTATGCGCATGGCAATATGGTAGATCAAGCGAAACAGCAATTGGTCTGATTCTGACCCACCACGCAACAAGTGAAAATTAGCAGGTTCAATTAATGTGAGGCTGTCATACAGCTCGGGTTGGTCCTTCGCCGTAAACAGAGCGACGGAGCCACCATAAGAATGGCCAACCAGATGGACATTGCCAGTACTGCGTTTGGCCAAGGCATGAACGGCCCCGACCTCTTGTGATAATGTGGGCAAGCGATGATCTGACCAGCCATCACTGTGGCCATAGCCCCGGAGATCCGGTGCTACCAAATGGCAGCGGTGGCCCAGTTCTTCGAAGACCTTGGTCCATTGTGCGGAGCCCGTACCACCGGAGTGCAGCAGGATAACGGTGTCGCCCATACCGGTTTCCACAAAGTGCGTCGTCGTGCCGTCAACGATAATCTTAGGCATGATCAACTCCGTGAACCGTATTTTCATTGCTGTGAACAATGGTGCGAGCACTGTTATGGGCGCTGGCGATGATCTGACTGCGGTGCATGCCGATATCGCGTAATGCATTGTCATTCATGGCACACAGATACCGGGCCGAATGCCACCGGCGCTGGGCGTCACCCAACTTGCGCGCCAAGGCCACGAGAATCATTGCCGTACGGCTTATCTCGGCGGACTGCTGTTTCTGTGGCAACGGGTTCTGTATATTCATGGCTCTCATCCTTTTCGCGTAAAACGTTGACCGATACCGAGGTGACGGCGCGAATTCTCGTTGCCTGCGGTGCATGGAATATCCCTGATTTGTGTTTCCATCGGTTTTCTGAATTTCGGATGTCATGTTTCAATTCTGTAACAACTGAAAATCCTGCCCCCTTATCCATGGACATCAAGAATCGAGTGTCCATAATCGGTCGGAAGGTCCACACCACCGGATATTTTGAAGGAATGCAGCCACCATGGCGACGAACAACAAAAGCACCCCTGACGTTGACGGACGTACGTCGGCGGCGGGTAGTTCAGAAATGCTGTTGGACTTCGCGGTCTCTCATGCGCCGGCAATTTTTTATGTGGCGAGCCGACTGGGTGACCGCCCTCTTGTTTTTATCAGCTCTAACGTGTTCGATATTCTGGGATATACTCAGGAAGAGTATCTTTCCGACAGTTCTTTCGGGCGGCGGCTAATCCACCCGGACGATCTGGATGAGTACAATCGATCAGTTGATGGTCTGGCAGAGACTAAACGAGCTTCCTTGGAGTACCGGTTCCGCGATTCGTCTGGTGAGTACCGCTGGTTCAGGGATGAACAGCGGTATGTGGATGATAATGATAAGGAAGAGTTTGTCGGGTGCATGATTGATTTCACTGGGCAGAAAGAAGCCGAAGGACGTGTCAGTGATGCGGAGGCCCTTACCGCAACCATTACCAGCGCCACGCTGGATGCCCTGATAACCATCGAGTCAGATGGGTGTATTCTGGAATTTAACCCGGCGGCGGAAAATATCTTTGGTTACCGCCGTGATGAAGCCGTGGGCAAGAACCTGTCAGAATTGATTATTCCAGAAAAACATCAGGCGGCCCATATGAAGGGCCTCGCAGATTTCCGCTATAACAGCCGGTTGCGACACTATGACCGGCGGATGGAAATTGAAGCCAGGCGAGCCGATGGATCGCAGTTCCCAGTCGAACTCACGGTATCCCACGCGGCCCTCGGTGGGCGTGATGTGTTGATTGGTTCTGTCCGCGATATTACGGACCGGGTAAAATCCGAGGAAGAACGCCAGCGTCTGTCCCGATTGTTGCAGGACGCGGTGGAAAGCTTGCCACACGGATTTTCCATTTTGAATGAGGATGGCATAATTGAGGCCGTCAATTCGTCCTATGCAGAGAGCTATGGGCGTACGGTCAATGAAACCATTGGCATGGACCAAGACGAAAACCTGCCAGCCTTCATTGCCATGTGCCAACGTTTTGACGGTCGAGAAGTGCGTGCGTGTCCTGAGGACATCACCTTCATCAAGGGCCGCATGCTTACATCGATGGAAATACCGGTCGAAGCGGAAATGAAGAGTGGCGCATGGTGGTTGTTGGTTCAGTCCAATACGAGCGAAGGCGGATATGTGACGCTTCGGACGGATATTACACGCCAGAAACAGGCTGAAGCAGCGATCATGGAAAGCAGTGACATGATCCGCCGAATCTTGGAAGCCTGCCCCCATCCGGTGGTGATGACGCGCCTTTCAGATGGATTGGTTATTTATGAAAGCCCTGCATCGCAACAACTGTATGGGCGTGAACATATTAAGACAGATGTTTACTCGACCGATATTTATGTGAACAAGGATGATCGTGCCTTGTATGTGAAGCAGTTGCGCAAGTTCGGCCAGGTTGATGGCATGGAACTCAAATTGCGTCAGACCGGGGGTCGAGAGTTCTGGGCGTCTGTATCTGCTCGAAAGATTGAGTATCAAGGTATTGAATGCATTGTCGCAAGTGCCTGGGATATGACGGAGAGCCTGGCATTGGATGGTGAGTTGACTCGCCAGCGGGAGGCTCTGCATCAGAGCGAGAAACTTAGTGCCTTAGGCGAATTACTGGCGGGTGTGGCGCATGAACTGAACAACCCGCTTTCCGTTCTGGTGGGCCAGGCGCTGTTGTTGCAGGAAACAACCACCGATGAGAAAATCATGACCCGGGCCAAGAAAATTGGCAATGCCGCCGACCGTTGTGCACGCATTGTCAAAACCTTCCTGGCTATGGCACGGCAGCAGCCCATGAACCGCCGCAACACGCAGATCAATGATGTGATCGAATCGGCTCTGGAAATGACGGCTTATGGTGTGCGTAGCGCCGGTATCAAAATCACAACACGAATGGCGCAAAAATTACCACCTGTGTGGGTTGATCCCGATCAAATCAATCAGGTTGTTACCAATCTGATCGTGAACGCCCAGCATGCCCTTGGGGGTGCGGAAGGTGAAAAACGCGTTCATGTATCATCAAGCTACAGAGCAAAGGATAATGAGGTCGTCATCAAGGTCACTGATACAGGCCCCGGCATCCCCCCCGACATTCAGGCCCGTATTTTTGAGCCGTTTTACACCACTAAGGAAGTTGGTGTGGGTACCGGGATCGGATTGGCGTTCTGTCACCGGATTATGGAATTCCATGGTGGCCGGATCAAGGTGACAAGCTCAGCCGAAGGCACGACTTTTGTGGTTCGAATTCCAGCTGAAGCTGGCTGTGCACCAATCGCACAGCCGGATACAACCTGTGTTCAGGGAATTGACTGTCTTTCTGTTCTGGTCATTGATGATGAGCCCGAAGTAACCGACATTCTGGCTGAAATTCTGATGACAGATGGGCATCGGGTCGTTACGGCAGAAAATGGTAATCGTGCGCTCACATATCTGTCCAATGACAGCTTTGATGTTATTTTGAGCGATATGCGCATGCCGGAACTGGATGGACCGAATTTTTATCGTGTGTTGGGTGAGCGCTTCCCCGAGATGGCCAACCGTATCGCTTTTATCACGGGCGATACGATGAGCCCCAAAGTTGCCGGGTTTCTGAAAACTTGCGGGTGTCCGTCGCTGGAAAAACCCATTACCCCAACAGACGTGCGCGGGATCATTGATGATATTGTCGGCGGACTACCCTCGGCCCAGCCCGCAGATGGATCATAACGTATGCCTGCGTGGGAAAATCAGTTAAAGTAAATACTGCACGATTCTGGTGTAGGGGAATGGGGATTTCTATCAATGAGTATGCTTGGCCACATTGTCGTTGTGGACGACGAGCCCGACATTCGCGATACCATTCGCGACTATCTGGAACTAAAGGGATATCGCGTCTCATGTGCAGGTGACGGGAAGGCATTGCGCGATATTGTTGATCGCAGTGAATTTGATTTGGCCTTACTGGACATTAACATGCCGGGTGAAGACGGTTTGTCACTTGCCCGGTTTCTGCGCGAGACCCAGGACGTGGGCATCATCTTTCTCACGGCTGCCGTGGATACCGTTGATCGAATCGTGGGCCTTGAGATCGGTGCCGATGATTACATTCCAAAGCCGTTTGATTTGCGCGAACTGCACGCCCGTATCAAGGCCGTGCTGCGGCGTCTGAAGGCGCCGGGCAAGAAGGCTGACCTGTCTGTTGATGGCCTGGTAGCCTTCGGTGAATTCACCCTGAACTTAGAAGCCCACAGTTTGATTGGTCCCAATGGCGATGATGTGGCTATCACGGCCATGGAGTTTGACCTGCTTAAAACGTTTGCCGAGAACCCAGATCGAGTTCTCAGCCGGGACCGCCTGCTGGACTTGGCCCATAACCGGGATTGGGATCCTTATGATCGCAGCATTGATATTCGTGTAACGCGACTGCGGCGTAAGATCGAACAAGACCCCACCAAGCCGGAGATCATAAAGACCGTGCGTGGTGCGGGGTATGTTTTCAATACGGGTAAGGTGGACGAAGGCTAAAGGTTGTTCAGGCCGATTTTTTGACGAATTCGGTCAGAATAACGATTTGCTGGCCGCTGATACGTCCTTCGATTTGCGCTGCATTATCCGGCACCAATGAAATATTGCGCACGGCGGTGCCCCGTTTCGCGGTAAAGCTTGCGCCCTTTACAGTCAAATCCTTGATCAATGTCACGGTATCACCCGCTTCCAGAAGGGCACCGTTGCTGTCCAGGTACTTGACCGCATCATTGCTACCCGGCGCATCATCCACGTCTTGAGCCCAAGCCAACGTTTCATCATCCAGGTACAGCATATCAAGAAGGTCCTGCGCCCAGCTTTCCGCGCGCAGCCGATTGAGCATACGCCAGGCTATAACCTGTATGGCCGGCTCCGGGGTCCACATACTGTCACTGAGACAACGCCAGTGCCCGGCATCCATCTGTGATGGATTTTCGATCTGGTCTCGACAGGCCGTGCAGATCAGCACACATTTCTCGGCGCTTCCGCCGGTACCCGGTGGCACGTCAAAGACAGACAGGTCAGTGGTTGCTTCACATAATTCACATTTTCCGCTGCTACGGGCGTTCAGGATGTCTTCGATGCTCATGTGGGTTCTCTATACTATCAGATTATTTTGGTGCGGAGAGGCTTACCCGAGCCGCGCGAAGTAATCCAGTGTCAATCCTGTGTATGATCGGCCTGCCCGCACGAAATGACCCTAATTACGGCATATTGTTGCCATATTCTGACCCTATGATCTTACTCATAGACCTCCTCGTCTATAACTCTAACCAGAGTTCTAGTTCCCCTCTTTCTCTGGTCCCCTTATTGGGGCACATGGTGCCTCAAACTTGCGGCCGGTCTTGTACCGGCCGCCTTTTTTTGTGGCGCGAGGTATAGAATGTGTTGGACGCCGCGCGCGGGGGCTGCATGATCCCGAATATGCGAAGTATCCTTACATTTTTGACCATCAGTCCCCGCTTCCTGGCCTTCGGGTTTGTGGTCGCGTTGTTCTCATCCTTTGGGCAGACATTCTTTATTGCGCTGTCTGGTGGGCACATCCGCGCGGCTTTTGATTTAAGCCACGGCGATTACGGCATGATCTATTCTGCGGGAACCCTGAGCAGCGCCATATTGTTGATCTGGGCCGGGCACAAGATCGATCACATCGACTTGCGGTATTATACATCCGCTGTGTGTCTGGGGTTAGCTGCTGCCTGTGTGAGTATGGCTTACGTGGGCAGCGCCATGTGGTTGATCGGTGTGATCTTTGCCTTACGGTTTACCGGTCAGGGTCTGATGAGCCACATCTCAACCGTTTCCATGGCACGCTACTTTGGTGAGCATCGGGGCAAGGCCATCAGTATCGCATCACTGGGTTTCCCTACAGGCGAAGCTCTCCTGCCAATCACGGCGGTTACCTTGATTGCCTGGCTTGGCTGGCGTGAGATGTGGATGGGTGTGGGTATCGTTCTTGCCATCGTTCTGGTGCCATTGATGTTATGGCTGCTGAAAGGGCATAGCGAACGTCACGCCGGGTTGCAGGAAACACTACGTGCAGAAGATTCCGTCGAGGAAGCCGCCCGAAGCTGGACTCGTGGCCAGATGCTGCGTGATCTCAGATTCTATGTGCTTATGCCTAATTTGATGGCATCGCCCATGATTGGCACAGGCATCATGTTTCATCAGGTTCATCTGGTGGATATGAAGGGTTGGACGTTGGCCTGGTTCGCCGGAGCATTTGTGGCCTATGCCATTGCGCAAACCCTGTCTGGTATTGTTACGGGTCTTCTGGTGGATCGGTTCGGCGCTGTCCGAATACTGCGCGTGGATATGTTACCCATGCTGATCGGGTTACTGGTGCTGAGTTTTTTCAGCGAACCCTGGGTCGCCATCGCTTACATGATTTTTGCCGGAACATCCTCCGGGGCCATCGGCATTACACACAGTGCGGTCTGGGCGGAACTCTACGGTGTTTCCCATCTGGGTGGCATCAAAGCCCTGGCCACATCAATGATGGTGCTGGCCAGTGCGTTGGGGCCACCTCTTATGGGTTTGGCAATTGATGCAGGTCAGAGCATGGAAACCATTTCCATGGTTAGTGTGGGATTTGTGGCAATATCCATATTCATGGTACTTTTCATTTTCCCGCGCATTAAGGGCAATTAGGTAATGGCAATGTTCTCAGGCGCTGATCTGAGCTGTATTCGGGGCGAGCGAGAAGTCTTCCGCCATCTGGACTTTGGTCTGGATGCGGGCGGTATGCTTGTGCTGACGGGCCCCAATGGTAGCGGCAAATCTACGCTGCTACGGCTTATGGCCGGATTGTTGAGCGCCGAACAGGGCGCCATGACCTGGAATGGCGTAGCCACCTCCGATGATCCGGAAGCCCATAATGCGCGCCTGCACTATGTGGGGCATCTGGACGCCATCAAACCGGCGCTGGATGTAACTGAGAACCTGCTGTTCTGGGCTTCCATGCACGGGGGTAATGCCGATGCCGCAAGCCGTGTGTCCAACGCCCTGACCGCCCTTGATATAGGTTTTTTGAGCGATACCCCGGCCCAGTACCTGTCGGCCGGACAACGCCGCCGGGTGGCACTGGCCCGTATACTGGCCTCACCGGCCCGCATCTGGTTGTTGGATGAGCCAACCACCGCGCTGGACAAACACGCCATGGCAACACTTGAGCAGATTATCGCGGATCATCGTGCCGCTGGCGGTATGGTGGTGGTTTCAACCCATACAGCCATTGCCGGTGATGGTCAGGCTGTATTGGATTTGGCCCCCTTTGCCGCCCACGCGCAAATGCCAACAGGGGAGGCCGCTTGATGGGTCGTTTCTTCTGTGTGCTGCGCCGTGATCTGCACCTTGCTCTCCGACAGGGTATGGACAGCTTTATGGTTGTCATGTTTTTTGTGATCGCCGTGGTACTGTTTCCGTTCGGTGTGGGGCCGGAGCCAAACACACTGGCGCGGATTGCCGCCGGGGTTATTTGGGTGGCTGCGTTACTGTCGAGCATGCTGTCGCTGGAACGGTTATTTTTAGGTGATTACGAGGACGGCTCGCTTGAGCTTTTGGTGCTCAGCCCGGCCACGCTGGAAACTCTGGTACTGGCAAAAATCGCCGCACACTGGTTGACCACTGGTCTGCCGCTGATCGTGGCGGCACCCTTTCTGGCGATCCTGCTGAATATGGATGGTGAGGGGTTTGTCACTCTGGTTGCTGCATTGGCGTTGGGGACACCGACGCTTAGCTTGCTGGGCGCCGTGGGGGCGGCGCTGGTATTGGGGTCGCGGCGCGGTGGTGTGCTGTTATCGTTGTTGATTCTGCCGCTTTTCATACCCATTCTTATCTTCGGTGTTAGTGCCGTGGACGCTGCCGTGGGTGGATATCCTGTGAAGCCGCAATTTATGATTTTGGGCGGCTTCCTGGCCCTTGCCCTGCCGCTATGCCCTTGGGCCGCTGCGGCTGGCCTTCGACAATCTTTGGAGTAAAATACACACGTTATGGCAATGATTGAAAAATACGCAAACCCCACTGTTTTCCTCGGTATCACCCGACCATTGGTGCCATGGTTAGGGGGCGCAACTGTCGCGACTTTAAGCGCAGGTCTTTATCTGGCGCTATTCGCATCACCGGCTGATTATCAGCAAGGCGAGAGCGTGCGGATTATGTACGTGCATGTACCCGCCGCCTGGATGGCGATGATGTGTTATACGTCTATGGCTATTGCGTCGGGTGTTGGCCTGATCTGGAAACACCCTTTGGCGCATACGGCGGCGCGGGCCACGGCACCCGTTGGTGCGGCCTTTACCCTGTTGGCGCTGGTGACAGGGTCGTTGTGGGGTAAGCCCATGTGGGGCACCTGGTGGGTGTGGGACGCGCGGCTCACATCCGTGCTGATCCTGTTCTTTTTATATATAGGTTATATGGCGTTGAATAACGCCTTCGATAATGCCCAGCGCGGGGCCAATGCTGCGGCGGTGCTGGCTTTGGTCGGATTTGTGAATGTGCCCATTATCAAGTTTTCAGTTGAGTGGTGGAACACCCTGCATCAACCAGCCAGCGTGATGCGTATGGACGGCCCGACAATTCATGCCAGCATGTTATGGCCGTTGGGCCTGATGGCACTTGGTTATACGCTATTTTATTTTTGGGTACTGATCATTCGCATTGATGCGGACGTAACGGCAGGTAAGATTCGCGCCTTGCGCCAACGCCGGGCTCACAGTTAATCGTTAGAAAATTGAGCAAGATCATTTCACAATCCCACGGAATTGTTATTATCCGTCACGGTTAATGATCTGTATGATTACACGCTATTAAACGGAGTGAACGTGAATACATTTTTGGATATGGGCGGATATGCTGCCTTTGTGTGGCCCAGCTTCAGTTTATCGGCGTTTGTGCTGATCGGGGTGGCCGTGATGAGTGTGCGTTCGCTGAAAACAGCTCGCGCGACCTTGCTGCGACTTGAAGAAGAAAACGTGTGAAAAGAAAACATAAGCGCTTAACCTTCGTTGTGATCGCAGGCCTGTTCATTGCTTTGGCGGTGGGCCTGATGCTGAGCGCATTCGAAGAAAATATCGTGTTCTTCCGCACGCCCGGTGACGTGGCCAGCGGCTCGATCGAAGAAGATCGCCGTATCAGGTTGGGTGGTCTGGTCGAAGAAGGTAGTGTTGTACCGGGGGCTGATGGGTTGGTGAACTTTTCCATTACAGACACGGTGGATACGGTACAGGTCACCTATGTGGGTATCCTGCCCGATCTGTTTCGAGAAGGTCAGGGCGTGATCACCGAGGGTAAGTTGATGAACGGTGTTTTTGTGGCGGACGAGGTGCTGGCCAAGCACGACGAAAACTACATGCCGCCCGAAGTATCCGATGCCATCAAAGAAGCCGGACAGTGGTATGAAGATGGCGAACACGGATCAGGAGATCAATAAGTGATAACAGAAATCGGTCATTTTGCCCTGATTTTGGCCATGTTTGTGGCCTGCGCCCAAGCTGTCCTTCCTATGGCGGGGGCGGCTCGAAATAATGTGGCATGGATGGATTTCGCCCGCCCGGCCGCCGTGATCCAGTTCGTTCTGGTCAGTTTTTCCTTTGGCGTCCTGATGTACGGCTTCATTGTGTCGGATTTTTCACTAGCCGTCGTCTTTCAGAACTCTCACACCGACAAGCCGCTCATCTACAAGATTTCCGGCACCTGGGGCAACCATGAGGGCTCCATGCTGCTATGGGTCGTGATCCTCAGTATCTTCGGGTGTGCGGTGGCGCTGTTCGGATCGAACCTGCCGCCTGCGTTGCGCGCGCGTGTGTTGGCTGTGCAGTCTTTTATAGCGGTCGGGTTCTATTTGTTTTTGTTGCTTACCTCCAATCCGTTTGCCCGGCTGGTTCCACCACCGGTTAACGGACAAGGCCTGAACCCGTTGTTGCAGGACTTCGGTCTCGCGATCCATCCGCCCATGCTGTATCTGGGCTATGTGGGATTCTCCATGGCGTTTTCATTTGCTATCGCTGCGCTGATCGAAGGGCGCGTAGACGCCGCATGGGGACGTTGGGTCCGGCCATGGACACTGGCGGCATGGGGTTTCCTGACCGGTGGTATCACGCTTGGATCATGGTGGGCGTATTACGAGCTGGGTTGGGGCGGCTGGTGGTTCTGGGACCCGGTTGAGAACGCTTCGTTCATGCCGTGGCTGGCGGGCACAGCATTGCTGCATTCGGCCATCATGGTTGAGAAACGCGACACTATGAAAGGCTGGACCGTGTTTCTGGCCATTGTCACGTTTTCGCTCAGCCTGCTTGGCACCTTCCTGGTGCGTTCCGGCGTGTTGACCAGTGTCCACGCCTTTGCCACGGACCCGGCCCGTGGTGTGTTCATTCTGATACTGCTGATCATTGTTATCGGCGGCTCATTCGCGCTGTTTGCATGGCGCGGGCCGACGATCCGAAATACCGGCGTGTTTCAACCGATCTCACGCGAAGGCGGTCTATTGTTGAACAACGTGGTGCTGACCACGGCCACGGCGGCTGTTTTGTTAGGCACACTCTACCCATTATTTCTGGATGCCGTTAATGGCAGCAAGGTTTCTGTCGGCGCCCCCTTCTTTGAGGCCGTCTTCATCCCCATCATCATCCCCATGATTGTTGCCATGGCCATTGGGCCCTTGCTGGGCTGGAAACGGGCTGACATTCAGGTAGCCATGAAACGCTTAAGGTTGGCGTTCGTTCTGGCTGGTTTGGTGGCGGTTGCCACATGGTCGATTATGACAGATGGCCCGTTCATGGGCGTTCTGGGACTGGCGCTTGCCACATGGGTCGGGATGGGCGCATTGGTGGAACTGGCAGAAAGGATACGGCTGTTCCGTGATCCCGTTGCAGCTTCCCTTTCACGGTTGATCCGCACACCACGATCAAGCTGGGGCATGACGCTGGGCCATTTGGGTCTGGCTGTGGCTATTGCGGGTATGACCGGGGCCGGATCATGGAAGGTTGAATCCATTCAAACCATGTCGCCGGGTGAAACGGTTAAAGTAGGTGGGTATGAATACACATTCACAGGGGCGCAAGAGGGCCAGGGCCCCAACTATTCCTTCACCCGCGCCACGTTCGAGGTTACCCGAAATGGCGAGCCCGTCATAACCATGCACCCTGAAAACCGGCGTTACCCTGTGCGGTCCATGCCCACCACAGAAGCCGCTATCCATTCGTTGTTTCTGGGCGACCTGTATGCGGTTGTGGGTGATGCAGATGGATCCGATGGTAGTTACGTGACCCGGTTGTACTGGAATCCACTGGTGGCGTGGATGTGGATTGGCGCCATCATTATGGTTGCGGGTGCCGGTATCTCGCTCACCGACAGACGCTTTCGTGTTGGTGTACCGCAGCGCCGCAAGGCATTTGCGACGACGACGGCGGCGGAGACCTGATCAATGATGGCGCGACGTCTTCTGTTTATTATACCCGGCGTAGTGTTTTGCATTCTGGCCATATACTTCGCCGTGGGCCTGACCAAAGACCCGAGCCAGTTGCCTTCGGTGTTAATCAATACACCGGTCGAGATTTTTCAACTGCCGCCCATCAAGGGGCGTGACACCCATGGTCTCGCCAGCACGGACTTTGTTGGCGAAGTCGCCTTGCTGAACGTGTTCGGGTCGTGGTGCATATCCTGCAAGATCGAACACCCTTTTCTGATGTCACTGAAACAGACTGGGGATGTGCCGCTACACGGCATTGACTGGCGTGAACCTGACCCGGATGCAGGCCCCGATTGGTTGAAGCGCGAAGGCGATCCTTACACATTGGTGGGCGATGACCCGGACAGCAAAGGGGCTATTGCATTCGGTGTGACCGGTGCACCGGAAACTTTTGTGGTCGATAAGAAGGGCATTATTCGTTACAAGCACGTGGGACCGATGAGCCCCGAAGTTTGGAAGAATGTTATCTATCCCCTTGTCTTGAGTCTGCGTGCCCAATGAAAATAATCCTGACTCTATTGATATCGGTATGGATGGCGTTACCCGCCTCGGCGGTTGAACCCAGTGAGGTGCTGGCTGATCCGGCGCTGGAAGCGCGTGCCCGTGAGATCAGCGCGGACTTGCGCTGCCTCGTCTGTCAAAACCAGTCCATTGACGATTCTGATGCGCAATTGGCGAAAGATCTGCGGCTTTTGGTCCGTGAGCGTCTGGTTCAGGGCGAGACCGATGCACAGGTCAAGGAATACATCGTCAGCCGGTATGGTGAGTTTGTTCTATTGACCCCGCCTTTTAACAGCTCCACCTACGTGTTGTGGTATGGCCCACCCGTCTTTGCATTTATGGGGCTGATCGCTCTATTCATTTTTTTCCGGCGCAACCGCAGGTCACCTGCCCAGGTGCAGGCCCAGGCACAGACACAGGCCCAGGGGTTGAGCGCGGCAGAACAGCGTCGCCTGGAAGCCCTGCTGGATCACGAAGAGGTTGAGAAATGACTCTCTGGATTTTGGTAGGCGGGATGATCTGCATTGTTGTTGGTGCGTTAGTGCTTCCATCGTTGATGCCCCGCACGCGGGTTTCGGCTGTGCGTGATGAATTCGATCTGGCTGTTTACAAAGATCAGTTGAACGAAGTGGACCGGGATGTGGAACGGGGCCACGTCAGCGCCGATGAAGCCGATACCGTTCGACTGGAAATCCAGCGTCGGATACTGGCCGTGGCGGATGATATCGATGCCGAAAGTGTCCGCGCTGCAACGCGTAGCCCCCTTCTTGTTGTTATGTCTTTGATGATCCCTGTTCTCAGTATCTTATTTTACATGCAATTGGGATCGCCCCATGCCCCTGATTTTCCGTATGCGGCGCGGGGTGATCTTTCCGCTGTTACCCAGGGACCGAGTGCCGTCGATGTGGAAAATATGTTGGCCGGATTGGAAGAGCGGTTGGCTGAAAACCCGGATGATCCGGAGGGCTGGGCTATGCTCGGGCGCTCGTATCAAGTGCTGGAACGGTTCGACCAGTCTGCGACTGCGTTTCAGAGGCTCTATGAGTTGACCGGCGATATCCGCGCGCAAAGTGAATACGCCGAGGCCCTGATTCTGGCAAATGACTCCGTGGTTAATGATGAGATCATTGGCATCCTCGAACAAATCCTGCGTGAAGCGCCACTTGATCCCAAGGCTCGCTTTTACTTTGGCATCGGTGTTGCCCAGCAAGGTGATTTGGCTGAGGCCGTGCAAATCTGGACGGATTTGATCCATTTGTCACCCGGCGATGCATCGTGGTTGCCGACGGTTCAGCGCCAAATCGATGATGCGGCCAAGACGGCGGGTGTTGATCTCAGCCTTGTTACGCCTAGCCCGGAAGCACAGCAATTGGCCACGGCGGCTGGTATCGAACAAACGGCACCAAGTGGCCCAAGTGCAGAAGACATGGAAAATGCTGCATCCATGAGTGCGGATGAGCAGATGGAGATGATCCGATCCATGGTGCAAAGGTTGGCGGACCGGTTGGCCGAAAACCCGGAAGACCCCGAAGGCTGGATGCGCCTGATACAAGCCTATGAAGTTTTGGGTGAAACCGATCTAGCCGAACAAACCCGCGCTGCGGCCGCACCCTACCTGCCTTAAAGCTTGCGCAATCGCGGCACAGCGATGGCGGCGATGATACCAACGGCGATGAGCGCCAAGCCATTTACCATTAAGGCAGTATCCACGCCAAACGCCTCGGCAATGGCCCCCATTTCCAGGTGGCCCACAGGGGCCCAGCCAATGGCGAACAACCAGATGCCCATGGCGCGGCCCCTTAAGTGATCGGGTACGCTGAGTTGCATCATGCTTTGTGTCAGCACATCGGATGCAGACGCCACACCGGCAACGAGAACAAGGATGACAAGCGCCCATATAAACTGGTCGGCGGTTGAGAACAGCACCAAGGCGGCACCAAAGGCGACAATCACCGACAGGAAGATGGCACCGCGCCTGTCTTGACCAACAAATGTGGTTAGGATCAACGCGGCTATAATGCCGCCAATGGCGCGGGCGGCATGCATCTGTCCGAGGCCTTCTGCACCCACGTCAAATTGGTCTGTGGCCAGTTCAGGCAGCACGGTGGTGAAGGAGAAACCGAACATCTCGACCACGCCGGTGATGATGATTAACATGAACAAGACCGTGTTGGTGCGCATTTCGCTAAAGCATTCCTTCAGATTGTGAAGGATGGGAACGTGCTCCAGGGTCTTCCGTTGACCCGCTGATCGCAACCGTTTGAGCAGAATGTACGCCACCACACTCGACACGGCGAGGCTGAGGATGGCGATTGGTGCGCCGTACAGATGGACAATGGTTCCGGCTAACAGGGAGCCAACGAGTTGCCCCACGCGTGTACTCAGGTTGAGCAAGCTAAGACCCGCCACCACATTTTGGCCACCAACCAGATCGTAGGTGTAGCTCATCTTCGCGGCATAGGCTGAATCACGGATGCTGGCGGAGACCACAGCAAACGTGATCACAAGCCACAGCGTACCAGGTGATAATGCGGTGAGAGCAGCAAATATGATCAGATTGATGAAAACGGCCAGTTCAACCCGCCTGATCAGTACCCGGCGATCCATCCAGTCCGCCATGACTCCCGATACAAGCCCAAACACCAGCATGGGTAAGTAGTAAAGCGCCAGAGCGATACCCACCCATACGGATGAATTTGTAATTTCATAAATCAGGATGCCGATGATGACTTGCTCACCGCTCATGCCCATCCTGCTGAAGATCGAGCTACTGCACAGTGTAACAAAATCGCGATGGCGTAAATAGGGATTGCCCAGTACATGACCGATAACCGGCAGGCTTCCCAACCGGCTGGTGCGCGCTACAGGGTCGCTGCTCGGGTCATCGCCTTGCGTTGTCATGCATCCTGTCTACAGGCCAAGCCATTCGTTTCGGTACTGGTTAATTTCTGCACTGTTTAACCGGGCGGCCCGATTGGTGGGCGGCAGGGCTTCGTCGCGGAAAAATGCCGGCAGTTCGTCATCTTCATCCGTAAACCCGGCGGCCTTGTTGAACAGGTGTTCCATTTTCAAGGTCTCAACCGCGATCCTTTTCAGAAAATCATAATCAAGCTCGGTGTTGTGGGCATCATTGATGGCGTCAATGATCAGCTCGTGATGGGTGTCCGTTACCGTGCGGCCAAACAGGCATAATCCTGTTGAATCGGCGATGGCGCTATTGATCTGTACCTGAAAACTCTGTTCAGCCAGCTCCTTCACCGATTTATCCTTGCAATCAAACCCCGGCAGATTGCCGGTGGTGTGATCGGCACCCTGCGCCGTCAACATCATGGACACACCGGTTACTTCGATCACGCGCGGATCATACGCACTGAGCGCCTGTTTTTTGATAACAGGCAGGCGTTTGATGCCAAAGTGCTCGCCCACGCGGGCGGTGCCCTGGGCCAGCAATTTTCCGCGTTCGTTACCGGCTGCGATATCCTCAATGGCCTGAACCATGAACTCGTAATCGCCGAATTCCGCTTGGCCATCATCCATCAGAATGCCCAGTGTGGCACCCAGCTCAATGGTATCAATGCCAAGATCATTGGCCATGGCATTCAGGCGGGCAACCTGGTCCGGGTCTTTCAGACCACAGTTCGATCCTAATAGGCAAATGGTTTCATATTCCAACGGCGAGGTGATCTCCTCACCATCTTCACCCATATAAACGTTGCTGCATTTGATCAGGCAGCCGGGCATGCAGGCGTGCGATGTGGTGCCGCCACGGGCGGTGTTGCGCTCGAAAATATGATCACCACCCAGCATCAGAACTTCATCGTCGCTTTCGGTCAGGCGTCCGGCGCTGAAATTTCGCACAGGCAGCCCGCCAATGTGATTGGTGAGATCGGCCACCATGGCGGTGCCGAGTTTGCTCATGCTTTGAACAGCAACCTGTTCGCCAAGTTCCTTACCATACGTCTTGATGGACCCCATGACCTTGCGAAGATCATGCATGGGGGGCATCTTGAACTTCTCAACAACGATGGCTTTGACCTTTTTGGTGCCCATAACGGCACCCACACCACCACGCGCGGCCAAGCGCGTGGGGCGGTTGTCTGTGTCACTGAATGAAATGCCAGCCAATAGGCCGCCGTATTCGCCCACCGGGCCGCACAGGGACAGGCTGATTTTCTTGCCATACTTCTCGTGCAGCATTTTCGCGGCTTCGATGTTGCCTTTGCCCATATAAGGGGCCGCATCGTCAAAGCGAATGACATTGTCCTTGCCGATAAAGATCACGGTCCAGTCATCGGATGCACCGTGCAGAGTCAGGCCAGCAATTTCCAGATTGCCCATGGCAACGGCAAAGGTACCGCCTACGTTGGCTTCTTTAATGCCACCGGTTAGCGGGCTTTTGCATCCAACGCTCAAACGATTGGCATTGGAGAAATTGGTGCCGGCAAAAGGGCCCGCCGAGAAAATCAACGGGTTGTCTGCGGACCACGGATCAACCGTTGCTACGCCGCTTTCCAGCAAGGTCCTGGCAATCAGGTAGCGGCCTGCTTCGGCAATGATTTCGCCGTGCAATTCATCGGTTTTAACCGAATGATCACCTAGATTGAAATGAAGGTACTTGCGCATGTTGGATGCCTTGATTACGGGGTCTGAAAGGTGCGGCAGACCTACACCAATTCATGGCGTTCAACAAGATAGATAAAGGCTTGGGGTTACGTGCTATCCGCCCTTTATGATCGCATCAGCAAGTTTTTCAGCGATCATAATAACAGGCGCGTTGAGATTTGCCGTCACATTGTGCGGCATGATAGATGCATCGATCACACGCAGTCCTTCGGTTTCGTGAACCTGACCATTAGTATCGGTCACGGAATCCTCGCCCGTTCCCATCCGACAGGTGGAGCAGGGATGGAACTCGGTGGTGGCGTTAGCGCGCAGCCACGCGTAAATGTCTTCATCAGTTTGCACGTCTGGTCCGGGCGCAAGTTCCACATCCCGTAATCCGTCAAAGGCGGGCTGGGCGGCCATTTCGCGGGTTCGCTTCAGGCCCTCGATCATGGCGCGGCGGTCGGATTCAGCTTCAAAAAAATTGTACTGAATTGACGGCGCTTGTTTCGGGTCGGCAGATTTCAATTTCACCCGGCCTCGGCTTTCCGGCCGCATCAATCCCATGGAGAACATGAACCCGTCGTCAAAGTTCGGGTTCGGGTCACCCAGATCGGCGGTGATGGGATAGAATTCGTGTTGAATGTTGGCGTAATCCACATCGTCGGAGCTTTTGAAGAAACAACCGGCCTCACACATGGTGGATGCACCAATACCGGACTTGAACAGAAACCATTCAAGACCAACACGGTACTTTCCAAGACCTCTGAATTTGTGAGACATGGATACGCCGCTTGGGGTCGCATAGGAAATAGGAACGATCTGATGGTTTTCCAAATTTCGACCCACGGCGGGCACGTGGGCGGTGGTGGCGATATCGTGTTCCGACAAGTGGGCCGTGTCGCCAACACCGGACAACAATAAAAGCTGCGGCGTGCTAATGGTGCCACCACACAAAATGACTTCCCGTTCAGCATTGAGTTCAACAGTTTCGCCCTGTCTCTCCGCAATAATGCCCACTGCGCGGCTCCCCTCGAACCGAACCTTGTGGGTCAAGGTGCGGGTCATCACGGTCAGATTGGCACGCCCCATGACGGGGCGCAGATAGGCGCGTGAGGTGCTGCACCGCTTGCCGCCATGCGTAAAGGCCTGGGCCACGTGAAAGCCTTCATGATGTTTGCCGTTCTGATCTGGCGTGAAGGCGTAACCAGCCTGCGCACCAGCGGTCAGGAAGGCCTTATACAAGGGGTGCGTCGCTTTGCAGGTTTCGATGACTTGCGGACCGTTCGTGCCACGCCATTCACTGGTAGGTTTATCCGATGTTTCCATTTTTTTGAAATAGGGCAGGCAATTATCATACGACCAATCGGGCAGTCCCTCGGCGGCCCAGCTATCGTAATCTCTTGGGTTGCCGCGATTGGCGACCATGCCGTTAATAGAAGACGAGCCCCCCAGAACCCGGCCGCGGTGCTCCAGAATCTGTCGCCCATCACAATGGGGTTCAGGATCACCCAGAAACCCCCAGTCAAAGCGTGAATCGCGGGCGGCAAGCGCGGCTGCCGCTGGCATTTCGATTAACAGGCTTCGGTCATTGTCCCCCCCGGCTTCAACCAGTAGCACGCTGATTGACGAATCCTCAGACAATCGGTTGGCGAGAACACACCCGGCCGAGCCGGCACCAATAATGATGTAATCAAAACGCTTATTCTGGGACATCTGTCACCTCTTTGTGGATATTATTCTGATGTGAGGGTATGCCATTTATTTGGGTTTAGCACCGATTTTCGACCAACATTATCAATGTAATTAAACCGTACGCCGGGCCGGTCTTGACTAAGAAATTGAGTGTGACAACCTTAGGTGAAACATCGTTGGTATAAGGGCTTTTAATAAATGACATCTCAGTTTTCTGATCTGCAATCCATTGTCACCAACGGCCTTTGCACCGGGTGCGGACTTTGTGAAAGCGTCATTGGCAACGATCAGGTCGAAATGAAATTGACGTCGGCCAGCCGCATGCGCCCCCATGAAATCCAACCCCTTGATGACAATGACATGGAAAAAATTCGTGCCATATGTCCGGGTATCGCCTTAACCGGTCCTGATAAGAGCCAGGTGGAGGATGCAGGCGTCATGCATGACGTGTGGGGGCCAATTCGCACCATGCACCGGGGATGGTCGACGGATGAAGATATCCGCTTTCGATCGGCCGCCGGGGGTGCCATGACGGCCCTCGGCTGTTATCTGCTTGAGACAGGTCGTGTTGATGCCATTGTTCATGTGCGGGCCTCCGTGGACCGACCCATGGAAACCGATGCCATTGTCAGCACCACACCCGAAGAAGTGTGTTCCGGTTCTCAATCACGCTACGGTCCGGCGGCGCCACTGGTGAACGTTAACCGGTTGCTTGATCAGGGCCTCCGCATGGCTGTCCTTGCCAAGCCCTGTGATGTGGCAGCAATCAGAAGGCTGGAGGCGGTTGATAGCCGGGTAGAGCAGCAAATTCCTTATCTGATCACCATATTTTGTGGTGGCGTGCCCAGCGTCACAATGGTCGAAGACATCATCAAATACCATGGTGTATCGCCGGAAGAAGTATCGACCTTTCGGTTCCGCGGGAATGGCTGGCCGGGGTTCACACATGTTGAAACCCACGATGGTCGAGAATTCGATCTGACCTATGAACGAGCCTGGCTCAGCGACGATGTGCCATGGAAATATGACAATCAATTCCGATGTAAAATTTGCCCGGACGCCATTGGCGAGTTGGCTGATATAAGCTGCCCTGATTCCTGGGTCATGGTTGATGGCAAGCCCATATATGATGAAGCGCCCGGTGCGAACCTGTTCATCGCGCGGACCAAGCGCGGGCAGGAGCTTGTTGCAGCAGCGGCAGAAGACGGTGCCATTCATCTGGATCCGTTTACGATTGATGAACTGAATCTCCAGCAGGCCGACCATTTGGCGCGCCGAACGGATAACCCGGCGCGCCTGCAAGCTATGGCGATGGAGGGGGTGCCAGAACCTGATTTTCAGAATTTTCGCTCAGATGAAATGACTCACCTGGCCGGAACAGAACGCCATGAGGCCACCATAAGGGGAACGCGAAAACGTATTCAGGGCGCAGATCATCGAGAACCTTCCGAATAACATTTCATATTTATGTGCTACGTTTACAAAAATGCAGGATCACCGAGGAGTTTTTATATGAATCCGCCTGACTCAGCCGCAATCAAGGGCGAAGCAGAAGCCGTCGTTGCACCGTTGACCTATACGCTGAAGCTGCCAGAGAAGCTGGTTTATGATATTACGGAGATGGGTGATGACGAAGATCTTCCTGAGTACCACAAGTGGTATAATAAACAGGAAGTGGTTATTGAAAATACCCGACCCCGGGTGTCCGACCTGTCGCTCGACCGTGAAGGCTTTATTTTACGTCACGCTGAAACCAGCGTCGGTAATTTTTATGACGAAACGGAGGTACGCAATACTTATGATGCTGAGATCGAGGCGCTGGTTAAAGAGTCGACTGGCGCAAACAAGGTTCTGGTTTTTGATCATACCATTCGTGTTGAATCAGATGACCTGCGCCGAAAACGACACGTTCGTGAAACGGTGGATTTGGTTCACAACGATTATACCGTGGATTCAGGGCCTCAGCGGGTTCGCGACCTGCTGTCAGAATCAGACGTGGGCGAGCATCTCAACACCCGGTTTGCCATCTACAATGTATGGCGTCCCATTGTTGGACCAGTCCTGTCTTCGCCGTTGGCCATGTGTGACGCCCAGAGTGTTAAAACTGAGGATTGGGTCGCTTGCGATCTGGACTATGGCGATCGTCGTGGTGAGATCTATAATGTTGCGTACAACGCCGACCATCGCTGGTGCTATTTCCCTGAAATGACAACCGACGAGATATTGTTATTCAAGAATTATGATTCCATCGAGGACGGGCGTGCGCGGTTCACGCCGCATACGGCTTTTGTCGATCCTACAACGCCAGACGACACCCCGTCGCGGGAAAGCATCGAAACCAGAGTCCTTGCCTGGTTTACAGCCTAAAGCAGAACATGGACCCAAGTTTTAAACCCGAGTATCGGTGTGTATGGACTCAGATCAGCAGCGGCCTCTAAAGTTGCTGATAATCGGAAAAAGTGAACAAATGAAACGGCCTTCAGTGCGATTGACTTTATTGGCGGCTACGCTCTTAGCAGCAATTTTTGCCGGGGACCTCGTCCTGCCGTTGGGTGTCGCCGGTGGGGTGCCTTATGTTGCCGTTGTTCTCCTGGGTTGGTGGTTTCCGAAACCTGTTCACATCATCATCCTGGCGGCAATATCCACGGTATTAATTCTGGCCGGGTATGTTTATTCCCCAGAGGGTGTCAGCACTTGGATCGTAGTAATCAACCGTGTTCTAGCCATGTTTGCCGTCTGGGTTCCGGCGTTGCTTCTTGTCATGGTAAAAAAAACCGAGAGCAGTATCCAGAAGATAAACGAAGATTTGGAACAACGGGTGGAGGATCGAACCAAAGAACTGCTGAAAAGCGAGACTCTATTTCGCGCTATGGTCGATCACTCGCCCGCCAAAATTCATATCAAGGATTTGGGTGGGCGTTACACCCTCATCAACAAAGTGGCCGAGAAACTGGCCGGTTTCGCCGAGGAAGAAGGCCTGGGGAAAACCTCCCATGAAATGTTTGGAAAGGACGCAGCCAATGGGTATGTTGCGCATGATCAGAACGTTTTAAAATCTGGCCAAGCCCTCGAGGAGGAGGAGGTGTTTACACTTGAGGATGGTGACCACACCTTCGCCACGACCAAGTTCCCCATTTTTGATGGGGGGGATATCGTTGCTATTGGCGCCATCGGAACGGACGTAACAAGCAGAAGGCTGGCAGAAGCGTCACTACAACAGTCAGAGCTTTATCACAGACTGGCCATGGATCAAGCCAACGTTGCATTCTGGCGGTGGTCGTTTGACGAAGAAAAAGTTGTCAGTTGGTCAGATAACTACCAGGAAATAGGAGTCTTCCAGGCGGACGTTCCAGAAAGTTATGAGGAAATGCTGGAGTTCGTTCATAAGGATGACCGAGATCGAGTAATGCAGACTTATCTTGATGCTGATGTCGATGCCTGTGGATACGATATGGAGTACAGGATTGTTGGGCCAGCTGGTCAGATCAGACACCTCCACGAGCATGCCGATGTGGAATACGATGCACAAGGCAACGCGGCCTTTCACGTGGGTATTATTCAGGACATTACAGATCGCAAACAGATTGAAGAAACATTGCGTATTAGCGAAAAACGCCTGGAAGCGGCTCAACGCAACGCCCATCTTGGAAACTGGCAGCACGATGTCGTTGCTGACACCCTTTGGTGGTCAGATGAAGTTTACCGTATATTTGGCGTTGGCCCTGAGACGTTCAAAACATCAAGTGAGGCCTTCCACTCGTTCGTTCACCCGGATGATAGAGAGCTTGTCGTGTCAGCGGTTACAAACTCACAGGAAACAAATACGCCGTACAGTGTAGACCACCGTATTGTTATTCCATCTGGTGAAGTGCGCTGGGTTCATGAGCAGGGCGAGACCACTTACGGGGAATCGGGAGAGCCGATCCTGATGGATGGTATCGTTCTCGACATAACTGAACAAAAGAAAGTTGAACAAGAGGCGGTAAAAGCGAACCTTGCCAAATCTGATTTTCTGGCGGCCATGAGCCATGACCTGCGAACCCCGCTGAATGCCATCCTCGGGTTTTCAGAATTTATTCAACTGCAATATCTAGGCCCAATTGATAATGAAAAATACCAGGGCTATATCGAGGATATTCACACCAGTGGCAGGCTCTTGCTATCGTTGGTCGATGACATTCTGGACTTATCGACCATTGAAGCTGGCAAGCGACAACTAGATAAAGAAAACCTGCCAGTCGTGAATGTTTTCGCGGAATGCAAGACGGTGTTGGGTGGACGAGCGGAGTCGCTGAATGTGGGCCTGATTGCAAAGGTGCCAACGGACATTGAACCCCTCTATGCTGACAAGCGAGCGATCACCCAAAGTTTTCACAACCTGATCGCAAACTCTTTAAAATTCACGCCGCCGGGTGGCAGTATCACATTCGTGGCGTCAACGACGAATGGGTTTCACAAAATAGAGATCATCGACACCGGCACCGGCATCCCGGCAGACAGGATCGCGACTCTTACTGAACCGTTCGTTAAGGTTGAGACCGACCCTCACAAATCACGGGAAGGCACTGGCCTTGGGTTGGCGATTGTAAAGATGCTCGTGGACCTTCATGGTGGTGAGCTGGAAATTATAAGCCAAATTGGTGAAGGAACGAGCGTGATCGTTTTGTTGCCGAGCAAGGTGCTCTGAACGTAACCTGCCATATCCAACATTCCTGTTGTTCGAGCCACAGGAATTTCATTTAATAAAATTGCAAACCATCTAACTTTTTAGGGAGACGGCGATGAGCTATCCGAACTGGGATCAGGTTAAAAAAGACTCATTTGGTGGTGCCATTATGCGTGATCCAGATCTGCCCATGATTGATGACGAGACTCCGACCTTTCTGGGCCGGCCATTGGCAAAATCTGTAAAGGACCTGGAAGGTGCGGACATTGTCATTATTGGCTCAGCCTATGTAGCCGCTACGGAAGAATATGCGGGTGTTCCCGTGGCTGATTGGGCCGCCGCCGCCAAGCGTGTGCGCCAGCAATCCTGCCGCTACCGATCCGGTTATATTCAGGACTTTGATATCGATGTGTTCGAACACCTGAACGTCGTTGATTACGGCGACGCACCGGTTCCCGAAAGTTGTCAGCACGAACAAACCGCAGAAAGCATCCTGGAAGCACAGGCAAACGTGGAGGCCATGGTCAATGATGCGCTGTCCGTCGGTGCTATTCCCATTGTTATCGGACAGAATTCGCCATGTTCCTCGTTCGCGATCGCCAAATCCATCTCCGAAGCAACCGATGGCAATGTTGGCCAGATCAGCCTTGATACGCATTGGGACTCAGGCCACCTTGATGCCCTAACAGAAGATCCGCGAATTGCTGGCAGTGGCTCTTGGAAATACAAGGCCTATGAGTTTTTGGAAAATTTCCATTATAGGAACCTTGTGGAAATTGGTGAGCGCGGGATGCTGGAATACAAGGACAACATCCGCCGAATCCTGGCCGATGGCGCTCACTTCTACCCCATGTGGAAGATACGGCGCGGCCTCGGGGTCGAAGGCGTGTGTGAAGAACTGTATCATGCCTATGAAGGCACAGATGGAGTCTACGTCCATTTTGACATGGACGTTCTGGGTGGTGCTGGGCCTGTAAATGGTGACATTCTAGGCGAACTGGCTGAACCAATCGGGATGACCGATTACGAAGCCATTCGCATCGCCAACGAGATTGGCAGGCGCGGCCTGACCGGCATGTCGTTTATTTGTATCCCACCCGGATCGAAGATCGTTTACCGGGTCATCGTCTACATCATCATGTATTTGATGGCAGGCATGGTCGAAAGTAGAAATGCAGAGAATCTTACACCATGACGTGGCTATCCCGGCGATCAACCGGGTTTACGCGCAAATTGGTGCATCATTATATTCGTCCCAACGTGCCTGATCAAAAATTGGCCCGGTGTATCGGCCGTTCAGAATATTGTCACGGGCCTCATCCCATTGGCGTTTCCACTGAACCGGGTCATGCAGTTCGCTATCCGGGTTGGCACGGCTTCTGGCGATGAAACCGGGGAACGCCGGGCGACCTGTTGGTTGGCCCGTGCAGTTGTACCGCAGATCAAAGCTCCACCGTAAATCAGTTGAATGGTTGCTGCGGGCGCAATGGATATTGTGCTTGTTAAACAGAACAATACCGCCGCGTTTCACGGGTAAGGCCACCTCGGTCTGATCGCCGATAATGGAATCCGGCACAAACATTTCGGATGCTACCTGAACACCGGGGCAATGGATGACTTGGCCCAGCTTGTGACTGCCTTTAATAGAGTTGAGGCAGCCGTTTTCCACTGTGGCTTCGGTCAGGGCAACCCATACGGTCAACAGACTGGTGTCGTCTGCTTCGGGCAACAGGGCGACGGTGTCCTGATGCCACGTGGTGATACCCACATTGGATTGCTCTACATTTTCCGGTGACAGCATCTGTATGGGTGGCTTCAGGCGGACCTGCTGAACCGGGTTGGATGAAATTTCCGGCCCCAGAATACTCTCCACCACATCCAGAATTTTCTCATTCCGCAGCAACGAAAAGGCGGCAGGCCCGGTATGCATGCAGAAATCCCTGGGCTTGTCCGGTGTATTGATCAGGGGCAGGGACACATTAAAGAATCGGTGCAGTTCCGGGTATTCCACGATCAGCCGGGAATACCGCTCACCAAAAGACAGTTCTCTGCGCGGATCAGATATCAGGCCTTCCGAAAACAATCGCGCGGCCACATCATCCATGACCGCAGCGTATTCCTCGTCCAACGGTATCAGATCGGTTTCATCAAGCAGGCTCGGGACGGCCAGAAAACCATCTTCATTAAATTGCTCAATCTGCTCAGCCGTTAAGTGATGCGCCATGACGAAAACTCCCGTTTATGCCGTGCGGCCTTTGACCATAACTTCGGCACCCTGTTCTTCGGGTTCCTGATCCGTCAGCTCATCCGGGAATCCCGGTGCTCGCAAATCAATCCCGCAATCATCTTCCAGCCGTTTAACAACCATGGATGACCACACGCGCGGGCCGTACCGTTTCAGGCCGTCTTTCATGACCTTGACCACCAGTGGCGACATTTCCAATGGCACGTCCAGATCCTGACCCAATTGATCAAAAAGGGATACGTCTTTGACTTCGTGGTCCATGGTGAAGTTGATGTTGTAGCTGCCGTTCAAAATCAACTGGCCTTCGGTCTCGTGAACGAAAGAATTGCCCGATGAAATACGGATGGCTTCATAGGCCACGCCCAAATCCACTCCGGCTTTTTTTGAGACCATGAAGGCTTCGCCGGTGGACACAAGCTGCACGCCCGCCAGATAATTGGTCACAACCTTCATGACAGATGCGGTGCCAAGGTCGCCGGTATGAAGTACCTGACGGCCCAGCGTGGTGAGCACCGGCAGAACCTTCTCAAACGCTGCCCGGTCGCCACCGGTAAAGATGGCGATGTTGCCGGTGGTGGCGCGGTGACAGCCACCGGATACCGGGCTGTCCATGGGAATGGCACCCTTGGCCATGACCAGTTCGCCCAATCTCTTGACCTCGGTCTCGTCCGTGGTGCTCATCTCCAGCCAGATTTTACCCTCGGACAATCCGGCAATCACACCGCCCTCGGCTTCCATAACTTCGGCTGAAACAGCGGGGGATGGCAGGCATGTAATAATGATGTCACAGGCTTCGGCCATTTCCCTGGCCGTATTGGCCCACGCGGCTCCTTGCGCCAACAAGGGTTCAGCCGCACCACGGTCTACGTCCCGCACCATGGTATCGAACTTATGCCGCAGCAAGCTACCCGCCAACTTGGCACCCACATTACCCAGACCAATAAAGCCAATTTTCATAGAGCTGTTTCCTGTCAGTAGAAGAAGTCCTCACAATAACTGTGACGATCATTCCACCCGGCGTGCAAGCAAGAAAAGTTCTCGCATCCAACAAACAGTATTTTACATAAAACTATAAGGATCGATATCGATCTGGACGCGGACCTTGCGGGGGACGTTAGCGAACTTGATCCAGCGTTTCAGCAAAGGCTGAACCGCGATGTCCTTGCGGGTTTTTAGCAATAACCGGCGGCGGTGTTTGCCGCGTAGCATGGAGATCGGGGCGGGGGCAGGCCCGAAGACCTGAATGCCGTCGCCGTGGGGTGCCGCGCGGCCCAGTGCTGTGGCGGCACGTTCTACGCTGTTCTCGTCCTTACCCGATACGATCAGGGCGGCCAAGCGTCCAAAGGGCGGCATATGCATGGTTTCGCGGGCGTGGGTTTCGGTCGCGATGAAGTCTTCGCGGTTGCCCGATGCCAGCGCTTTCATGACCGGATGATCGGGCAAGTAGGTTTGCATCATGACCCGTCCGGGTTTCTGGTCCTGGCGCTGGTCACGGCCCGCCCGCCCGGCGACCTGGTAGAGCAATTGAAAGGTGCGCTCGGCGGCGCGCAGGTCACCACCGGCCAGACCCAAATCGGCATCAACCACACCCACCAGCGTGAGCATGGGAAAATGATAGCCCTTGGCCACAATCTGGGTGCCGATGATCACATCCACGTCGTGGTCTTCAATCGTTTTCACCAGTTCTTCGGCGGCACGAGGACTTTGAATAGTGTCGCTGGCGGCCAGCGTATAGCGAATACCCGGGAACAGGCCTTCCAGTTCCTCGGCTAATCGCTCAACCCCCGGTCCGCAAGCGGCCAACTTGCCTTCGACACCGCATTCCTCGTTGGGGCAGATTTCGGGTAGCGGGATGTTGTGGCCGCAATGGTGGCATTGCAACCGGGCCAACGACCGGTGCTCCACCAGCCACGCGCTGCACTGCGGACATTGCAGACGGTGTCCGCAGGCCCGGCACAGGGTCAGGGGCGCATAGCCCCGGCGGTTCAGAAACAACATGGCCTGTTCGCCCTGATCTATCACATCGGTCAGAGCCCCGCGCAGGGTGTCTGAAATCCAGCGCGTGGCGGGCAGGTTTTCGGCTCGCATGTCGATCAGGCTGATGTCGGGTAAAGCCGCACCGGCGTGCCGCTCGGGCAGGTGCTGGGTAACGTACCGGCCTGATGCGGCATTCACGGCGGTTTCCAGCGACGGTGTGGCAGATGCCAGCACGATGGGGATTTTGCCAATGTTGGCGCGAACGACGGCCATATCGCGGGCGTTATAGATAACCCCGTCTTCCTGTTTATAGGCGGCGTCGTGTTCTTCGTCGGCCACGATCAGGCCCAGATCAGGGTAGGGCAGAAACAGGCTGGACCGCGCCCCCACAACAACTCGCGCGCCGCCCTTCGATATGGTGCGCCATATCTCCCGCTTCTGGGTGCGGGTCAGGTCGGAATGCCATTCCATGGGCGCACAGCCAAACCGGTCATTGAACCGTTTGCGCCACTGGGCACCCAGCGCGATTTCAGGCAGCATGACCAAAGCCTGTTTGCCCATGGACAATGCACGGGCCACGGCTTCGAAATAAACCTCGGTCTTACCCGACCCCGGCACGCCGTCCAGCACATGTACGGAAAAACCATCACCCACGGCCGCACACATCTGATCGGCGGCTGTGGCTTGCGCTTCTGATAGAGGATGACCGGCCTGAGCAAAATCAGGTTCCGGTGGTGGCGGTGGCGCTTGGCTGACGGTTTCGATCACCCCAGCGGCCAGCAAGCCCTTGACCACGCCGGTACCGGTGCCGGCTTCCATGGCTAATTCGCTCAGAATTCGGGGTGGGCCATCTTTCAAAACAGCCAGCACCCGTTCACGTGCGGCGGTGGATTTGAACTCCTTTGGTGTGGCACTGGCCACATAGGCGGTGATCAGCTTGGGCGGGTCGAGGGCTTCCGGCACGCTCATACACATACGCAGGACAGCCCCCGGCATGGCGAGCGTGTACTTGGAAACCCAGTCAACGAAGGCGGCGGATGCTGGCGGCAGGGGGGCAGCAACACAGCGCGCCTTGATATTTTTCAACTTTGCCACGTCCACATCGCCTGCGCCCGGCCCCCAGACCACGCCACGAGACCCTGAATGGCCCAGCGGCACGTCCACGAAGTCACCGATTCCCACCGTCATACCATCCGGTACCAGATAGTCATAGGCCGCGCCTAACGGCAGGGGTAGTAGGACAGCAACCTGCTCACCCCCAATATATTGCGTTTTTTCATCGCTTGAACTGGTAACGTCTTCGCTCATGGGATACACTTTAAAGGTTCGGTCAGCACACGCCAGCGGGACAATTGAAAAATACGCGAAATCGCCGTAAGAGCCGGGAATTAGCCACTTATGACTGTAAAAAATTCAGAAGCTGAAGCAGAAACCGAAGACGAATCGGGTCTCAGCGAAACCGATGTGGTTCACTATCTGCTCACCCATCCGGAGTTTCTGGTCGATCACATCGAAGTTTTGCGCCGCATTGCGCCTCGTGAAGAATGGTCCGGCGATAGCGTGGTGGATTTGCAAACCGTGATGATGGACCGCTCGCAAGAAGCCATTGATGATCTGCGCTCAGCCACGCAAAGCGTCATCGCCACCAGCCGGTCCAACATGTCGATCCAGACCCGTACCCATGCGGCGGTAACGGCTGTGCTGGATGTGGATACGCTGGAAGAGGTGGTTCGCGTGGTCGCGGAAGACTGGCCGCACCTTCTGGATGTGGACGTGGCAACGTTGGGTTTTGAGTTCACCCGCGCGCCATTCCCGGCGTTGGCTAATCCCAATATTCGCCAGTTACCATTAGGCACCATCCGACATATGCTGGGCCCTGATCTGAATGTGCGGCTGTTCGATTCCATGGTCGATGATGGCACGTTATTCGGCGAAGCCGCCGGCATTGCGCATTCTGCGGCACTGGCCCGGGTTGAGGCTGGTTTCGAGTTACCACCCGGATTGTTGTCACTGGGTGCCCGCGAAGAAACGTTCCTGCCGGGACAGGGTACCGAGTTGCTTGCCTTCCTGTCAGACGTTCTGGCCTCCACTGTACGACGATGTCTGACCCGCAGTTCCTGATTGCCGATATAAAGGGCGAGCCTGCGGTTCGCCACGCCGCCACCACGTGGTATTCGTGGCTGGCACACGAACGTCGCCTGTCACCCCACACCATCGACGGATACGTACGCGATGTGGTCGCGTTCATGGACTTCATGGATGACCATCTGGGATTCCAGCCGGGTATTCGTGATTTAAGCACACTTCGGAGCACTGACTACCGGCGGTACCTGGCCGTGCTGACCGAGCGGGGACTGACGGCCACATCACGGGCGCGGGCGATTTCGGCCCTGAAAAGCTTTTTCGGCTATATGGAACGTCACGACTTAGCCTCCAACCCGGCCATTGCCGCCATGCGCAGCCCAAAACTACCGCACAGTGTACCCAAGGCGCTGGACGTTGATGAAGTGCTGGAAGCCATCAGTTCGGTCGCGGATCTCACGATTGATCCGTGGGTGGGAAAACGGGATCAGGCAATCCTGATGCTGTTATACGGCTGCGGGCTTCGGATCAGTGAAGCGCTGGGGCTTAACCGATCTGACCTTCCCCGCGACGGTGTCATCCGTGTACGGGGCAAAGGTAACAAGGAACGTTTGGTGCCTGTTTTGCCGGTGGTGTCTGATACCATCAGCAGCTACATCGCCGCGTGCCCTATTGAAGCGGGCGCCGATGATGCCGTGTTCTTGGGCGTGCGAGGCAAGCGCCTTGGTCAGCGTGCGGTACAGGCCAAAATGCAACAGCTTCGGGCGTATCTGGGCTTACCGGAAACGGCAACGCCCCATGCATTACGCCACAGCTTTGCGACGCACCTGTTGGCGGGTGGTGGTGATCTGCGCACCATACAGGAATTGCTGGGCCACGAGTCGCTGTCCACGACCCAACGCTATACGGACGTGGATGTGGAGCACCTGCAATCAGTGCACAGGAACACCCATCCTCGGGCGCGGGCGCGGAAATCCGGGTAGTTTCTTTCACACCTGTTCAGTGATCAACCTGATGCATTGCTGGCAGCCAACCGCCGTGCGCGTTCTTCGAACAAGTCCACCTGTAGTCTGCTGAGCGCCCGTTGTGCATCCAGTCGCCCATTGGGTTTGTCCAGATTGTTGGTGATCATCAGGATTTGATCCCGTGATACGGACCACTTGGCGGCCTGATAGGTGTATTCGATGAAAAAATTGGCCAGCCCTATGACGTTGCCACCGGCCTTTGACATAAGTTTTTCGTCAAAATTTTGCAATTGGTTGGTTAGCTCGCCCATATAGGCGGCCAATGCTTCTCTGTTGGCGTCCGGGTCCATAATGTCTTTAGACAGTTTTCCGACGGGACCTATGATCCCAGCCGCACGCATGGCGTTCTTGGCGAGGCCCTGCATTTTCGAATAATCCTTCCAAATACCGGCAAAGTCTTCATCAAGAGCACCACTGACCAGCAGACCAAAGCTCGCCTTCAATGCATCATCCTCGGCCTTTCGGCTGTCTTCGTACCATGCCTGTAGGGCGTCTGAATCGGCCCGAAAATCATCACCCAATGCCGCCATGCTCTTTTGGATGTGTGCCAGTTGATCGTCTATATGCTGGTCGCTTAAGGCGGCCAATTGAGCACGTCGTTCAGACACACTTTTATATCCGGCGGGCGATGGTACGTCGTTGATGTGAAGCGATGCCAGTTGTTCGGTGGCCTCACGTAGTAATGGCACAGCTTGCGTTATCTCCGGCTCCGGTTCTGGTTCCGGCTCCGGTTCCGGTTCCAAAATTTCAACCACCCGGTAATCCCCGGCTTCATCGTTTAGCCAGGTGTAACCGTCCGCGGCTGACCAGCCATCGCCGTTCCAGTAGACGTTCGGTTCGTCGGGGTGGCTATCGCCAAAATTCGGAGCGCTGGACACCACGCTGTAATCATCCGGATCATCCGATGCCCATTCATATCCATCCTCAGGCGACCAACCATCGCCGCTCCATTTCACGTTCGGTTCGTCCGGATGGGCCGAGCCGTATATGCGCTGTACGGTATAGTCGTACGTATCATCGGATGCCCATTCATACCCGCTTTCCGGAGCCCAGCCGTCGCCATCCCACCACACATTGGGGTGGGATGGGTGAAATGTGCCGTATAAAGGTTGTACGGTATAATCGTCGGGATCGTCACTGACCCATTCATAACCGTCGGCAGCCGTCCAATACTCTCCATCCCAAACCACATTGGGATGTTCTGAGTGGGGTTCACCCACGTAACTGGGGCCAGACGAATAGGAGCTTGAATCGTCGTAATACCCGCTATTCGGGCTGACACAGCCACCGCCGCCACCGCTGTACCCGTAATCGCTGGTACTGTCGTCATAGCAGGGAAAGTTGTTGCCATCGTAATCTGTACACCAACCCGTTCCGCCACCCTCGGCGGGGGCAGGTATGGTGAACGACAGCAGGACGAAAGCTGCCATCAGCATGAAAGCTGCTCTTAAAATAGAAAATTGCTTTGGCGCCGACATTACGAGTCCTCCTTTAATCGTGAGGTACTGGTAACACTTGGGGGCTATCTTCTAGTCTGCCACAAAACGGCGCGAACTACAATCGTATGTGGTGATAGCACAGGTCACATATGTATCGCGCGGCCACCGACATCCATGGCGGCTTCTTTGACCGCTTCGGGCAGACCGGGATGGCCGTGACATATCCGGGCGATATCCTCTGCCGAGGCACCCAGTTCCATACCCACCACGATTTCCTGGATAAGATCACCAGCCGCTGGGCCAATGATATGGGCACCCAGAATGGCGTCCGTTACCTTGTCGGCCAGAATTTTCACGAAACCGTCGGAATCAGAATTGGCCCGAGCACGTGAATTGGCTGAGAACGGGAACTTGCCCACCACATAGTCAACGCCATCCGATTTAAGCTGTTCTTCGGTTTTGCCCACAGAGGCCACTTCCGGGTGTGTGTAAACAATGCCCGGAATGGAGCCATAATCAATATGACCAGCTTCACCGGCGATGATTTCCACGGCGGCGACGCCTTCTTCTTCGGCTTTGTGGGCTAACATGGCCCCGCCAATGACATCACCGATGGCAAAGATGCCGGGGACGTTGGTCTGGAAATTGCTGTCCGTTTTCACGAAGCCGCGCTCGCCCATTTCAACGCCGGCTTCGGCGAGGCCCAGTTTATCGGTAAACGGACGGCGACCAATAGCAACCAGCACCACGTCCGCTTTCAGCTTTTCGGCTTTTCCATCACCAGTGGCTGGCGCGGCAGTAAGTTCAACACCTTTGCCGCTCGCCTTGGCACCGGTTACTTTGGTCTTCATTTTGAACTTCATACCCTGTTTTTTCAGGATACGTTGCATGTTCTTGGAAATTTCCGCATCCATGCCCGGCATGATGTGATCAAGAAATTCAACCACGGTCACTTCGGCGCCCAGGCGCCGCCACACGGAACCCAGTTCAAGTCCGATAACACCGGCACCGATAACGATCATGTGCTTTGGTACTTTGGTCAGGTCCAGTGCGCCGGTAGAGCTGACGATGGTTTTCTCATCGATTTTCACGCCTTTAAGCGGGGTCACTTCGGAACCGGTGGCAATAATAATATCTTTGGTCTCAACAACCTCTTCCCTGGCACCTTTTTTGGCCGCTTTGACGCCCACTTTACCGGCTTCGATAATGCGGCCGGTGCCAACGATGTAATCCACTTTGTTCTTTTTCAGCAGAAACTCGATGCCCTTGGTCAAGTCTTCAACGACCTTGCCCTTGCGCTCCAGCATGGTCTTAACATCAACAGATAAGCCAGTTGTCTTGATGCCATGATGGGCAAACTCTTTATCCGCCAGCTCATAATGGTGCGATGACTGCAACAGCGCCTTGGACGGGATACAGCCCACATTCAAGCAGGTGCCGCCAAGGCTGCCACGGCTTTCAACACAAGCCGTTTTCAGGCCCAACTGGGCCGCGCGGATAGCCGCCACGTAACCACCGGGTCCACCACCAATAACGACAAGATCATATGCTTTACTCATGGGAATTCCTCTTAAATCGGATCGTTCAATCTACACATCAAGCAAAAGACGCTTGGGATCTTCGATCACGTCTTTCATGCGGACCAGGAATGACACAGCCTCGCGGCCATCAACGATGCGGTGATCGTAGGTCAGTGCCAGATACATCATGGGTCGAATTTCTACGTTGCCGCCAACGGCAACGGGGCGTTTCTGGATCTTGTGCATGCCCAGAATGGCCGACTGTGGCGCATTCAGGATGGGCATGGACATCAATGATCCAAACACACCGCCATTGGAAATGGTGAAGGTGCCGCCGGACATTTCTTCGATACCCAGCTTGCCATCGCGTGCGCGACGTCCGAAATCAGCGATGCTGCCTTCGATATCCGCAAAATCCATTTCATCGGCATCTTTCAGAACGGGAACAACCAGACCTTGGGGAGACCCCACAGCCACGCCAATGTTGTAGTAGTTCTTGAAGACGATCTGGTCGCCATAGATTTCGCCATTAACGGCTGGCCATTCTTTAAGCGCGATGATCGCAGCACGCACGAACAGGGACATGAAGCCCAGGCGCACACCGTGTTTTTTCTCGAAGCTTTCTTTGAATTCGGCACGCATATCCATGGCCGCTTTCATGTCCACCTCGTTCCAGGTGGTGAGCATGGCGGCCGTATTCTGGGCATCCTTCAAGCGCTGGGAAATGATCTTGCGCAGGCGGCTCATCTTGACCAGTTCTTCGCGCGGGTCTTCCGGGCGTGGCGGTAAATCAACCGGTGCGGCAGCCGAGGGCACACTGATGGCTGCCGGTGCTACATTACCTTGCAGGGCGCGGTAGATATCGCCCTTGGTCAGGCGTCCACCGGGGCCAGTGGATGCGATCTTGGCTGCGTCCAGATTGTGTTCTGCCACCAGTTTGCGTACAGCCGGGGACAGGTGCACATGGTTTTGGCCGGATACCGGCGCACTTGGCGCAGGCGTTGGGGTGGGTGCTGCTACTGCTACTGGCGCTGCTACTGCTACTGGCGCTGCTGCCGGGGCAGGAGCAGGTGCCGGTTCGGGTGCAGCCGCAGGCGCGGGTGCTGCTTCGGCGGCGGCGGGTGCGGGAGCCGCAGCGCCTGCAGCGCCTTCGTCGATGGTGGCGAGCAGGGCGCCCACTTCCACATCGCTGCCTTCCGTGGCCACAATACCGGCAAGGGCACCTGCAACAGGTGAATTGACCTCGACGGTCACCTTGTCTGTTTCCAGCTCTACAATTGGCTCGTCAACAGCGACGGCTTCGCCGGCGGCTTTGAACCATTTGGATACCGTTGCTTCCGATACAGATTCACCAAGCACGGGTACTTTGACTTCAACGACCATGTTGTCCTCCGGTCAGGGGTATTCCTCCGCCCAATGTATGGGCAGAACTCAAAAAATTATTTCTTCTTGGCCTTCTTAGCCACTGGTTTCTTAACCGCTGCCTTCTTAGCCGCTGGCTTCTTGGTACTGGCTTTTTTCACAGAGGCTTTCTTGGCTGTTTTCTTGACGTCAAGCGCCTCACTTACCAACTGGGCCTGTTCTATATGGTGGATTTTGTTGGAACCGGTGGCCGGGGACGCTGCCGCTTTTCGACCAGCGTAGCCAACCCGAAGACCAGGACGGCCAATGCTGTCCAGCAAGTCTTCAATCGGTTCACGAATGAACGTCCATGATCCCATGTTGCGCGGCTCTTCCTGACACCAGACAAAGTCTGCATTCACGAAGCGTTTCAGTTCCACACCCAGGGCATCATCGGGGAAAGGATAGAGCTGTTCCAGACGCATGATGTATACGTCCTTGATGCCGCGTTTGTCGCGCTCATCTTCAAGGTCATAGTAAACCTTGCCAGAGCACATAACCACACGCTTGATCTTGGCATCCGGTGCCAGCCGTTTATCGAACTGGGCATCGTCCCATAACACGCGGTGGAAGGTTGTGTCTTCGGCCATCTCATCCATGCGCGAGACACATTTTTTGTGCCGCAGAAGGGATTTTGGCGTCATGATAATCAGCGGCTTGCGGAATTCCCGCATAAGCTGACGGCGCAGGACGTGATAGTAATTCGCCGGCGTTGTGATGTTACAGACCTGAATATTGTCTTCAGCGCACAACTGCAAATACCGCTCCAGGCGCGCTGAACTGTGTTCCGGCCCCTGACCTTCGAAACCATGTGGCAACAACATGACCAGACCGGACATGCGCAGCCATTTTGACTCACCCGATGCGATGAACTGGTCGATAATCACCTGGGCACCGTTGGCGAAATCACCAAACTGGGCTTCCCACATGATCAGCATCTGAGGTTCGGCCATGGAGTAGCCGTATTCAAAGCCCAGCACGCCAGCTTCGGAAAGCGGGCTATCGAGAACTTCGAACGGGGATTGTCCAAATCGAATATTGTTGAGCGGTACGTAACGCTCTTCCGTGGTTTGCTCGACCAGCACAGAGTGGCGTTGCGAGAACGTGCCGCGGCCGCAATCCTGGCCAGACAGGCGAACCGGATGTCCATCCACCAACAGGGTACCGAAGGCCAAAGCCTCGGCCGTGGCCCAATCGACGCCTTCACCGGAATCGATCATCTGTCGCTTGTTCTTGAGTTGCCGGACAATTTTCGAATGCAGATTGAAGTTGTCAGGTACTTTGGTCAGGGCCTCGCCAACCGCTTTCAAGCGATCCAATGGCACAGATGTAATGCCACGACGGGCATCACCGGACGCGACACTCATACCCGCCCAAGATCCTTCCAACCAGTCGGCCTTATTGGATTTGTAGGTCTCGGATGCTTCGAAAGCGTCGTCCAGCGTTTGCTGGACCCCGCCCCACATTTCTTCTACTTCCTGCTCTGTCATGGTGCCTTCGCGCAACATCTTGCGGGCATAGATATCGCGGGTCGTGGGGTGGGTTGCGATTTTCTTGTACATCAACGGCTGGGTGAACATTGGCTCGTCACCCTCGTTGTGACCATGACGACGATAGCAAATCATGTCGATGACCACGTCTTTACCAAACCGCTGACGGTATTCGATACCAATGCGCGCGCAGTGAACAACCGCTTCGGGGTCATCTGCGTTCACGTGGAAGATCGGCGCCGATACGATTTTCGCCACATCAGAACAATAAGGCGATGAGCGCGAGAACCGTGGTGACGTGGTAAACCCGATCTGGTTGTTGATCACAAAGTGGATGGTGCCACCGGTCTTGTAGCCGTGCAGGTGTGACAGATCCAAAGTCTCGGCCACAAAGCCCTGGCCAGCAAAGGCCGCATCACCGTGCAGCAGCAATCCCATGACCTTTTGGCGCTCACTGTCGTTCTTCTGCATCTGTTTACCGCGAACCTTGCCTAAGACGACGGTGTTCACGCATTCCAGGTGTGACGGGTTAGCGGTCAGTGACAGGTGAACAGACCTGCCATCAAATACCCGATCTGAAGACGTGCCCAGATGGTACTTCACATCGCCTGAACCCTGCACATCATCAGGGTGCGCTGCATTGCCCTGAAATTCTGAAAAGATTGCCTGGAATGGCTTGTCCATTACATTGGCAAGAATATTCAGGCGGCCACGGTGGGCCATGCCCAGTACGATTTCTTCCAGACCCAATTGCGAGCCTCGCTTGATGATCTGCTCGATTGCCGGGACCAGGCATTCGCCGCCATCAAGGCCGAACCGTTTGGTGCCGGTGAATTTTTTATCCAGGTAACGTTCGAACCCTTCTGTTTCACTGAGCGAGCGAAGAATGGCTTTCTTGCCCTTGTCGGTGAAATGGGCCTGGTTCTGAATGCTTTCCATGCGTTCCTGAATCCAGGCTTTTTCAGCCGGATCCTGGATATGCATGAATTCAATACCAATGGTGCTGCAATAGGTGCGTTGCAGGACAATCAGGATCTCGCGCAACGTTGCGCTTTCCATGCCCAATACGTAATTGAGAAAGATTTCCCGGTCCATGTCCTTGTCAGAAAACCCATAAGTAGCAGGATCCAGTTCCGGATGTTCCTTGGCTTCTTCCAGTTTCAGCGGATCCAGCTCGGCCAGCATGTGGCCACGGACCCGATAAGCGCGGATCAATCCCAACGCCCGCATGGAATCCATGGTGGCTTCGCGCACCTGCGTGCTATTAACGGCTCTTCCTGCATTGGGCTGATAAGCGGGTTGATTGTCCGGGGACGGAGCCATCTGTTCCGACAAGGGTGTCAGGCTGGCCTCACCAACCACGCGGGAATCAACCGGCGACCATGTGGCACCGCGACGCTCGGCATCAATGATGCCAGCTTCGTCGGACATCTCCGCAAAAAATTCCTGCCACTGTGTATCAACGGCACCGGGATCATCCAGATAGCGCTCGTAAAGCTGTGCAATGTAAACCTGATTGCCGGTAGACAGGAAATTGGAAGGATCAGTCTCGCTCATGACTTCTCAGATGCCGATTGAGCGACACCTGCCTCTTGGTTGATTACATTTATGTATTGGACATATGAGTAACGTTAAGCGGATTTTCAAGCAACTCAAAGAAATCATTAGGGAAATTCACAAAAAACAGGGCCCGAATGGTGTTTTTTCCATCCGGGCCCGTGATTTGTAAAGTTTATTGTTTATATAAGGGTTAGCCGAGCGCTTTGATCATTGTTTCGCCAATGAGTGCCGGCGATTCCGTAACGTGGATACCCACGGATTTCATGGCTTCGATCTTGTCACCAGCGCCACCTTTACCACCGGAGATAATCGCACCGGCATGGCCCATGCGACGACCAGGGGGGGCGGTAAGCCCGGCAATGAAACCAACAATCGGCTTCTTGGTACCCGATGCCTTAATGATTTCAGCGCCTTCTTCTTCGGCGGAGCCGCCGATTTCACCAATCATGACAATAGACTCTGTGGCATCGTCTTCGATGAACATGGTCAGGCAATCGACAAAGTTTGTACCGTTCACCGGATCACCACCAATACCAATACATGTGGTCTGGCCCAATCCAACAGCCGTGGTTTGTCCCACGGCTTCGTATGTAAGCGTGCCAGACCGTGACACGATACCAACGGAACCGGGTCGGTGAATGTGGCCGGGCATAATGCCGATCTTGCATTCGCCCGGTGTGATGATGCCGGGACAGTTCGGTCCGATCAGGCGTGTGCCTGAACCTTCCAATGCCCGTTTAACACGGACCATATCCAAAACCGGTATACCTTCGGTAATACAGACAACCAGTTCAACACCAGCGTCAATAGCCTCCAGAATAGCGTCAGCCGCAAATGGCGGTGGAACGTAGATAACAGAGGCATTGGCTTCTGTTTTGGCCACCGCGTCGGCCACTGTATCAAAAACCGGCAGGTCAAGATGCTTGGATCCACCTTTGCCCGGCGTGACGCCGCCGACCATTTTGGTGCCGTATGCAACAGCCTGTTCAGAGTGGAATGTGCCCTGTGCACCGGTAAAACCCTGGCAGATGACACGTGTATTTTTATCGACAAGTACCGACATCAGCTTGCCTCCTTCACTGCTTTGACAATTTTCTGGGCAGCGTCCCCCAGATCATCGCCAGATATAATAGGCAGGCCTGAATCAGCCAGTATTTGTTTGCCTTGCTCAACGTTGGTGCCTTCAAGACGAACGACGAGGGGCACGTTGAGGCTTACCTCACGGGCCGCTGCCACAACGCCTTCGGCGATCACGTCACACCGCATGATGCCGCCAAAGATATTCACCAAAATACCTTCAACATTAGGATCAGACAGAATGATTTTGAAGGCTGCCGTTACGCGTTCTTTTGTCGCACCACCACCCACGTCCAGGAAGTTGGCCGGTGATCCACCGTACAACTGCGTAATGTCCATGGTTGCCATAGCAAGGCCAGCGCCGTTCACCATGCAGCCGATGTTGCCATCCAGTTTGATGTAGTTCAGTTCGTGCTGGGCGGCTTCCAGTTCCATAGGGTCTTCTTCGTCTTCGTCGCGCAGTTCTTCTACGGCCTTTTGGCGGTAAAGCGCGTTGTCGTCGAAGTTGACCTTGGCATCCAGTGCCACAACATCACCGGCGCCGGTAATAACCAGTGGGTTAATCTCAACAATGGAACAATCCAGTTCGGTGAAAGCTTTGTACATAGCCAACATGAATTTGACGGCAGAACCAACCTGCTTGCCTTCAAGGCCAAGACCAAAGGCCAGTTTGCGGGCGTGGTAAGGGAGCATGCCGGTTGCGGGATCAATGGATACCTTGAGGATTTTTTCCGGCGTATCGTGCGCCACTTCCTCAATTTCCATACCGCCCTCGGTTGAGGCCATCATGGTCAGGCGTGAGGTGTCACGGTCCAGCAGCATGCCCAGATACAGTTCACGGGCGATGTCACAGCCATCTTCGATGTACAGGCGTTTGACTTCTTTACCCGCCGGGCCAGTTTGCTTGGTAACCAGTATATGGCCCAGCATCTCTTCGGCGCTTTTGCGGACGTCGTCGATGGATTTGACGACGCGAACACCGCCCTCGCCATCAGGGTTGTCCTGAAACCTGCCTGCGCCGCGTCCACCAGCGTGGATTTGAGATTTGACCACATAAATGGGGCCACCTAGCTCTTCGGCGCATTTTACGGCTTCGTCCACCGTATAGGCGACGCCGCCGTCAACGATGGAAACACCGTATTTGGCAAGCAACTGCTTACCCTGATACTCGTGAATATTCATTTCTGCCTCGTTTCTCGTGATGGTTCCGGTAATAAGCCCGGTGATAAGCTAGGGGGGCAATTGTTCTCTCTGCCCCCGTAGCCAATCATGGTTCAATATCCTATTTCTTTTTGGCCTTCTTCGCGGCGGTCTTCTTTTTCGGTGCAGCCTTTTTCGCTACAGATTTTTTAGCCGCTGGTTTTTTCTTAGTAGCTGCCTTTTTCGGCGCAGCTTTCTTCGCTACGGATTTCTTTGCGGCAGGTTTTTTCTTCTCCGTCGTTTTCTTTGCTCCGGCTTTCTTTGCGGCAGCTTTTGTTGCTTTGGCTTCCGCTGCCGCTGCTTTCCTGGCCTTGTCGATCATCTTCTTGGTAAGCTTGATCAGGCCTTTCACCGCACTGACGGATTTGCGGAAAGCCGTTTTTTCACTGGCGTCGAGTTTGATTTCTATAATCCGTTCCACACCGCGGGCACCGATCACGCAAGGCGCGCCCACATAGATGCCTTTCTGACCGTACTGGCCATCCAGATAGGCAGCACAAGGCAGCACACGTTTTTTGTCTTTAAGGTAGCTTTCCGCCATGGCGATGGCAGAGGCCGCCGGTGCATAAAATGCAGAACCGGTTTTCAGCAAGCCAACGATTTCGGCGCCGCCATCACGTGTCCGTTGAACAATGGCGTCCAGACGCTTTTGTGTGGTCCAGCCCATTTTGACCAGATCAGGCAGCGGAATACCGGCCACCGTGGAATAGCGTGTGAGCGGCACCATGGTGTCGCCGTGTCCGCCCAGAACAAAGGCGGTGACGTCTTCAACAGACACGTTGAATTCTTCCGCCAGGAAGTAACGGAACCGGGCAGAGTCCAGAACACCAGCCATACCCACAACCTTGTTATGGGGCAGACCGGATGCTTCACGCAGGGCCCATACCATGGCGTCCAGCGGGTTGGTGATACAAATAACGAAAGCTTTGGGTGCGTACTGTTTAATACCAGCGCCGACGCTCTGCATAACATTGGCATTCACGCCGATCAGGTCATCGCGACTCATGCCCGGTTTGCGCGCGATACCGGCGGTCACGATAATAACGTCCGCCCCCTTGATCGCAGAAAAACGGTTTGCGCCGGTTACCGATGCATCGAACCCGTCAACGGGTGAGGATTCGGCGATGTCCAGTGCTTTACCCTGGGGGATGCCGTTAACAATGTCGAACATGACCACGTCGCCAAGTTCTTTCAGGCCTGCCAGATGAGCCAGCGTGCCGCCGATGTTTCCCGCGCCGATAAGCGCAATCTTATTCCGTGCCATGTGAAGTTCCCATTTCATTTCTGGTTTAGAATTAAGTCTTAGTGGTTATAACACTCTCGGGTGCGGCACACACAGCAGTTTTGCAACTTAAGACACCGCATGTGTAGCTCACCCCATTCGTTGGTATAGCGTAAACATAGGCATTCGCATGATGAAGCCTCTGTTTTTAAATGATTATTAAATTAAAAATTTCAACCCTACCGTCGTATATAGAGCCTGTAAGGACTACCCCGACACATGTTCTAGCGCGATGTACTCGGGTGATTGCATCTCCATCAATCGCGATACGGTGCGTTCAAATTCAAAAGCACCGTCGCCTTCGGTATAAAGTGCTTCGGGTGGGGACGCCGCAGAACAGATCAGATTGACCTTGGCCTCATACAACGCATCAATAAGGGTGACGAAGCGTTTGGCTTCGTTTCGGCGTTCCGGGCCCAGTTGCGGTATGTCGGCCAGGATGAGGGTATGAAAGCGCGCCGCGATGGCCAGATAATCACCCGCGCCCAACGGTTGTTCACACAGTGCTGCAAAATTTGTACAGGCAACGCCTTCAGCCGTGCGTGAGAAGTGAATATCGCGTGCTTGCACGGTCAACGTCATAGGTTCCGGGACAGCACCTGTGGTTAACCGGTCAAAATCTTCGCTTAGTTTGCTTGTGGTCTCATCATTTGCCGGATTCAAAAATACGTCCATGGCCTGAATGCGTTCCAGGCGGTAATCTGTCGGGCTGTCCAGTTCGATGACTTCCATCTTTTCCTGAATAAGATCAATGAACGGCAAGAACAGTTCACGTTGCAGGCCGTCTTTGTACAGGTCTTCCGGCGGGCGGTTGGATGTGGCGATGACAACCACACCCGCCTCAAACAAGCTTTCGAACAGGCGGCCCAGGATCATGGCATCGGCAATATCGGTGATATGAAATTCATCAAAGCAAAGCAACCATGCCTGATCCACGATAACTTTGGACAGGGCAGTCAACGGGTCTTTTTCAGCCTTAACCTTGCCCGCATTCTGAGCCTCGCGGTAACTGTGCACGCGGCGGTGGACTTCCTGCATGAAAGCGTGGAAGTGGATGTGCTTTCGGTCTTCGACCGATGAATTGGCGTAGAAAATTTCCATGAGCATGGATTTTCCTCGCCCAACGCCGCCCCACATATAAATGCCTTTTGGTGTTTTTTTGCGGCCACCCCGGAAACTCAACCGGGTTCGCCAACCGCTAGCCCCCATTTGCAGGCCATAGGTTTCCAGCTGTTGGTGCAAATCCTGAAGGCGATCCATGGCAAAAGCCTGACGCGGATCGGCGCGCAATTCTCCGTCCTGAATAAGCGCCTCATAGGCGTCGCGGGGTTGGCTGGTCACAAACATGGCGATAGCTTGGCGGAGCAGGGCATGTTAGGCAATACTGATTGATGCCTTTAGGATGGCATTGGGTACGCAGTTTAAGGTGAGAGCATGGAAATACCCGAGGTCATCGGTACAGAAGCGGTCATCCGGGGGCTAGCCTTTTTAGGCGTGCTTCTGATCATGGTCGTGTGGGAACTTATGGCCCCGCGCCGCCCTCTGACCAGACCGCGAGGCGAACGCTGGGTCGTCAACATTCTCATCATCGCCGTTAACACAATGATCGCTCGTTTCATGTTCCCGGCCATGGCGTTGAGCGCCGCTTTTCTGGCCGAAGATAACGGCTGGGGGCTTTTACATATGGTGGGGGCACCGGCGTCTATTGCCTTCGTGGTGTCGCTGCTTTGTCTTGATCTGGCTATTTATATACAGCACGTGGTGTTCCACCATGTACCTGTGCTGTGGCGGTTGCACCGGGTCCACCACATGGATCTGGATATGGATGTGACCACGGGTCTCCGGTTCCATCCCATTGAAATCATTTTATCGTTGCTCATTAAAGCCGGGGTGATCATTGCGATTGGTGCGGACGCCACGGCGGTCGTGCTGTTTGTGATCATTCTGAACGCTTCATCCATGTTCAATCACAGCAACATTCGCTTACCAAAAATCATCGATACGATTCTGCGGGCCGCTGTGGTCACGCCGGATATGCACCGGGTGCACCATTCTACGATCCGATCCGAGACCGACAGCAATTTCGGGTTTTTCCTGTCTATCTGGGATCGGATGTTCAAGACCTATCAGGCCCAGCCCAAAGCCGGGCATCTGGATATGGAAATTGGCCAAAGCAGCGTCCGCGACCCGCGCGCGCTGTCGCTGCCCGCCTTACTGGTGCAGCCGTTTCGGAAATTAGATTAGCCGTTTCCAATTGCTTTCCTGGTTGTACTAAACCTGCGGGAAGCGGGATCGTTTTTCTAACTGATAGATGGGCATGGTGTTTCTGATGTAGGCGTTTTTGGCATCCTCAACGGGTTGGTAATCCCAGCCAACACCCTGGTCCCGCATGACAGATTTTAGAAACTTTCGCCGCCGCTGGCTTTCAAGAACTGTGCCCTTCAGGGCCGCCGCATCATAGCTTTCATCGATTTCGCTCAGTAGCTTGCTGACGTCATCCGCGTGTTTCGCATCGCTTGCCAGATTATTTACCTCATTGGGATCGTTAGCCAGGTCGTAATACTGGGCCGGTCTGCCGTTCGAGGCGATAATTTTTTTCTGGCCGCGCCGGATCATAAACACCGGCATATCACCACCTTCAGCGAAATACTCGCCAATGACCTCATCATGACCACCGCCCGCTGACATGTGTGGAACGAGGGAGCGACCTTCAATCGGAGTCGCGTAGTCGCCGGGTTTACCATCCTGTGACAGTTCGACGAGCGTGGGCAAAATGTCCACCAGCGATACAGCCTCGGCAACGCGGCAGGGTGAGAACATGGAAGGCGCGTGGATAATCAGGGGTATGCGGGCGGAATGCTCAAAATAGCTCATCTTGAACCACATACCGCGTTCACCCAACATATCGCCATGATCGCCTGTAAATATGATGATGGTGTTGTCAGCCATACCCGCTTCCTGAAGGGTATTCATCACATCAGCGACCTTATCATCAATGTCGCTGATTGACCCATAGTACGCCCGGCGCGCATTCCTGATCGTGGTCTCATCCAAGTCGATTTCATCCGCGCCATATCCATGCCGCAAGCTGGTTGAATGTGGGTCTTCTTCAACCGATCCTAACGGAACACGCGGCAGATCAATGTCTTCTTCTTTATAGAGATCCCATTTATCCTGTCGGCACAGATAGGGGTCGTGTGGCTGGATCATTGAAAGCGTTAACATGAACGGAACGTCATCACCGCGTTTTGCTTGTTCAAATATGTAACGCTTGGCCTTGAAGACAGCTTCGTCATCGTAATCCAGATACATAGACCGGACGCAAGGTCCGGCCTTGGTGACCACATCCATGTTATGGAACCAGTCAAGGCGATCATCAGGGCGGTCCCATTCCGGGTGCCATGTGAAATCTGTCGGATAAACGTCGGTTGTCAGCCGGTCCTCATATCCATGCAATTGGTCAGGGCCGACAAAATGCATCTTGCCACTCAAGCACGTACTATAGCCCGCGGCCGACAGGTAGTGTGCAAAGGTTGGAACCTCAGACGAAAACTCCACTGCGTTATCCCACGCGGCAATTTTTGTCGGCAACCGGCCACTCATCATCACAAAGCGTGATGGCGCGCATAGAGGAGAGTTCGTATACGCGGCGTCAAATACCACGCCTTCCTGCGCCAACCGGTCAATCGTCGGTGATTTGACAACGGGATGTCCATAACAGGGCAGGAACATTGGTGAGAGCTGATCAGCCATGATCAAAACGATATTTGGGCGTGAACTGGCCATGAGTAGGGTGTCCTCCTATTGCCGCACAAAAAGGAACGTTACGAAATTATTTCACAGAATCAAAGGTCGTCCCCCATTTGGTCTGCGGTTGCTTCGGCGTTCTCGCCTTTTTGTTCCCGCAAGCCCGTGATCACACCCTGAACATCTTCCGGCGTCTTGTCTTGCGACAACTTCTGTTTGCCATCGATGCGGGCAATGGGGATGCGAAACACCACGATACCCCGCATCATGGCCGAAAGCGATTCGGGTTTCAGGTTGTCCATGGACCAGTCACCGGTGGACGGATTTTCGAACGTTGTCACCATTTGGCTTAATACCCCTGCCACCTGATCAGGATCATCAATGACCTCGGCCATCCCATAAACATGCACGGCCGAATAATTCCAGGTGGGTACCCGACCGGGCGTGGCGTACCAGTTTGGTGAGACATAGGCATGCGCGCCCTGAAAGACCGCCATAACGGTCGTGCTGCCATCGAAGGCGCGCCACTGATCATTGGCGCGGGCCATGTGACCGAGCAACGCAGGCGTGCCCGCATCGCTATCCAGTACAAACGGCATGTGCGTCGCGGTCATATCCTCACCCGTACCGGAAACCAGCAAGCCGAAAGGGTAATCACGGATCAGGTCCAGCTGAACGGCCTGATCAGATTGTCTGAAATGTTCTGGTACGTATATGGCGGTTATCCCCGATTGAGGAATGTGCTGACTTGTAGGGGAGCGTTTTGCCTACTGCTTATTGCCTATTGGCGCTTGGCGAGGGCTTCCTTAATCTCGCCAATAGCCCGGCCCGGATTGAGGTTTTTGGGGCAGGTATTTGAGCAGTTCATAATGGTGTGACAGCGATACAGACGGAATGGATCATCCAATTCGTCCAGACGTTCGCCAGTGGCTTCGTCGCGGCTGTCTTGAATCCAGCGATTGGCCTGTAACAGGACCGCCGGTCCCATATAGCGATCACCATTCCACCAGTAACTGGGGCAACTTGTCTGGCAGCAGAAGCACAGGATGCATTCCCACAGGCCGTCGAGCTTTTCGCGTTCTTCTTCCGATTGCAGGCGTTCGCGGTTAGGCGCAGGCGTGTCGGTTTTGATCCACGGCTCCATGGCTGCGTACTGGGCATAGGGCTGGTTTAAATCGCACACCAGATCCTTGACCACCGGCATATGGGGCAGGGGGTAGATTTTTACATCGCCCTTGATTTCCTCAATCGGTTTGGTACAGGCGATGGTATTGGTGCCATCGATGTTGAACGAGCACGAACCACATACGCCTTCGCGGCATGAACGCCGGAATGTGAGGGTTGGGTCAACTTCGTTTTTGATCTTGATCAGCGCGTCCAGAACCATGGGGCCGCATTTGTCCAAATCCAGATCGAACGTGTCGATACGCGGGTTGTTGCCGCTATCGGGGTCAAATCGGTAAACGTGGAACGTGCGCACATTCGTGGCACCGCTTTCCGCCGGGTGCGCCTTGCCCTTGGTGGGGCGTGAATTGGCCGGGAGTGTAAATTCAACCATAGTCGTTCCTATTTGCTACTCGCGGCCCTAATTAATAAACACGGGCTTTGGGTTCAATGTAGTCAACCTCATCGGTCAGTGTGTAGGTGTGGACCGGACGGTAATCCAGTTTCACCTTGCCGTTTTCGTCAACCCACGCCAGCGTATGCTTCATCCAGTTCACATCATCTCTGTCCGGGTGATCTTCATGGGCGTGCGCGCCACGACTTTCCTGACGGGCCTCGGCGGAATAGATGGTTGCCTTGGCACAGATCATCAGGTTTTCAAGCTCCAGGCTTTCCACCAGATCAGAGTTCCAGATCATCGACGTGTCGGTCACCGATATATCATCCAATCCACCCCAAATGCGGTCGATTTCTTCACAGCCTTCTTTCAGCACACCATTGGTTCTGAACACGGCGGCATTGTTTTGCATGGAGCGCTGCATCTCGAGGCGCAGTTCAGCCGTCGGTGTGCCGCCCTTGGCATGCCGCAACCGATCGAACCGATCCAGCGCCTTATCCGCACAACCAGCGCGGAACGGGCGAAGCGGTGTGTTTGGTGCGATCAGTTCGCTGGCACGGATACCGGCGGCGCGGCCAAATACCACAATATCCAACAGCGAGTTCGTACCCAGACGATTGGCACCGTGCACGGATGCGGATGCACATTCACCAATAGCCATCAAACCCGGTGACGTGGCATCGGGATCGTCGGCGGTAGGACGCAGGGCCTCGGTGAAGTGATTGGTCGGAATACCGCCCATATTATAGTGCACGGTGGGCAGCACCGGACACGGCTCCTTGGTGGCATCAACACCGGCAAAGATACGGGCTGATTCCGTAATACCGGGCAGTCGTTTTTGTAGTGTTTCTGCGCCCAGGTGTTCCAGGTGCAAATGAATATGGTCGCCGTCTGGCCCCACGCCTCGGCCATCGCGAATTTCCATGGTCATGGCGCGGCTTACCACGTCTCGGCTAGCCAGATCTTTGGCCGTCGGCGCATAGTTTTCCATGAACCGGGTGCCTTCGGAATTGGTCAGGTAACCGCCTTCACCGCGGGCACCTTCGGTAATCAGGCAGCCTGACCCGTAAATACCGGTGGGATGGAATTGCACGAACTCGTGGTCCTGTAATGGCAGGCCAGCACGGGCCACCATGGCATTGCCATCACCCGTACAGGTGTGGGCCGACGTGCACGAGAAGTACGCGCGGCCATAACCGCCCGTTGCCATGACAACCTGATGACCACGAAATACATGAATAGTGCCGTCGTCCAGGTTCCAGGCGACCAGGCCTTCGCAGGTGCCATCGTCACCCATGATCAGATCAAGGGCGATGTATTCCACATAGAATTCAGCGTTATGTTTCAGGCACTGTTGGTACAGTGTGTGCAGGATGGCGTGGCCGGTTCTGTCGGCTGCTGCACAGGCACGCTGGACCGGGGCTTCGCCAAAATTACGCATGTGACCACCAAAGGGCCGCTGGTAAATTTTACCTTCGGCGTTACGCGAAAACGGCACGCCCAAGTGTTCCAGTTCCACAATAGCCGGCACGGCTTCGCGGCACATGTATTCGATAGCATCCTGATCACCCAGCCAGTCCGATCCCTTGACGGTATCGTACATGTGCCATTCCCAGTGATCTTCCGCCATATTGCCGAGGGCTGCACAAACACCGCCCTGGGCCGCGACCGTGTGTGATCGGGTCGGAAATACCTTTGTGATACAGGCTGTTTTAAGACCAGCCGCCGCCATGCCCAGTGTGGCGCGCAAACCAGCACCACCCGCCCCCAGAATGACGACATCATATTTATGATCGATGACTTCGTAAGCGGCCATTTGAAGACTCTCTAACTCTAACCCGGGTTTAACCCGTTAATGCGACTTTGAGCGTCGCAACAATGCATGAAATTGCGCCGATAGCGGCGATGAATTTTGTGGTTATCAATAGCGTGATTTTGGTGGCTTCACCGTGGACGTAGTCCTCGATGACTGTCTGCATGCCCAGATTGGCATGGTGGAACATGGCGACCACGAAACTCAGCATCAAGACCAGATTACCGTGCTCGCTGATCCATGCCTGGAATGTTGTGTAATCAGCGCCAGTTAGTGAAACCGCCGATACCACAGCCCATATTGAGAGCGGCACCAGAGCGACGGCGGTAATGCGTTGGGCCCACCAATGGCCCACACCATGCTTGTTTGACCCGAGGCCTCGAACGCGACCCAGTTGAGAACGCATCTGATCCATCATGCGCCCCCGATCCAGGGGCAAACCGTGGCCCAGGTGGCGACGGTGGCGACAATGGCAAAAATAGCGACCAGCCAGCCGGTCTTGCGCACGGTTTCCATCTCATAGCCTTTACCCACATCCCAGAACAAATGCCGGATGCCGTTGGCGAAATGGAAATAAATTGAAAATGTGAATCCAAGCAGCACCACCAAGCCGAACCATGACCCCATCAGGGATTGCGCCCGCTCAAACGCCTCTGCACCGTATGCGGCCGAGGCCAGCCAATAGGTAAACAGGATGGTTCCAAACGCCATGGCGACACCGGTAAGGCGGTGCATGATGGATATGAATGATGTGATCTGTGGACGATAGACTTGCAGGTGCGGTGACAGCGGTCTGTTGGCTGCGGCCATGTATCAGTCCTTTCGTCCCTTGGTTGGAACACGATTAAATAACTAAAGACTATTAATAGGTATAGCGTGGGTTTGAACAAGTCAACGATCAGGGGTACATGGGTGCGCAATAAACTTTGCCTTACCCTTTGGTATACCACAGTTTTTTGTGCCTTAATCTCCAAAATTTGCTGATGAGCCGGGCAAATATTAAATGAATAAAGTAACCGTTGGATGTAAGGCGAACAGGTGCGCTTGCCTTGATGACGGGGTGGAGGGCGATCCAAGGCTAACACCTTGTTTTCTGAGATTATTGCGCTTGTTTTTCAATGGGCTATCGCGGTGCGGTGCATTGTTCTGTGGAAAAGGTGTGAGCCAATTGTGCAAAAGTCCGGCAGTTATGCACAGAAAACAGCCGTTTTTTGAGTTATCCACGTTGAATGAGGACAGCTACAGGCACATCATTCACGGGCACATGAAAGTGTCTTGCAAAGTAACTTTGCCGTGCGAAACCCGTACTTCGGTACCGGTGGCGCAGGCTTAAGACGCGGCGCAAGGGGACGTCAGCAACAGATGCCCCTGAGGTGTTTGTTGATGGTGTCTTTATCAGGTTGCCGGAATGATGAACGAAGTTCTCTCCGATCATCAGGAAAGCAACCGGGTATCAGCCACGTTGTGATACGGGGCGCGTTCTTTAGGTCGGTTTAAGTTGCTTCGGCAATGGCACCGGTTTGAAAAGCGGTATCTGGTTTGGGGGTTTCAACTCTTTGAGGAGAAGTCAGCAGGCTGGATGTTGTGGGAAGACAAGACCCTTCGGGGTCGGTTCAGGCATCCGGTGTCAGGGTATGCCCTCCAGGGGGCTAGGCATCAGATAACGGAACGCCGTTCTTTCCGGACCGCGTCGGATCCGTTGGTTGGTATTCGGGCACGCAATGACAACGAATTGCCCTTCGGGGTAGTCCAGCGTCAATGTAGATCAGCCCGAACCCTACCGAGGCCGTTTCTCTGCCCAGGGTGCACTCGGTGAGGATTGGATTGAAAGCCTGTTAAGGTGGCTTTGATATGCATGGAGCCCTGCGGGTTCCAAGAGGTATCAGGAGCATCTGGTTTCCAGATGCGTGATGGTGGTTTCCCAGGACCGCATCCCTGATACCTCTTTCTTTATCAGGTCCTGGAATCATCGCGCAACTGCCAATTTCTGGCGGTGCTTTACGGTCTACCGTCAGGCTTGAATCGCACGCGCCAATTGCTGAGTCGCCACAACGGTTTATGACTGAATGCTGTGCTATTGCTTCACCCGAAAGTTTTTTGAAATTTGGCACGGCCAGTCGGTGCTGACAGCACGGCAATATGCCAAAAGTTGAAATATCGGGTTCGATTCGTATGAAAATCCATGCCCGCTTACGGCCTAAATGATGAGCAACCGATCCGGGGATGCGTTGTGCGTGTTGCTTCCGTTGGTCAATTAATACCTTTTGGTGCCGCTATGGTATTTCCTGTTTTTCCCAATTGTTTGCATCAAAGATTGAATTTTGAACCGTCCATTGCTCTTTCAAATAATCCTGAAAGGTTCCTCGGTATGGCCAGATGTTTAAATCAACGATATTCAACGTGCGAACCCGATTGGCTACCGTTGCTGTGGGATCAACATCTTTACAAGCAACCTTGCCCTTACAAACCAGAGACGCAATGTCGGCATTTGACATCAGTAGATTGGAAACCTGCATTTTTGCAGAAGACCTTCCGACCGGTTTTTCCATCAGAAGCGCATGAACAAACCCCGGGTTTAGCCGTTCTTCGTGGCCATAGCCTACGCGTGTGGAAAAGCTCTCATCAAACAGGGGGTTATAAATCCACGAACCATGGTCAGATGCGATCACGATATGGGTGTTGTTGTAGACATCGTCACCGGCCTCCCTGATGCGCGTTATAATGTTGCCCATCTGTTCAAGAGCATAAGCGCTTTCCGGGATGTATCTACCGTTGCCTTTGAAGTCCAGTGTTCCGGAACGCGTGATAACGCTGGGAGAATGCGGTACCAGAAAATGGATAACGGAATATGTTGGCTCGTCGGTTGTTACAATCTGCTCACTGGCGAGCCGCCGCAAAAGCTCCATATGACTTATTTTCTGCTCATACAACGGTACATTGACATCATGGATGAGCCAATTCCCTTTATCATAGATAGTCGGTTTGCTGAACATCGGGGAAGACCGAAACACCGATAACATCAATAGTGTCTTGCTCACAAATGCGTCCATCGCATCCTTGTCGAGCAGCGGTTCTTTGTTAGACGCTTCATAGGCATAAAAATCCGGGTGAATGCGAGGCTTGAACATCGGGTTTACAAAAGAAACTTTGTAACCGGCGTCGTGAAATTGTTTGGGAACGTCTTCAAACGCTGCATCAAGTATCTCATCAATAGGTCTGGTATCGCCTGCCTTGATGATTTGATCAGGCGTATATTTATGCCCGGATATAAGGGCGGGAAGCGTTCCCAAAGTGCCACTATTTGTTGTCAGCGTATTCTTGTGCCAAATGAAATCAGTATACGTGGATAGAATGTGGGGGGCTTCAGTCCGGATCTTATGAAGAATGCCCCCAGAAAAACCATCAAGGACAAAAATCAGGACATTCTGCTTGTTCCTGGCTAACTCGATATGAAAATTATCTGCATTTTCATATTCATAAACCGGCCTGTCTTCGGGAAAAAGCAGCCCCTCACTGGCCGACAGTATCTGGCTCATGGAAACAATCAGGATGCACACCATGACTTTGTGCAAGAATAAAGGGGATCTAAGTGAGATTTCGAATGACGCGATAAAGAGGATTACGAGTAAATACGCTTCTATAAATATTTGCCACATTTCAGACAGTATGGTGCCATGATTCTGGATTTGAAAATTGCTGAACTTGATACCGTCCAAGCCTAATCCCCGCGAATACACAAATGTCGCAATTGCTAAAAAAACAAAAATAGACGTGAAAACAAACAGCAGTTGGCTGTTCACAATTTTGGACAGAAGGTAAACCGCGAGAACAGCGCAGAAGAAGTACAATGCAAAAGCTGTCGAAATTGCCTGAAATGTCACGCCAAACATTTCTTGTGGCGCGATCTCATACAGCACAATCGGATTTTCGATAAGAACAATGACGAAACACGCCACGGCGGACAGATTCAGCAAGCCACCATTCTTTGCCTGGTAATATCTAGAGGCCCGAAGCTTTTCAAATATCTTTCTTGTCACTTCGTGTCCTTTTTATTGTCTACTATATGAGACAAGGAGCCGGTTGTTTCCAGATAATTTTATTTTGGCGGTAATGCTGGATTTCTGACTCAGTATATCGATGAAATTGGCTTCGTTGTAATCTGGAAATATATCCTTGCGATGGCGCAATAGCTCTTGAACCATAGGGTCCGTTTTATCGGGGAATTCAATGACGCCTGCGGGCGCCAATGAGAGAAGCCAGTGGACGGCTCTGTCCAGGGGAATGTTTCTGCCAATAACAATGTGGTGAATAAAAGCGAGGGCAATAATGGCGTCTGGTTTTGCCCGGCCTTCAAAACCTTTTCGCTCTTTTTGTCCCCATCCCTGGTTTGGGGATGGGTTTGCGGCATCAAAATATAAGGGGGTGAAGGCCGCATCCTTCTTTGAAAATCTCTCGAAGGCGAAGCCCAGGGCCGCATGATCATAGTCAAACCCGATTACCCGTTTTGCCCCGGCGTTTAGGGCAACGTCAGAATACCGGCCTGTATTACAGCCAAGATCATAAAGAAGCCCTGGTTTTATCTCCTGCACTGACTGGGCGACAAAAGCTTCTTTGCGCTGAATATCCTGATCCACATATGTGTTATGCTGATCGTATTGCTCCCATACCGTCTTGTCCTTTGGGCCGGTAAGGTTTTCGATATAGTTTCGCAACCCCAGCAAAATAGCGGTGAATGCATTTTTTGATAATGTTGTATTTCTCGCCACTCTATTTGCCGTTCCGCGAGCAATTGATTTCTTCTTCAGAAGTGATTGCAAGACAACATGGCTGAAGACCGTCCATGATTTTTTTTGCCATAAGGGGAGAATTTTCGAAAGAGCTTCCGGGGCAATGCCTTCCAGGCTTCCCCTGAACCAATCATTAGGTGCCACGCCAACTTTGCTCCACATGATCAAGGGGTTTAGAAACTGCATGCAAAACTGGTGGTGGCCACTCCAAATCTCGCCTTCGTTATAAGGCTCTATGGACAGATGATCGATGAAAACAGGCTTTGTTCCCAGAAACTGCACATTGTACGCCGTCGCGTCGCAGAGCGTGAAGCCTGTTTCCAATAAAGCGATATGCAAATCAAGATGGAGCAAGGCCGCACTTTTGTGGGCCGCAAATGTCCACTCATATGGATACGAGATGAAATCCAGACGCGGGTGTTTTAGCAGATAGCTGATGTCTTCGCTTCGATGGCTCTCAGAAAGTTCCTCAACAGAGCACTCTTGCACTGGAAGTAATAAACCTTCGTCACAAAAGTGATTATAAATATCGGCTTTTCGACAAGCTTCATAGATGGCGGATTTGCTTTTCAGGACCGTGCGATAAACATGATCTTGTGCAATATAGACATGTCCGCCAGGGTCGCGAAATGAGCCCCAATCGGGTTGCTGTTCCATGTGGCGTTACTGTTTATCTGAATTTTTAGATCGAAGGTTCTCAAAAAAGGTTGTCCATTTTTTGAGAATAGATCGTCCGAATAACGCACATGCGGCAACGCCGCCGATGAGCGCTTGCAGCAGAATACTGCCTGTTCCAGGGTCCAGGTAGGCATAGGCTGGTTTGGTAATGAGCACCGTTAGCATAAAACAGAATATCAAGGATTTGAGTAACAATTTGTGGCATCTCCAAACGAAATAAATGCAGATTGTACTGTCTGTAATTAGGTACAGTGGCGCGTAAATCAATGCCATCAAAGTCGCCGAACACTAACATGGTTTGCGACTGTGTTTCAATGCGTGCAGATTCTCTTGCGACAATAGAATATCTTCCATTGGGAATAGAATGTGGCTAACGTCATGAGCAATCTGAGGATCGCTTGCGGGGGTGAGCCTGTTAATGGGAATGAGCAACACTATGTCTGAAACAAATATTAGACTAGCCGCGACGGAGGATCGGTTTTCTTCTGATCCAGAAGTCTCCTACACGCTGGCGGCGCCTTACTATTATGATGAAGCATTGTTTCGCTCTGAACAAAGCCGGGTGTTTGCTCAAAGCTGGCGATTTGCTTGCCACCGAACCGAAATCCCCCATACGGGAGACTATGTCACTCTCGGTTTAGACAACGAAAGTATCCTGATCATTCGTGATAAGGATGAGACCATTCGTGCCTTCTATAACGTTTGCCCCCACCGGGCATCACAATTGGTCAAGCCAGGATCATCAGGGAACAAGCCCTCGGGTATTTCCTGCCCTTATCATTCGTGGACATTTAACCATGACGGTACCTTGCGTGGGGCGAGTCGTTGCGAGCGGGTAAAGAACTTCAACAAGGAAGATTTCTCTCTTACACCTGTGCGCGTTGAGGAACTATGTGGTTTTATTTTTATCAGCCTGAATATAGACGCGCCGTCACTGGGCGCGCAGGCCGTCGGGCTGGATGACCTGCTTAACCGAGAATGTACGGGCCTTGAGGATTATAGCCTGGTCGCGCGTTCGGACTTCGACGTAAAAACCAACTGGAAGGTGATTATCGATAATTTTATCGAAAACTACCACCTGACCCTGTCGGGCCCTGAGCACAAAAAATTCGCAGACCTTGTCAGTTCTGAGGAACACGAGTCAAAAATTCGAACCCATGATGTGTGGACCGAATTCATCAGCCCGGCAGGACGGCCAGATAATTCAGCCTTTCAATGGACCGAGCCACGCAACCTGGGTGGCGGAAACGATTTCATTACAATTCATCTGTTTCCAGATATGGGGTTTGTCCTGTTCCCCGGTGTAAACGCACTAAGCTTGTTTTATACCCGCCCAACCGGGCCGGAAACCTGTACGCTGGTGACATCCTACTACGCGCCAACCACTGAGCTGGATGAAGCAACCAAGGCCGGGGTTCACTATTTCAGTGACGAACTAAGTCCCGAGGACATCGAACTATGCGAGGGTGTCCAGCGTGGCCTGCGATCACGGGCCTATCATCAGGGGCGATTGATGGTTGATGCTGAACGTACCGGCCTGAGCGAACACGGCGTTCATGCTTTTCATGCATGGATCAGATCATTCATGTTGGATTGAAAACGGGGCAAGATACACTGACGAGATGAAGCTCTGTTTGAGCGCTTATTGTCCGTCGTCATATAAATTGGAACACAGAGCGGTCTGATCTAAAGGAGGATCTGGTTCATCTGGTTTGTTACTTTAAGCGGCGTATTTGCGGTATTGCAAGCGCCGGGCCTCCATTGTTTTCAGTTTGATCCTTTCCCTTTGTTTTAAAATTGCTTGGCCACGCCCGAAGTAGACGTCTGCGGGAGTGAGGTTGTTAATGCTCTCGTGGTAGCGCTGATGGTTGTAGTGATCGACGAATGTTTCGATCTGCGCTTCGAGGTCTGCCGGGAAGAAGTAGTTCTCCAACAGGATGCGGTTCTTCAAGGTCTGATGCCACCTCTCGATCTTGCCCTGTGTTTGTGGGTGATACGGCGCACCCCTGACGTGGCCCATGTTCTTGTCGCTCAGCCATTCAGCCAGCTCACCAGAGACGTAGCTGGACCCGTTGTCCGATAGCAGTCGGGGTTTGTGAATGACCTGAGCCTGATCACAGCCTGATGCCTGCAGGGCAAGGCCCAACGTATCAGTAACGTCGCTCGTCTTCATGGTCGTGCACAGCTTCCAGGCAATGATGTAACGCGAGTAATCATCGAGGATCGTTGATAAATACATCCAGCCCCAGCCGATGACCTTCAGATAGGTAAAGTCAGTCTGCCACAGTTGATTGATCGCCGTGGTCTTGTCCTTGAACTCATTCGCCGCCTTGATGACGATGAATGCAGGGCTGGTAATAAGATCGAGGGATTTGAGCAGCCGATAGACGGAAGCCTCTGAGACAAAGTACTTTTCTGTGTCTGTGAAGCGTATAGCCAGTTCCCGGGGAGATAGTTCCGGCACATCCAGTGCCAGGTCAACGATGCGCTGGCGAACGTCATCAGGGATACGATTCCAGACCCGTGACGGCCTGGGCGGTTGATCTTCCAGAGCTTCCGGGCCAGCAACTTGAAAACGATCATACCAGCGATAAAACGTGGTGCGGGGAATGCCCAGCTTATCCAACGTCTGTTTGATTGGCAGGTGGGATTGCTCAACAATACGGATGATCTCAAGCTTTTCTGATGCGGGGTATCTCATTCGACGTCTCCCCCATCCGCGATCATACTTTTTTTAAGAAGCCGGAGTTCCAATGTCTGCTCGGCAACGACTTCTTTCAGATCACGCGCTTCACGGCGAAGGGCGGTCACCTCACCAGTCGAAGCCGCCCGAGACGTATCACCGGCCAAGCGTCGCTTGCCAGCTTCCATAAACTCCTTCGACCATTTATAATAGATGCTCTGGGCAATGCCTTCTATCCGGCAAAGCTCCGCGATGGTTTCTTCACCGCGTAATCCATCCAGGACAATGCGAATTTTTTCTTCTGCTGAGTATTGTTTGCGCGTTGCCCGACGGATGTCCTTGATTGCCCTGGCTGCACCCGTCTGTCTTGTCTGCGATTTCTGTTTCATCTTCATTCCCCTACGGGTCATTACGATGAACCAGAAACCCTCTCTTATGCAATGCCGCTAGTTTGTTCCATAGGCGCTGACGTCAGACA